>ERZ791737.146-NODE-146-length-88131-cov-20.107850_pt1 | contig 88131 bp, 72 predicted proteins | sample MGYA00510042_ERZ791737 | MGnify/ENA primary metagenome ERZ791737 (study PRJEB30046, sample SAMN00791965) | human gut metagenome | study: EMG produced TPA metagenomics assembly of the A metagenome-wide association study of gut microbiota in type 2... | reverse complement strand
GTCCATTAAACGAACGTTTAAAGAACGCTTTTTCATCCTTGATTTTCAGGCAATTACCATCTCATTTTTATATAACTTCCCGCACAATAACAATCAGAACAGCCGTAATAAACATGCGAATCAATCGCACATAAATACCACATATACAATACATTATATCAATATACACATACCATATCTTCGTCCCTCAATTGTGGGCCGAACGGTTGCGGTATGGGGGCTATAGAGCCCACGAATGGAAACCGAAGAGCCCGCAATCGGTAAACGAAGTTAGAGATAAAGCCCAGCAACATTATCCATAAGCAAAAAGCGTAAAAAGGACAAGCTAAATAGAAGAATTAGCGCAACACGGCGGACAACAAAGAATGGAATATAAAGTTCTAATTATGAATAACATAAAGAAATGAAACAGAGAAAAGCCGCAAGTGGGTGTAGAAGAAATAAATTATCCTTATACACCTCATACATCTCTTATACACCCGTAATCGTCTATCAATAAAAACATTAAGCAGGAGGTGTAGGATGTAGGAGAAAATACAAAAAACAAAAAGGAGAAAAGATGAGGAAAGAATAAGTTAACATCGTGTTTACACGATACAAATAACGTGTAAACACGATATTAACTTCTTGTATTACAAGATATTAATTCTTTGCAATACAACAAATCAACTTACTGTCATTCAGAGCGTAGCGAAGAATCCCTTCTCTCTATATACGGTCATGTTATACAGAAGGAGTAGATTCTTCGCTACGCTCTGAATGGCATACGCTCTGAATAACAGATACTCTCGCTTTTCATTTCTGGGCGAACTTAATAATTACCCTTCTTCACCCTCCAAATTCTTAGCATACAAGTTATCAATAATACCATCCGCCAGACCGATCACCGGCACATGTACATATTCAGCCTTCACAATCCCCGCAATCGTCAGGAATATCTCGGCAGCAGGAACAATTACATCGGCACGGTCAGCCTTTAGACTGAACTCCTTCATACGTTGCTCGGGAGTAAGCGGCTTCAGCGCATCGTACAATGCCTGCAAGGAAGTAACGGGTAAACGGAGTTTCTTTTTATCCTTTTTGTCGGCAAGGCGATAGAGCTTATTGATATTCCCACCCGAACCGATGATATTGATATCCCGGAAATCGACTGTCAGACGTGTGAGGTCATCTTTCATCTGTACCCACACCTCTTCTTTCACAGCATTGCTCAGCATACGCACTGTACCTATATTATAAGAAAGGGACTGCACCAGTTCGCCATTAATCAGCAGATTGATCTCCGTACTGCCACCGCCAACGTCCACATAAATATAATTCCCGGCACGGTCTTCCAGGCACTCGATGTGATTATTGTATATCATACGAGCTTCTTCCTGTCCGTCGATAACCTCAATATTGATGCCCGTATCCTTCAAAATCTTTTTGATGATAGACTTCCCGTTCCTGGCATCGCGCATGGCCGAGGTAGCACAAGCCCGGTAGTCCGTAACCTCGTATATCTTCATCAGCTGACGGAAAGCCTTCATCAGCCTGCGCAGCTTAACTGCTTTCACCTCGGAAACCTCCCCCAAAGAGAACACGTCAAACCCCAAACGCAACGGCACGCGAAGCATCATCGCCTTAGAAAGACGTTTGTTCACCAAGTTCTCATTATCCTTGACATTCTTTATCAACAGCCGCACGGCATTGGAGCCGATGTCAATCGCAGCATAACACTTATTACTCATAAAATTTATAACTTATAGCTCTTATACAATTCTTCCTGCGACCGGAAAGGCACTTCACTGTCCGTTGTCCAGGGGCGGTTCTCCCCGCTCCCGTCCACAATGCTTCCCTGGCAGTTATCCCGAAGGCCGAAGTCGATGACCTTTCGTAAATCAGCTTTTATCTCCGGATCGTAAACGGGCGTTATCACCTCTACACGATTATCCAGATTGCGCGGCATCCAGTCCGCCGAGCCGATAAAAGTCTTGTCTTCGCCACCTGCGGCAAATATAAAGATGCGGGAATGCTCCAGATAACGGTCGATAATACCATTTATACGTATCGTGTCGCTCACGCCGGGAATACCCGTTACCAAAGAGCAGTTGCCACGTACCAGCAGATCGATGGGTACGCCATTGGCAGATGCTTCGTAGAGCTTCTTCACCATTGTAGCGTCGGTGATGTGGTTTATCTTGATACGGATATAGGCAGGTCTACCGGCTTGCTTGTTTTTGATTTCATCGTTAATCAGCCGGATGAACTTCTGCTTCATTTCGTTGGGTGAAACCAGCAGTTCCTTGAAACGAACAGGGGAATAAGGCTTTTCGATAAACTCGAAAACGTTATCCACATCACGCACCACATTGCGGGCGGCAGTCATCAGCATATAGTCCGTGTACATGCGGGCATTGCCTTCGTGAAAGTTTCCCGTACTGATACAGGCAATATCATTCCCCGTCTTCATACAGATATGCGTAATCTTGGAATGTACCTTCAATCCTTCCACTCCAAAGATGACATGAATACCCGCATCCTGCATTTTTTTGGACCATCCGATATTGGATGCTTCGTCGAAACGTGCCAGCAGTTCAATAACGACAGTCACTTTCTTACCATTGCGTGCAGCACAAATCAGTGCCTTCACAACCTTGGAGTCTTTGGCAAGACGATAGAGCGTGGTCTTGATGGCCTTCACCTCCTTACTAATAGCAGCTTCCTGCAGTACCCGGATATAATAGTCGAAACTATGATAAGGAACGTGGATAAACCGGTCGCCCTTCTGTATCAGCTTCAGCAGACTCTCGCCACTCTTCAGTTCGGGTTTTATAATAGGTTCCCATACGGGATATTTCAGATCTTTGCGACCGCAGTCGGGAAACGACATCAGGTCTTTATGGTTGTGATAGCGTCCGCCGCCCTGTACCGTATCGAGCTGGTCCAGACTTAGTTTATTCATGACGCGCTTCAACAGATCTTTCGGCATTTTGTTGTCATAGATCACTCGGAGTGCGTCTCCCTTCTTACGGCTCTTCACACCTTTGGAGATTTTTTGCAGCATACCGTTACGGAGGTCATTATCTATCTCCATCTCCGCATCCTTGGTAAACTTAAAAGCATACGCCTCAAAAGTTTCGTAATTCAAGCCGGAGAAAATCATCGGCAGGCAATAGCGTATCACATCATCCAGATACATCAGGAAACTTTTTCCCTCCTTATCCGGAAGACGTACAAAACGACCGCACTCAGCAACCGGAAGCGCTATCAGTGCATAATCGAAACTTTTCTTTCCGGTAGCCTGCATCTTGATGCCCAGGTAGATATTCTCATCCGTCTCGTCGGTCAGTTGCTTGACGGTCGAGAACCACACCGGACTGACAAAACCGCTCAGTCTTTGGCGATAGAATTGGCAGATAAACTGTTGCTGCTCTTCATCCAGTTCATCTTCTTTCAGCAGATAGATATTCTCTTCACACAGTTCACGGGTCAGCTTATGGATGGCTTGTTCGTACTCTTTTGAATACTTGTTGTTCAGCTTGTTTATCTGTTTGATGAGGTGCTTGGCGTGCTCCCGTTCCGAACGCAGGCTTCTCTCCTCACACTCGGCAATACGACCGAGCGTAGCCATACGAACCCGGAAGAATTCATCCAGATTGTTCGAATAGATACCCAAAAAACTCAATCTCTCCAATAAAGGCACATGTGTCTGGGTTGCTTCCTGCAAAATGCGGCGGTTAAAGTACATCCAACTCAAATCACGATCAACGTACGCTTCTGATACAACTTTCTTATTAGCCATCTTATCTTTCAAAATTTGCTACAAAATTAGGCAACATGCGTTACAAAACTATGTCGGGTATATTACAATGCGGATACGGGAAAACCGGAGTCGGATAATGCGAAAGAGACATGTCATTCTCAATATGCCGCAGGATGCGCCAATCGCAACTGCGCACCCAGTAACGGAAAGCGGCATCCGGACGATAATTTTCAGAGAATTCCAACAAACGCTCCAGATCAAATTCGTCGGAAACAACACCGGCACCGGTAAGGGCAGCGTCGTAAGCATTGCAATCCTGCTCAATGTGGGCAGGAACCATCAACAGAGGCTTGCCCAGATACATAGCCTCGCAGACGGACTCAAATCCGGCCGTAGTGGCGTATGCCTTGCAACCTGCCATGTAGCGTAAGAACTTGACATCGTCTATCTGGTGGAAACTTAACGTATCGTCCACCCGGCAGACTTCCTCTTCGTCTTGCTTGTCCCAAAAGAAGTGAAGAGGCACTTCGGGATGCGCGTTATGCCAATCTCGAACGCTCTCACCGAAACCGGCATTCACCATGTATCCATGAAGATAGTCTCCCGCCGTTCCCTCGCACGAAAGAACATCCCTGCGCAACAAAGGCGGAACGACATGGATATGTGCTTCTTCGTCATCCTCCATCTCGCGGAAAGAAAGCGCCAGCTTTTGCTGTGCACCCAAGCAGGTAAGCCGGGTGAAAAAGCGAAGCAACCACAGGTTGAAACTGCTTTTGCCGGGAAACTCAAAATCCCGATGCAGGAAGAGGTATTGATGGCCGATGCTGATTTGCGGTACGGAAGGACGGTAAAGCAGGTAAGTCAATCCCGTAAGCAGTTCATAGAAGTTAATGACCAGCTCGGCACCACTTTCTTCTATGCGATGGTGTATATAGTTCATGCTCTTGACGTAAGCAGGCAGTTTTATTGTATTATATGCCACACTGCGCGAAAGACTGACTCGCTTATTGGCCGGTGTAGGCAGAAAATTAGGACTCAGGAAGCGTTTCACCGGAGCTTGGATGCTGCGGTTAAAGAAACCGGGCAGACGGCGTGAATTGCTCTTGCCGACCAATACTTCCACTACCTCGTGACCATTGCGACGCAACAGCTCTTCCATAGTAATGGCTTGCGTCAGATGTCCCCGGCCTTCTCCTTGAACGATAAAAAGAATTTTCATAAAAGTTATGAGTTATGAGTTATAAGAAACAGCGGACTTTACTTTTTGTTTATATCAGTCTTGCATTTTTAGTTGTCGCAAATGTCACGCTTTTGTGTTACATACGGGTGTAAAGAATGTGACAATTCGGTTATAAAAACAAAAGCCACACCGGCATCGCACAGGCATGACTTCAAGAGAATTTATGGAATTAATACGTAAAAAGGATGAATTTGTTCGTGTGTAAAAATCAAAGCATCAGACAAATTCTTCTACCATATACATGTCACTGACAAAATCGTCAACGACTTGTTCCAGGTTCTTGCAGGCTTCGTCAGGTGTTTCGCCGTAAGCACTGCACAACACATTATTCATAAAATAAGCGTAAAAGCCACCGCCGGCCGAAGCCTCTACGGTATAGTCATTTCTGTTCAGTTTCATATTCGGTTCTCCTTTCTTTTTTTTACAGTGCAAAGGTGGCAAGAGCATGTTGCAAGAATATGTACATAAAGTTACAATAATAATAATTCGTCCTATCGCCGCCCCAAGAATAGGAAGAATACTTACTTATGTAGAAGAGTAGTTCATTTTTTATTTTTATAAGCACCATCATAAAACACAAGGCCTGGCATTTCTTCGTAAAATGCCAGGCCTCGTGTTTTGATAGTAAACATTCTCTTAGTAAGATCGTGCAAAAATCACACGGCAAGCAGACGGTTTACCGGTAACCATACACTTACCCGGTTCTTTGTCACCCGGAACGAAGGATTCGAAAGGAATACAGCGGATAGTTGCTTTGGTTTCTTCCTTAATCTTTTCCTCTGTTTCAGTGGTGCCGTCCCAGTGAGCCAGAATGAAGCCACCTTCTTCTATCTTTTCCTTGAACTCTTCGTAGCTATCTACGCTGGTGATTTTGCTATTGCGGTAATCGAGCGCCTTCTTATAGATATTTGCCTGCATCTCTTCGAGCAAGTCTTTTACATATGCTTCGATGCCCTCGCAAGAGCGGGTTTCTTTCTCCAATGTATCGCGACGCATCACTTCCATCGTGTTGTTCTCCAAATCACGGCCACCCATCACAAGGCGTACAGGAACACCCTTCACCTCGTAGTCGGCAAACTTAAAGCCCGGACGCTTGTTGTCGGCATTGTCATACTTCACGGAGATACCCATCGACTTCAGCTTGGCAACGATGCCTGCCACTTTCTCGTCAATCTTGGCCAGCATTTCCGCATTCTTATAAATAGGCACGATAACCACTTGTATCGGAGCCAGGTGCGGAGGCAGTACCAAACCGTTATCATCGGAGTGAGTCATGATAAGAGCACCCATCAGGCGGGTAGATACCCCCCAAGATGTTGCCCACACATACTCCAGCTTATTCTCTTTATTGACAAACTGCACATCAAATGCTTTGGCAAAGTTCTGTCCCAGGAAGTGGGAAGTACCGCTCTGCAAAGCCTTACCATCCTGCATCATCGCCTCAATGGTATAAGTATTGAGTGCACCGGCAAAACGTTCGTTAGCCGACTTCACACCTTTCACAACAGGCACTGCCATGTATTTTTCGGCAAATTCACCGTATACATTCAGCATTCTTACAGCTTCTTCTTCGGCCTCTTCGCGAGTGGCGTGTGCCGTATGGCCTTCTTGCCACAAGAATTCCGCCGTACGCAGGAAGAGACGGGTACGCATCTCCCAACGGAATACGTTTGCCCACTGATTGCACAAGATAGGCAGATCGCGGTATGAATTAATCCAGTTCTTATATGTATTCCAGATAATGGTTTCGGAAGTAGGACGGATAATGAGTTCTTCTTCCAGCTTGGCAGCAGGGTCTACTACCACGCCGCCGCCATTCGGGTCGTTTTTCAGACGATAGTGCGTCACTACGGCACATTCTTTCGCAAAACCTTCTACATGCTCTGCTTCACGGCTGAGGAATGATTTCGGAATAAGTAAGGGGAAATAAGCATTGACATGTCCCGTTTCTTTGAACATATCGTCCAACTGACGCTGCATCTTCTCCCAAATAGCGTATCCGTAAGGCTTAATCACCATACAGCCGCGCACAGCCGATTGTTCTGCCAAATCGGCCTTTACCACCAACTCGTTGTACCACTGAGAATAGTTCTCACTACGTTTGGTCAGGTCTTTCAATTCTACTGCCATTCTATTTCGTTTTTTAAAGTTTTCATTGATTTCTCTAAACAGTCGGCAAAAGTACAAATTTTAAAGGAAATTTATTTGAAAAACAAATAGTATTTTTAGTAGAATTGAAAACACACTAATCTATATATTCTATTTTAATCACAATCTTTCGGCTTTCAACGGGCTCTCCCTTTCCACGGACAGAGGGCTGATGGATGTCCGAAGGGAAAAATAGAAAGAAACTATCCACATCGGCAGAATAGTATCTTATCCGGGAAGACGTGTAAAAGGCAACGTCTTTCTGGGGATTATATTCCTGACGAACTTCGACATCACGGGCAAGCCCCATCTTCTCATTTCCCCGGAAGGTATACTGAAGATCGACAAAACGACGGTGGCTCTCAATGTTCCCCTTCTCCACTTCCTTCGGAATGTATTCGCTCACTGTAGCCCAACATTTTCCTTCTATAATGACATGATTGCCGACAGCCAGTTCTTCCAAATCATGGTCCGCAAGAAAACGGAAAGCGGCATCCCAAACATCTTTATTTTTTTGATATTGACTGGCAAATTCAATTGCATTGACTGATTTGTGGGGAGAGACAGTCCAACCATTAGCCCAGACATTACTCTTTATCCACTTCTTCGCATTTCCGGCAGTCCATGCCGGACTTGTCTGTGCTGATAAATACATACAAAAAAAGATTAATAAATAAATAATTGATATACGCTTCATATTTTTATTTTATCGTGAATTGAAACTGATCATATGATTCCGTACGCCATGCCTTGTCCTTGGTTTGGGGAGAAAAGCCGAAAAGCGGAGAATAGGTCCTGACCTGCACCGTGTGTCCGTCGGGCAGGAATTCGAGCAGACGCAGCCAGCCGTCTCCTCCGTTTCCACTCATGCCGCCACCCAACGCCTGGCAGTTGAACATCATCTGGTGTACATCGTGTCCGGCCGCATTCTTGTCGGTACGGAATCCCGTGGTATAGTCCCACCGTTCGTTCGGAGTGGCATAGTGTCCGCACAGCACAAGACGGATGTTGGCGGAAGGTTGCACCAGCTTCTGCCAGATGCCTTCACCCGTATTGGACGGAGTTATCTTATAGCCTTCCTTGTTGATACGCTTGCTGTCGAAGCCGGTAAGATAGGAATGGGTGATGAGAATCACTGTGTGGTCTTTGAAGCGTGGGGTAGCCACCAGTTCCCTTGCCCATGACAAGACCTCATCACGCGGGGCAAATTCAACGGCAATAATCAATATCCTCCCCCAATGCTCGTCCGTTATCTCCATAGCGGCATTCTCTAGCGTAGGCAGGCCGTTTCTATTATTGGTTGCAGCCACGATGGTCTTTTTCCATTGGCTGTTGCGCTCTATCGGGAAATATTCCGGGAAACGGGTCATCGAGTTCTCCGAACGGGTGTAGCCATAATCATGGTTTCCGGTAGAAATGAGATAAGGGACTTTGTTGTCCAACCGCCCGAAAGCCCGCGACACAAATGTCCACTGCTCGCGGCTCGTGAGATTCCCGAAACGCGGGAAGGGAGGGAGAATACATTCATTTTGATCTACCAGGTCACCCGTACAAAGTACTGCCTTCACATGGAGGGAGTCTACATGATGGGCGGTCCATGCCGTCATCAGTTCAAAAACCGGTTGGTTATAGTCATACTTCACATAGTTTTGCGGATCGCCCAGCAGGACGATGGAAAAAGAATTAGGATTGCACAAGTGCTGCTGGTTGGTATTGACTTGTGCCCGAAGCTGGAGGAATGCCAGCAGGCATCCCAAACAAAGAATGATTCTGTTTTTCATGGTTGCGTACTGAATTGGTAAATACATGTCTGTTTATAAATGTTTCCTTCACGTAATACGATGGAGGGGAAATGCGGATTGTTCGGTGTATCGGGAAAACACTGGGTTTCAAAGCAGACGGCGCTACGACGCGGATACACAGTGCCATGCATGCCCGTGAAGCCCGGCAAATAATTGCCGGTGTACATAATAAGCCCCGGCTCTGTGGTATAGACATCCATTCTGCGCCCACTGGACGGACTGATGCAGGTGGCGGCAAAAGAGAGCTCATGCAGTGCGGGTTTCTTCAGGACAAAACAGTGGTCATAACCGTGGCCGTTGAGCAGCTGCAAGTCTTTCCGGTTGATGCGTTCGCCTATGGAATGGTAGTCGCGGAAATCAAAAGGCGTACCGCCCACTGCCCTGACTTCGCCGGTATTGTTCGTATTCATGTCGATAGGCAGATAGAAATCCGCGTTTATCCTCACCAAATGGTCTTCAATGGAAGTAGTGGGAGTTCCCATGCCCGCCAGGTTAAAATAGGCATGATTGGTGGGACAGAACAAGGTGTCATGGTCTGTCTCCGCCTCATAATCTATGCGAAACCCATTGTCATCCGTCAAGGTATACATCATCCTTACCGTAACATTGCCCGGAAAACCGGCTTCTTCATCGGCATGGAAATGACGGAGAAGAAGTTGGTTTTCACACGGTTGCTGTGTTTCCCACACCACCGTGTGAAAACCGTTATCACCACTGTGCAGAGTATTAGAAACAGAGTTAAGCTGTAAGTGATAATCTTTTTCTCCTACACGGAAAGCGCCGTGCAATATGCGTCCGGCTACGGGGCCTATAGTAGCTCCTATATAATAGTCCTTGCTTTGCCTGCGGGCCTCTTCCAGCGTATCGAAGCCTATGACGACATTTTCAAACTTACCATGACAATCAGGAGCCATGATGGATAAGACGATGGCCCCGTAGTTCGTGACGCACATCTCCATACCGCTACCATTGCGCAGTATATAAAGGCCGGTATCCTTTCCGTTGATTACGGACCGGAAATCATCGGGATTCAATCCCGTCAGGTTGGTCTTATCTTTCATACTTTCTAAACTTCGGGATATTCGTTGCACAACAGATGTTCGGCCGGAACATCCTCTTCTATCTGCGGGAAACGCCCCTTGGGGGTGAGGAAACGGTTGTCCCTCATGTCATCGTTCACCGTAGAGACTTCGCCTACCAGACAATGGTCGTCTTCGGCCCAGAAAGTATGGTAGAGATAAGGCTCATAACAAATGCTTTGTCCGGGAGCAAGACGCACCGTTTCTCCGGGAGCTACCCGTGTACTGACTCCGTCGATGGAAACGACAAGCGGTTCTTCAGTCAGCGCTTCAGTTTCCTTGTCGGCCTTCCACAGACGCATGCAGAGGATTCCTCCACCCCGGTTGATGATGTCTTCCGTTTTCAGCCAATGGAAATGGGTGGGAGTAACTTGTCCGCAGCGGACAAACATAATCTTTTCACAATAGGGTTTGTCTTTCTTCTGCAAACTTCCATTACGGAGGGTTACCAGAGTCAGGCCGATTTTCAGGAAATCTCCCCAGCCGAAGTCAGTCAGGTCCCAGCCCATGGCTCTTTCCCGGATATCATTACATTCCGGTCCTTTGCTTTTCCAGTCGTCCGGAGTCCAGTCCGCCCATGGCGGCAGCATGAAGTGATACTTTGTCATAAATGCTTTGGCCTCGCGGATATATTGATTGATTTCACTGCGTTTCATATTTGTCTATTTTTTAAGGTGTTATACTTTTATTTCTTCAATAATTCTTTCAGCGGGATAGCCTGGAACTGAATGTCGGCTTGACTCCCCTCATAAAAGATGCCTATGGTATGCTCGTCAATGGAAGTCATGCAAGAGTACCCCGCCCCCCTACCTTCATCCAACAACATCCAATACTCCTCGGGCCAAGTTTGCCCGTCATCGAAACTCACCTTAATGGTAATGTTGTTACGGCGCTCTTTTGAATTAGGATTGGCAAAGAGTAATACATGACGTTCTTCTCCGTCTTCAATATAATCATGACGCAGCAAGGATGCCTGGCAAGCCGGTTCAATGAGAGCTCTGCGCGACGTGGGATGTTCCGTCCACGTTTTCCCCAAATCGGCAGTGACGGCAATGGCCCGCCCATTACCTTCCTGACGTCCCCGGTTGCTGCGCTCACGCATGTTCAACATCAAGGAATGATCTGAAAGTTCTACCACCTGACATTCGTTGGTATTGTAGTAGGCCGGTTCGCCTACGGTCCAGTTTTCGCCCTTGTCTTTACTCCACATGATTGTAGAGAACTGAAGCCCGTCTTCGTTCCGCCCCTCTACCGGAAATACCAATGTACCATCTTCCATTGTGATGCCACGACCCGGTCCGGGAGCGAGCAGCCACCATTTTTCCTTTTTTACTTGGCGGGTGATGTTACGCGGCTCACTCCAGGTAAGTCCGTCATCGGTACTCTTACTAATCAGGAATTGAGAACTTTGTTTGACACCATATCCCGGCTGAGAACCGTGCGCACGCCACTGGTGGTTCCATACGGTCGAGGTATCGGTAAGATTCTCTATCCATTTGCCCGTCTTGGGGTCCAAGACTCCGTGCATCCATAACCCTATGACATAGAGGTCTCCGGTGAAATCATCCGACAAGATGCAACCATCACTCACTCCATTATATTTCTGAGGTAGCCCGCCCCATTCTTTCATATCCAGAACAGTCTGCATAGGTTGCCAAGTCCGCCCTCCATCTTCACTGCGATTGATGGCAATATCAATGTCGCCCTGCAAATCGTCATCTCTTTCATTGCGTGCATCATACAAGGCCAGCAAGGTACCTTTCGTCGAAGTTACTAATCCGGGAATGCGGGAAGTATGTACTCCGTCCTGACCCGACTGCCGCAGGGCCACTCCTATACGGAGCGGCTTTACTGCGGGCAACTGGCGGATGCCCGCCAGCCCCAGATCTGTCTGAACACTATTGCATGAGATCTCAATCCTGCTTGTAGCCTGTGCCGCATCATCCCTCAATCGGAGTGTCACCCAGCATGTCAGTGTATCTTCCTCTATCTGCCGGCCTACCTTAAAACTCAATTGTTTGTTCACCGGTTTGGCACTTGTACAGACCTGCTCGCAATTCTCATCTAAGAACAGCGAAGCGGAAACGACATCGCCGGAACGGACAGTTCCATCCAAAGTGAAGTTTATCTTTTCCAACTGATATGCCACGCCGCTATTCCTAATCAGACGCAGACACAATACCGGATTATGCTCTTTCAACGTCAGCACCGGATATATCGGTTGCCGAATCTCCACCGTTATCTTATCCGTATAATTTTGGCATGCCATGATGCCCCAAGCAGACAAGACCAGTAAAAGTATAGTCTTACATCTCATATCATCTCAATATTTATTTGTAACCTTCAGTTTGTGTTATATTCGGATTAGTATTGAGACAGGCAGGAGCAATAGGCCACAACGTAACATTCTTCTCCCCTTCACGCCCCTTCAAGGTTTCAATAAGCTCGAATTCCTTATTAAAGCGAAGGTATGCCCACCATGCTTTTGATTCTGCAACAAACTCTTTCAGTATTTCGCTGATAATGGCATTGTCTATGGCATCCTGAGTCCTTACCGTATAGTAATTGTCTACCCCATAAGCACGCTTGGCCACTACATTCAGATTCTGCAGGGCGGCATCCGTATTTCCTAAGGCATTCTCCACTTCAGCTTTCAAAAGATAGGCTTCAGCCAAGCGATAGACAGGGACATCACTGTCAAAACTACGCGTATCATTGGCAAAGGAGCCTTTGAACTTCACAATCATCCTTTTAATCTGCACTTCTTCCGTCAGGAACTTATCCTTGAATACCCGTACCGAAACATCCGTACGCGTGTCACGTGCATCCTCAGCCAGAAAGTCACAATAGGCTTGCGTAGGCACAACATACTGGGCATGGGAACCGGCAGGAACCTCATCTTCAGTATATCCAGCTTCCCTCAACCGGGTTCTGTCACCGTTAAGTGCCAGATAATAGGCAAAAAAGTTAGGGGATGTTCCCGGAGTCACATTTTCATTGATGATATAGGGCAATGTCCAGATAAGCTCGGCATTGGCTTTATTGTTTAAATTGAAAATATCGGCAAATGCAGGAAGAAGCGCATATCCGGCTTTCAATACCGCATCAACAGAAGACTGTGCCGTACTCAGAGCTGCATTTCCTCCCCCCAGACGCTTTGCCTTCCACAAGTAATATTCGGTACGCAACATGTTGATGGCTGCCGGAGATGCCTTATGGAGAAGCTTGGAAGAAGCGGGCATCAACCTTAAAGCTTCTTCTATATCGGTTTCGACCTGGGCATATACTTCAGAGGCCGCCGTACGGCTGGGATACATGTCCTCCTGCTTTTCTGACTCAAAACCGGAAGTCAGCAGCGGGCAATCACCGAATACCCGCACCAGCGTAAAGTAGCAATATGCCCGCAGGAAATAGACATTGGCCATCACTTCATTGCGTATAGCTTCATTGGCGAAAGAGATTTCCGGAGTATGCTTCAGAATCAAATTTGCACTGTTTATTGTAGTATATATGCTACTCCAATTTGTACCTGCATCGCCGCTCAGCAATACGTTCGTACCCACTCTATTAAAAAACGCATCATTTACCGCCCCACTCTCATACCAGTTTGAGCGCATCTCCCCATAGATATTGAGCAAATCGGAAAAGGCGGAACGAAATTGGGTATATGCTCCATTTACTGCACTCGTAGCATCGCTCTCCTCTGTCCACATGGATAGGCTGGTGAACTGGCTGGGCTGTATCACATTCAGGTCTCCATGACATGATGTAAAAAACGAGACCCCACTTATAAGAAGAATGCCGGATAATATTTTTATTTTCATAATTCTTATTTTTCGTATTAAACTTCTTTTATCACAAAGTAACTTTACATCCGATAGAGAACTTACGGATAGGCGGATAGGTGTTGAAACTGCCGGAATAAGTGCTTGATGCACCTACTTCGGGAGAAAGGCCTATTACTTCCGTAAAATAGTGCAGATTGTTTCCGGCCAGGGTCAATACCAGCCCTTTCAGACCAATCTTTGCCAGCAATGCCTGAGGCAGAGCATATTGCAGAGAGATTTCACGGATACAGAGATAATCGGCTTTCTGGGTAAAAACATCGGAGTTGTCCCGGAAATTCTTATTCAACTCATCAGAGTCATTGCCTGAGAAACGGGCATACTTAGCCTTATTCGGGTCATCCCCCACATTCCAGCATTTCAGGATTTCGGCAGGCAGGCTGGTGTTTCCATTCATGAAATTACACATTTGGCGTTGCAGATAACCATTGGAAATGGAGTGCCCCAAAGCAAAATCAAGATAGACATTCAAAGTGAAGCCCTTGTAGGTGAAAGTATTGTTCAAACCTCCAGTTGTATGGGGAATCGTATTTCCCAGCAGGAACATATCATTGCTATTGATGATATTGTCTCCATTCAGATCTTTCCACTCATAGTCTCCGATTGTCTTTTTTCCGACACCCAGGCTCTTTTTCGTGGTCCAGTCCCAGCCTTTGGATGAGGTGTCATAACGGGCATTGGCAGCCTGCTCGGGAGTTGTAATGATAAAGTCTTTCTTATATCCATAGAAACGACCCAACGGTTCACCCTCGGCAACACCTCCGAATTCTTTGGTCGTGCCATCCTGCATTTTTACAGAGTATCCTCCCTGGCGGTTCTTGTCCCGTCCGTTTTCGGGCAGTTTAAGCACCTTGTTCTTTACGTAAGTAATGGTGAATTTAGATTCCCACGTGAAATCCTTCTTGGCAATGTTACGTGTTGTTATTTCAGCATCGAAACCACGGAAACGTACTTTTCCAAGATTGGTAAGGATGGAACCGTATCCCGACGTATTGGGCAATACTTTGGAAGTAATCAGGTTATCCGTAATCTTATTGAAATAGTCTATACCCAATATGATGCGGTTCTTGAACAAACCCAAATCAAAACCTAAATCCAATTGTGTGGAAGTCTCCCACTCAAGAGCCTTGTTGGGCATGGCAGAAGAAACAGTTGCCGCATCCTGATTGTAGCTGGTGGTAATGGCATACAGCCCCAAGGCATCATAATATCCGATAGAGTTATTACCCGTTTGGCCATAGCTGCCACGCCACTTCAAATTACTTATAAAACCGACATTCTGCATAAAAGGCTCATCACTCATAACCCATCCGACAGAAAGCCCCGGAAAAAATCCCCATTGATTGCCTTTGGCAAAACGAGAAGAGCCGTCCTCACGGAAAGTAGCAGTCAACATGTACCTTTTCAGATAATCATAGTTCAATCGGCCGAAATAACCGATATTCACATCTTCCTGCTTGGTCGACGTTGCATCGGAATAGACAGAACCTCCGTTCAATGTCGGTATCTTGTCGGAGCTGTGTCCGGTAGTGGCAGCATACACATACTTGTACAAATATTGCTGATAGGAATATCCTACCATCGCGCTGATGCTGTGTTTATCGGCAAACGTTCTTGTATAGCTGGTGTAGAATTCCAGTTTCTTGCGTTGCTCATCCGTCATGTTGGTAGTCGCTTTCCGCGTTCCATTCATCGGGTTGGCACGCATGAATGTATCTCCATGGCTGTTTTGCGTAAACAAAGAAGCTGTGCCCACAGCATGCCATCCTTTCAAAACTTCCCAATCAAGAGAACCTACCAGTCCCAGACGGTTAGCACGCTGGTTGTTATCATTGAAATACGAGTAAAAACTCGGATTCGGAGACGAAGAGTTGGGACCCGGGGTCGGAGTTCCGTACCATTCATTGTCAGATACCCAATATCTGCGTTGAACGGCCGGAGTCATCAGTCCGCGGGAAATTACCTGATACTGGCTGGCATATTCTTCACTATTCGTCTGACTATAATCGATGTTGCTGCTGAAAGTCAGGTTTTCTCTGATTTTGGCGGTCACATTAGTACGGGCATTGAAACGATCGAATGCCGTGCCTACACCTACACCGGAATCTTTCATATAGCCGATGCTGCCTACATAGCTCAATTTTTCCGTACCTCCTTCTATCCCCACATAATAATTTTGCCAAAGAGCATTCTTGAAACAAGTACTGGCCCAGTCATTATCTTCAAAAATCAAGGTCTTACTGGGATCCAGTGGATCAGCCACAGACTTCCATCCTGCCGGAATACTCTCTCCATCTCTCAGGTAACGGGTAGAAAACTTGGAAACATCCGTATTACCGGAGCTATAAGCATATCCGTCAAGGTATAACTTTTCCGGGCTGGGTCCGGAAGCCCAACGATCGCGCATGATAGTAACAGCTTGGGTAGCATCCAGATACTCAATCATTCGTTCAACATTCTCGTTTGCAAAGGAAGCCTCAAACGTTACTCGAGGAGCACCACTCTTTCCTTTTCTTGTCGTAATCAGGACAACTCCATTCGATGCACGCGAGCCATAAATAGCAGAGGAAGCGGCATCCTTCAAGACTTCGATAGATTCGATGTCATTGGGATTGATACCCGCCGTGCTGCGCTCTACACCATCAACTAATATAAGAGGAGAATTGCTCTGGCTGATAGAGGAACCACCACGAATCAGGAACGTAGCCTCTGCACCCGGAGTGTTATTCTCATTGTACACACGTACACCCGCAATTTTACCTTTCAGCCCTTCTCCCACAGTATTGATAGGAGTTGCCTTCAATGTTTCTCCATCCACTTTACTGATGGCGGATGTTACAGTACGCTTGGATTGGGTGCCATAACCAACGACCACCACTTCATCCAACCCCATAGTAGTCGGTTCCATCTGGATGTTAAGAATCTTTTGATTGGTAATCAAGATTTGCTGTTCATCATAGCCCACATAGGAAAATACAAGAGTTTCCCCCTTGCTTACTTTCAACTGGAAAGCACCATTCATATCCGTAATAACTCCTCGAGTCGTACCCTTCACAGCGATGGAAACTCCTGGAAGAGTTTCACCTGTGCTGTCCACTACTATCCCTGATAGGTTAAATTCTTGTGCCCAAAGTAAGAATGGACAAAATAGTAGAAAACTTATGAGGGGAAAATGAAATATTTTTCTCATCTTTGTTACGATTTTAATAATAAATTGTTTCGGTAATTTATTTTGGGGAGAAACGGGAAGTACCAATACTCGTTTCTCCCTCTCCTTTTAAGTTTCAAGCTCTATTCGGCTAATGAGCTATTTCTTTAGATACTTTATTGCATTATTTCCATAGGCATATCATTTTTAGTTAATTAATATATTTAAAGAAGTCAGTATTCTTTAATTCATTTCGCGTTTCTTCCAATTCTTTTTCGAAACAAGGAGCTATCGGCAAGCGGCACGGACCACAATCTATCCCAGCCAATTTCATGAAAATCTTACCGGCTCTGACTCCACCACCATGTTTTATCAGTATATCAATAATTTCTACAGCCTTCCACTGCATCTCACGAGCCGTATCAATATCTCCATTTTCCATGGCTTCCATCATACATTTATATATCCCCGGAACATAATTATACGTACTTCCTACTGCAGATTTAACTCCGATTGAAAGTCCGGTAATCAATATTTCATCAAAGCCATGTAAAACTTCAAAAGCTCCGTTATCCACATGGATACATTGCTGCATCTCCATCAGATTGTTGTGAGTAAACTTCACTCCTACCAAATTTGGAATCTGCTTCTTACCTTCCGAAAGAAAAGTATGTACCGGTAATGACACGCCAGTAATAGATGGCATGTTATAGTAATAGAACGGCAGTCGGGATGCAGAAGCCGCTATCGGTTTAAAAAAACTTATCAAATCATTCACAGAGCCAGGTTTGAAAAAACAAGGCGCCATAGCTGCTATCATATCTGCCCCGATAGTTTGAGCATGGGCTGCCAATTCAGAACACTGAACTTGTGACATACCACCTACATGCACTATAACCTTTAACTTCCCTTTAGCTACCTCGATCCATTTTTCTGCAACAGCTTTACGTTCTTCTGTTGTCAGAGACACAGATTCTCCTGTCGTACCACAAATAAATACTCCCGTCACGCATTTCTTTTTAATTAAAAACTCCGCATACGGCTCGATCACCTGCAAATTTAAGGAACCATCTTCGTACATTGGCGTAAATGGCGCAGCAATTAATCCTGTTAAAAATTGTTTATTCATAAATTAGAGTAATTATAATTAATGAAAGGTTTAAACCTCCTTTTCTTTGAAGAACAAACTTGCCAAATAACCAACGAAAAAACATGAAATGAATCCGGAGGCTGTATATAAAAGCAAGTGAAACATTTGAAATTTAGCCACAAATAGTTGTACAATGATACTCACTACGATTCCTATGATCGCTCCACTGGAATTGGCGCGTTTAGTGAGCATTCCCAGCATAAACAGCCCTCCCATACTTCCTAATATAAGCCCAAGTATCTTGTTGAATTCATCCCATAATGATGCAATATTCCATGTTGCCATAAGAAAGGCAAAGGACAAACTGATTATCCCTATTACACATGTTGCAATACGTGCTGCACGCAATTCGTTTCCGTAATCGCCTTTGTGCAGAAAACGGGAATAAATATCTACAATATAAGCTGTAGCTGCCGAATTCATACTACCACTAAGAGTAGACATTGCTGCTGCAAAAATACCCGAGATAAGCAATCCAACAACACCGATTGGTAATTGGGTAAAAATGTACCAAGGGAAAATAGCATCGCCATTAGGAATACTAATAGTTAAATTTTCAGGGTATACTTTATAATATGCATAAAGTGAAGTACCTATAAAGAAGAAAATAAGAGTAGCGGGAACAGTCAATATCGCATTGGTCCACACACTTTTCCGGGCTTCTTTCATTGAGGAAGTAGTGAGATAACGCTGTACCATACTTTGATCAGTTCCATAGGTAGTAAGGTGCGTAAAACATGCAGCAATAATGACAGTCCACATCGTAGCATCTTTTAAATTAAAATTTGTCGTTCCCAAATCAAATTTACCATTTGCTACTGCAATATCAATAGTCTCGCCCAAACCGCCAGGGAGAGAACACGATATATATACCACTGCAAATATAGCTCCTCCTAACAAGATAATTACTTGAATAGCATCGGTCCATACTACAGCTTCTATTCCTCCAATCATTGTATATAAAATGCTGCAGGCACCCATAATGCCTATACATAGGAATATATCCAACCCTGTTACAACATTCAAAGCAATAGAGGGCAGAAAAAGCACAACTCCCATACGCCCAATCTGGAAGATAATAAAAGCCATACTACAAATAACACGGATAAATGCATTAAAACGTATTTCTAAATATTCGTAGGCAGTCGTTATATTCAACTTTCGGAAAAAAGGAATAAAAACAGAAACAATAATTGGTGCAACAAGTAAAATGCCAATATTGAACAATACATAGCTCCAATTGGTGGCATATGCCTTAGAGGGTATGGCCATGAACGTAATGGCACTCAAAGCTGTTCCAAAAAGGCTCAAACCAGCAGCCCACCATGGAATACGTCCTCCACCCTTAAAATAATCGTTTGTATTTTTCTGACGACGTGAAAAGTAGATTCCTATTCCAGCCAATACAGCAAAATAACCAATAATCACAAGGATATTGACAACACCCAACCCTTTTTTAAAAGGAATAATATCACCTTGAAGGCCGTACAATTTATTTGTGCCAAAATTGGCATCATTACCTATTATAAAGAATGATTGATTCCGATACAAAACTTTTGCAATGTCATATGGATATGGTATGACTTCAGACTTTATCAGAGTTTGCGTAATTGTATGGTATTTCCATAAAATATTTTCCTTCTTGAACTGCACTGTATCCCCCGATTCTTTCTGAAAAAGAAGAACATGGTTGGCCCCACTAGAAATGGCTGCACATAATCCTTTAGGAAAGTCTGAACCTAAAGAGCTCCATCTATTTAGCTGAGGATTATATACATATCCATCAGTCAAATAGGATAAGGAATTTTCTTCCGTTTCCGTTTGCCCCCCAATAAGATACAAACAAGGAGAAACACCATTATTCTGTACTACACAAATTGCATTCTCTCGAACACCTCCTGGACATACCGGTAATTCTCTCCATCCTCTTTCTTTATTTGATAAATCCAAAACAAAAAACGATTCTGATAATTTAAAAGGTTTGATTGATTCTCTTCCCCCAATGATATAGACCTTATTATCAAGTAATACTCCTGCTGCATTTGACAATGGAATGGGAAGCAACGGCCAATCCTCCGAGATTTTGAGTTTACCCTGTTGCTTTGTAATAAGAAACACCTCCCTATAACATTTATGAGAATCGCGTCCTCCAATACATAATATGCCATCAGGAAGCACTATAGAAGTACCATAAGCTAACGGTCTGAATAAGATATCTTCATATAAATCGAACCCAACGTTTCCTGACAAGCATATTGCATTTCTTCCCCACTGACTAAAATCGGCAGAAGTTCCGCCTGTCAGAACTATTTGTCCATCAAGTACACCTCCAAAAGTTCCTAATAGACCATTTCCTTCGTAAAGAATACTCTCCGTACCCCACTTTATTTGTTCAGTATTAGAAGTATTCGCGGCTCTCAAACTCTGATACCCCAACAAGCAAAGACATATCAATGCAACACCATAATTTATAACTCGTGCCATTTGCTACACTTTTTTTCGTGATTAACCCTTATTTCGTTCTCCCAGTACGACTCTATCGTAAATCAACTTCTTATATACATAAAAATGTTGCTCAATAGCATTTCTATAGCCCATTTCATTCTTATTTTTGATAAAATTCAGTAAATCGGTATGCGTTACTATTTGCCCCTTTTTCTCTAATTCTATATTAATGGTTTCAACCAACTCCCTCAAATTAGTTTTCACAAAATTCATTACTGGATGAATTATACTTTGAAATTGCACGATTGTTTTATTTCCTGTTATCTCATACAATTTTGAATGAAAAGTATATTCACTGAGATTAGCATATTCGTTATTTCCCAATGCAACACCAGCATTTACAATCTCTTCTAATTCTATAATATCTTGTTCCGTGATATGATGGAAAATATCGCTGCTAATTCCAATTTCCAGAGCAACCCTGAAGCCAAGAAGATCAAGAAGAGATTCTTGACTCATAATACGAGGATCGACTACCCTCTTCATGCCTCCCAAAATAAAAGGTTCAGTTAGAATCATTCCACGTCGTGTACGACTTTCAATCATTCCCATCATCTTTAAACGGCTAAGGGCTTCACGAAGAACACTACGAGCTACGCCCAATGCTGACGCTAACTCTATTTCATTAGGAATAGAATCACCTACCTTCAAATCTTGACTTTTAAAGTAATTCAGTAATTTGTCTTCTACTTGGTCAACCAAAGTGATTGATTGACCATCAATTTTCAAGTTCTCCATATACCAAATTGTATTATTATTAATCCTATTAGTATTATTTGTCAGACAAATAAATGAATATTTTTTAGTAAAAGCAACATATAAAGAATATATTATTGTATATTTCACTATTATTAACTATAAAGCCATTGTGTTTTTATAAAATTACAATTCATATATGTAATATCTATTTCGCTTTTATTACACTATCATACAACTAATAAAGAAAACTAAAGCATCAGGAGAAAAATACGCTCACAAACTATTTAATAGCTAGCAAAAAATTAATAAAGAGAAAAAATATGCTTAATAATAGAGAAGGATCTTTGCTACGAACCGACGATAAATTTCAATCAGTTATAAAAAAAGCAGCTACTTTAGTTGTAGCTGCCTGATTTTCAGTCGAGCGGCAAGCGAGGTTCGAACTCGTGACCCTCAGCTTGGGAAGCTGATGCTCTACCAACTGAGCTACTGCCGCAAACTGTTTCATAATGCTATGCTATGAAAACGGCGACAAAGTTAATAAATTCTTTCAGAAAAGCGCAAAAGATTCTTGAAATAATTGCCCCTTTATCTATATTTCTTAACGCATCCCTCTTTCTTTTTAATGTCAATCCTTGCCACTGCCACGGAAATCATGTACATTTGCTTCCCGTAAAATCAAGGTATCACATGAAACGAATCATATTAATCACCGGAGGAGCCCGTTCCGGCAAAAGCACACATGCCGAGGAATTGGCGCTCAGCCTCTCTCCCAACCCCGTTTACCTTGCCACAGCACGCATCTGGGACGAAGAGTTCCGCCAACGGGTCATCAGGCACCAGGAACGGCGCGGACCGGAATGGACAAACATTGAAGAAGAAAAAGAACTCAGCCGGCACCGGTTGGAAGGTCGGGTTATCCTGATAGACTGTGTAACCTTATGGTGTACCAATTTCTTCTTTGACCTGAAATCCGATATAGACGGTGCACTCACTGCCGCTAAAGAAGAATTCGACCGTTTCACCGCGCAAGATGCCACCTTTATCTTCGTGACCAACGAGATAGGTATGGGTGCCACTTCCGATAACGAACTGCAACGAAAGTTCACGGATATGCAAGGCTGGATGAACCAATACATTGCCGCCCGTGCAGACGAAGTGATATTGATGGTATCCGGCATTCCTGTGAAAATCAAAGAATAAGAATTAAAATCATAAGACTGATGAAAACATTTCATATCACCCGCCCGGACGAAGCCATACGTCCGGCTTTAATTGATAAGATCAACAATCTGACCAAGCCGAAAGGCTCGCTGGGTACGCTGGAAGAACTGGCTCTTCAAATCGGCCTCATCCAACAAACATTATCCCCCACCCTGGAACATCCTCAAAATGTTATCTTTGCAGCCGACCATGGCATCGTGGACGAAGGTGTCAGCCTCTCTCCCAAAGAAATAACCTGGCAACAAATCAGCAACTTCCTCCATGGAGGTGCAGGCGTTAATTTTCTCTGCCGGCAACATGGATTCACTTTAAAGATAGTAGATGCAGGTGTAGACTACGACCTGCCTTATGATAAAGGCATCATCGATATGAAAGTGCGCAGAAGTACCCGCAACTATCTACACGAAGCAGCCATGACAGAAGAGGAAATGGAGCTTTGCCTGGAACGGGGTGCCGAAGTGGTGTGCCGCTGTCACGAAGAAGGCAGTAATGTACTTAGTTTCGGCGAGATGGGTATCGGAAATACGTCGTCATCGTCCTTATGGATGACTTGCTTCACCGGCATTCCTTTGGAGCAGTGCGTAGGTGCAGGGAGCGGACTGAATAATGCAGGTGTCCGCCATAAATATAAAGTACTAAAACAATCGCTGGGGAATTATAAAGGAGACGGTTCCCCCCGGGACATTATCCGTTACTTTGGCGGGCTGGAAATGGTAATGGCAATAGGCGCCATGCTGAAAGCCGCCGAACTGAAAATGATTATTCTGGTAGACGGATTCATCATGACCAACTGCATCCTGGCTGCCAGCAAACTATATCCCGAAGTATTGGATTATGCTATCTTCGGGCATTGCGGCGATGAAGCCGGCCATAAACTGGTGCTCGATGCCCTGCATGCCAAACCGTTATTAAACTTAGGTCTGCGGTTGGGAGAAGGAACGGGAGCTATTTGTGCATATCCTATTGTTGACTCTGCCGTGCGGATGATGAACGAAATGGATAATTTTGCACATGCTTCCATTACCAAATACTTTTAAATTCATTACGGAGACACAACGTTCTACAGATTTTAAACAGTTAATTATGAACAATATCCTGGCAGCATTTATATTCCTCACACGACTGCCTTTCTGGAAGATAAAAGAGGTGCCGGCAGAAGCCTTCAAGCACGTAGTACCCTACTGGTCGTTGGTGGGTTGGCTGACGGGAGGCATCATGGCCGGTATTCTGTGGCTGACGGGACAGATATTGCCCGTATCGCTTGCCTGGATAATGGCCATCATTGCACGGCTGCTCATCACCGGATGCCTGCACGAAGATGGCCTGGCAGATTTCTTCGACGGCTTTGGCGGAGGGACATCCAAGGAACGAACCCTTGCCATCATGAAGGATTCGCATATCGGAAGTTATGGTGTCATCGGGCTGATATTCTACTTCCTGCTGATACTGCAGCTCCGTGATTTACCCTTGAATCTTCTTTGTGCCCTCGTTTTCAGCGGAGACTGCTGGTCTAAGTTCTGCGCATCGCAGATTGTCAATTTTCTGCCCTACGCCCGAAGAGAAGAAGAAAGCAAGGCTAAAGTAGTATACAACCGGATGAGCAAGGGAGAATGGACAGTCGCCCTTATTTGCGGAGTATTGCCATTTGTTTTGTTTCTCCCAATGAAGATGTGGCCTGCCCTCCTATTTCCGGTACTCACCTTCTTCCTGCTCTGCCGTCTGATGAAACAACGCTTACAGGGATACACCGGCGACTGCTGCGGAGCTACTTTCCTGCTCTGCGAACTATCTTTCTATATCGGAAGCCTAATAATAAACTATATATAATATGGAAGTAACCCTTATTCGTCACACCTCAGTAGACGTCGCACCCGGAATATGTTACGGCCAGACGGACGTCCCCTTGAAACCCACATTCGAACAAGAAGCCGCCGTTACGGCAGAAAACTTGAAAGCGTATCTTCCCTTCGATCATGTTTATACCAGTCCCCTCACCCGCTGCGTGCGCCTTGCCACTTACTGCGGATATCCGGATGCCGAACGAGATAAGCGGATTATGGAAATAAACTTTGGTGAATGGGAAATGAAGCCATTTGACGGCAACGATGATCCGCGCCTACAGGAGTGGTATGCCGACTATCTGAATGTAGCCGCTACCGGCGGAGAGTCCTTTATGATGCTATACCAACGCGTCAGTGGTTTCCTGAATGAATTGAAAAACATGCCTTACGAACGGGTAGCAATCTTTGCCCATGGCGGCGTATTGATTTGTGCACAAATCTATGCCAGCACTCTGAAATGGGAAGAAGCCTTCGGAGCGCTGACTCCTTATGGAGGCATTGTCCGCATCCACATCGGGAAAGAATAACCACTACTGACAAGTAGCAGCTCAACGCTGATAAGGAATAGTAAACGAGATGGTCGGCCCTTCTGCCGCCTCGGCCTGCACTTTGTAGATTCCTCCGAAGTGGTGAATGAAGTGTGCATTGATTTCATGGCGGATCAAGCTTGTCTTACTCTCAAAATGCATTTTGGCAAGCGGAGCATTTATCACATCGAAGCAAAGAACAGACTTGGTCCTGTCCTTCTTAATACGGACAAGGGCCTGGTAATGTTCCGCGTCATTTTCCAATGGGGTCAGTATGCTGGTAAGCAAGGTTTCAAACCATCTTTTGTCAGTCTGTACCTCTTGCCTGTCTATATCTGTCTGCAAAGTAACGAATACACATAAGTTCTCCTGCTCATTGATGAACCGCATCGCCTTCTCGCACAGCTGCAATACATCGCACTCCTCCTGCACGTATTGGGTCTTACCGGATTCCAACCGGGAGAGTTCCAAGATACTGTTGACATAGCTCAGCAAGCTTTCTGCATTCGTCTGAATGATTCGTCCGTATTCTTTTTTAGTCTCTTTGTCCAGCTCTTCCGTTCCGGTCAGTAATTCGGCAAATCCTACCACCACATTCAGCGGCGTACGTATGTCGTGGCTGATCTCCGACTTCAAACGATCTTTTGCGATGTTGTCTGTCTCGGCCTGTAGGGCTGCCTCAGCAGTCTGCTTCTCAACGCCTGCAATCTTGGTGGAAAGATAGTGGGTATAAAGATAAAAAAGTAGTGCCAGCAACAGGACAATTATCAGGAACATAAATCCTCTGCGGTAATTGGTATCCTGAATCTTCTGCTTCTCCAACAACAGTTCGTCAATGTGATAGATTTCCTTGACCTGCTGTAATTGATTGGCAGAAAAGGCGTTATTCAGAGAATCTTGCTTATGTATCAGATAGCGGTAGCTTTCGATAGCACCGTCGATATCTCCTTTTTCGTACTGTATACTTGCTTTGTATGTTATCAGTGTGGCAAAAGTGGATACATAATTATTCAGTACCGTAGAAGTAACCTCGTCTATCAGAGCAATGCTCTTGTCGGGTTCGTTGGTTCTGTTATAGTATTGAAGCTGTATCAACTGCACATTCAGCCAGAATACCGGATCGACATGCGGGCCAAGCAGTTGCTTCACCTTTTCAATATGTTCGTGCGCCTTGTCAAGGTCCACGCTAAAATAGTGAAGAATATACTTTATCTGGCAGTCGATCTCAAAATTAGCCCAATTCTTCCGGGTCTCCGGTTCGTTGGAAATGACTTCCTGCAAAGTGCTGTCCATCTCCAAAAGGTAGGGAAGCCGCAAACTGTCATGTCCGGAATTGCCGTATACTTGGGCTATACGCGACAGAATATCAATCTTCAAACTTGCCTTTGTTTGAGGCGAGAAACTTTTATAGGCTTCCAGAAAGACATTCAGCGCTTCCTTGGTGCGACTGGACACGCCATAAGCACATCCCAAACTGTTGCATGCCGCCACCTTTCCGTTATTGCTGTGATGCTGCACTGATTCTTCCAGCGTTTCCTTGGCCACATACACCGCTTTTTCTATCTGCCGTTTGGAGGCCAAAGCACGACTGATGGCAGCCTTCTGTTCCAGATAATAATCGTACGTACCGACTTGAGGAACAAACTCTTTCAGGATATTCACCCAATAGGCCAGACTGTCTGCATCGTGCTTCTTGTCATAGCATGATGCCAGATAGTAAGCTCCCAGATTTTCGTAGAACACATTCTTCTGTTGTTTCGCTTCTTTATAAAGGCGGGTAGAGAACGTCATATTATAAGGTGCATACTGGTGTCGGTAAGTCATATCACGAAGATACGTCAAACGGGCCAGAGTGGCAGGCAGAGCATCGGCCACCTGCAAGATGCTGTCCTGATAGCGGAGTGCATCGGCATCTTCGGCCATCAAAGGACAGATCCATCCGCAAAGCAAGCTGTATATGATAAGTAGGATTCGTTTCATGGTGCTGTTTCTTGGTGTGATGCAGGGTTATACTTCAAAGGATGTGTGAAGCAGAAACGCGCACCTTGTGTGTACTCACTGTCCACCCACAACCTGCCGTTCATATATCTAACGATGAGCTGGCAGATAGAAAGTCCCAGTCCGCTTCCTTGCACATAATCATTCAGTTTCTCGAACCGCTCAAAAATCAATTGCTGCTTTTCCAGCGGAATACCACATCCGGTATCGGTGACAGAGAAGAATGCTGTTTTGTCATCGGTCTTTTTCAATTCTAAAACAATGGAACCTTCTTCTGTAAACTTGGTAGCGTTGACCAGCAGGTTTATCAGCACCTGGCGAAGGCGGGCGTCATCCGTATCGAGCATCAGGACAGACAAGTCGGTATCGAAACGCATTTCTACTTCCATCTTGCGGGAAGCGACCACAGTCTCCACTACCTCGCGACATAGCTTCACGGCATCATGTTCTTGTATATTGAACGTGATGTTGTCGTTCTCGAAGTCAGAGAAGTCCAATATATCATTAATCAGTTTCAGCAGTTGGAAAGAGTTCACTTTAATAATCTCGGAGAACTCCCGGCGCGATTCATCATCAAAAGATTCGTCATCGTCAGTCAATACGGCAGAGAAGCCGACGATGGCATTCAGCGGAGTACGTACCTCATGGCTCATGTTCGAAAGGAAAAGATTCTTGCGCTGTATGGCTTGCTCCGCTCTCTGCTTCATTGCTTCCTGGCACTGCTGGGAGCGCTTCAAGCGGAATATTTTTTTCCAGCCGAGAATAAGAAGAACTATCAGAAGCAATACAAAAAAAATGATACCTGCCAGATAGAAACGCATAGAGACAATGCGGTCGTGTTCGTTCTGATAGGCCAGTTGGTCTGCCTGAAAGCGGGTGGAGAGTTGGTCAATCTCCTTCGGATAATTCTTGTCGAAGGAAGACTTGATGTAGGAGAAGGCTTCACGATACTGATTGTAAGCTTCCTCTTTATTTCCCATCTTCAGCAGCAGATCAGCTTCTTCCTGAAGTGTTTCCTGGTAGAGGGTATGATTAATCCGGGCATAATCGGTTTGCAAGAACTTCCGATACGCATCCAGCGCCTTTTCATAATCTCCGGCAGCCTCCAGGTAGCGGGCGTTCACAATCAAAAGATATTCCTGAATACCGGGGATTAATCTCACTTGAAGCAGCTCCAACTGATCCAAATGCTGACGGGCAGTTTTTATATCTTCCTTGAACAGTTGATAAGAAGTATTAGCAATGTGTCGCATGGCCACTTCCTGGGTAGACAGTTCTTCCTTGGGATAATGGTTCAGGCGGGCAAGGTAATGCGAAGCGGCACTCTGGTTCTGAATGCGCAGATTATAATCTATCAACTCAATCAACAACAGACGGATACGCACATCCTCTCCCGTCATGTCATCCAGCAGTTCGAGAGCTTTTTCGTAGGCAATACCGGCTTCCAGGAGCCGATCCGTATAAGTGTAGACCTCCCCCATGGCATTCAAAGCAAGAGCATTCCCGAAGGGATAGGAAAGGGCGCGGGCTTTGGAATACATCTGGTCGCTCAAAGCGATGGCAAGACGAACTTCCCCACGAAAGAGGTAGGATTTGGTCAATATCCGGCCAAAGTCAAAATAGGCATGATAACGCCTCGACTCATCCAAATCGGCCAAGAGGCTATCGGCATTCAGCGAGTCAATTTCTTCCTTGGTAAGGTAATCGAAACCAATGCTGTTGTGAAAAGTAGAAATAACTTCGTACGCTGCACTGTTCTCATTCTCTTCCAAAGAGTCTTCAATGTCAGTTTCGGCTGCTGAGGCAAGCAATGTACTGCCGGTACAAAAGAGAAGAAGAAGCGTGTATTTTAATATTCTACTCATGAGAGTTATTTTGTTTGTTCGTTTTGTGTACCGGTTTGCCTCCCGGATGCAACATCCTCTGCAAATATATCACAAACTTTTCAACGGGCAAAGAATCTGTAAAAATAACAACGTCTTAAAAGTAAAAAGAAACGATAGTGGCAATCAGCAGGGCTATTACTATCATCAATGTCTCTGCACGGCGATTGATACGGATGGCCAAACGCATATCCCCTGTGGAGAGAGGACGATTGTTATATCCGATGTAAGGTTTCCAAACTTCCTTGCCGAAGTAATTATGAGGACCGCCGAAGCGACAGTTGAGAATACCGGCAAGGGCAGCCTCAGGATAACCGGAGTTAGGGCTGGCATGCTGGTGTCCGTAGCAGCCTACAAAGGAGAGTAGAGAAAAGCGCCCGGAGGCAAGGACCATAAGGAAAGCGGTGAGCCGGGCAGGGATGTAATTGGCAACATCGTCCAGCCGGGCGGCAAAACAGCCAAAGCGGCGATAACGTTCGTTGCGATAACCTATCATCGAGTCGAGGGTATTCACCATCTTGTAGGCGAGCATGCCGGGGACGCCGAGAAGAATATACCAGAATAGAGGAGCAATGACACCGTCGCTCAAATTCTCGGCAAGGGTTTCGAGGGCGGCGGTACGTACTTCCTGGGCTGATAGTTCGGAAGTATCGCGGCCTACGATACGGGCTACTTGCTTCCGGCCTTCGTCCAGTGAGCGGTCCACAGCCTCGAAGACCATGCGAACTTCACGAACAAGGGTGGTACCGGCCAGGCAGTAGAAGATAAGGAGTATCTGCAATCCCAGAAGCACTTCGGGAGAAAGGCGCGCAACGTAACGGAGCAGCAAGGAAGACAGAAAGTAGACGGCTGCCACGAGGAGCAATGTCGTGAAAGCGCCCTTCAGGAAACGGGCACGTCCGTGGTTCAGACGATGCTCAAAGAAAGAGATGGCACGACCGAAGGCAACGACAGGATGCGGCAAGCGAACGGGGTCGCCCAGCCAGCGGTCCAGCAGCCAGGCTGCCAGCAGCGGCAGGTTTAGGAGGAAGGCAGAGCCTATAATGAGAGAAAGATGTTCCATTATATTGTTTTATTTAGCATTCGATATAACTGTACTGTCTGTCATTCAGTCACATTAAGCTTCAAGCCACTGCCCTATTGCTTCCACCAGCCGGTCATTCTCCTCGCACGTCTGCGTGGCTATGCGGAAGAAGCCGGCGTCGAGTCCGTCAAAATTGGAGGCATCACGGATGAGGATGCCATGCTCCTGCGCAAGGTAGTCTTTCAAGGCAGAAGCCTTACCAACGCGAAGGCGCACCAACATGAAATGGGTTTCGGTGGTCCATACCTCCAGTCCTCCCAGCGCTTCGAGCGCAAGGCGCAGGCAGGAAGCCTCTTGCAAGTAGGACTCCACATCCAGCGGATTGGGAACATCGTGTTCCAACAGATGAAGCCCCGCTTCAATGGCAAGCTGGTTGACCGACCAGGGCATGCGGTTGGTACGCAGGCGGTGCAACAAATTCGGCGCACCGGTAACGTAGCCCAGACGCAGGCCGGGAACGGCATAACGCTTGGTCATGGAGTGCAGCAGCAGGACATTGGGAAAAGCCGCCGCTTCGGCCGCAGAGAAGAGCGGACGCAGGGTGAAGTATTCGTATGACTGGTCGATAACGAAACAGACTTGCGGGTTGCGTTCGATAAGCTCCGTCAGATAGTCCTTATCGACCACTGCGCCCGTGGGATTATTGGGATTGCAAAGCCAAAGCATACGTACTTCTTCCGGCAAAAGTCCTCCCTCGTGCACCGACGGGAGTTGATAAAGCGAGGTCACCCGGTGTCCGTGCATGCGGCAAGCATCGGCATACTCGCTGAAGGTAGGCTGAAGGATGGCGCTGTTTGTGCCGCGGAAGGTTTGTGCCGTGAGATAGATGGCTTCGGTGGCACCGTTCGTCACGCATACAGCTTCGGCAGGAAGACGGTGGCGGCGGGCAAGGCGGGACTCGAGCGTGTAAGGCTCCGGCTCGGGATAGGACGAAAGGGAGCAAGAGACAGACGAAGCAGAAGCCGACAAAGCCGACGTCGGCAAGTCAGAAGCCCCGTCGCCGTTGATGCACCGGCACAGATGCGCCTTCAGGGCAGAGAGGTCTACGCGGCTGTAGACGTTCGAGCTGAAATTCGCCGTTATGGGGCGCTGATATTTATAGGAGTCGTCTCCGTGTCCTTCAATCATGGTTTTTTGTCAGTATTTGGTAGACGAGCGGCAGGTTGACGTGGCGGCGCACGTGGTCGGCAAGCTTATCGTATTGTTCTTCTTTGAATCGGTGGTAATCGAAAGTATCTGCTGTTTCGGACAGCTTGTCGGCAAAGGGGCGGAGCAGGAAGTCGATGAATGCCGGGTTGTCCAGAATGCCGTGGATGTAAGTTCCCATACAGCTGTGGTCTACGAAATAGCCGTCGGCGCTGCCGTCTTCCAGCAGATTCAGAGGGGAGGCAGGAGCACCTTCTACGGGGAGGGTTTCGCCCATGTGAATCTCGTACCCCTCTAACAATTGACAATTGGCAGTTGTCAATTGAAAGCGTACCTGCTGCGTCACCTTCTCCCCCGTCATGCGGGTGCTGACGGGCAGCAGCCCCAGTCCGGGCAGGCGTTCGATGTCCCCCTCCACGCGGTCAGGGTCGCAGACCTCCTGCCCCATCATCTGATAGCCGCCGCAGATGCCCATCACCGTGGCGCCTTCGCGATGGGCGCGGATGATGGCTGCGGCTACGCCGTTGCGGCGCAGTTCGCAGAGGTCGTCGAGGGTGCTTTTGGAGCCGGGCAGCAGGATGATGTCGGCTTTGGCCAATTCGTCTACGTTGTTGGTATAGAAGAGGTGCACGCGCGGGTCGCGCTCCAGCACGTTGAAGTCGGTAAAGTTGCTGAGGTGGCGCAGCAGGACGACGGAGATGTTCACTTTGCCCTGCTCGGCACGCACGGACTTGGTGGCCAGCGCCACGCTGTCTTCTTCTTCGATATAGATATCACGGTAGTAAGGCACTACGCCTACCACGGGGATGCCGCACAGCTCTTCGAGCATCGTGATGCCGGACTCAAACAAGCGGATGTCGCCACGGAACTTATTGATAAGAATGCCCTTGATGCGCTCCCGCTCATGGGGACGGAGCAGCTGCAGCGAGCCGTAGACGCTGGCAAAGACGCCGCCACGATCGATGTCGCCCACGAGGATGACGTCGGCGCCGGCATGCAGGGCCATGGGCAGGTTGACGAGGTCGGTGTCGCGCAGATTGATTTCGGAGATGCTGCCGGCGCCTTCCAGCACGACAGGATTATAGCGGGCGGCAAGGCGATCGTAGGCAGCACAGACTTCGCGGCGCAGTTCTTCGCGTCCTTCCTTGCGGAAATAGTCGTAAGCGTCGCGGTTACCAATAGGACGCCCGTTGAGGACGACTTGTGAGGTGTGGTCGGAAGAGGGTTTCAGCAGTAGCGGATTCATATCCGTATGACAAGGCACACCGGCCGCTTCGGCCTGCACGGCTTGGGCGCGGCCTATCTCGAGGCCTTCGGGGGTGGCGTAGGAGTTGAGCGCCATATTCTGCGCCTTGAAGGGGGCGGGCCGGTAGCCGTCCTGGCGGAAGATGCGGCAGAAGGCGGCGGCAATGATACTCTTACCTACGTCGCTGCCCGTACCGGCCAGCATGAGGGGATGAAGTTTCTTCATATTTCATTCAAGCTTACGCCTGCAAAGGTACAAAACTTCATGCAGAATAGCAACTGGGAGGGATGAAAGAAAAAACATCCTATATTCTTTGGTTGTTTCAAATGAATCTGTAACTTTGTGAGCTACAAATACTAACTAAACAAAGCATGATCCTCAAAAGCCAAAGCCGCCTGCCGCACACGCTGCATCCGCTTCGACAAGCGGGTTTAAAGGCTTTTACCCCCCCCCCGTCAATGTAAACATTTACGAATACACACCGGTCGTCTTGCACAACCGGACTTCCTTGCGGGCATCTGCCTGCAGCACCTTCACTGCGTGCTGCCGACAGATGCCCGCTTTGCATTTACATATCCAACTAATCAAACAAAGTTATGAAAAAAGAAAAAACCACAAAGAAACAGATGAAGCGGGCGACGTACCTTCCCCCTTGCATCGAAGTGATTGAAATGGCCGTAGAAGGCAGTGTAATGGTAGGCAGCGTCAGCGGAAGTGCCACAGCACCAGGCTACAGCGAAGGCGGAAGCATATTCGGCTCCGCACCAGCGAAAAGGTCCAACTCCTACAGCGCCGGCATTGCAAGCGATATTGAAGACTTAATTAACGATATCCTTACCATAGAGCAATGAAGACACTGAAGAAAAGAATACAACAGACGGGTGCAGGCATGTCCTTCGCCCTGGGTCTGACGCTGCTGGCAACCGCCTGCACCAATGAGTTGGAAAACACCGCCACCACCTCCGAAAACGAAGGAAAGAAAGTAACCTTACATGCCAATCTGCCCCAGAGCGGTGCACAGACGCGCATGAACTTCACGGACGAAGGCGAAGAAGGAGTAAAGACCACCTGGAGCGAAGGAGATGCCATTATGGTATATGTCATGGAATCAGAGTCACAATCTTCTTTTCAGGGCTACACTTTCACCTTGACAGAGGGCGAAGGAACAATCGACGGAACCTTTGAAGGGATACTGCCGGAAGACGAAGCAATGGGATATTTGATTGGATATCCGGCCAGCAAGATGCCGGAGGTATTCACAGAACACTCTCCACTCTCCATCCTGGGGAACGTACAGGATGGAAATGGAGACATGAGGCATCTCTCTGACTATAATTTTATTTTTACCCAAGTGGAGGATCTGAAAAGCAAGGTTACTTTCATTACCGGTCTCACGTTATTGACCTTCGACCTCACGCTTCCCACAACATACAATGCCGTAGAAGACGGAAGCCCGATAAGGCTGGATATAAAAGGATACTTCGGTACGGGGGGATTCGGTGAGTCAGAATCAATTAAGATGCTTTCGTTGGGATTACAGAACATCAGCATACAGACCGACCGCAAGCTGAAGGCTTATATGCTGACCTCTATTGAAATGGATAGCGGAGATGAAATGCAAATCACCCTCACTACAGACAACGGAACAATATATAGCTTCACAAAGAATCTCGCCAAAGACATTAAGCAAGGAGGGGTGCGCTATACCGCCACCATCGGTGAGGACGATTGGGACAATATCTCCCTCAAAACTTTCGACAACAAAACTACAGAAGCCTCAGGCTTCGGCACGAACGCCCAAGGCAACCCTGGTGACGGCAGCGAAGCCAACCCCTACCTCATCACCAATGCCGCCGAACTGATGTACTTCGTGAAGCAGGTGAACGGAGGAACGAAGTATTCCGGCGAATACATCAAGCTGACCACCGACATCTATGTGACGGCGGACGAGTGGACACCGATAGGAACAAGTAGTTCCATATATTTCGCAGGAAACTTTGACGGTGACGGGCACACTATCTATGGAAAGCTGCACGCAGCCAAAGCAGAGCAAAACCATGAAATATACTTCGGTTTCTTCGGCTATATAAAAGGTGCCACCATACAAAACTTGAACATGAATGCAGAAGTAATAGGAGGAGCAACAAGTGATAACTATTATTGTACCGGCAGTATTGCAGGGTATGATAGCTCAAGCTCAGAAGTGAAGAACTGCCATAACTACGGCAAGGTGACCGGAGGCAAATCAACTGCCCAAACATCCTGGACCGGAGGCATCGCAGGCAGTTGTACAACCATCGCCAATTGCAGCAATCATGGAGAAGTGACAGGAGGTACGGGAAAAAACACCAGTGATACCGGAGGTATTGTAGGAGGCTGCTCTAGCAGCAACTACACCATCACAAACTGCATGAACACCGGCAAGATTACGGCAGGCTTAACCACCGGCAGTAGCTACACCTACACCGGAGGCATTGCAGGATCCAGCTACAATTTGGTCGGCTGCACCAACTACGGAGAAGTGACAAGCCCCGACACCGAAAATAGCTTCTCCTTGGGAGGAATCATCGGAAATCTGAGCAGCAATCGCACCATGCACACCTGCCTGAACGTGGGAACGATAAAGAAAACAACAGCAAGCTCTTGGGCAAATGCCGGAGGACTTGCCGGATTCAATTCCGGCACCATCTATTCCTGCAATACCCATGCCGGCACCGTGCTCGAAGCTGACGGCGCACCGACCCCGGGTAATCCGGCAATCGGAATAAACTATGGCAGCACCCCCACTTGCGAAGACAAGACACACAAACCCCGTTAGCCCCTCCCCAAACAAATCTCTCTCCCCCCCGATACAGAAAAACGGGGGGGAAGAAAAAACACCACATATTCCTTGACCGTCTCGAATGAATGTGTAACTTTGCATGCTGTAAACATTAATAAATAAAACATGACCCTCGAAAGCCCAATCTACCTGCCGCACACGCTGCATCCGCTTCTACAAGCGGTTTTAAGGCTTTTACCCCCCCCCCCCGTTAATGTAAACATTTACGAACAGTACCCGGCTATTTTGCGCAGCCGGACCTCCTTGCGGGCATCTGCCTGCAGCACTTTCACTGCGTGCTGCCGACCGATGCCCGCTTTGCATCTATACATCAAATTAATCCGATAAAGTTATGAAAAAAGAAAGAACAACAAACCAGCAGATGAAGCGGGCGGCATACCTTCCCCCTTGCATCGAAGTGATTGAAATGGCCGTAGAAGGCAGCGTAATGACGGGCAGCGCCAACGGAAGTGCCACATCACCCGGCTACGAAGATGGCGAGAGCATGTTCGGCTCCGCACCGGCGAAAAGAGCCAACTCCTACAGCGCAGGCACTGCCAGCGATATTGAAGACTTGATTAACGACATTCTTACCATAGAACAATGAAGACACTGAAGAAAAGAATACAACAGACGGGCGCAGGCATCCTCTTCGCCCTGAGTCTGACGCTGATGCTGGCAACCGCCTGCACCAACGAGTTGGAAACATCCGCCAACACCCCCTCCGGAAACGAAGGAAAGAAAGTAACCTTACGCGCCAATCTGCCCCAAAGCGGTGTGCAGACGCGCATGGACTTCACGGACAACGGCACGGAAGGAGTAAAGACCACCTGGAGCGAAGGAGACGCCATCATGGTTTATATCGTAGAATCAGGATCCCAATCTTCTTTTCAGGGCTACACTTTCACCTTGACACAAGGCGCAGGAACAGACGACGGAACCTTTGAAGGGAGACTGCCGGAAGGCCAGGCTGCGGGATATATGATTGCATATCCCGCCAGCAGGATGCCGAAGATATATGATCCCAACCACTCTCCGCTCTCTATACTGGAGCAGGTACAGAATGGAAATGGAGACATGAAGCATCTATCTGACAATAATTTTATTGCTGCCCAAGTGCTGAATCTGGAAAGCAAGGTTACTTTCGGTACCTATCTCACGTTATTGACCTTCGACCTTACGCTTCCCACAACATATAATATAGGAACAGACGGAAGCCCGATAAGACTGGATATAAAAGGAAACTTCGGTACGGGGGGATTCGGTGGTGGAGCATCAGAAGCAATTGGTATAGTCTCGTTAGGATTGCAAAATATCGACATACAGGCCGACCGCAAGCTAAAGGCTTATATGCTTACCTCAAATGACATGGAGAACGGAGATAAAATGCAGATCACCCTCACTACAGCCAACGGAACAATATATAGCTTTACAAGGAATCTCATCCAAGACATCTATCAAAAAGGGAAGCGCTATACCGCCACCATCGGCAAGGACGATTGGGACAAGATCGATGACAAGACTTTCAGCAATGATATGCAACCAGCCCAAGGCTTCGGCACGGGCAGCGGTGACGGAGACAGCGAAGCCACCCCCTACCTCATCACCAATGCCGCCGAACTGAAGTACTTCGTGGAGCAGGTGAACAAAGGAACATCCGCCGGAGGAACAGACTATTCCGGCAAATACATCAAGCTGACCACCGATATCTATGTGACGGCGGACGAGTGGACACCAATAGGAACAAGTTATTATATACCTTTCAAAGGAAACTTTGACGGCGCCAGGCACACCATTTATGGAAAGCTGCATGCAACTACGGCAGAGCAAAGCGGTGAAATACATTTTGGCTTCTTCGGTTATATAAATGATGCCACCGTACAGAACCTGAACATGAATGCGGAAGTAACAGGAGGAACAACAAGTGGTAACTATTATTGCACCGGCAGCATTGTAGGGAGTGGGAATGGTTCAAACACAGAAGTGAAGAACTGCCACAACTACGGCAAGGTGACCGGAGGCAAATCAGTTGCCCAAACATCCTGGACCGGAGGCATCACAGGTAGTTGTACAGCCATCACCGATTGCAGCAATCATGGAGAAGTGACGGGAGGCACGGGAGCATCCTCTTGCGATACCGGAGGCATTGCAGGAGGCAGTTCTAGCAGCAAATACATCATCACAAACTGCGTGAACGACGGCAAGATTACGGCAGGTATATCAACCGATAACTACCCCAACACCGGAGGCATTGCAGGATCCAGCTACAATTTGTCCGGCTGCACCAACTACGGGGAAGTGACAAGCCCCAACACCGAAAATGGTTTCTACCTGGGAGGAATCATTGGAAATATGTCCAACAATCGCACCATGCACACCTGCCTGAACGTGGGAACTATAAAGAAAGCAACAACAAGCTCCTGGGCAAATGCCGGAGGACTTACCGGAAGGAATATCGGCACCATCTACTCCTGCAACACCCATGCCGGCACCGTGCTCGAAGCCGACGGCACACCGACCCCGGGGAATCCGGCAATTGGAAACAACTATGGCAGCACCCCCGATTGCGAGGACCAGCATCAAGCCCCATAGCTCCTACCCGCCGCCTCCCGCCCGACACGGAAAAACGGGAGGCGCACGGCGCTGAAAACGGAGATATCTCCCGTTAAAAATAGAGATATACGCATTTTTCACGGGAGATATCTGGCGTTAAAAATGGAGATATGCGCATTTTCAACGGGAGATATCTCCGTTTTCTAAAAAATATAATTCATATCTATCTCGAATATTTTATTAACCCGAAACCGGAAGCCGGCAGACGAAACTACAGCCACATCACCGTGTGACAAGACACCGACGGAAAGCTTCACAATATATTTATAATTATGGCTAAATACAAATTGGCATTCAAGAAGAACCCCATGAAGAAAGACGAACCAGGCAAATGGTACGCCAACCCCTCCGTAGTGAACCGTATGGACACCCGCGCCGTATGCAAGGTCGTGACCCGCAACACCACTACCGCCCCCACGGAACTGGAATCGGCCTTCAACCTCGTATGCGACGGCATCCCCCACGAGCTACAGCAGGGCAACAGCGTCCGCCTGGGCGAACTCGGCACCCTCCGCCTCAGCTTCGGCAGCGCCGGTGTCAGCTCTCCCGAACTTTTCGACGCCGCCACCATGATGAAGAACGTCAAAGTCATCTTTACCCCCAGCAAGGAACTGCTGTCCGCCGTCAAGAACGGACTCTCCTTCGAGAACGTCGGCATCGTGGAAGAAGGCTTCTCCTACCCCTCGCTCAAGGCCTACCAGGAATACAAAGTGGCAGCCCGCAAGCCCGGACAAGGCGGTGACGGTCAGCAAGGCGGCTCCGGTGAAGGTAGTGGCGGCAGCGACGGCGACCAAAGCGAAAATCCGCTGGGATAAGCCGATTGCACAAGAACATTCTTCAGGCACGGATTACAGGGAATTCACGGTTGCTTTGCATAATACTAAAACCGTGAATTCCGTGTAATCCGTGCCTGAAATCATATCATCGGTAAGCACTCATATCAGACCTCGGTATCCTCCTTCCCCTCTCCCGAACAATTCTCCTTCTCCCTTGTTACAAGGAGCAAGAACCCCTAAACCGAACGAACTTATGAATAATCTATCATGCCGGAAACTGCTTCCGGCCCTGGCCGCCATGCTATTGGCCAGCAACGGGATAACGGCACAAGACGCCCGGCCCCTTGCCTCCGACGCCGCCCAGCCCCTGAGCTCCGCCGCCCTCCCCCTGAGCTTCGGCGACGCCCTGCGGCAACTGCACACCGGCAACCGCAGCCTGAAGATAGCCGACCGCGCCGTAGAATCCGCCCGCGCCGAGCGCGACAAACTGAACGCCCTTTGGTACCCCTCGCTGCAAGGCGCCGGCACCTACGTCCACCTCTCCGAGAAGATAGAAGTAAAGCAACCCCTCTCACAGTTCACCGACCCGGCCAAGGATTTTGTACACACCGTCCTGCCGGACGACCGGTTCATCAGCGGTATCCTCGACCAGATAGGCGCCCACACCCTTGCCTTCCCCCTCGCCCCCCGCAACCTGACCACCGTAGGCCTGACCGCCGAATGGATCGTCTTCTCCGGCGGCAAGCGCATCCGCGCCTCCCGGATAGGCAACACTATGATAGACCTGGCCCGCGAGAACCGCGAGCAGACCGATGCCACGCAGCGCACCCTGCTCGCCGAAAGCTACTTCGGACTGCAGCTAGCCCGGGAAGTAGTCCGCGTGCGGCAGGAGACTTACAACAGCCTGACGCGCCACTACCAGAATGCCCTGAAACTGGAAGCCGCCGGAATGATAGACAAAGCCGGACGCCTGCTGGCACAAGTGAACATGGACGAGGCGCAGCGGGCACTGGAGGCGGCCCGGAAGGAAGTCAGCGTGGTGCAAAGCGCCCTGCGCACCCTGCTCAACCTGGAGGACACATGCAGCATCCACCCCACCTCCCCGCTCTTCATCAACGACCGGCTGCCCGCCAAAGAAGAGTTCGTGCAGGCCATGCAGGTGGAGAACTACACCGTGCAGCAACTCGGCCTGCAGCAGCACATCGCCCGCCAGCAGCTCCGCATCGACCAAAGCGGCTACCTGCCGGACATCGCCCTCTTCGGCAAGCAGACGCTCTACGCCCACGGCATACAGAGCAACCTCGTGCCCCGCACCATAGTAGGCATCGGCTTCACCTGGAATCTGTTCGACGGCCTGGCACGCGAAAAGCGCATCCGCCAGTCGAAGATAGCCCAGCAGACGCTGGCCCTGGGACAAGAGAAGGCAAAGGCGGACCTGAGTGTAGGCATCGACAAGCTCTACACGCAACTGCAAAAGGCGCAGGACAACGTCAGCGCCCTGAACACCACCATCAGTCTGAGCGAAGAGCTGGTGCGCATCCGGCAGAAATCATTCGCCGAAGGCATGGCCACCAGCACCGAGGTCGTAGATGCCGAGACGATGCTGGCCACCGTGCGGGTGGCGCGTCTGGCAGCCTACTACGAATACGATGTGGCGCTGATGAACCTGCTGGCGCTGTGCGGCACACCGGAACGGTTCGAACAGTACTTCGTTGAATGAGAATTTAACAACATGAATATGCCTACTAAAGTAACTTCATTCCCCTCCTCCCGGGAGGAGGGGAATGAAGATAGCACTGCTACGTACTAAGCCCCATCAATAAAAAAGTAGAATAATCTAAAACCCTAACCAATATGAGAATCAGTAACAGAAGCATCAGCATTGCATTCGTCATCGTCCTGGCAGCAACGGTCATCGTGTCCGTGGCAGGGATGGCGCTCATGAGCCGGCAGCCCCTTGTGCTGCAAGGCCAGGTAGAAGCTACCGAAATCCGTATCAGCGGCAAGCTGCCGGGACGTGTAGACTCGTTCCTCGTCCGCGAGGGCGACTGGGTGAAGGCAGGCGACACGCTCGTCGTCATCAACAGCCCCACCATCGAAGCCAAGTATCGCCAGGTGAATGCCCTGGAGCAGGTGGCCCAGGAACAGAACAAGAAGATAGATGCCGGTACCCGACGTCAGATCGTGGCCACCGCCCGGCAACTATGGAACAAGACGCAAAGCGACCTCACCCTGGCCCGGACTACCTACGAGCGCATCGCGACGCTGTACCGCGACAGCGTGGTCACCTCGCAGCGGCGGGATGAAGTTAAGGCCATGTACCAGGCAGCCCAGGCAGCCGAACGTGCCGCCTACGAGCAGTATCAGATGGCCCTGGACGGTGCGCAGAGCGAAGACCGCGCCTCCGCCCGCAGCCTGGTAGACGCTGCCCGCAGCACGGTGGATGAGGTCTCCGCCCTCCTCGTCGACTCCCGCCTCACGGCTCCCGAAGACGGGCAGATAGCTACCATCTTTCCGAAACGTGGCGAGCTGGTGGCACCGGGCACGCCCCTCATGAGTCTGGTGGTGATGAGCGACGCGCACGTGGTGCTCAATGTGCGCGAAGACCTGATGCCGCAGTTCAAGATGGGCGGTACGTTCCGGGCCGATGTGCCGGGCATTGGGGGCAAGGATATAGAGTTCCGCATCTATTATATCAGTCCGCTGGGCAGTTTCGCCACTTGGAAGTCGACGAAGCAGACGGGCAGTTACGATATGCAGACGTTCGAGATACATGCACGGCCTACACAGGCGGTCGAGGGGTTGCGGCCGGGGATGTCGGTGCTGCTCAGCCTTCCCGGGAGCAGAGGACGAGAGGCTCCGCCGCAAGGCTGAGACTCAAAACGCAGGCGTTTCATCTCTCCGCCGCAAGGCTGAGACTCAAAACGCAGGCGTTTCATCTCTCTGCCGCAAGGCTGAGACTCAAAACGCGAGCGTTTCATCACTCCGCCGCAAGGCTGAGACTCAAAACGCGAGCGTTTCATCACTCTGCCGCAAGGCTGAGGCTCAAAACGCGAGCGTTTCATCTCTCTGTAGGGCTACGGAGGCTTAAAACGCTTGCGTTTCATCTCTCTGTAGGGCTACGGAGACTCAAAACGCTTGCGTTTCATCTCTCTGTAGGCCCCCGGAGGCTTAAAACGCTTGCGTTTCATTCCTCTGTAGGGCTACGGAGGCTTAAAACGCCTGCGTTTCATCACTTTGTAGGGCTACGGAGGCTCAAAACGCTTGCGTTTCATCTCTCTGTAGGGCTACGGAGCCTTATTTCGGCCTTTGCGCTGATAGAAATGAAGCAAATGATAAGCATGGGTATCTTAAACTCTCCCGCCTGAAAGGGGGAGTACCCCGTAGGGGGGAGGGGGTCTGGCATCAGCGAAGAGTAACTCTGTATTGTGAACCCCCTGCGGATCTGCCCCTGCGGATGTAAGACCCCTGCGGATGTGCCCCCTGCGGATGTGAGACCCTTGCGGATGTAAGACCCCTCCGCCCTACGGGCACCTCCCCTTTCAGGCGGAGGAGTTTGAGATACTCTTGCTCATTTTAAACTTGAGATACTCTCGCTCATTTTAAACTAAAAAAATATGAAACAGAAGAATCTTTGCCCATACAGCACCCTCCGCATCGCCAAACGCAATGCTTTCCTCCGCATCGCCAAACGCAATGCTTTCCTCCGCATCGCCAAACGCAATGCCCTCCTCCACATCGCCAAACGCAATGCTCTCCTCCGCATCGCCAAGCGCAATGCCCTCCTCCGCCTCGCCCTGCGCCCCGCCCCCCTCCTCCGCGTCGTCCGCCGCGAGCTCCGCCGCCTCACCTCCCGCCGTCTTTATTTCGGCGTCTGCCTCGTGCTGCCCCTGTTCTGCCTCCTCTTCATGGCCACCATCTTCGGCAACGGGCAGATGGAGCGCATCCCCATCGGCATCGTGGACCAGGACAACACGGCCACCTCGCGCAACATCGTCCGCCGCATCTCCGCCGTCCCCACCTTCAGCGTCGCCCGCCACTTCACCGACGAAGCCGCCGCCCGCCAGGCCGTGCAGCGCAAAGAGATTTACGGCTACCTCTCCATCCCGCCCCGCTTCGAGCAGAAAGCCGTAACGGGCGGCCCCGGCGGAGCAGTCGGCACCGGTGCCCCCAGCCCCCTCGGCACCCATGCCCCCGGAGCCGCCACGCTGACGTACTATTACCACTACGCCCTCCTCTCCGTGGGCAGCGAACTGATGGCCGCCTTCGAAAGCGCCCTTGCACCCGTGGCCCTCTCGCCCATCATGGTGCAGGCCCAAGCGCTGGGCGTGGACGGGGAGCAGATGCAGACCTTCCTCCTGCCCGTAGAAGCCAGCACCCATCCGCTCTATAACCCGGACATGGACTACTCCATCTACCTCAGCCAACCGTTCTTCTTCGTGCTCTTCCAGATACTCGTCCTGCTGGTCACCGTCTATGCCATCGGCAGCGAACTGAAGTTCGGCACGGCGGCGGAGTGGATGGCCATGGCGCGGGGCAATATCCTCACGGCCGTCGCCGGAAAGCTACTGCCCTACACCGTCATCTTCTCGCTCATCGGCATCCTGGCCAACTATGTACTGTTCGGTCCGCTGCACATCCCCTTTGCGGGCAGTCTCTGGATGATGAATGCCGTGACGGTGCTGTTCATCATCGCCACCCAGGCGCTGGCGGTGTTCATCTTCTCCATCTTCCCGAGGATAGCCTACACCATCAGCGTAGTGTCGATGATAGGCTCACTGGGGGCGACGCTGTCCGGAGTAACGTTCCCCGTCACGGCGATGTACGGAGTGGTGCATGCGGCTTCTTACCTCTTCCCCGTGCGCCACTTCACGGAGGCGGCGCAGGCGATGATTTACTTCAATGCAGGGTTCTGGGCATATTGGCAGTCGGTGGCTGTGCTTTTCCTCTTCCTGCTGGGGGCGCTGCTGATGCTTCCGCTGTTGAAGTGGTGGATGCAGAAAATGGCAACGGGGCACGAAGCAGACAAGGAGTTGACAAGGGGGGAGGAAGTTGACAAGTTGACGAGGAAACAAAGAGACGAGGGGCTGCGCAGTTCCTTGTCAACTCCTTGTCCCCTTGTCCCCTCATCAACTTGTCCCCTTGCCCCCTCGTCAACTCTCCCCGCCGTCATCCGCCGCGAATGGCGCGCCATCGCCACCAATCCGGCCATACTCCTGGTGCTGGCAGGCGGCATCTTCCTCTACGGATTGCTCTACAACTATATGTACGCCCCCAACGTGGTGCGTAAAGCCCCCGTTGCCGTAGTCGACCTCTCCCACTCCGCCCTCAGCCGCGAGTACACCCGCCTGCTGGACGCCACTCCGCAAACCTCGGTCTACGCCCAAACGCCCAACATCCTCGAAGCCCGCCGCTGGATGGAGCAAGGCCGGGTAGACGGCATCCTCTACCTGCCTGCCGACTTCGAAGCACGGGTGGCACGGGGCGAGACGTCCGTATTCCTGCTATACGCCGCTACGGATGCTTTTCTCGACTTCAAAGGATTGCAGGAATCCAGTTCCCGCGTGATGCTGGCCCTGAACGACGCCCACCGCATGGAGGGCATCGTCTTTCTGCCTCCGCAAGGGTTGCTGGCGGTGGCATCGGCTGCTCCCATCCAGGTGTCGGGCACAGCCCTCTATAACTATACCGAGGGGTATGGCTCTTACCTGATTCCTGCCGTGATGATAATCATTATCTTCCAGACAATGCTGATGGTGATTGGGATGCTGACGGGGGCGGAGGCGGAAAAGAGAAGGAACGGAGGCTTATCTGCCGCCTTTTGCGGGCATCCCTCTTCCCCGAAGGAGAAGCATTGGAAAGCGGCGTTAAGAGACATTGCCGGTAGAACATTTGTGTACGTCCTGCTCTACGCCATCTTCTCCCTCTTCCTGCTGGGACTGCTGCCGCACGTCTTCAGCATTCCCAACATCGGCTGCGGATGGGACATCTTCACCATGATGATACCTTATCTCATAGCCACCAGTTTCTTCGGCCTCGCCGTCTCTCGCTGGTTCACCGACTCCGAAGCGCCGCTACTGATGATAGCCTTCTTCTCCGTCGGCTTCATCTTCCTTTCCGGCGTCTCCTATCCGCTGGAACTGATGCCGTGGTACTGGCAGGCTGCGCACTACATCTTCCCGGCAGCCCCCGCCGTACTGGCCTTTGTAAAGCTGAACTCAATGGGTGGAACCCTGGCCGACGTCTGGCCGCAAATGCTGGTGATGTGGATACAGGTCGTCGTATACGGAGCCTTGGCTATTTCTTCCTTTTATAAGCGAATGCCTGCCACTTCTCTTCCGGCCAGTCCTGCCGCTGCATCTCCATACGCGCCATGACAAAGAACAGATCGGAAAGGCGGTTGACGAAGCACAAGATCTGCTCGTCAACCGCATCCTGCCGATGGAGCGTCCACAAACGGCGCTCGGCGCGACGGGCCACGGTGCGGGCAAATTGGAGTTGGGCCGAAACGGGTGTACCGCCGGGCAAAAGGAAATAGCCGTGATCTTGCAGCTCAGCAGTCATCGAGTCCATCTCCTGTTCGCAACGCAGCGTGAGCGCTCCGGCCAAGAGCGGATTGGGATTCACTACCCCCGAAGGAGTTGCCACATGGCTCATCACCACCATCAGTTCCCGCTGGATGGCATGCAGCAGTTCCTGCCACGCATCGTCTGCCGGAAGCAGGGAACGCACAATGCCGATAACCGCATTCAGTTCATCCAGACAACCGTTCGCCTCGATGCGGATATCATCCTTGGCTACGCGCGTACCGCCATGAATACCCGTCGTACCCTTATCTCCTGTTCTTGTATAGACTCTTTTCATACTGATAACTACTTAAATAAAGACATTACATCAATCTCGCCCCAATACAGATGGGTATAGCTGGCAATCGTATTTTTGTAGCGGAAGACGGGCGTGTCCACCGGCTGCCCCTTGGCATTGTACACCTGCACCACGGAGGGCGGAACCGTTCCCTCGCCATGACGGTCGAACTGCGTGTAATGGAACTCGTGTCCCCGCAGATGCTGGCCGTTATAGTCGAACTGCCGATAACCCAGCGACAGCTTCCGATCGCACGTTCTGTTCGAGACGGAGAAAGGGAAGATGCCCACCATCATTTCACTGCACGGATCTTGAGACTCCCAAGTATCGCAGCCGATGCCACGGGAAAGGTACATCATTCCGCCACACTCGGCCAGCACCTTGCCGCCGGCTTCAATATATTCGCAAATGGAAGATCGGGCACGCCGAGCCTCGGCCAGCTCCCTCAGCCTGTTCTCCGGATATCCCCCCGGCAGATACAGCAAATCGGTCTCCCTGGAAATGGGACGATTGTGCTCAGGATCAAAAAAAGAGACAGTCCCCAGCCGGCGCAGAATCTCCAGATGCTCTTCGTAAATGAACGAGAACGACTCTGCATTGCGGGCCACCAGGATGCGTAGCGTCCCCGGCTCCCGAGGCTCTTCCGGCAAGGCGGCGGGCGGCAAGGCTTCCGGCAAAGGAAGTGTCGTCTTCTCCAGCAGCAGTTCCCAGTCTACATACTGTTCCAGCAGTTCCGTAAGCTGTTCCAATGCATCCGTCACCTTCGATTGGCTGAAGTCAAGCCCCAGATGGCGCGATTCCTGCTCCAGACTTTTCTGTTTGGGCAAGTAGCCGAAGCAAGCAATATTCAAGTCCGCACAAACCTCCTGCAACATCTCATAATGCCGCGGCGAGCCCACACGGTTGAAGATAACCCCTGCCACCCGTACCTCCGGGCGGAAATGGATAAAGCCCGACAGTAAAGCTGCCATGGAATATGCGGCAGACTTGGCATCCACCACCAGCACCACAGGAATATCCAGCAACTGCGCTATTCCGGCCGACGAACCCAGGTCACGGTCGTAACCGTCGAACATCCCCATCATACCCTCCGCAATGACGGCATCCGCATCGGCCGAGTGGCGCGCATAAAGCTCGCGTACATGCTCCTTCGATGCCATAAAAGTGTCGAGATTGATGGACGGACGCCCGCAAACAGCCGTATGATATTTAGTGTCGATATAATCGGGACCGCATTTGAAAGGTTGTACCGTCAGGCCTTTCATTGCCAGCAATGCCATTAAGCCGCGGCTGACGGTAGTTTTACCGCTGCCCGATGTAGGAGCTGCAATTAAGAATTGAGGAATGGAACGCATGTTGAGTTATGAGTTATAAGTTATGAGTTATTCTTCGGGGGAGCATTTTCCTGCCGCAAAGGTAAGCATATCTCCGACAAAAGCTTTATCTTAGCTGCCAAAATAAAACATCTGTTATGATTACCGAAGAACTAAAGAAACTCTACATCGCACATACCGGACACGAACCGGAACTGATTGACGAACTCCCCTCCTCCGGCTCCAACCGCCGCTACTTCCGCCTTACCGGCCGCCCCACACTGATTGGTGTCAGCGGCGAGTCTGTTGAAGAAAACCGTGCCTTCCTCTATATGGCCGACCATTTCCGTCAGAAAGGCCTGCCCGTACCGCAAGTATTCATCCGTTCCGAAGACGACATCTACTACTTGCAGGAAGACCTGGGCGACGCCCTCCTCTTCAATGCCATCGAGAAAGGCCGCAAGACCAGCGTTTTCGGCGAAGACGAGAAGCAACTGCTGCGCAAGACCATCCGTCTGCTGCCCGCCGTGCAGTTTGCCGGAGCCGACGGCATGGACTTCTCCTACTGCTATCCGCAGGCAGAATTCAACAGCCGCTCCATCCTTTGGGACTTGAACTACTTTAAATACTGCTTCCTCAAAGCCACCGGTATGGATTTCCAGGAAGACCGCCTGGAAGACGACTTCCAGAAGATGGCCGATGTGTTGCTACGCAGCAGTTCCGCCACCTTCATGTATCGCGACTTCCAAAGCCGCAACGTCATGGTGAAAGACGGCGAACCCTGGCTCATCGATTTCCAGGGCGGACGCAAAGGCCCGGTATACTACGACGTAGCTTCCTTCCTGTGGCAAGCCAAAGCCAACTATCCCGACAGCCTGCGCCGGGAGCTCCTGGTAGAATACATCGACGCCTTGCGCAAGTACCAACCCGTAGACGAGGCCTACTTCTACGCCCAACTCCGCCACTTCGTGCTGTTCCGCACCATGCAGGTACTGGGTGCCTACGGCTTCCGCGGTTATTTCGAGAAGAAGCCCCACTTCATCCAAAGCGTCCCCTTCGCCATCGAAAACCTGCGCCAACTGCTGCACGAACCTTATCCCGAATACCCTTACCTCTGCAAGATACTGCGCGAACTCACCGAACTGAAGCAATTCACCGACGACATGCAGAAACGCCGCCTCGTGGTCAAAGTCACCAGCTTCGCCTACAAGAAAGGCATCCCCGAAGATACCTCGGGTAATGGTGGCGGTTTCGTGTTCGACTGCCGTGCCGTAAACAATCCCGGTAAATACGAGCGCTACAAACCTTTCACCGGACTGGACGAACCCGTCATCCGCTTCCTCGAAGAGGATGGCGAAATAGCCGTCTTCCTGGAGCATGCCTACGCTCTGATCGATGCTTCCGTGAAGCGCTACATGGAGCGAGGCTTTACCAATCTCTCCATCTGCTTCGGCTGTACGGGCGGGCAACACCGTTCCGTATACTCGGCACAACATCTGGCCGAACATCTCAACCAGAAATTCGGCGTACAAGTGAACCTGATGCACAGAGAGCAGAATATTGAACAGACCTTCAAAGCAAAGAACTAAATGAAAGCAATGATCTTCGCTGCCGGGCTCGGCACCCGCCTGCGTCCGCTGACGGATAATATGCCCAAAGCACTCGTTCCTGTAGCCGGAAAGCCTATGCTGGAACGAGTGATACTGCGGCTGAAAGAAGCCGGATTCAACGACATCACCATCAACATCCACCACTTCGGCCAGCAGATTATCGACTTCCTGCATGCCAACAACAACTTCGGTGCCGACATCCACCTCAGCGACGAACGGGATATGCTGCTCGATACCGGCGGAGGCATCAAGAAAGCCCGTCCCTTCCTGGATGGCAACGAACCCTTCCTGGTTCATAATGCCGATATCCTCTCCGATATCGACCTTGCCGCTTTCCATCGCCATCATCTGGAAAGCGGTGCCGAAGCAACCTTGCTCGTCAGCGAACGGAAAACAGCCCGATATCTCTTGTTCGACAGCAACTATGCCCTACATGGATGGATCAACAAGTCTACCGGAGAAGTGAAACCCGAAGGATTCGTCTATCGGGAAGGTAATGATTATCAAGAACTGGCTTTTGGCGGCATGCATGTCATTTCCCCCTCCCTATTCCCCCTCATGGAGGAAGAACAGTGGATGGGAAAATTCTCTATCATTCCGTTCTATCTCTCGGCCTGCCAAAAGGTACGGATACAAGGTTATCCGCTACAAGGGTTTCAATGGTTCGATATAGGGAAACCCGAAACGCTGGAAAAGGCGGGAAGGTATCTATCAGAACAAAATATAAACTATTGATTTAAATACAATTAATGTCACTTGATATACTCTTCAAGAAAATATTTTGGTGAAACAACCTTTATTGCTGAAAAGCAGAAATCCTTTTCGTTTCTTGTCACGATAACATCTGCTTGCACATTATTGGCAGAAAAATATTGCAATGCATCTTCAAAATCATTCGCTCGCAGTTTCAACGCAGATTCAACATTGCCCGCAGTCAAATCAACTATATTAAAAAATATTTTCAATTTATCTAATGCATTATAGAGTTCCTCCCCCTTGATCTTTTTCCGAAGGATATAAGCAACATTTGCCATTGTCAATGATGATAACCATAAAGAACATTTTCGCTCTTTTTGACATAACAATATACTTGCAGCTTCTTGATAGCCTTCCCTCTTTAACAATAGATCAATCAACACATTCGTATCAATAAAAACTTTCATCATTTTCTTAATAGGTAATTGAGACGTTCATCTTCAGGATCATTCACATCCGAAACAATACCTATTAAACTCTGTATATCCTCGGGTAATGCAGTCTTATCTTTTACAATTTTAGACTTTCGTGTATGTACATGATGCCTATTTTCACTATTCAACAAACTTTCTGATAATTTATTTATGATACGTAACTTCATATCATCACTCAGTGATAATAACTTTTCTAAATAGTTATCCGGCAAATTTATAGAAGTATCCATATTAATTTCTCCTTTCAATCACAAAGATACTACTAAATCTTCAATCCTCAAGAGAACATGAATTTTATTTTTCAATCAGATTTTCCTACACTAAAAAAGGCGGTGAAGAATCTTACTTCCTCACCGCCTTCTTTCCAAACTATGGCATCAAACTACAAATTCATCGCATTGGCCCCTAAAGCTCCCAGGATTGCCGAAGCTACAGCAATCACCACTTTCAAAATCTTATCCCAAACCGTTTTCTTCATAAGAGTTATTTTTTAGACGTTATAAATTCGGTTGGCTTTTTATCCCAGTGGATTCTCCCCCTGGTCACCATCAGAACCTCCACCGGAGTTTCCACCACCGGAATTACCACCATCACCGGTATCATCCTTGCCATCCGCAACCGTACCGGTCCATTTCTCGAACTCCACACCTTGAATCAGGGCACGTGTAGTACCGATAGCCGCCGGGCGGGTATATTCAGGAGTAAACTGGCAACGCAAAGCAGTCACCTGATTGGGATTCACATCTTCAGCCTTCGCTACCCCCTTCCCGCGTGTACGCACTTTCATCGTAAATGTACCCAAACCATCCAGCCGCACCGTACGGCTATTCAGCAACTGACTGCGCATCACCGTCATCAGGTTTCTGATCACATTGTGTACATCACCCGGCGTCAACGAAGACTTCTCGGCAATTACCTCAGCCAGCTGTTGAGCATCCACAGCTCTTCTCACTTTCTTCAAACTTAAATGCCACAACTTGGCACCCTCTTTTGTCGCCAAAGACGACTGTCTTGCATAATAAAATAAAGGCATAATCTTTCTCCTTTTACATTTAAATTCAACATTGTTTTAATTTTCATTTCGTTGATCAACGATGCAAAGGTGAGGATATATACGCTCTAAAACAAAGGAAACAGCCCCGCGGGAACTGTTTCCCAAAATAAGTTTATAAAGTACTGATTCATATACCCTTATATACACTACAAAATATACGAGAATGAATCACTTTAAAGAATACACCAGCGAAATAGCCGCTTTTGTCGGTCCCAGGTAATTCCTTTTGTACTGTCCTTGCCGGTCGCCGCAGGCATAGCAACTATACCGGTTGTAGCGGGTATAGAGGTACCCTAATCCTGCAGAAAAGTCCAGACTCCATCTCATGGATAATGGAAACTGATAACCTACCGTCAATCCGGCACCGGCAGCCCAGCCTTTGTATCTTCTCTCTTTCAAGGCTGGTATAAACCGGATGCCTCCTGCGTTGTATTCACCACCGAATACATTGATTCCTACATTCCAACCCAGAAAAGATTCGCAGAACCAATACCTTGTCTCTGCCGATGCCAGCCAATGGTGCAGTTTCGGATTGACTGTATTTCCGTTTGCATCCGCATATTGTGCAAATCGGAAAGGATTATAAGCAGCCATCAGGGAAGCAGTATAATGCCTGTTCATCTTCCACTCCACACCGATGTTCGGGGTGCTGGTGGCAAGATACAGCAGATTTGTCTTCAGCTCTACATCCTGTCCCCATAGCGATAAGGTCAGTAATCCGGCTAATACCAATAAAGAGAATCGTTTCATTGCAGTTCTATCATTTTGTCAATCCCATTTCGTTCCATCAGTTCACATCCACATCCGTACAGGTTTTCTGTCAGCCATAGCTTTGCATGCTGCATCCACGGTTGATATATACATGAATCCGTATATTCCACCATACCTGCACCCCGTTTTCCGCAACGCACAGCTACCATATCACCTTCTTTCCCGTTCAACTCACGCAGATACATCAGATGTCGCCACTTTCCGTTCACCATGATGGGACGCAATACCTGCCGGTTTACCCCGTCGCTCAATATGGGGGTGAAGAGCCGGAACTCTCTCTTCCCTACCTTTACACTATCCAGCTTTATCCGCAAATCCACTTTCAGAAACGTGTGCTCCACTGTACCGGCTTTTGCCTTAACGGTCATGTCCTGTGCCTGTATCCCCGCATTCCATAGACACACCAGGCTTATTGCCAAACTTATATACCTTATTTCTTTTTTCATCCTATTTTATTTCCCTTTTTCTTTCAAACTACATTCCAATCGTGCAGACGCCGCAGACACATCACCTATCACTAACGTAAACAGATAATTCCTCCGGATATCGAACTTTGCCCCTCCATCAGTTACCATCGGTATGCTCAACGTGTTTTCCGCACCGTTCAGCGTGTAGCGCAAGTAGAGAGTAGGAATATTTTTCGCGCTCGTCGCCAAATATTCATACAGATACAGCACCTTCTTCAAGTCTCCGTTTTCCATATCCACCTGCGAATTTTGTTTCTGCGATACAGGTTTCTTGTAGTCCCATTGCTTGGCAGTGAGCTGCTGCTTGCTATCCCGGCCAAATAGATAGCCCACCGGTGCACAATTCTCTATCCATATATTCTTCAAGCGGAAATTCCTGCTTTCCGGTACATTGTTTTCCACATCCAGCCGTGCCATAATTCGTTGCAGAGATACTTTGCAATCCAAATCCCCCGTGATACTTTCTATCGTCACCCCTGTCATCACAGGACCGTTTTCCATCAGTGCATAGCAACTTTCACCATCTTTCAGACGGCGGTTCGAGGGACACTTTCTCAGTTCATCTATCCGGCTTACCTTTATCTGCATGATGGAGTCGAAGTGCGTGAGCCCCGTTTCGTTGGCAACGAATGCAAAGGCATGTTTTTTTCCCGTTACGTCGACGGGTAATGAGAGCCTGGCAGTACCGCCTCCGCTGTTACTGGTGAAGCTCCCCACGTCCGGCATACCGGGCACATCGCTTTTCACAAGGCTCTGCATGCCTACCAGTACTGTATCCACATCTATCACGAAGTCGTATACCTTCAGCCTGTTTATCTCCCACTCCGATGCCTCCTGGTTGCCCCGCGTGTACTCTATCTCGTCACCCGGCGGAACGCCCAGTCTGAAAGTGATAACCGCTTCGTTTCCGGTCTGTACATCATCAGTCGTCACCTCTTCGCTGCATGCCGCCATCAGCCACAGCATCCCGCCGCCAATCATCCAAAATATAAATCTTCCCATCCTTCCCGTTTTTATAATTCTCGATTCTCAACTCATCCAAAGCTTCCTCCGTCCATCCAATCCTGCACACCTACCTCCGCTTCCAGTTTCACGCCCACATGTCCGTCCAGATATACGGTAACGATGATTCCGTATTCCTGTCTTTCTACTGTAGAAAGCCGGTATCCCCATGCTGCAAATGCTCTTTTTAAATCTATCTCCGGTGTAACGGGGACGTATCCTTCCTCTTTCCGGCACCACACATTCAGCAGAGGGGCGTTATCATTCGTACATCGCAGGGTGATGAAGTTCGCCTTTAGTTCCAGACTCTCCAAAGCACAATCCAGATGATGCTCCCCTGTCCAGTCCGAGGCATACGGTATATGCTTTTCTCCCAACGGATACCCTTGTTTCCCGTCCAGCTCGTACGTGGTGGCACATCCACTGAGTGAGATCCGGTAGCAAGGCTCGTTGCTCATCAGCGGAGGCAGGTTTTTCCAGACTACCTTTATCCGCAGTTTACAGTGCACGTTTGCCATGTGGGTGACGAAGTGCTGCTCCCTGCTGTCGCTTTTCATGTTTAAGGTGAAGCGCTTTATTCCGTAGTATAGCGGATCGGCATTCTCTCCTTTTGTACCAGCTATATGCAGTAAGAAGTCTTCCGCATGGCTGCCTTGTTCGGGCGTTTCTATTAAAGTAGACTGTCCGGCATTACCTACAGTTATCATGGTGTAGGTTCCCGCCTCCATATCATCCAGATATTGCAGTTGCAGGTTCCCTTCCGATGGCACTTCACGCACGAAGCGTTCGGAGTCATCGAAGAGGAAATGCCGCATGGAGCGTATGTTCTGCTTAAACAGCTCTTTTCCGTCTGTCAGATAGATATATTCCATAACGACGTGATCGCAGCACAAGTCCCGTTCGTCACCTACATCGCAGGCAACGAAGAAAAGGCAGAAAAAGGCAACTATAAAAATATCATATCTGAATGGCTTCAACATCGTTCATTTCTTTTGTAACTGCAATTAGTTTGAAAAGAAAGCGGTTGAAAGGTTGGGGAGAGAAAAAAACTTTCTATTTATTCAATAGGATAGAAATCGTTCTTTACTAAATCATAGAAAGCCGATGCATGATAGATAATACCATGCTTAGTTATAAATGAGTTATTCCAATTATTATCTTCAATTATTTCATAAAGGAGTTGCAAATTTGATTCCACGTTCTTTTGCCGTTTGTTTTATATCATCTCCTTTTTGAATACATTTACGTATAGCACGTTTATCCTCCAATATTTTTTGGAAGATTGACGTAAACTTATGTTCTGCATTTTTGCCCATAAAAGAAGGTTCTCTAATTTTATAAAAAAACACACATTTATTACTTCAAAGAGAAATGTTTTGTTTCAAATCACAAGCAAAATCAACTCTTTTTTGTTCCAAATCACAAGCAAAATTCGCTTGATTTTGTTGCAAATCACAAGCAAGTTGATTTTAATTGTACCTGTAAGGATAGAAATCGGATCAGTCATAAAACCTGGTAGATATCTTTCTATGAGTTATGTGATGCTTACTATTATTCATAGCGGGACTGACAGGAGTTATATATTTTTAGACAGAAGAACAAAAGAACAAAAGAAGAGACATAAATCAGATAATCTGCATAGAAAATTTGTTCTTTTGTTCTTCTGCCTAAAAATAATTCCTTTCTCATTTAACTCATAATGCGAAAGAAATGAATGAAATGATAAACATGAGTATCTCAAACTCTCCCGCCTGAAAGGGGGAGTACCCCGTAGGGGGGAGGGGGTCTTACATAAGCAGAGAGTAACTTTGCAATAGATAAGTCCCTTCGGATGTAAAACCCCTCCGCCCTACGGGCACCTCCCCTTTCAGGCGGAGGAGTTTGAGATACTCTTGCTCATATCCTGTCCGAAATGAAGAAAATGTCAGCCAGTAGTAGCTAAAACCACCAGGTTTTGCGACTGATCCTAGAAATCATTTTTAAAAGTATATACCTCTGAAAATGAAGAATGATAGTTCGAAAAGTCAATAAAATAAGCATGATAGATAATACCATGCTTAGTTATAAATGTCATCTTTTGTTTTCATACTCTTACTCATCTTTCCACTTGCCGAGATGTTTTTCTATCATCTCTTCTGTTTTCTCTTTGCGGACGTTTTTGTTAGCAACAACAGAAGCAGTGAGTCGGGTGGCCAATCGCAATTTAATGTCATCATTCAGCGATTTTAGCATTTCCCAGTAGGTATCGGTTAATTTTAATGTATTATCCATACTTGTCTGTCTTTATTGTAACAAAGATACAGCTTTCTCTTCAATATACAACAAACCTTCTCTCTTTTTCTTTCCCCAACATTTCAAAGACCGTTCTTTTTCTTTTCCGACTCCACGACCGGATTACGCGAACTACGCGGAATGAAACGGACAAACACGGGCTCTCTATGGAGAAAACGTATTTGTCCGTTATATATGCGCTTGAAGATTGCTCTAAAAGGCTAATACTGGGCGAATAAAACCAACCGTATATTTCTCATTTAAGCCAACATTAAAATGGGCTGCAAATTGATTTTTGTTGCCATTCCAGAATCCTCTTGCAGCGTATATAGGACCTTGAGTGGTGGTGTATAGCCAATCAGTCCCTGATAAAGGCATTGCATCATATTGACTATCTTGCAATCCTCCGAATAATCGTTTTATATTCTGGGAGACATTCTCTGCTCCGTAATATTCATTTGTTGCTTGGCCTGTGTTGAGGGTTGTTGTGCTTGAAACATTAGCATAAGTAAAATTACGGGCAATAGCTACTATTTGTCCGAGAGCGGGAAGATACCAACCACTTGTTTTTGAAGTGGGTACTTTTACAGAATAATTCATAGCATATTCGAAAACCGGGTATTCGTTCAGTTTGTTGTTGTCTTTTATGTTCTTGCAATTAGTGTACCCGTCTAAGTCATTTATGGCATCCTGCATTGTAGTATATGTCGGCACATAAGTCGATAGTCCTTCTGTGCTTTTCCATTGGGTATTAGTAGCAGTAGTTATATTTTTCAATGCAACAATATATCCTCTCGTAAATCCGGCATCTTTATCTTTTTGGCTCGGCATATTCGAGAATATGATGCCAATGCAGTTTCTGGTGGCATCGGGTCCCGGTTTGGTAGCAGCCCATTCCAATCGCCCGTTGAACTTCATTTTCCGCAATCCTCCATCACTGAAAGTTACGTCATCTTCGCCTTCGGTATAATATACATAGTCACCAATCTTCCCTAAGAAGTTAGCATTTCCTTCTTTATACTCAATGTCGAGTTCACTATTATGTATATTTACTCTTTCACCTGTAGTCCAGTCTATTACTTCCAGCGTATAAGTTCCATACGTGCAGTTCAGATTGATACGGAAAAGAGTGTTGCGCTTGGCGGCAAGACTTACATCTTCTGCTTTCAGATAGATGATCATCTCTTTATTGTCCGTACCACCCAGTTTGTAGCTCACCTTGACAGCGGTGGCACCGTCATTCTCGGTTCCGGTATTGATGTTTTCGTAGCTATACAAAGTTAATGTTTCTGCCTGAGTTGTTGGGTCAGTAACCACATTGCCTCCGCTCTCTGTGTTCCATGCCACTGCTTCCGAATTATTAATGTCATCCTTATCCATCGTAGTAGGCGTAACTATGCCCGATTTCGCAGGCGCTTTCAGCAACTGCACGCTGTTTATTTTAGCTCCTTGTCCTTCAGTAGCCGTTCCGTCCCCCGGTTGTGAATTCACAATATCGAAGCGTACCGCCAGACGTGTCAACAGAATGGTACCGCTGCTGGTGGGCGTATCAGATGCAATGGTGATGTTCTTTCGCCCGCTGGACATCAAGAAAGAGCCTGCTTCTCCGGTTCCACTTTTGGATTGATCTGCGGCAGCTGTTGTTTCCAATGCCTCGAAATCGGTAAGCGTAGCCGTTACAGGCGTCAGAGTCTTCATGGCAGTCACCAGGTCTGCGTCCGGATTGGCTATAAAGTAAGCGGTATAATCGCCTGCATAATAGGGCTGGAAGGTGTAGTTGCCATCATCACCTTTAGTTATCTTGTCATAATCCACCGTTCCGGGCTGGTCTGTTGTTTCGCTTTCCGTACTGAATAGCTTGTACAGGCTCCCGTCCTCAGTGAACAGGGCAATGTAGAGTGACTCTACATTTTTCTCCTTGTCTTTAGCTTCCGACGTGGCACGTGTAGTGGTTGTGCCGGCTGCCGCTCCACCCAGATTGAATGTAAAAGTACCGGCTTTCCGGGTGGCGTCCGGTATACCGGATGCCAGATCTTCTTCGTTGCTGCATCCGCTCAGTAGAGTAGCGGTGCAAAGCATCATGCCGCTCATCAGTGCCATGCCGATGCGTTTCAATGTCATTATGTTCGTTTTCATACTTTACTCATTTTTTTATGTTTCAAACAAATTTATTCAAGATTAGAATTGATTTCATTGTATTCCCAGTCGCTCACCTTGATGCTGAATGCTAATTCCTGGCCTTGCTCCTTAGTGTCACCTATCTGAAGGGTGTAGATATAATTGCGAAGAATATCAAAACGCTTGTTGTTGGTGCCGTCCACCAATTTTATTTCTACGGTATTGGGCGCTCCATTCAGTTTATAGCCGACAAGCAGGGAGGGAGACGGAGTGGAAGTTCCTCCTCGGGTAGCCAAGTATTCGTAAGCATAGAACACTTTCTTGTACCATACTCCGGGACGTCCGTTGTCGCTGATGGTGGCTCTGTTGGCATCCGGCAGCGTCGAATTGTATCCCGTTGTGGTGAATACCGGATTCTGGCCCAACGTCAGAGGGGCGGGAGTAACATAATCCCAAATGCTGGCCGTCCTACCGCCGTCCATGTCCTTATCAAACAAATAGCCATTAAGGGCAGCATTTTTCAGCTGCAGTGAGATTAGCTCGAAGTTGCGTTGCTCACTTACGTACACTTCTGCGTCGAAGCGTGCCACAAGGCGGGTCAGAGAGATCGCATTTTGTTGCGTGTTTTCGCCTGCTTTAAGTGTTATTTCATCTGTAATACCTGTCATGGCAAGTCCATTCACAGTGCCGAGGAAGTCGGCTGTGGTGCTATTGTTGGACATCATTTTGTCCGCTACGCTTCTGCGAAAGGTATTGAGAGTAGTGGTACCCACCACCATGGCATCCTCAAAGGCCGTACAGCCGTCATTCGCCAAAAATGCAAATTGATGCACTTCACCTATGGAACCGGGGATGGAAATGCGTACCTGATATTGCGCAGTGGTAGCAGTGGGGGCATAACTACCCGAAGCCAACTGGTCGGTCGCTTCCGCTTGTTTCAGCGTATAGACATTTGCCAGTACCATCACATTGGCATCATTCTTTTTAAAGTCGTACACTTTCAAGGAGTTGACGGTACGTTCGGATTCATCTTGCATGAGAGGGGCGTCTGCGCGCGTAAATTGTACTTCGTCTCCCTGCGGAAGGCCCAAATTGAACACTACGGAAGCATCTTTGCTGTTACCATAGTCACCATCCGGTGCCTCATTGCTGCATCCTGCCGTCAGTAACGCGGCAGTGCACAATGCAAACATAGTCTGCATGATTTGTTTGTTGCTCATAATTCAACTGTTTTATTTGTTAATAAATAGAATATTTTTGAATTCCGATTAAAGGTCGAATAACTTAATGTCCTTCAGATAGAGTCGTGTCATTTGGTTCACCACACCGAGCTTTTGTGCCGCCCGTCCGTAGCGCATGTAGAACTGTTCGGTAGTGGGATGGTTACAGTTCAGATGTTCCCCGGTCGCTTCGAGAATATCGAGCAAGGAGATTTCACTCGATTTACGTAAAAGGCGATAAGAAGCGGGTAAATGCGGTTTTGCCTTGTCAGTGCAGCATATAAGTCCTGCATTCGCAAGTTTTTGTAGAAGGATGCATTGTGCATCTTCACTCAAAGCATATTCCTTGATCTGGAAATGGTCTGCGTCCATATAAATGTCATTCAGCATCGCAATTGCGACTTGTGTCATTGGTGTTATCATAAGGTTGATTCTATATGTTTTGTACATGCTTTCCGTTCCGATTCTTTGTAAGAAGGGGGATGGAACGTTTGTAAATCAATGTTTTACATTTTAAACGGCTATTTTGACGTTTGGTACACTTTTAGTCGCTTATCTTTCTGATTATTATACACATAGAAGGCTTAAAGTGTCCAAAAAACGTTCGTTTTTTGGACGTCAATATTTAGAAAAACAGAAGTATCGAAGTTTAATAAAAGAGAACGGAAATTTAAATTATAAAAAGCAAATGGTATTATACTAAATATCAACATATTATATAATAAGCAAAAGAGCACTACGAAATATTTTTATTAAACATTTTGCAGATATAAAAAACTACATTATCTTTGCGTCCATTAAACGAACGTTTAAAAATCATTTTCTCATCACCTTTAATAATATCTGAATATCAGAATATTATCCTCTATTATTAGATTAGAAATTAAGTTTTGCACCCACATCACTTTCAAGAAATAAAAAAGAAATATACCTTTGCATTTATTTTACATTTTAGAATAATTTTAATTATTAACCAAAAAAGAAGTACAAATGGATGCAAAAAAAGCATTAGAAAGTAAAGGAAAAAAACGAAAGTCACTTCGTTTGAGAACAACGTAAAGAACAATGTATCAGATGTAAAAGGGAATGTAGGAAGGCCAATAAGTGGAACGGTTATAGGAATACGACCGGAATGCAGAAAAAAGGTCATCAAGCTAATCATCATAGCACATTATAGGAACTTCTTTATAGAAGAAAATCCAACAAGCATAAAAGCTTTGGCACATTGGGCTTATACAAGTATAACCTTCATAGGCTACAACAATAAACCACTGTCAGAGAACACAATAACGCAAGAATTTGGAGAAATATGGAGAGAGATGAAGAAAAACAGAGTTATATAATAATGGATAAGTAAGAGAAGAATATCGGACAATATTTAAAAATTAACAACGTATAAAGATTTAGCTTTATCTTTGACGCCACTTTAGCAAAGATCAAGCCACAACTGAAAAGATGCCGCTTCCTCAAGAAAACGGCATCTTTCTTTTTATACCTGATTATCTGCTGAATAAACAACAAATTTATTAATTCAAATTGAACAAAATGAAGAAAATGAAAAAGCCCGCTTCACTTCACGAAGCACTCAGAAATCTATGGAAAATACGTATCATGCTTGAAAAGGGGTACACGGAAACGTGTGCCTCTTGGATGGCAGAAAGAATCGAAAGTCTTATCGACCACATGCAATACGGCTACGCGCTCATTGCCTATCACAAACAGGACGGGACATTCAAGCTGGTAAAAGCAACCCTTCGGTTCTACGAAACAAGCTTCCAAAGAGAGTATAACATCACCAAAGTGACAAGTACCATCGTCTATTGGGACGTGGAGCTGCAAGCATGGAGAAGCTTCCAAATGGAAAACTTCCTGGAATGGAGACCGATTAATTGAGAACGAAAAGTGAAAAATTAAAAGTGAAAAATTAAAAATTAGAAGAAATGGCAATGACGTATGGGGGAATGCTATATTTCCCGTTTAAAGTAAGCTTCATGGACGAAGTACCGATAGAATTGGCAGAAGCTAAATTCGGATTGAAAAGCACAGCAGCAATTATGAAGCTGCTGTGCAAGATACACAAAGAAAACGGATATTACCTGAAGTGGGATGAAGAGCAATGCCTGCTCTTCACCAATAAGGCGGGAAAGGACATCAACGAGCAAGAAATGCAGGGCATTGTGGATATTCTGGTGGAAAAGGGATTCTTCGACCTGAAAACATACCGGGAACAGCAGGTACTGACTTCCATTGAAATACAGAAAGTATGGCTCGAAGCCACCAAGCGGAGAAAAAGGGACTTACCATCCCTACCCTACATGCTGGTTAAAGCAGAGGGAAGCGAAAAAGATGACAAAGATAATAAAGGCGATACAGGCAACGAAAACGGTAATTGTACGCAAGAACAGGGAAATTGCACGCAACATGCAGACAATTCCTCCGAAAATGCATGCAATCCACAACAAAGCAAAGAAAGCAAAGCAAATGAAAGTAGAGCAAACGAAAGTAAAGCACTTCCCCCTCTGACTCCCCCGGGGGAGAACGGAGGAAATCTGACGGGAAATTCTGCGATAGAAATTCCGGGATATGCCTACAACAAGCAGACCCATAACCTGGAATGCCTGCTGCTGGACATGGAGCAACTGCACATCAACAATCCGGACGAGCAGAAAACCATCCTGCGACTGTCAGACTACGGCAGACTGGGGCATCCCGTATGGAGAATCATCCACGATACACGATGGAGCGTAGTAAACACCAAAGGAAAGTACCTCATCGCAGCCCTCGCCAAAGAGAAAAGAAACATCAAGGGAACAAATTAACTTCGTGTCGCCCAAAGTATTAATATCGTGTCATACAAGAAACAAATATCGTGTCGGCAGGAAATTAATTTCCTGTTGACACGATATTAATCTCCTATTTGGAGGTCTATAAGAAGTAATACTTTTTGGGTTTTCATTTTTATGCTTTTAATATTGTTTACAAAGTTAAATATTTGCTATCTTTGCGTCAAGTATGTATAAATATTAGCATGATGCATACTAAAAAGAAACTTATGCTGAATACAGAAACCATACAATCACTCATTAATAGCGGAGAAGGTTATAATGTAGAGTTCAAAGTCCGTGTACCCTCAAAAGTTCGTGAACTAACAGAGGAAATTTGCGCTTTCGCTAATGCAGACGGAGGATATTTATTCATTGGTATAGATGATAACGGACGGATTATTGGCACAGATTTAGAGAATGACAAACGTTCAGCCATTCAAGGTTCTATCAGTGAAATATCTCCGGCTCTTCATTGTAATATGTATGCGGTAAGTATCGAAGATAAGACAGTTTGGGTAATTGATGTTCCGTCAGGCAAAGATAAGCCTTATATATTTTCTGGTTCTATTTTTGTGCGTGAGGGAACAAACTCACAGAAGCTTCGTACTGTCGAAGAAATGCGTAGTTTCTTTCAGGAATGCAACAAAATATTTTTTGATACTATCCCTTGTTCGTGGTTCAACATCTACACAGATGCAGACGAACAAGCGATAAAAGACTTTCGCACGGAAGCAAAGCTAAGTCCATTGACTGCTGACAAACAGATATTTGAGAATTTGGAACTATTTACGGATAAAGGAATAGCCAAGAATGGTGCAGCCATGTTTTTTGGAAAACAACCTGAACGAAAATTTCCACACGCAGTAACAAGATGCGTTCTTTTCAAAGGAACTACTAAGGTATATATCATAGATGATAAAAGCTTTGGTGGTCCGCTGTACCAGCAATATTTGCAGGCTATGGCATGGCTGAAAAGTAAACTGCAAGTAGCTTATAAAATTGAGGGAGCAGGACCGAGAGAAGAGATTTGGGAAATTCCTCTTACAGTATTTAAAGAAGCCATTATTAACGCCCTCTCCCATCGTGACTATTACGAACAGGGAGCAACCATTACTATAGAAATGTTTGATGACCGAGTAGAGGTTTCCAATCCCGGAGGACTTTTACCTATCGTAGCCAAAAATTTCGGGCATAAAAGCATGACACGTAATCCATTAATCTTTGGATTGTTTACCCGTATGCATTTGGTCGAAAGGGTGGCATCCGGCATACCCCGTATGCAGGAAGCCATGAAGGAAGCTAATCTTCCTGAACCTGAATTTCATACGGACGGGATGTTTACAGTAGTGTTCAAACGACAAAATGCTAACTCTGCCAACCATGACATAGTAAATGACATAGTAAATGGCATAGTAAATGAGAATGAACAAGCCATTATCAATTTATTGGCGACAACTCCTGGCTCAAATGCATCTGAAATCAGCAAACATTTAAATAAGAGTTTGAGAACAACAATGCGATACATCAAGACTTTACAAGATAAAGACTTAATAGAGTTTAGAGGTGCACCGAAAAACGGAGGATATTTTAAAAAAATATAGTTCTAAAGAAAGCAATAAATACAGAAGATGTCGTAGAACAGAACGTATCATATAATAGCTGACCTGGAGTAATACATGCATAATTTTACATTTTTTGAACACAAAACATGAAATAATATAAAATTGTCCTTATCTTTGCGTCGGAATTGGCAATCGGGAAGACAAACCTGCCTACCGATGCAAGGGAATCCGGTGCAAAACCGGAGCTGTACCTGCAGCTGTAATCCTCACAGAAAGATGCCTGTAACTACAAAAGCCACTGTTGCGACGGCGCAATGGGAAGGCAGTACAGGCAGAGGAGAGCCAGAATACCTACCAACTTCCATAACTTGAGTACGTAGCTTCCAGGGTTAGAAGCGATGTCCCCATATAATAATAATAGGTAGCCTATTTTATTCTTTCGGGTCATTACCATTCATGCATAGAAGCAACGTGCCGTTTTATTTATTCAAAAAAAATCGGCTGACGATGAAATACAAGTATTGGCTTGGGGTAGTATTGTTATGTGCAGCACAAACAGCTACCGCACAGAGTATTCTGAAAGATAAAGACGAGAAGGTAGGTGTAATAGCACAAAACAAGGTTGTTCTATCAGGAACTGTTACCGACAAGCATGGCACCCCTCTGCCACAGGTAACGATTGCAGTGGAAAATACAACCTCCGGCACATATACCGATGACAATGGCAGGTATTCCTTACCCATCACGCCCGGCAAGTACACACTGGTCGTATCATACGTGGGCTACCAAACCCTGAAGACCTCCCTCAACATTCAGCAAAACAAGAAAGCGGACTTCACCCTCGAAGAAAGTTCCGTCACCCTCAACTCGGTCGAGGTGTACGGCAAAACACAAACACAGCGGGTGAAAGAAGGCGCTTTCGCTGTCAATGCACTCGACATCAAACCGATCATAAACTCACTGAACAACCTGAACAGCCTGGTGAACCGCACCACCGGCATCAAGGTAAGAGAGGAAGGCGGGGTAGGTTCGGACTTCGACCTCTCCATCAACGGAATGTCGGGCAACTCAATCCGCTACTTTCTGGACGGAGTACCCTTGGATACAAAAGGAAGCGAAGTTTCATTGGCAAACCTGCCGGTAAACATCATAGACCGGATAGAGATTTATAAAGGAGTAGTCCCCGCCAGTCTGGGTACAGATGCCTTAGGCGGTGCAATCAATATCATCACCAAGCAGGAAAAGAAAAACTACCTGGACGTGTCCTACGGCATCGGCTCTTTCCATACACACAAAGCGGACTTGAACACACAGTTTGTGGAGCCTAAGACGGGATTGATCATCAAGCCCACCATCGGAGTAAACTACTCCAAGAACGACTATATGATGAAAGACGTTGAAGTTTGGGACGAAGACGTACGCAAATACGTCCTGACCAACCGCAGACGTTTCCACGATGATTACTTCTCGTTCCTGGGACAAGTAGAAGTAGGCTTTGCCAACAAATCATGGGCAGATGCTTTTTTTGTTTCGGGATCCTACTCCAAAGTCAATAAAGAGTTGCAGACCGGTTCCGTTCAAAGCAAGGTCTACGGCATGGCGGAAAGGGAATCGGATGCCTGGAACGTTTCGGCACGCTATCAGAAGCATAACTTCATTTTGAAGAATATGCAACTGAATGCTTTCCTGTCTCACACCTGGGATCACTCGCTGACTACGGACACCGCATACCGCAAGTACGACTGGAATGGCGATTATATTGTAAGTTCACGCAATGAAATAACGGGACGCGGACGCTCCATGCGTCACTACAAGCGTCCGTTGACCATTGCCCGCGCCAATCTGAATTATCAGCTGAATCACCATCACAGCCTCAACCTGAATTACCTGCTGAGTCGTACGGGAAACAACCGCTACGATGAAGTAGACGTTGACTTTGAAGCCGCCAACGACGTCCTGGCAAAGCATGTGCTCGGTTTCTCCTATAACCAGTCCTTCTTCAATGGAAAAATGAACAACACCTTCTTTGCCAAGGAGTACATCAACCACCTGAACATCCGGCAAACAGATTTACCCAGCATCACAGGTTCAAAGAACATAAGCGGTGCCGTAACCAAAGAGTACTACGGATATGGTGCCGGGTCACGTTTCACACTTGTAGAACCTTTCTCCATAAAACTCTCCTATGAACATAGTGTCCGTCTGCCCCTTGCCCGCGAATTGCTGGGCAACGGTACCACCATTTATGCCAACGTAGCATTGAATCCCGAGAGCAGTGACAACGTCAACCTGGGAGTCTTCGGGACGTGGCATCCGGCATCGGGACACACCATCTACTACGAAGCAAACGGATTCCTCCGCTATGTGGACGACTATATTCAAGCCACCGTATCGGAAAAGGAAGGCATGATGCAATACGAAAACGTTCCGGCAGTCAACATCAAAGGCATAGAGGGAGAAGTGCGCTACGACTGGCAAAGCAAACTGCAACTGGCCACCAACGTCAGTTTCCAGGAAGCCCGCGACCAAAAGAGATATAAGACCGACGGCAAGCCATCGGCCACTTACAATAACCGCGTACCCAACCGTCCGTGGCTCTTCGGCAGTGCCGAAGCAAGCTATGTATTCCGCAACGTAGTGCTGCCCGAAAGCAAGTTACGCCTGGGATGCACCTATCAATGGGTGCATTGGTTCTTCCTGACTTGGGAAGCCTACGGTTCACGCGATAGTAAAGCCCGCATCCCGGCACAGCACATCTACAACGCCGATATGACTTATTCATGGAAACGGGGACAATATAACATCTCACTGGAATGCGTAAATATATTAGATAAGTTGGCCTACGACAACTACAAGTTACAGAAGCCGGGCCGCTCCTTCTTCGCTAAATTCAGATTATTTATTAACTAATAAATTTTATTCAAATGAAAAAGTTACATTTGCTATTCAGTTTCCTTATGGTCATGGCTATGACCGTATCGTTCAGTGCATGTTCCGATGATGACGATCCTGCAAAAAAAGAAGAACCGACACCCGATCCGGATCCCGACCCCACCCCGGAGAAATCCAATTACCACTTCGATATCTTCATGAGTATAGACAAGCATGGTGGCATGAACCAGGGTAACGGTACCATCGTAAAGAGCGTAGATGCCCTTACTGCCGACCAAACCATGATCGACATCAAGAACGACGGTGTTGAATTCAACAACAAGGAGGGTAACAACGTATACTCCATAGAGAACATCGTCAAAGGAAAATATTATTATCAGGTACCTAACTCCGGCGAACGCTTCACCAAGTTGCAGATCATAGGAAACTCAGTTGTAGTTAAGCAGGAACAACCTTTCGTAAAGAATACCTATAAAGTACGTTCCTATACACACGCCTGGACCGACGACAATACCCTTATCATCATGGCAGCCAATGGCGACGTGGACAAGATTCTGTGGACCAAGCTCAATGCCGATGATTTGAGAATCCTCGACGAGGGTACTCTGGACCTTCCTCTTCCCGAAGGTGCCAAAGCATTTACGACTTCAGGCATCCTTACTTACAATGAAAAAGCAGGTAAGCTCTTCTACTTCTACTTTGGCAAAACCACATCCGGTAGAGGCGGCAAAGCAACGTCCAACTTTCTGACGGCTACCATCAATCCTTCTACTATGGAGATAGAGACCATCAACGTCAACACTCTTGCCGCCGAAATGGCAGGCAGTGCCTACGGAGAACTGTTACAGAACTGCGTGATGTACGACGAAGAAGGCAACCTCTACCTGGCTGCATATACCGATGCCAATGATATGGAGCAAGGACACCTGATCCGCATCAAAAAGGGAGAAGTAGACTTCGATACCACTTATGAAGGCTATCCCGACGCTGACGGTAAGTTGCTTACCGTTCAGTACCTGGGCAATGGAAAGGCATTGGTATATGCCCGTAACGATGCTGCCGGAACTGCTATTGATGATTACAGCCACTACTACTCAATCGTAGACCTTACTACCGGAAGCAGAACACGCTTAAGCTACGACGGTAAAGAAATAGCATACAGTGGCGGACGTTTTGCGCAACGCACTGTAGTCGTTGACGGAAAAGCATATATCGGTGTAAATACGAAAGATGCCAATCCTTGCATTTACATCTACGACATTGCAACCGGCAAGGTAGAGAAAGGCGTGGAAATTGCAGAAGGCTATTACTTCGACATCCTCAGAGTGATAGAAAACGACAAATAATAAGCCGATTCATGAAAAAAGTATTCTCTCTCCTAATGATACTGACTATCTCCCTCCTCTGCCGTGCGCACGAGGGAGGTAATCATGAACACAGCGATATGCTGGCAAATATGAAACCCGGCGACAAAGCCGCCCTGCTCATGGTACACTTCGGTACGACGCACGACGATACCCGCGCGTTGACCATCGATGCCATCAATGCCAAGGCACAAGCCGCCTTCCCCGAACTGAAATTCCAAGAGGCTTATACCTCACGCATCATTATCCGCCGACTGAAACAGCGCGGCATTGATAAAATTACTCCACTCGAGGCTCTGCTGCGCCTGCGTGGCGAGGGTTACACACATGTCATCGTGCAGAGCACTAATATTATAGATGGTGTAGAAATGGAATCCCTCCGCCGCGATGTAGAAAGCGTGTTGCCTTTCTTCAAGGAAATCCGCGTAGGCACTCCCCTGCTCTACTCCACGGAAGATGCGGAAAAAGTTGTTGAGATACTTGGGAAACGTCTCGATGCACCTGCACAGGGAAAGAAAACTGCGAAGGAAAACTTCGTCCTCGTAGGTCATGGCACTTATACGCCCAGCACCGCCATCTACAGCCAGATGGACTATATGCTGAAAGCTGCCGGACGGACGAACTTCCATGTAGGTACCATCGAAGGCTATCCTACTTTCGAGACAATGCTGGCACAACTCAAAGCTGCGAAAGCTAAGAAAGTAACGCTTGTCCCCTTTATGTTCGTTGCCGGCGACCATGCTAAGAACGACATTGCCGGTGAATGGAAGGAAGCACTCGAAAAAGAAGACTTCACGGTCAATGCACGTCTTGAAGGCTTGGGACAAGTACCCGAAATACAGGATATATTCATCGAACACATCCGTTTCGGGCTGAAACACCGGATGCTGGACATTATGACCAAGAAAGCCGCTTATGCTGCCGGAAAAGACCCGGAATAAATATATAGTCCTATTTCTTGCTTAATTCCCCCACTATTTAAAATGTCTTCTTTATGAATAGAAAAAGTTTAGGAATAATCCTTTGCAGCATAGCCATACTGATAGCAGCTTGCTTTGCAGCCTACCAATACTGGTGGGCACCTACCCGCATCCTCATCATCAACCCCACGCTTGCACAAGCAGCAGACATTGCACTGAACAACGATTGCGACCGGATAGACGTGACCTGCATCAAGAAAGAAGACGTGAAAGACCTTTCCGGCTACGATGCCATCATGATGTACAGCAGAGGCTTATTCCTTGACGAAACACAAATAGCCGAACTGGAAAGGGTAGCAGCCAAAGGTGTGCCTATATTTACAAACACCTTGCGGAACTTCAGCTATTCCGTCAACCACAATATTACCGATGAAGATCAAGCTACTTTGCGCGAATACTTCAAAAATGCCAGCAAGCATAACTATCGGAACGCCCTGCGCTACCTGCGCCATCTTGCCACTCCTCAACGATGGGGTTATCAAGATTACGAAGCTCCGATCCCTCTGCTGGAGAATATGTTCTATCACCGGGAATACGGGCGCTACTTCAAGACTCCGCAAGAAGTAACCGACTACCTGAAACAAAAGAATCTTTATCACGAGAGCGGTTGCAACCTCGCCTTTATTTCGGGACTCAACTTCCCGATGGAAGGTAACCGTGCCCATGTAGACACCCTTATATCCCGCTTGACAGAAGCAGGCTTCAACGTCTATCCATTCACCGCAGGTGGCGAAGAAAGGGCAAACATGATACGCTCGCTCCATCCCGACGGGCTTGTTTATCTTCCGATGGGACGGCTGGGCAACGATTCACTCATCAACTGGCTGCACCAGGAAAATATTCCTCTCTTTATGCCTTTTCCCCTGATACAGTCTCACGAAGAATGGTTGGATAGAAATACTCCGGTCAGTGGAGGCACACTGACAGCCCGCGTAGTAGTGCCGGAAATAGACGGTGGCATGGCTCCCCTCTGCATTGCCACACAAAACGAGAACGAAAAAGGCTATTACATGTACACCGCCGAAATGGAACGAATCAATGCACTCGTCGATCACATCAGCAAGTACATGTCCTTGCAAGATATGCCGAACCAGGATAAACGCGTCGCCATCTGTTACTTCAAGACACCCGGAAAAGATGCCCTGCTGGCAAGCGGCATGGAGGTGATTCCTTCACTCTATAATTTTCTGAAGCGCCTGCGTAACGAAGGATATGACGTTAGCGGACTGCCTGCCACAGTGGAGGAGTTCGGCAAACAGATTCATCGCGACGGTTCCGTCATGGGGTCATACGCCAAAGGTGCACAAGAGCAGTTCCTAAAGACAGCACATCCCGTATGGTTATCTGCCGGACAATATGAGCAATGGGCACACGAAGTTCTTCTCCCGGAAAAATACAAAGAAGTAACCGACCGATATGGAGATGCTCCGGGTAACCTCTTGGCTACCCAAGACAGCATTGCCGTTGCCTGCCTGCAATTCGGAAACGTACTGTTGTTCCCCCAGCCCCGTCCGGCATTGGGAGACGATGAATTCAAACTGGTGCATGGCATGCCGGTAGCTCCTCCGCACAGCTACCTTGCCTCTTACCTATATATGCAAAAAGGGTTCAAGGCAGATGCACTCATCCACTTCGGTACGCATGGCAATCTGGAATACACACCCGGAAAAAACGTAGCTCAGTCACAATCAGACTGGTCGGACGTATTAGTGGGCAATCTTCCGCATTTCTATTTTTATACAACCGGGAACATAGGCGAAGGCATCATTGCCAAACGTCGCACACATGCCGTGCTGGTGACCTACCTCACTCCGCCTTATGCGGAAAGTGGCATGCGCCAACGCTACTCCTCCCTGCTGGAAGATATCCATAAAGTCCTGGACGAAGGCACGGAAAAATACCAAATGCTGGGAATACGTATCAAGAAAGAAGCAATGCGCCTGGGCCTGCATCGCGACCTCGACCTGGACTCTATACCCGACAAACCCTATACGACCGAAGAACTGGAACGCCTGGATGCCTTCACCGAAGAGATAGCCAATGAAAAGATGCAGGGTGCCTATTACACCATGGACGAACCTTACTCCGAACGCGACCTGCTGACAACAACTCTGGCCGTTGCCGCCGACCCTCTGGCTTACGAAACCGCCCGCAAAGACCGGGATAAGAGAAAGATTACCACGGAGCAGTTACAGGACTTCACCTACATAGCCCACCATTACCTGCCCGGTGCCAGAAAACGGCTGACAGCCCTGCTGCAAAATCCGCCCAAAGACACGGCTTCCGTAGCACCGGAACTCCGCCCTGCCCTACTCTATCGTAAGCAACTGATAGCATCGACCACAAACGAGTTGAATGCCATGGTACGTGCACTGGGTGGTGGCACCGTCTTTCCCGCTCCGGGTGGTGATCCGGTACTGAATCCGAACGTACTTCCTACCGGTCGCAACATGTACAGCATCAATGCTGAAAACACACCGAATCCCCGTGCTTGGGAAGACGGAAAGCGCTTGGCAGAAGCCACACTGAAACAGTACATCAGCAAGCACGGCGAATATCCCCGGAAAGTAAGTTATACATTCTGGGCTGGCGAATTCATCAATACCGAAGGTGCTACATTAGCACAAGTATTCTGGATGCTCGGTATAGAACCCATACGCGACGGACAAGGGCGGGTAGTAGACTTGAAACTGGTGCCAAGTGAAGAGTTGGGACGCCCACGTATCAATGTCCTGGTTCAAGTTTCCGGACAGCTTCGCGACATAGCCGGTTCTCGCTTGAAACTGCTGACCGACGCCGTGCGCCTGGCATCGGAAGCCAAAGATGAAGTCTACCCCAACTATGTAGCATCGGGAACACTGCTACAGGAAAAACTGCTGGTAGAGAAAGGGGCCTCTCCCAAACGCGCCCGCGAAATGTCCGTAATGCGTGTATTCGGCCCGGTAAACAGTGGTTACAGTACCGGCATAATGGCATATACCGAGCATAGCGGTTCGTGGGAAGATGAAAAGGAAATAGCGGCAGGCTATCTTAATAATATGGGAGCCACTTATGGCGACGATAGTAATTGGGGAGATGTACAGGAGGGATTGTTTGCCTCTGCCCTGTCCGAAACGGATGTCGTCATCCAGCCTCGCCAAAGCAATACATGGGGACCCATTTCGCTGGATCATGTCTACGAATTTACGGGAGGCTTGTCTCTTACCGTCAAGACCGTAACCGGCAAGGAACCGGATGCCTACATGGCCGACTACCGCAACCGCACCAACCGCCGTATGCAGGATGCCAAAGAAGCCATCGCCGTAGAGACGCGTGCCACTGTCCTAAATCCTACTTACATACAAGAAAGGATGAAAGGCGGTGAAGGTACGGCGCAAATGTTCGGCGAGATTTTCCGCAACATCTTCGGTTGGCACGTCATGCGTCCCTCAGCTATGGACAAGGAACTTTTCAACGACCTGTATAAGATGTATATACAGGATGAGAACAAACTGGGTATCCACGAGTATTTTCTTCGCGTCAATCCGGCTGCCTTCCAGGCCATCACAGCCGTAATGTTGGAGAGTGCCCGCAAAGGATATTGGAAAGCATCCGAAGAACAACTGAAAACTACCGCCGCCCTGCATGCACAGACCACCCGTGATAAAGGTGCGGCCTGTACCGAGTTTGTCTGCGACAATGTCAAACTGCAAGCATTTGTTGCCGACCAGCTGGACAGTAAAGATAAACAAACCTACAACCAAAATATGAAAAGCGTGCACGAAGCCGCCACTACCAAAGGAAAGGACGTTGTTCTGAAAGAACAGAAACTGACTCCGGAGCAAGTGACACGCAAGCATAAAATTAATGGTGTTATTATCGGGGCCATAGTAATCGCGGCTTTCATTGGTCTGGTGGTGTTACTGAAAAAAAGGAAGAAGGAATAATCTAAAGTATGGAGTACGTGATACACCTTCTGGCTGTTTTCGTTACCGCCAGTTTCCTGCTGAAAGTCGGGTTCTACTCCCGCTGGGGGATATTGGCGGCAGCGACTGGTTGTGCCCTGTTCGCCTGGCTGGTCACTCCCTGGATGACGGAGCAATCTAAAACGGTGATGAGCGCCTTTTTTACATCGCGTGCGCAAATGCTGAACCTCTCTGTTTGCGTCACGCTGGAAGCGGTATTGATGATTGCCTTCTGCTTCGACTGCTTTGCAGAGATACGTACGCGCAATACAGTCTTCAAACAGGCAGTAACGTTCTTTCTGAAACTCTACCCGGGCGTATTAGTGGGCGGCGTAATCTGTTATGCACTGGCATTACTGCTATTCTCCTATCCGGGCATAGATTTTGTCAACCTCTCATGGATAGCGGCACTCGCTGCTTTCCTGACGGTCTGCCTTGGTAGTCCGCTACTCCACCTGCTTCTCGGTGACAAATCACTTCGTCTTGAGGTTTTGTTCATAGTCAACATCTTCATTGTCATTCTAAGCATCATCGCCACCGGCTATTAAAAAGAAATATAAACTATAAATCATACCATCATCATGGAAACAATTTCAAATACTCTTTTCTGGATCTCCAACGGATTACTGGTTCCGGTCGTAGTCCTGCTGCTCTTGTTTTTCCTCCGTGCCATTATTCTCGCAGGAGGTTTCTTCGGTGAATTTTACCAACGGATAAAATTACAAAAACAATTTACTGATATACTGGAAGACATCAACAGCGAAAATAGGGACGAACGGTTGCAACAGCTTCCTCCGGCAGGCAACTCCCCTCTTCTCCGCTGCCTGAAGAAGTTGTCCGAACGACGCGACAATGCAGATTACTGCGAACGTCTGCTGGCCAACTACGAGGTGGATGCCGGAAAGGAACTGGGCCGTTCGCGCACCTTCATCAAACTGGGTCCTATGCTGGGACTTATGGGAACACTGATCCCGATGGGTCCCGCTCTAGTAGGACTTGCCGCCGGAGATATCTCTTCCATGGCCTACAACATGCAAGTAGCCTTTGCCACCACTGTGGTAGGCATGGTCATTGCAGCCATCGGGGTGGTCACCCTGCAAGTGAAACAACGCTGGTACGCCCGCGAGATGAACGACCTGGAATATCTGTACAAGGTACTCAGTACTCCGGTAATTGCTTCTAACCCCATATCCCCCATCCAATGAAACGAAACCGACTCCTCCACAACAACACGGACTCCGACCCGATGGGTACGGTAGCCAATCTTTTCGACGTGGCCATGGTCTTTGCCGTGGCCTTGATGGTAGCACTCGTCTCCCGCTTTAACATGACAGAAATGTTCTCGAAAGAAGACTTCACCATGGTGAAGAATCCCGGAAAGGAAAATATGGAAATCATTACCAAAGAAGGGCAGGAAATAAAAAAATATACCCCCAGCGAAGAACAGCAGCCCTCCGGCAAGCGGGGTAAAAAGGTAGGCGTTGCCTATCAGCTGGAAAATGGAGAAATCATCTACGTGCCGGAATAGAGAATTCACTACCTACATATAGTTATTCCGCACCTCTATTATGACAAGTTTTAAGTATTTCAGAGCCTCAAAATGATGCCTACCTTTGCTGCGTTATATAAAATAAAATAATATATGGTAAAACAAAGATTTCTGATTGCCCTCTTGATGGGCGGATTCATCGCTACCGGTGCTTATGCACAAGCCGAAAAAGGCGAAAGCGAGGACATGACAAAAAAGACTTATGAGTTGAATCCGGTTGTTGTTACAGGTACAGGTACACACCAGCGACTGAAGAATACACCGGCTCCGGTGTCGGTCATCACTGCCAACGAAATAAAACGTGCCGGCATCACCGACTTTCAGGAAGCTCTGACCAGGATGGTGCCATCCATCTCTTTCCGTCCCAACGCCATGGGATCGTACCTGATGATGAACGGCCTCTCCAACAAGCACGTACTGATACTGGTGAACGGACGTAAAGTAACGGGAGACATCACCGGTAACATCGATCTCAACCAGATAGACATGACCCGCATAAAGCGTATCGAGGTACTGAACGGAGCTGCTTCCTCGCTCTATGGTTCAGACGCCATCGGAGGTGTAATCAATATCATCACCAACGAACCGAAAGATGTGGTAGCTTTCAGCAGCAACAGCAGCTACACCCGGAAGAACCAGTTCTCACAAGGACTGAACCTGGACATTTCCCAAGGAAAAATAAGTTCTTATACTTCTTATAAATACGACCATTCCGACGGCTGGCAGAACAACTGCCTGACGGAAGACGGCGAGGAGCTGATTGAAACTATTGCCCCATTGTCCATAGGATATAGTTCCAACAATCTCTCGCAGAAGTTTACTTACGATGCCACGGACCGGCTCTCTTTCTATGCCAATGGCGGATATTACAACCGTGGTCTGGAACGTCCCGTAGAACAGGAAGATATAACTGGCGGCAGCAAGTACAACACCACTTATGAGGGGTATAACTGGGGAGCGGGAGCCAAATATAAGCTCAGCAAGCGCAACGTCCTCCAGTTCGACTACTCGGGCAATAACTATGCTTCGCGCTATAAATACATGATTGAGAACAGCGGTTACCTGCCCGGACAATACGCACTCACCAAACTCCAGAAATTCCACGATGCCGAGTTGAAAGGTATTTTTGGCTTCACCGCCAACAGCACCACCGTATTTGGTGTGGATTATCGTCGTGAAGTGCTGCACCGCCCCGACTCCGACCTGGACAAAGGCGTCTACACCGCATCGGCCTACGGACAACATGAAGTAAAGCTATGGGAGCACCTCACCGGCGTTGTGGGAGTGCGCTATGACCACCACGAACAAACCGGTGGCCGCTTCACCCCGAAAGTGGCAGCCATGTACAACGTTGGCAACTTCAACGTACGCGCCACGTATGCAGCCGGCTTCCGTGCCCCGGGAATCGACGAACTCTATTACCACATGTTCAAGCAGACGATGGGTACCAGATCTACCATCTCATTGGGAGACAAAGACCTGGACCCCGAACACAGCAACTACTACTCCATAAACATGGAATATCGTACCAACCGTTTCAGCGCTTCCGTTACCGGTTATCTGAATTATGTAAAAAGCATGGTAACTTCCAAGTCCACCAAATTCGACGATTTGCCCGAAGCCGAGCAAAACCAGTTGCGCAAGGAGTTTCCCGAAATTGGCGATCTCTCGTCCACCAAGAACTTGAGTGTGAAGAACTACTTCAACTTCGACAAAGCCACCGTCAAAGGTTTTGAAGTAAACCTCAACGGCAATCTGTTCTCCGGATTCACCTTGGCCGGAAATTACACATACGCCTACGGACGCGGTCTGAACGAAGGAGGCGAATGGCAAAACATCGAACGCAGTGTGCGCCATACAGCTACCATCACCGGAAACTACATACACAGTTGGAGCGACTACACCCTGAACATCAACCTGAACGGTCGTATTCAAAGCAAGGTCTACTATCCGGGAGATGCAGACGGAAATGCTCCGGGTTACGGCATCTGGAGCCTCAATACTCGCCATACCTTCGACGGTTTCCGCAACTTCGTAGTAGAGCCGGGTATCGGCATCGACAATATATTCAACAAAAAGGACAACCGCCCGCTGAACAAGAACTTTGCCCTCTATTCTCCGGGACGTTCGATCATGTTCAGCCTGGCACTCAGACTTAAATAATCTCTTTCTAAACATTAAAGATATGAAGCATTTTTTCATTACTCTCTGTTTACTCGGCACCAGCCTCTTCTCCTCCGCACAAGAGGAGAAGGCGGCTTTGCTTATCACCCATTACGGCAGTTCGGACCCGCAAACGCGCGAACTGACCCTTGACGTCATTACCCGTGAAGCCAAAGAAGCCTTCCCGCAATTCGAGGTGCGCGAAGCATACATCTCCCCGATTGTGCGAAGAAAACTTGCCAAGGAAGGCGTCGACAAAGACAGTCCGACGGATGCCCTGCTAAAACTTCGCGCCGACGGCTATCAAAAAGTCTACGTACAAAGCACTACTCTGATTGAGGGCAGCGAGATGACATCCGTCCGCAGAGACGCAGACAAGGTGCGCCCGTTCTTCAAGGAGATAAAAGTCGGCAATCCCCTGCTGTACTCCGTAGAAGACTGCGAAAAGGTAATCGGTATATTGACGGCCGAACAACCGGACAAGAAAGAAGATGTGGTCTACGTGGGGCACGGCAACCAGCTACCCAGCACGGCAACTTATGCCATGCTCGACTTTATGATGAAAGCACATGGATTGAAGAATTTCCATGTCAGCACCATCGAAGGTTATCCTACGTTGGACGCTACCTTGCTACAACTGAAAGAGACACGACCTAAAAACATAACATTGGTCCCGTTGCTGTTGGTCTGCGGCAATCATACCAAAGAAGACATTGCCGGTGTGTGGAAGACAGAACTCGAAAAACAAGGCTACCGGGTAAATGTACGTATGCAAGGTCTGGGTGAAAATATTACCATCCGCCGGATATACATCGACCACATCAAAGCTATGCTAAAAGAATGACAAACAATAGCCGTAAAAGGGGGTAGGCCTTTTACGGCAGATTGTTATCCTATTTTTTCGGTTACATCAGATTTAAGTCCTATCTTTGTACTCCAATAGAGTATACAGATATGAAGCAACCCAAGATAATAGTTGCCGGCATCGGACCGGGCAACGAACTAGACATTACTCCTGCCGTCATTGCCGCATTGCAAGAATCAGATGTGGTGGTAGGATATAAATACTATTTCCGGTTTGTAATTCCCCACCTCCGCCCCAAAACAGAATGCATAGATACCGGGATGAAACGCGAACGCACCCGTGCCAAACAAGCTTTTGAACTGGCGGAACAGGGAAAGACAGTCTGCGTCATCAGTTCCGGAGATGCAGGCATCTACGGCATGACGCCCCTTATCTACGAAATGAAGCGCGAACGACAGAGCAATGTAGAGATCGTTTCCCTGCCCGGCATCAGTGCCTTCCAAAAAGCGGCATCATTGCTCGGCGCCCCCGTAGGGCATGACTTCTGTGTTATCTCCCTTTCGGACCTGATGACACCTTGGGAACGTATTGAAAAGCGCATCATCGCCGCCGCTACGGCCGATTTTGTAACCGCCGTCTACAATCCGAAGAGCGAAGGACGCTACTGGCAACTCTATCGGCTGAAAGAACTCTTCCTGCAGGAAGGACGTGCACCGGAAACACCCGTGGGATATGTGCGCCAGGCAGGACGGCCGGAGCAAGAGGTGCACATCACGACTTTACAGGATTTCAATCCCGAAGAAGTGGATATGTTTACTGTGGTACTGATAGGGAATTCGCAGTCTTACGAATGGAACGGGGCGTTCATTACTCCCCGAGGCTATTATCGCGAAACAAATACGGAAGCCAAGGGCATCGGGCAGGATATTATGATACGCAGTTTCCGTACTATTGAAGAAGAGTTGAAGAATAAGGATATTCCCCTCGACCACAAATGGGCATTGCTACACGCCATACATACGACGGCGGATTTTGAAATGGAAAATCTGCTGCATACGGACGAAGGTGCCGTGGCATCGCTATACCGGGAGATTGAAGCCGGAAAAATCAAGACTATCATTACTGATGTGACGATGGCTGCCAGCGGCATACGCAAAGGGGCTTTGCAGCGTCTCGGCGTGGAGGTGAAATGTTACCTCGGCGACCCGCGTACAGCAGGGATGGCAGCAGAGAAAGGCATCACCCGCACCCAAGCAGGTATTCGGCTGGCAGTAGAGGAACATCCCGATGCACTGTTTGTGTTCGGCAATGCACCCACGGCGCTGATGGAACTTTGCGACCTGACGCGGAAAGGCAAAGCCCGGCCGGCAGGCATTGTTGCCGCCCCCGTAGGCTTTGTGCATGTGCAGGAATCGAAGCACATGGTGAAGCCGTTCATAGAGATACCGAAGATTATTGTAGAAGGACGCAAAGGCGGCAGCAACCTGGCAGCAACGCTGGTGAATGCCGTGCTATGCTATAATGACGCGGAGCAATTACGACCGGGAAGGGATGTATAAATGGAACGAAATTTTATCATCATAGGAATGGACGATAGCCGGGAACCTTTCTTCCCGCCTGAAGTGCTGGCACACATCCGGCAGGGAAAGGTGTTCTCGGGCGGCGTGCGGCACAAGGAGATAGTCAAAGGGCTATTGCCGGAACATGCCGAATGGATTTCCATTACCGTACCTTTAGAGAATGTATTTTCCAGATACGCAGAAGTACGGACAGGCCAAACCATTATCGTCTTTGCTTCCGGTGATCCGTTGTTCTTCGGCTTCGCCAATACCATCAGGCGGAAGCTTCCCGATGCGGGCATCCGCCTCTACCCCGCCTTCAACTCATTGCAGACGCTGGTACACCGCCTCGTGATGCCTTACGACGACATGCGCACCGTCTCTCTTACCGGCCGCCCGTGGCAGGAATTCGACCGTGCCCTGATAGAAGGCGCTCCGAAGATCGGCGTCCTGACCGACCGCGAACATACCCCGGCAACCATTGCTGCCCGCATGCTAGAATACGGTTACACCTATTATACAATGTATGTAGGCGAGCACCTCGGCAATCCCGACAAGGAACGCATCCGCCACATGTCGCTCGAAGAGGCGGTGAAAGGAGAATTTGAGCACCCCAACAACTTGCTGCTCTGCGCAGGCACTATCCCTGCCCGTCCTTTCGGTATCCCCGACGGAGAATTCGCCCTCCTTGACGGACGCGCCCGCATGATCACCAAAGCCCCCATTCGCCTGCTCACCCTGCAAGCGCTGGAACTGAACCGCCGCCGCGTGTTTTGGGACGTAGGTTTCTGTACCGGCTCCGTCTCTATCGAAGCACGGTTACAGTTTCCCCACCTTACGGTAGTCTCCTTCGAAATCCGCCCCGAGGGCCGGGAACTGATGGACATCAACAGTCACCGCTTCGGCGCACCGGGCATCACGGCAGTGATCGGCGACTTCCTCCAAACAGACATCAGCCCCCTGCCCCGTCCCGATGCCGTCTTCATCGGCGGCCATGGCGGACACTTGGGTGAAATGCTGGAAAAGGTAAAAGAAGTCCTCCTTCCCGGAGGCTGCATCGTCTTCAACTCCGTATCCGCCGAGAGCAAAGAGGCATTCGTCCATGGCACCGAAGCCATCGGAATGGTGTTGCAACCCTCCGTGCGCATCGCCCTGAACGACTATAACCCTATTGAAATTATGAAAGCTACGCTTTCTTAAACATACACACCGATTATGAAAACAGCTATTATCCTCATCTCCGAAGCCGGCCTGGACATTGCGCAATCATTGCTCAACGAGCTCGCCGAATCTGAAATCTTCACCCCCAGGCACGAAGAGGGGTGCACACATATCGAATCGACCGGCAAATTCACCGCCGAAAACTTCAACCATTACGATGCCTTTGTCTTTATCGGTGCCATGGGCATCTGCGTCCGCTCCATTGCGCCATGCATAAAGAATAAATACACCGACCCGGCCGTGGTTTGCGTAGACACCACTGGTCGCTACGCCATCTCTGTCCTCTCCGGCCACATCGGCGGAGCCAACGAGCTGACCGATCAGGTAGCGGGCATACTGGGCGCCGAACCGGTAGTAACCACCCAAAGCGACCTTACCGGTCTGTGGGGACTCGACACCTTCCCGAAGCGTTTCGGCTGGTTTCCCATCATCAACGCCGAACCAGCCACCCTGCTGATGGCAGAACTTGCCAAAACACCCGAAGAGAAAATGCGTGCATGCATGAACGAACACATCAGCCTCTTCGTCTCCGGCAAACCCACCGCCCTGCTGCTCAACATCCGCGACGAGGGCACCGACTGGCTGGAAGCACATCTGCCGCCCCATGTCAAGGTGTTCTATCGCCTGAAAGACCTCAAACCGGCACGCTTCAAACTGATACTGTGCGTATCGGCCCAAGTGCCCAATTTCAATGAGATGCCGATGATATGCTACGTGCCCCGCGCCGTACACCTCGGTATCGGTCTGGCACGCCAGGCAGGTCCCACCCGCAAGATACAGGACGACATTCAAGAAACTTTGCGGCAATACGGCATCATCCTGCCTGCCATCGCCTCCATCTCCACCATCGACGCAAAGAGCGGCGAACCCGTGGTGAGGGCGCTCAACAAGCAATATCCCGTACACTTCTACACCGCCCAGGAACTGGCACAGGTAGAGGTACCCCATCCCAGCAAAACAGTGATGAAACACATGGGCACCCCCAGCGTGAGCGAAGCAGCAGCACTGCTCACGGCCGAGAACACCGAACTGCTGATGCCCAAAAAGAAAGGTGAGAACTATACCCTGGCCGCAGCACTGGACATCAGTGTGGTGCGCCGGGGACACATCGAAATAGTGGGCGCCGGACCGGGTGACCCGGATCTGATCTCCGTACGTGGACGGCAGATGCTGCAAAAAGCCGACCTCATACTCTACGCCGGTAGCCTCGTGCCCCGCGAACTGACGCTCTGCGCCAAGCCCGGCGCCACCGTACGCAGTTCCGCCTCGATGGATCTGGAAGAACAATTCACCCTGATGAAGGAATTTTACGACCGGGGCAAGTTCGTAGTGCGCCTGCACACAGGCGACCCGTGTATCTACGGCGCCATCCAGGAGCAGATGAACTACTTCGACCAGTACGGCATGAGTTATCACATCACGCCGGGCATTTCCTCGTTCCAGGCTGCCGCCGCTGCCCTGAAATCGCAATTCACCATCCCGGAGAAGGTACAGAGCATCATCCTGACCCGCGGCGAAGGCCGTACCCCCATGCCCGAACGCGAGAAGCTGCACCTCATGGCACGCTCGCAAAGCACCATGTGCATCTTCCTCAGTGCAGGCATTGCCCGGCAAGTGCAGGAAGAACTGCTGCAGGAATACCCGGAGACCACTCCCGTGGCCGTCTGCTACCACCTGACGTGGCCGGACGAACGCATCTTCCGTGGTGAACTGAAAGACCTTGCCCGGATTGTGGAAGAAAACAAACTGACACTGACCACCATGATTGTTGTTGGCGAAGCCATCGGCAACCGCGAAGGGTTGTCGAGACTATACGCACACGAATTCAAACATTTATTTCGTAAATAACCCAAACAATATGATACTGATTCTAGGCGGCACTACCGAAGGTCGCGTCGCCGCACAAACCCTCGAAGAAGCCGGGAAACCCTTCTACTACTCTACCAAAGGCGACGAACAAGAAGTGACGTTGCACAACGGCATCCGCCTGCAAGGTGCCATGGACACCATTACGCTGGAAAGATGTTGCCTCCATCACGGCATCCGCCTGCTGATAGACGCCGCTCACCCCTTTGCCCAACAACTGCACGAAACCGTAGCCCAAGTGGCACGCCGCACCGATATCCCCGTCATCCGCTTCGAGCGCATTTATCCCGAGCGCGACCAGGAACATATCACCTGGTGCCAAGGCTATGACGACGCCATCCGCCGGATAAAAGACGAAAACATCTTTACCCTGCTCGCCCTTACCGGCGTACAAAGCATCGGTTCCTTAAAACCGTTGTGGCAGGGCGATAAAGCCTGCTGTTGCTGCCACTTCCGCATCCTCGACCGCGAAAGCTCCCGACAGTTGGCACGTGAGCAAGGCTTCTCCGAACAACACCTCTATTACTACCACGCGGGAGAAGACGAACGTCTCCTGATGCAACAGCTCCATCCCGAAGCCATCCTTATCAAAGAGAGCGGCACGTCCGGCGGTTTTGTACAGAAAGTAAAAGCAGCCCGCGAACTGGGCATCCGTATCTTCGCCCTCTGCCGTCCCGAGACGCCCGAAGGCTTCCTGACCGTAGATGGCCCCCACGGCCTGCGCCGCATGGTAGAGAAGCTTCTGCCCGACTTCTACCCCTTGCACAGCGGACTGACTACCGGTACTTGTGCCACTGCTGCCGCCGTGGCTGCCACCTGGGATCTCTTCAATGTCCAATTCCAGTCCCGCCCTACAGAGTTTCCCGTCATCCTGCCCGACGGCGAAACCATCCTCGTACCCGTACAGCCCAGCCCCGCTCTTCCTAAATCCGACTTTTTCAATGATGACTGGATGATGGAGGCCAACGCCAGCGTCATCAAACACAGCGGCGATGACCCCGACATCACCGACGGCATGGAAATCAAAGTCAACGTTGCCGTCCCCTTCCGCATGGACGAGCCCTCGCCCAGCCCGGAAGTCCTCCAAGAGGATTACACCGTAATTGTTTGCGGCGGCGAAGGTGTGGGAATGATCACCATGCCCGGTCTGGGAATACCGCTCGGCGAAGCAGCCATCAACGCTACTCCCCGCCGTATGATCGAAGACAATGTGAAGCGCTGCCTCCGCAAACTCCATATCCCCCGAGTGGCAAACCCGTTCGTAGTCACCATCTCCGTTCCCGGTGGCGAAGAAATAGCACAGCGCACTTTCAATCCGCGCCTGGGCATCGAGGGAGGCATCTCCATCATCGGAACGTCGGGCATCATCAAGCCTTTCTCGTCCGAAGCATTTATCAACTCCATCCGCAAGTCCATGGAAGTGGCGCGTGCCACCGGAAGTCCGCGCATCGTCATCAGCTCCGGTGCCAAAAGCGAAAAGTACATCAAAGCCTATTATCCCGACCTGCCTGCGCAAGCCTTTGTGCACTACGGTAACTTTATCGGCGAAACAATAAAACTGGCAGCCGAACTCGGTCTGCCCCGTCTCACCCTCGGCGTGATGATAGGTAAAGCTGTGAAACTGGCCGAAGGCAATCTGGACACGCACAGCAAAAAAGTAACCATGAACAAGGCCTTTATCCTGGACCTTGCCCGCCAAGCCGGTTGCCCGGATCAGACTGCTGCCGCCATCGAGTCCATGAACCTCGCCCGTGAGTTGTGGGACCTTATCCCCTCCGACCATCTGGAGAGCTTCTGCAAAATACTGATAGAATGCTGCCACCGGCACTGTGCCCCCTTACTGCCGGATGGCGAACTAACCATATTATTAATCACTGAAAACGGAGAAATATACGTATGAGAAAAATTATCATCACCCTCTGCCTCGCGCTGGCCGCACTGAGCGGAACGGCACAAAATCCGCTCTCTTTTCATGCCAAGGCCGGCATCGGAACATCCTACTTCCACGGTAAATATACGGGCAGGGAAACCAAGATTGCCTATAAGGCCGGAGTCGGTGCAGAGTATATACTTAACAGAACCTGGTCTCTGCAATCAGCACTGGAATTCGTATCTATCGGCGGCAAGAAAGAAATAGAGTACATGGGCAAAGCGGACATAAACGAGCTGTACATCCAACTCCCCATTATGATAGCCGCCCGTCTCAACCTGGGCAAGGATTATCATGCTTCGTTGAGTGCAGGCCCCTATGTAGCCATAGGTGTAGGCGGCAAATCATCCGGCGAGATAAACGACTATGCAAGTAGCAGCATGTCATCATCCTACCGTTTCAAGATAGACACCTTCGGCAGTATGATAGATGGCAAGATGGGTAACAACCGCTTCGATGCAGGTCTTGCCATCGGGCTTACGTTCGACTACCGCCGGTTCATCATCGGTGCCGAAGTACAAGTTGGATTTGTCACAGTCAACAAGCAACTCAATCAAATGATACAGGAAGAATACGGAGGATATGATAAATACCTGCCCAAAAACTTCGCTTCATTCTTTACGCTGGGATATCGCTTCTGGTAAGGGCTTCTTTCCTCTTCATCTCCGCCAGCACCCCGCACGTCAGCGGAATGGCGAGGAAGAAGGTAAGCATATCGGCAACGGCCTGGCACATCTCCACCCCCTGTAACCCCAGGAAGCCGGGCAGAATAAATATCAGCGGAATAAAGAACAGCCCCTGTCGCGCCGAAGATAATATCGTGGCCCGCACCGGCTTGCGGATTGTCTGCAACATCATGTTGCTGACCACAATCCAGGCACCCAACGGAAAAGTGATGAACTGCCAGCGCAGAGCGGCCGCACCGGTAGCTATTACCGCAGGGTCGCCCTTACGGAAAACGGAAACAATCTCCTCGGCATAACCCATGCCCGCCACTGCACAAATCAGCAGGAAGAAGAAACCTACTTTCACACAGAACCAGAAGCCCTGACGCACGCGGGCATACAGTCCCGCCCCATAATTGAATCCGCATACCGGCTGAAAGCCTTGCCCGAAACCTATCAGGAACGAATTGATGAACATGGAGATGCGCGTCACGATGGACATACCTGCAATGGCGGCATCACCGTATGCACCGGCAGCCACATTCAAAAGAATGGTTGCCACACTCGCCAATCCCTGACGGGCAAGCGAAGGCGTACCTCCACCGATAATTTCTTTTATAAAAGCCCGTGTCGGCGTGAAGTTTTTATAGCGGATTCGGATATTTCCGCCCTTGCGCCCCATATACAGTAACAGGGAGAAACTGCAAAACTGGCTGATAACCGTAGCCAGCGCCGCTCCGGACACACCCATGTTGCAAACAAAGATCAATATCGGATCCAACACCACATTGATAACCGCTCCCGTCACAATTCCCACCATAGCGTAAGCTGCATTTCCCTGAAAACGTATCTGGTTGTTCAGCACCAAAGATGCTGTCATAAAGGGGGCGCCAATGAGGATGATGCCCAAATAGCGTTCCGTATAAGGAAGAATGGTCGGCGTAGAACCTAATGCCAAAGACAGAGGGGTGAGAAACAGCAATCCCAGCACTGCCAGGAATGCTCCGATAAATAATGCGTAGAAGAATCCGGTAGCCGCCATCTTCTCCGCATTCTCCGTCTCCTGCGCTCCAAGTTTACGGGAGATATAGTTTCCCGAACCATGTCCGAAGAAGAATCCCACTGCCTGAATAATGGACATCACCGAAAACACAATACCTACCGCTGCCGTAGACTGAGTATCTATTTTACCCACAAAATAGGTATCTGCCATATTGTAGAACGAGGTCACCAGCATACTGATGATAGTCGGTATAGCCAACGAGATGATTAACCGCGGAACCGGTGTCGTAGTCAGATGGACATAATTGTCTTTTGCTGAATGATGCATCATGGGGAGTTATTTTTTCAGGTTACAAAGATAAACAAAAAATCTTCTTATATTTGTAGCTATTACAGTCTATTATAAAAATTCATTTATTTGTTATGACGATAGAAATCAAGTATTTTGAAAACAGAAAAGATTGGCGAAAATGGCTGATTGAAAACTTTGAAACTGCTAATGAAGTTTGGTTTGTATTTCCCAATAAATCTTCGGGCAAGAAAGGTATTGCATACAATGATGCTGTTGAAGAAGCCCTTTGTTTCGAGTGGATTGACAGCACAATAAAGTCGCTTGACAAAGAACATAAAATTCAGCATTTCACGCCCAGAAATCCTAAAAGCACATACTCGCAAGCCAATAAAGAAAGACTTAAATGGTTATTGGAAAATAAAATGATACACCCTAAATTTGAGGATAAAATACGAAATGTTTTATCTGCTCCTTTTGTTTTTCCAAATGATATAATCGACAAACTGAAAGAAGATAAAGTTGTATGGGAAAATTACCAACACTTCTCAGACTCATATAAACGCATCCGAATTGCATACATTGAGGCTGCCAGAAAACGACCGGAAGAATTTGAAAAGCGATTGAACAACTTTATCAATAAAACAAAAGAAAATAAAATGATAACAGGATTCGGTGGAATTGGAAAATACTATTAATTCAATAAAGCTGAAAAAAGAAAAATCGCCTTCACATCTACACTCAAACACCGGAGGTTTTTAATTGAAAAATCTTGCTCATTTATCCTTTCATAATCGAAATAATAGCAGCTGATTCTACAAAAGAATTAGTAACGTCTCTATATAAGAGACAGCACAAAGCACTGACAAAAGTATTAATTAGTGCAGACATTAGCAAATATAAGCAAGGAAAAATTTAATAAAATTGTTTGCAACAAGGATTCAATATTTTAAAGATCAACATTTTACATTCATATAAAATAATACGAAGTACTAATTATTTAAATATATAGTCAATCCCTATTTTTTATAAACTAACTTTAATAGGCGATGAAAAAATATTAAAGTCGTCTCATTAAGCAAAAAATAATCATCTGTAATAAACTGATTTATTGGCGGTTATACACGTTGTGCTGTCTCTTATATAGAGACAGTACAAAATAAAAAAGGGGATATTAGAGTAAACAAACGATTAACTAATTGAAATACACTGCATTGCAGCGACTTCAAGGTCCCAAAGGTATGCCCTAACGCAAGCATAACACAATAAAATTCAGAATAAAAGAATGTATAACACGACGGAAAAAGAAGGTGAAGAAACTACCGTTTGGTATGCCATGTATGCTTACAAAAAGGAACTACATGCACAGAAGGAGTTGAAGAAAGAAAATATTGAAAGTTTCATTCCCATGTGCTATACCATCAAAGAACATCACGGAAGAAAAGAGCGGGTACTTGTCCCCGCCATTTCCAACCTGGTCTTTGTCCGTACCACCAAATCTGTTTTGACCGAGTTCAAAACAAGAAATCCTTATCTGCAATATATCACGCAAAAAACGGACGCGGGAAGAAAAATCATTATCGTACCCGGCAGTCAGATGCAGGATTTCATCAAAGTAGCGCAGAAATACGAGGAAGACCTCACATACTATAAACCGGAAGAAATCTGCCTGGAAAAAGGCAAAAAAGTACGCGTCCACGGCGGAGCATTCGATGGCGTGGAAGGGGTACTCCTGAAAGTAAAGGGCAAACGAAGTAAACGGATCGTCATCAAGATACCGGGCATCGTAGCCGTCGCAACCGCCTACATAGAACCCGAATTCATAGAAATCATAGAAAGATAATAATCTGCAGGGAATGCAATTACTAATCTTCGCACGGCATGATTACTAATCTTTGCACGGCATGATTACTAATCTTCAAGCTTCATCGTATAAGCAAGCAAAAGAGCAGATGTTATAATATTTTCCTTGAAGTTTAAAGCATTGAATACTCATCGCCGGTAGGCGAAAGTTCTTCGTTAGAAGAATCCCCCTTTAGTATATATATATTATATCAATCGGGCAAATGCCCGGTAAAATGCCCGGTAAAATGCCCGCCAAATTTATGTTTATTGTACTCATTTCAATTTATAAAAATCATGCTTGAAGCAACAGAAGAATCATGTAGTTACGAGAGTTTAGGCGAATATATTGATGATTTCCGTCTCAACTTGGGAATCAGCGTTAAACAGCTTTGCAGCGACTGCCATATCAGCCGCCGCACGTATTACGAGAGTTCGGGATGGTAAGGATTTGAAATTGAGCTTCTACATCCGCATTATAAAGGCTTTCTATGAATATGCCACAGAAAGGGAAATCAAGAAGATGTGGAAGGAAATCTCATCATTGGTGTTTAGGGATTCTCAATCAATAGACAATCAGTAAACAAACAAATTATAAATATCATGCTGACACCATTAACACAGACGGCTATATCGGTACTCAACGACATAGCCCAGGGAAATACGCAGGAAATCCTGCCCTATTATGCCCTTGTACAGAACACCGTTTCCGAACTGCTTCTGAAACTCGAAGCAGGAGGACTGATACGTTGCAAGGATACCGAGCAGCGAGACTTGCTGACCGCCTACGAACTGGCAAGGCCCAGCTATCAGATAACCCTGCTCGACCTGCTGGAAGCCATCGGTGAGCATCTGAACTGCAACCATCCCACACACGAGATGCTGTACCAGCATTATCGCGGTGCAGCTGCAAAACTCGGAGTGATCAATCACATGACGCGCCTCTATCTGGCAGAGATCAAACTGAACGACTTGTTCTGAATAATACGGCAATTCATGAAATGGAAAAATAAACAGATTTATCCACAGCTTGCGATACACTTCCTGTTTGTCGTGCTGTCATTGCTTACAGTGTTGACCGTAGTGTTGCAAGCCTGCTCCAAACACTCCTCCGAGCCCGAACCGATACCCATACAACTGTATACCGGTATCCGTACCCGAGCCGCAGTAGATGCCTTCGACGCTACTCCCGTATGCGTGGCATGCGGAAGCCTTTCTGGAAGCTATACACAATGCTGGGACGGCGTTGCAACAGGCAATGAGATTACCCTTG
>ERZ791737.145-NODE-145-length-88945-cov-19.795286_pt1 | contig 88945 bp, 78 predicted proteins | sample MGYA00510042_ERZ791737 | MGnify/ENA primary metagenome ERZ791737 (study PRJEB30046, sample SAMN00791965) | human gut metagenome | study: EMG produced TPA metagenomics assembly of the A metagenome-wide association study of gut microbiota in type 2... | reverse complement strand
CAGGCGGAGGAGTTTGAGATACACTTGTTATCACACGCCCCTAAATTATCATTTATAGTATCGTCTATAGATTTCCTTGTATTCTTTTCCTTTCTTGAAAGATTCCAGCCACGTGTTGAGGCTGTCCAGCAAGACGGGAGATTGTTTGCTCACTCCCCAGGAGTAGAACTGTGTAAAGCTGATGGCAGTATTGATATCTATTTCGGGCATACTGTCTGACGCAGCCTGCGCAATACTTTCGTCGCATACTGCGTAGTCTATATCCCCGTGGGCAACTAATGAAATCAACTGTTCCGAACCATACTTCTCTATCTCTTTGACGTAGATCGTATCGCCAATCTCATTTCCCAGGTTGCGGATGCGCAGTATCGAAGGAGATCCCTTTACTACATGCAGCGTTTTTCCGGCTAAGTCCAGTTGGCTTTTGATGAACAGCGCTGAGTCGGAAGCATTGTCCGGTTTTCGCTGCACCAATACCTGCTTGCTCAGTACAATCGGGGTTGTAAGCAGCAAAGAATCCTTCAACTCGCTGGTGGCAAGGATGCCGTAAGCAATCACATCATATCTGCCTTCAGCCAAGCCTTCCAGCCGATTGTCGAAACTCATCTCCGGCGAAATGGCAGCTTGCAACCCATGATCGCGGGCAAAAGCCTCTATCAACTCATAATGGAAGCCGGACAACGTATCGCCGTCTACGTAGAAACTGATGGAGTTGTATTCCGTTGCAGCATGTATGACGCCTTCGGCTGCTATTTCGGCATAATCACGCGGCTGCCCTTTCGGCTTCTCTTCTTTTTTCATGAGGTAATGAGCAAGAAGGACGGCTATAATCCCCAGCAACGCATATTTCAAGAGTCTGCTTTTCGTCATACAGCAAGCATTTAATCATAGAAATTCCACGAAATACCAATCTTGAACAAACGTGGATTGATAGGATAGTGGGGCACCAGGAAGTAATTGGGCTTACCCATACCTGCATTGACATGATACATCATGGCAAAGATACGTGTCCGCTTCAATTGCAGGTTGGCATAAACATTCACGATGGGGTAACCACCGATTTCCACCTGGTCGTTGGTTGGTTGCAGGTGGAACTGCTGGATGCCGGGCGCGTAGGCAGGTGCATTGTAGGTAGTGAAGTATCTGACGTCGGCACCCAACTGAACAGTCAGCACCTTCTTTGCCAACTTAGTCAGTATATATAAGTTATGGTAAAGCGAGAATTGTGGCAACGGAAGTACCGCTTCATTACTTGTCTTTTGCCAGGTTACTTCATTGTCCAGGTGAAGTATCCCAAGACGGAAGTTTTGCGCCAGCGTGGCGGACAGTATCTGTATGTTGCCTCCGTTCTGCTCGGGCATAGCACTTGGGTTGAAATAAGTGTAGTTCTTTATATTCTCCACATTGGCGCGTAGATTCGTTCCCCAGCGGGCAATGTTCAATTCACCTTCCACGCGGGTGCGGAATTCTTTGTCCATATTATCATTGTCCCAACTGTAGTGGTTGGAGTGATAGTGGCGCATATAGAAGGAGGGGAGCGTGTTGCTCACGAAACCGCGGGCATAGAAGTTCACCGTATCTTTCCATAAACGGAAGTTCAAGTCCAGGTTGGCATTGACACGGAACTGACCGATAGCTTTGTCGAGCAGGCCCACTTCACCGTTCACATTGTAATGCAGCAACTTGCCTTCGCGTTTGGCAAGTTCTCCACCTACGAAGACTTCCTGCTCGGTATAGCGGATGCGGCGCATGTCCGTAAGCGTATCGACATTCATCAGGTCGTACCGGCTGAATTTATGGGAGATATATGCTGTAAGCCCTGCTTTGGCATATTTGTTGAATCCCTCCAGCAGTGCTATGCCGAATACGTTCTTTACGCTGAAGGCTGTGGTGGAGTCATTGCTATGATCCTTGTAGAGATAATACTTTTCGGGAAAGAATCCTTTAGGTTCGTTGCCCGAACGGAATTCATGCCGTGAGCGTTCCACCTTGAGTGTATGTATAAAACTGGTGACGGGCACAAACTCCTCTGTAACAGTGGTATCTTGTACTGCCACCGCAGGGATGCTGTCGTTTAACGGTTTCTTGGCAGGACCTTCCTGTTCTTTTATTTCAGTCGTTTTCCGGGTGAAGCCTAGTCGGTAACGTTGTGTCAGGTACACATAGAAGTCCTTGTTGCGGTTCGAGGTCTGTTCCAGTTTGACGGGGATAGTGGTCGACTCGTACTCCTTCTTTCCACCCGACATATTTTCGGGACGGGTGATGTACTGATCGTCCGCAATACCGCCGTTTTCGTTCATCTTCATGAAGAAGTTGTTGTATACGGCTTGTAGTTGGTACTTTTCGCCTATGTAGCTGGCAAACAGTCCGGCATTGAAGTGCGAGGTCGATTGGTTCTGGTAATATCCGCGCCCATAGAGGTAATCGATATTGAAGCCAAAGGCAAACGCTTTGTTGACGTTGACGGAGAAGTATGACTTGAACCGCTCTTCACCGTTCACTTTGTTTCCTGCCTTGTAGTAAGTCAGGTTGGTGTAGGGGATGTTACTGTTGGTAAACATCACCTGGTCGGGGCGGACGAAGAAGCTGGAGAAAGGTGTCATGAAAATGGTAGGTTCGTCGTCCGAGCGTTCGAAGAACAGCCGCGAGAGCCGTGGAGAACCCAGGTTGCCCAGGTAGTTATAGTGCCCGAACATTCCTTCTACCAGGTTTGTATTCTGGAAGTTGAGGCTGACAGTATCAGCAGGCAGAATAGTGCGGTTGCCCAGTGTCTCGCTCAGTTTCCACATATAAAGTTTGGGGGGAAGACTTTGGATTTCGGTGTTGGTGCTGTCTTCCAGGTTGTCCGGTTGGGTGTTCGGGTCAATTTGATTGCCGAATCGGTCACGGTTATTCATCGGGTTCAGGGTGTTTTGCGCCATTGCCCCCCATATCCCGACGACGGACAGAAATATATATGTCAGTACAATTCGTCTCATAATTAGGCGCAAAGATACAATAAAAAATTATTCGCTTACTGAATTCGGCCTTTTTTGCTTCTTTTAAAAGTGTCTGTCCTCCTTGTTATGAAATGTTTTCGTAAGTAGGCGCTTGTATATACCCCATACCGGATGTATAGAGAAAAGTTGTCCGGCATTAAGAGAAAAGATCCAGGGCATTAGGAGAAAAGTTCCTTTCTTCAGTGATAATTCTCTGTTCAAAGCTTGCGAACGGATATTCACAAGGCTTGAATATGTATTCGCACGGCGCGAACAAGCGTTCGCGCAGCAAAAACCGATTTTCTTCTAAGGATGGTGTTACTAATATCTTTTACTTACTTATCTTTGCAGGTAAATGAATATCTTTACAGCTTCTTTATTCTTTAATAAAAAGCCGATATCCTTAATACATTATCTATTATGAAAAACTTGTTGCTACTTTTCTGTTTGTTCACAACTTGTACTTTGCTGCATGCACAGGAGGCAGACCTGGCGGAATATCAAAAAGAACTTGCCCGCGCTGAGAAGTTGAAAGACCGGGACAGTATTGCTGCGGCATACTGTCATTTGGGAGAGTATTATACGCGCCGTTCGGCAGACAGTGCCCTTTATTATTCGGAGAAAGCACTGGCAACGCTGAAGACAAAGCCTTCATCTTTGCATATCACTCTATTAAATGATATAGGAGATGCTTACTTCTCTTCGGGCGACTTGGATAAAGCTTTTTCTTATTTTTCCATGGCACGCCACGAAGCGTCCGAGCTGAAAGATACGGTACTATGGGCTAATGCAAACACAAATCTCGGGGTGGTTTACCGTCAGAGAGAGAATCCCGATTCCGCACTGATTTACTATAATGAAGCATTACACTTGCTCGAAGGTCGCGAAAACTATTCCGAGCTGGCACAGGTATTAAGCAGCATTGCCATACTCTATGCCAATAGAAGTCGTTCGGATGAAGGCATATTGTATGGGAAACGCGCAGTGGAAGCGGCTGCAAAAAGTAAAGATATGGATATGATACTATATGCCAACTATGCTTGCGGCAGTATCTACTTTCAGCAAAGACGGCATGACGAGGGTATCGGTATGCTGCGGGCGGTAGTGGAAGAAGGAACCCGACAGCAGATGCCCCTATATGTCCTAAAAGGTTATACAACGATGCTTGAGATGTTTAAGGCTTTAGGCAAGCGCGATTCTGTTGATTTCTATATGAAAAAAGCGGAAGCTGTGGTGCGGCAATTACCGGAGGACTCGCAAGAGGTCTTGGGATTTCTTGAAGAACAATTTCTTATTTACATGGAGCAGGGACGCTATCGCGAGAGCTTGGACATACAGATGAAACTGTTGAAGCGTCGTGAGAGAGGAATGTACATGCCGGTCGACAAACTGTATCTGATGATAGCGCGTAATTATCGTGGCCTGAAAGAACCGGAAAATGCCATGTACTACTATGACATGGCTTATCGGACATGTGACAGTTTGTACTCCGAACGCGTCACCAAGGAGTTGTCCGACATGACCGTAAAGTATGATACTAAGGAGAAAGAACTTGAGATAGTTCGTCTGAATCAGGTCCAGTTGGAGCAAAAAGCACAAACCATGCGCTGGCTTGTTGCAACGATTGTAGTTGTATTCGTGTTCCTGCTTTTCCTTCTTTATTATATGTTCCGTCGCAAGCGCGTCAAGAAGGAGGAAGAATTGAAACTTGCCCGAAGTTATATCGAAGGTTTGGAACGTGAGCGCACGCGTCTTGCCAAAGACTTGCACGACGGTGTATGCAATGACCTGCTGGGCATCGGTATGCAGATGCAATGTATGCCGCCTACCGATGAATCGAAGCAAGAATTGCTGGGCTTGCTGGAGCAGGTGCGTACCGACGTGCGTTGCATCTCTCATGAACTGATGCCGCCTAAGTTCCAATACACCACGTTGGCCGAGACAATAGAGGCGTATGTGGAGCGACTTGCTGTACCTTCGTCCGTGCAACTGGCTTTCAGTGGAGAGAACGAGGGAGCGGAATGGCATCAAGTGCCGGAGCAAGTAGCTTATGAGGTTTATCGTATTTTGCAAGAACTGCTGTCCAACGTGCTGAAGCATTCCGGAGCAACTGAAGTATATGTAAGCCTTTCCCTGACAGAGAAGTTATTGACACTGCAGATAACCGACAACGGAAAGAGCTATTCCGACGGCAGTGCTGCGGGAAATGGTATCGGCCTGACTACTATCCGGGAGCGGGTAAAAGCAATTGGCGGAGTGTTTACTACGGATATACAGAACGGCGAACAATTGTTCAAACTTGAGATTTTGTTGTCTATTTAACTGAAAACCGTTCTATCCGGGACTAAAATCACTATTTTTGATGATGCCGTATATTGATAAATAGTTTTTCTTTGCAGAGAAAATTAGAACACAAAGATAGGTTGATGAAAGAGAAAGATATACGCATTTTGTTGGTAGATGACCATGATTTGGTGCTTCAAGGGCTGAAGCGGATAGTAGAATGTTCGTTACCGGAAATAAAGACCGTATGTACAGCTTCGTCGGGGCAGGAAGCGCTGCAATTTATAACGTCCCAACGCTTCAATCTTTTCGTGTTGGATATAGAATTGCCCGATTTATCAGGGTTGGATGTTATCTCCTGCATTCGTGAGAAAGATCCGCAGGCACGTATCATAGTGAATACCGTACACGAAGAAATCTGGTTCATCAAGAACCTGGTGCAGTGCAATGTAGATGGCATCCTGTTTAAATCCATTGATTCTACCAAGATTGCCGAAGCTATCCGCCGCGTGCTTGACGGCGAAACTTACTATTGCCCCTATGCCGAGCATGTGCGTGCACAGATGCGGCGTTCGGATGAAGGACGGCGCGAAGAACTTACCCTGCGCGAACTGGATGTGCTGAAACGTATCTCCGAAGGGAAAAACACCCAGGAGATAGCGTCGGAACTTTGTGTCTCTACCAATACGGTAGATACGCACCGGCGTCATCTGTTGGAGAAACTCAATGCAAAGAATGTGGCAGACCTGATAATGACAGCTATTTCCAAGGGCATTATCCCTATCCGCAAGTGTTGACGGCATTACTCATTTTAAAACATATTGATATGATGAAGAAGTTTACTATTGCAGTTTTATCCGCAATCTTTTGCGGAGTGGTTGCGCTGTCGGCATGCGGTGGCGCGAAGAAGAATGGCGGAAGTACGGAAAGTACAGAAAGCCAGGGAACGAGTGTTGCCGAAGATAATGCTCCGCGTGGTTACCTTATGCCTGCCATCTCGGTGAATGACTTTTGTGGCGATTTCACTACGATGAGTCCCGACTACGGTTATCTGATGCCCGAGAAAGGATTGTTCCTTAAGATGAATGATATACGGGGGGCATACGGGATTGATGTCTATACTTATGTGATGGATGGTGACAAAATACAATGTACACCGGGGCATTTTGTGATGATAACTCCGCGAGGTGGCGATAAACTGGAAGTAACCATCAAGAAAAGCTCCAGTAACAATACTCCTTCCTTCACGTTCGTACCGACTCCCAATTGTGAAAACTCTGCTTATGTAGCTACTGAAGCGGTAGCTGGTAACTATTACTATCTCTGTGGTGACGGTGAAGCTCGCTACAAGTTCGAAGACTTGTTTGAGGATGAGCGTTGTGCAGAGTTTAAGAATTTAGTGGATAATTATGGTAAATAACCACTATGACAAAAGTGATTTAATGATGGATATTATGAAAAAAGTGATATCGATTTGTTTATGCGCTGTGTTTACTTTATTGGCAGCCTGTAGCAGCGATAGTGAAGGCGAACAGAAGAAGATACAGGTTAATAATGAGAAAGAACTGAATCAGACTCTGTATGCCGACCAGCAGAAAGGCGGTATTTCATTTGTTGCGGAGGCTGATTGGACAACTTCCGTATCGGAGAGCACTGCCACAAAAGCCGCAGCAACATGGGTTACTTTAGATCCCGATCATGGAGGCAAAGGCAGCTATACTGTTTCGATCAATTTGGAACCCAATCTTACGGGGCAGAAACGTACGGCTACTATCACCATCACGTGTGGTGATACAAAGATTACGGTAACTGTCACGCAAGAAGGTACTACCGAATCCGGTGATGTGCCGGGAGCCAACCAAAATTACCTGGTAAGCCGCATACAAGAGGTCTATGAAACGGTGGTAGCTGCTACGGGGGCGAAAGAAACGAGTACCACTGCCTATACGTTCGAGTACGACAGTCAGAATCGTATTACTAAAGCGCAGGAAGATGAAACCTACTTCTCCGGAGAAAAAGAAATGAGCGGAAACACATTTACTTACGGTGATAATACGATTGTGATGAAAAGTTTCTCCGACGATAAGACCGATGAGCAGGATGAAGCTACTTTTACTTTGGGCGAGGACGGCAATATCGTTAAGTATGAGATTGTGGAGGTTGAATCCGGTTCCCGTTCATGGTATTCGGCAGGTACGTTGACTTACGACAGTGAAGGTTACTTGACGACTGCCGAAGGTCAGGTGGATATGTCTTCCGGCGAACCTGAGAACAGAGTGGATATGGCTGTATGGAAAGATGGCAATCTGATAAGAGCGTACAACGACTATTACGGAACGGATCAACAGAAGACACGTTCCGAAATGGAATATGCCAATTCGGAATACATCAATAATCCGAATGTCAATCTCGATCTGAACTTCTTTGTTTGCGACAGCGAATGGCTGGACTGCTTTGCTTTCGGTGGAGCGTATATCAAACCCTATGGTCACATAGGCAAGCGTAGCAAAAACTATATGACTGCGGAGTATGATAAGTATCACGGCGACAATGAGTATTGTACTTATCAGTACGAGTTCGACGAAAAAGGGCTTCCGGTAAAGGTTATTAAGACCCGCCATGATAAGGAAAACTATTATTCGAAGAATCAGATTACATACACCATCACTTATAAGTTAGCTCAATAGGTATAAAAAAACGGATGATGCATTCACTCAGAAGACATCATCCGTTTATGCATTTGGTTCTGCATTTTCATCAATGTCATCCGCCGCTTAAAGCAATGCGGCATACTTGCGTATTTTATTCAAACGTTCAATGAGCGTCCGGTCGTTGCTTGCTTGCTGCATATTGTATTTCAGCTGCAGACGCATTAGCGAATCGGCAGGAATATCCAAGGCTGCCTCAAACATCATAGCGGTGGGAGTGGTCAGCGTACGCCGCCCGTTCAGCAGGTCGTTGAGTGCCTTGTAGGAGATACCCATTTGTTCCGCTAGTTTCCGCTGTGATATTTTGCGGTATTCTATTTCATCTTTCAGCACCTCACCAGGATGAGTGGGGGTATATCCGAATCTTACAGTTGCCATATCTTTCGCTTATTTATAATGATTAGACAATTCGATAATGTTGCATACAGTGACTACAATCTCGGAAACTACTTTTGTGGTCTTGAACTCTATACGGTATTGGTCATTCACTCTGACCGATTCCATGCCTGCTCTATCGCCAATAAGTACCTCGTAGTGTAACGAATGATACCTAAAAAGATCTTCTACCCCCGACACTGATTCCAACAAGTCTATCGTCTTACGATATTTGGCGACGATTTGGGGTTGAAAGCGATGCTTCTTGTCGGAAGTTCTTCCTTCAAGGTAGAGTTGCTCCAAATATTCCTTATCAAACTTAATTTCCATGCTTTGATTGTAATCAACAAAAGCAAAGGTAGTGCAAATCTTTATAAGTCCACAATATTTGAGGATTTATTTAGAAGGTTTTTCATTTGTATCATCGGAATATACCTATCCCGTTCTGTTGCCCGTCCCGGCGGATATGTTATCCGCCGGTCATGATTATCAGGATTTTCGACCACCTATGATTACAAATCCGATTGAACGAAGAATCAGATTACATATACCATCACTTATAAATTAGCTCAATAGGTATAAAAAAACGGATGATGCATTCACTCAGAATACATCATCCGTTTACTATAAACGCATCATCCGTTGAGGGCAAACACATCATCTGTTTGCACCGAACGGATGATCTGTTTTTTTAGACTTCCTTAATCAGCTCCATACCGCGCTTGATAGCCTCTTCGTTCATCGGTATCAAGTGGTGGTGACGTTCGGGAAGCGTCTTCTTCAAACCTTTGATTACGTTCTCCAGCGTTACTATCGGCGCAATCTTCAGCAGTCCGCCCAGTACAATCATGTTGAATGCCTTGGCGTTGTTCATTTCATTGGCAGCATCCATGGCATCAATGCGATATACCTTGATGTCCTTACGCGTAGGTGGGTTGATGATACCGTAGCCGTCGTAGATCAGTACGCCGCCGGGCTTCACTTTGCTTTCGAACTTTTCCAGTGACGGTTGGTTCAGTATGATGGCGGCATCGTACTTGCTGAGGATGGGCGAAGATATCTTCTCGTCGCTCACAATGACGGTTACGTTTGCCGTACCGCCGCGCTGTTCCGGTCCGTAGGCGGGCATCCAGGTTACTTCCTTGCCTTCCATCAGTCCGGAGTATGCCAAAATCTTTCCCATGGACAATACACCTTGTCCACCGAAGCCTGCTATAATGATTTCTTCTTTCATTGTTCTTCTGTCTTTAGATTATTTATCTTTCAGGTCACCCAGCGGATAGAACGGGAACATATTCTCTTCCATCCATGTGTTTGATTTCTCGGGAGACATCTTCCAACCGGAGTTGCAGGTAGAAACAATTTCTACGAGGTTGGAACCTTTGCCTGCCATAGAGTTCTCGAATGCCTTGCGGATGGCTTTCTTTGCTTTGCGGATGGCGGGAACCGTTTGCACGCTCTGGCGGGTTACGTAAGCCGTACCTTCCAGTTGGGCGGCGATTTCGGTCATCTTCAGCGGATAGCCGTGCAAGTGAACGTCGCGGCCGTAAGGACTTGTTGAGGTCTTCATGCCGACGAGGGTAGTGGGGGCCATCTGGCCACCGGTCATACCGTAAATGGCATTGTTGATGAAGATGATGGTGATGTTCTCGCCACGGTTCAGGGCGTGGATGGTCTCGGCTGTACCGATACATGCCAGGTCACCGTCGCCTTGGTAAGTAAACACCAGGCGGTCCGGCCAAAGGCGCTTGATGGCGGTGGCAAGGGCGGGCGCACGTCCGTGTGCGGCTTCCTGCCAGTCGATGTCTATATAGTTGTAGATAAACACGGCACATCCCACGGGGGAGATGCCTACTGCTTTGTCTTCCAGTCCCATTTCTTCGATTACCTCGGCTATCAGTTTGTGAACCACACCGTGGCTGCATCCCGGACAGTAATGCATGGGATTATCGTTCATGAGAGTCGGTTTCTTGGCAACCAGGTTCTCGGGCTTGATAATATCTTCTCTTGTCATAATCACTTCTCCTTATCTATTGGTGAAACGTATGAAAAATTCCATCAGCTTGACGAATATCGCCGCACCGCACACGTAGATGAACAGTTTGAAGTCATCCCGTGCTGCAAAATATACAATGATAGCTGCCAGGGCAAGTATCAGGAACAGAATATTCAGTACGTTTCTTATTTTATCAGGATTCATTTCTCAATAAGTTTTTCTTTTAATGCTGTCACAATCTCATCCGGGTCGGGAACGATGCCGCCAAGGCGTCCGAAGTGTTCCACATTTACTTTACCGTTCACGGCGAGACGAACGTCTTCAACCATCTGTCCGGCATTCAGCTCGGTAACCAGCATACCTTTCACCTTGCCGGCATATTCGGCAATGGCTTTGGTGGGGAACGGCCACAGTGTGATGGGGCGAAGCATACCTACCTTGATACCTTCTTCGCGTGCCAACTCCATCGCTTTTTGTCCGATACGTGCCATAGACCCAAAGGCTACAATCAGGTATTCGGCATCTTCGCAATGGATTTCCTCGAAGCGTACTTCGTTTTCTTCTATCTCCTTGTACTTGGCCTGGAAGCGGATGTTGTTCTTTTCCATTTCTTCCGGTTTCAGTTCCAGGGAGGTGATGATGTTGGGCTTGCGGCCTTTGGTTCTGCCGGTAGTGGCCCAAGGGCATTGTGCGATGACTTCTTCGTCCGTGCGGCGCGGCTTCTGTGCGGGGAGTACGACTTTCTCCATCATCTGTCCGATAACACCGTCGGCAAGGATGATGGCCGGGTTGCGGTATTTGAAGGCAAGCTCGAATGCCAGTCCTACAAAGTCCGCCATTTCTTGCACCGAAGCCGGGGCAAGGGCAATCAGTCGGTAGTCACCGTGACCGCCGCCTTTTACAGTCTGGAAGTAGTCGGCCTGGCTCGGCTGGATAGTTCCTAGTCCGGGACCGCCACGCATTACGTTTACAATCAAGCAAGGCAATTCGGCACCTGCCAGGTAGGAGATACCTTCCTGCTTCAGGCTGACACCGGGGCTGGACGAGGAGGTCAATACCATCTTTCCGCTTCCGGCACCGCCGTACACCATATTAATAGCTGCCACTTCACTTTCTGCCTGGAGCACCACCATGCCGGTAGTTTCCCACGGTTTCAGTTCGGCAAGAGTTTCCAATACCTCCGATTGCGGAGTAATAGGATATCCGAAGTATCCGTCGGCACCGCAGCGGATGGCTGCATGGGCGATGGCTTCGTTTCCTTTCATTAATACAACTTCTTCTGCCATATTCTTCCTAATTTATTCTACTTTTACTTTATAAACTGAGATACATCCGTCCGGACATACGGTAGCGCACGAGCTACATCCGTTGCAGGTATCTTCTAATATTTGGTGGGCATAGTTATACCCTTTCACGTTCACCTCTTTGGTGAGGGCTATTACATTGAGCGGACAAGCTACCACACACAGGTTGCAGCCTTTGCAACGCTCGGTGTCCACTACGATTGCTCCTTTGATTTTTGCCATAATTTACGTCCTTTATTTTTATTGATTGTACATATCCTTATTATAGAAGTTCAAGATATCCATAGCCATGCGGTGTGCATGTTGAGCGGGGCTTTCCGGATTAAGGTCGATGGCATACTGATAATTGTTCAATGCCTGCTGCCAATTGCCTTGTTTCCGGTAGGCATTTCCTCGAAGATAGTAAGCCTCATCTTTACCGGGGAAGTCGGTTTGTAATATTTCGTCGAGCTGCCGGATGGCTTGCTCTACATTTCCCTGGTTGATAAGCTCTTTTATGGTATTTAATTGTTCCATATCATTCTTAGTTCGGGATTACTGACCTACAAAGATAGTTTTTATTTAAAGACAATATGCATCTTCACTGTGAAAAATAAGAAAAAGGGGGTAAGAAAATAGCCCGAAGTCCTCTTCTGATCTATCAGAATGTCAGGACTCCGGGCTGATAATATGGAAAATATGGTTGGACTACTTTACAAGTTTGCCGTTTATATATAGATTCTTGAACGTAACGTCTTTTGCTCCTTTTATGTCGTTTCCGTCTTTGGCAACGTTGTTGAAATGGCAGTCTTCTACGCTGATGTTGGATACGTGGTCGTCATCGTCCAGGCCGATAATGAGTACGCCGAGCTTGCTCTTTTCGCAGGTCACGTTCTTCAGGTGTACGTTGCGGACGATGGATGGGAAGCTGCGGTCGCACTTCTCGCGGTTTTCGTATTGCAGGTTGATGCGGAGCACGGCTTCACGGCATTGGCCTACGGTGACATTGCGCACGAATACGTTCTCTATGATTCCGCCGCGGCAGGTGCTGGTCTTGATGCGGATGACGCGATCCAGGTCGGGGCTGTCCATCTTGCAGTTCTCCACGTATAAGTTGCGGTAGCCGCCGGAGATTTCGCTGCCGATAACTACGCCGCCGTGACCGTTCTTCATGAAGCAGTTGCGCACGATGATGTTCTCACTGGGGGTGTTCCATTTGCGCCCGTCGGCATTACGACCCGACTTGATGGCGATGCAGTCGTCGCCGGTATCGAAGATACAGTCTTCTATCAGTACGTTCTTGCAGGATTCGGGGTCGCAGCCGTCGCCGTTGGGACCACGGTTGAAGACGTGTACACCGCGTACGGTGAGGCTTTCGCAGAACAGCGGGTGGATGACCCAGAAGGGGGAATTCAGCAAAGTAACGTCTTCAATCAGTACTGTGTTGCAAGAGTATAGGTTGATGAGTTGCGGACGCAGACCGTCTTCGGGCGTCATTACACGTTTATAAATAGGAGTGGAGGTTTCGCCGTACATCAGCAGACGCTCGCGCCCGCCGTTTCGCTGGGCTACCATGCCTTCTTTCCAGCCGTACTTGGGAGCGCCGCACATGGGCCACCAGGTTTCGTTGGAGCCTTGTCCGTCGATGGTGCCTTTGCCGGTGATGGCGATGTTGGTTTCGCCGTAGGCATAAATCAGCGGGCGGGCATTGTAGCAATCCAATCCTTCCCACCGGGTGATGACACCGGGGAAGTAGAGGCTCTGGTCGGTGGAGAACTTCAGCACAGCACCTTCTTCTACATGAAAGTTTACGTTACTTTTCAGGGTGATGGGGCCGGTATAGAATGTTCCTTTCGGTACGATTACCGTTCCGCCGCCGTTGAGGCTGCACGTCACTATGGCTTGATTGATGGCTTCGTGGCAGGGGCTGTCCGGTGTATCGGGTTTTGCTCCGAAGTCGGTGATGAGATACGTTTTCTTAGGGAAGGACGTTTTCTTGATCTGCTGTTCAATCTTGGCACTCTCCTTGAAAGCCTTGTCGAAGTCTATCGGGTTGGCCACGGCCAAAGTTGCCGATAAAAGCAAGGAAAGGATTCCGAATACTTTCTTCATGTGTTTCTTATACTTTTTAAATGGTTATTAGATGTCGGTGGCAAAAGTACGAAAAGAGAGGGATTGCCGGAGATGAGATTTTGATTGAAAAGGTGTAATAATTGATGGCTTTCAATAAAAATGGCAGACTCTCTTGATGAAAGCCTGCCATTTCCCTATTGGATGGATGTTTTAAATCTACTTGCCTGATACCGGAATCTTCTCTATCCTTCGTTGATGGCGTCCGCCTTCAAACTGGGTTGCAAAGAATTCCTTCAGAATCATATCCGCTTCTTCGGTGCTGATAAAGCGTCCCGGCATTACGAGTACATTGGCATCATTGTGCTGGCGTGCCAGACGGGCAATCTCAGCCGTCCAGCAAAGGGCGGCGCGGATGCCTTGGTGCTTGTTCAGCGTCATGCTGATGCCTTCGCCGCTGCCGCAGATGGCGATTCCCGGATAACACTCTCCGGCTTCTACGGCCAGTGCCAGCGGATGGGCATAGTCGGCATAGTCACAACTCTCCGTAGAGTAAGTACCGAAGTCCTTGTATGCCCAGCCTTTTACTTCCAGCCAACCGCGAACGTATTCTTTCAATTCAAATCCGGCATGGTCGGAACAGAGTCCTATTGTTTTCATTGTGCTGATGTGCTAAAGGATAGAATGATTTATAACATTGCTTTTACTTGCTTATAAACATTCTCAGCCGTAAAGCCCAGCTTCTCGTCCAGTACGGTGTAGGGAGCGGAGAAGCCGAAAGACTCCAGACCCCACACTTTACCGCAGGGACCTACCAAGCCTTGCAGCGTCACAGGCAGACCGGCCGTCAAGCCGAATACCTTGATGCCGCAAGGTATGATGCTTTCCTGATATCCCGGAGCCTGGCTGCGGAACAAGCCTTCGGACGGAGCGGATACGATACGTACCTTCACGCCGTCTTTGCGCAACAGTTCTGTACCGGCTACCAGCGTAGATACTTCGGAACCTGAAGCAACGAGGATTACATCCGGGTTCTCATCCGAACCTGCTACGATGTAAGCACCCTTGGCAGCTTGTGAGTAATCGTTTCCTGCGGGCAGGTTGGTGATATTCTGACGGGAGAAGATCAAACCGGTAGGAGTAGACATGTTCTCCATGGCGAGTTTCCAGGCGATGGTCGTTTCTTCGGCATCTGCCGGGCGAAGTACCAACATGGAGTTGTGGCCTTTATGGTTCTTCAGTTTCTCCATCAGGCGGATTTGAGCTTCCTGTTCTACAGGTTCGTGAGTAGGACCGTCCTCACCTACACGGAAGGCATCGTGTGTCCAGATGAACTTCACGGGTACTTCCATCAGTGCAGCCATGCGTACGGCGGGTTTCATATAGTCGGAGAATACGAAGAACGTTCCGCAAGCGGGAATAACGCCGCCGTGCAGTGCCATACCGATGCAGCAGCAAGCCATGGTCAGCTCGGCAACACCTGCCTGGAAGAATGCACCGCTGAAGTCGCCCTTCTTGAAGGCGTGGGTTTTCTTCAGGAAACCGTCGGTCTTGTCGGAGTTGGAGAGGTCGGCGGAAGCTACAATCATATTCTCTACCTGAGTGGCGAGGGCACCGAGTACGGTAGCCGATGCGGCACGGGTGGCAGTGTTTGCCTTCTGCTCAATGGCAGTCCAGTTCACTTCGGGAGCTTTGCCGGAGAAGAAGAGTTCCAGTTTGGCAGCCTTTTCGGGATTGGCTTTTGCCCATGCGGCTTTGGCTGCATATTTTTCGGCCATGATTTTCTTCAGCTCAGCGGCACGCTTGGCGTAGAGTTCGGCTACTTCGGGGAAGATGACGAACGGATTAGTCGGGTCGCCGCCGAGGTTCTTGATGGTGTTGACGTAAGCGTCGCCGCCCAGCGGAGCACCATGAGTGGCGCAGTTGGCTTCGTAGCTGCTGCCGTCGGCCTTGCGGGCGCCTTTGCCCATTACGGTGTGGCCGATGATCAGAGTCGGGCGTTCTGCTTCGGCTTTGGCTTCGTTCAATGCACCGCGGATGGCATCGGGGTCGTTACCGTTGATCTTGATGACTTTCCAGCCCCAGGCTTCGTATTTCTTGGCAGTATCTTCGATGGTAACATCTTTGGTCTCGGTAGAGAGCTGGATGTCATTGGCATCGTAGAACATGATAAGGTTGTCCAGACCGAGGGCTCCGGCGATGCGGCCTGCACCTTGGGAGATTTCTTCCTGCACACCACCGTCGGAGATGTAGGCGTAGATGGTCTGTGGCATCACTTCTTCGAAACGGGCTTTCATGAACTTGGCGGCAATGGCTGCACCTACGGCAAAGGTATGTCCCTGTCCCAGCGGACCGGACGTGTTTTCGATGCCGCGCATGATGTCGCGTTCGGGATGTCCCGGAGTGGGGCTTTCCCATTGACGGAACTGCTTCAGTTCATCGAGCGTGAACTTGCCGGTGAGGGCGAGTTGTGAATAGAGCATCGGTGACATGTGTCCCGGGTCGAGGAAGAAGCGGTCGCGTCCTTCCCATGCTGGGTTTTCGGGGTCGTATACAAGGAACTCGGAGAAGAGTACGTTTACGAAGTCGGCACCACCCATGGCACCACCGGGGTGTCCGGAGTTGGCTTTTTCAACCATAGAGGCAGCGAGGATACGGATGTTATCTGCTGCGCGGTTCATAAGTTTGTTGTCGTTCATATTGGTATAATTAGTTTTGAATGTAAATATGCACAAGCGGTTCATTTTTGCAGGGACAAAGATAACTCTTTATGTGCAATTCGCAATATAGAAAGAGTGTCTTTTTTATCGTTGCTACCGCCCGCAGGCTGCTAAAAATACAAGAAGTGTTTTTAGCAGAACTACTGTAACTCAATAGTAACAATAGACTTGGCAGGAAGTTTTACCTTTAGTACACCTTTATTAATTTTTACCTCTTTGAACGGAGCCGGTTTCACTGTATTCGGGTTCTCAAAAGAATTATGATCGGTCAGGCGGGCGGCAGTCAGTATTTCGCCCGCAGCCTTCTTGGCGTCTATGCCGGGCAGGTTGATGGTTACTTCCTGGGCGCTGTCGGCGTCGATGTTCGACATAGAGATGTGGATTTTCCCGTTCTTATCCTTGGAAGCGGTGGCGCTGATGAGGGGCACACGACGGTTGTCGCGCACGTCGACGATGTCGCAGTTCAGTTCGAGCGGGATGTAAGTGGCATCCTGGTGGACGTTGTACATCTTGAAGACGTAGTAGGTGGGCGTCAGCACCATGTTCTTGCCGCTGGTCAGGATCATGGATTGCAGTACGTTGACGATTTGGGCGATGTTCGCCATCTTCAGGCGGTCGGTGTATCGATGGAAGATGTCGAGGCTGAGGGAGGCTACGAAGGCATCGCGCAAGGTGTTCTGCTGGTAGAGGTGGCCGGGCGTGGTGCCGGGTTCTTCGTCCCACCAGGTTCCCCATTCGTCGAGCATGAGGGCTACGTTTTTGTCTTTGTCGTACTCGTCCATGATGGCGCAATGCTTCCGGATGACGTCTTCTATTTCGCGGCATTTGCCCAGCGTCCAATAGTAATCGTCTGTGCTGAACTGGGTGGCGGCACCTTTGCTGCCGTTCCAGCCGCTGACGGTGTAGTAGTGGAGGGAGAGGCCTTGCATGCGGCTGCCTACGCGCTCCATCAGGACGCGGGTCCAGTTGTAGTCGTAGTCGCTGGCGCCACTGCCTATCTTGAAGAGGCGGTTGCCGTCGTAGTTGCGGCAGTAGGTGGAGTAGCGGCGGTAGAGGTCGGCATAATATTCGGGACGCATGGAGCCGCCGCAACCCCAGCTTTCATTGCCTACACCGAGGTATTTCACTTTCCAAGCATGGTCGCGGCCGTTCTGCCGGCGGAGGCGTGCCATGGGGGAGTCGCCTTCGGAGGTCATATATTCCACCCATTTGGCAAGTTCCTCGACGGTGCCGCTGCCTACGTTTCCGCTGATGTAGGGTTCGCAGCCCAGCATTTCGCAGAGGTTGAGGAATTCGTGCGTGCCGAAGCTGTTGTCTTCGATGGTGCCGCCCCAGTTGTTGTTCACCATCTTGGGGCGGTTTTCTTTCGGGCCGATGCCGTCCATCCAGTGGTATTCGTCGGCAAAGCAGCCGCCCGGCCAGCGGAGGACGGGGACTTTCAGCTCTTTCAGGGCATTGAGCACGTCGGTGCGATAACCGTTGGTATTGGGAATGTCGGAGCCTTCGCCCACCCAGAGCCCGCCGTAGATGCAGGTGCCCAGGTGTTCGGCAAACTGGCCGTAGATTTCTTTAGGGATGATTTGCGTGCCTTGGTCGGCATGCAGGGTGATTGTTGCGCTCTTCTGGGCCGATGCGGAAAGTGTGGCTGCCAGGAAGATACTGCTGATGATAAGTTTGTTTCTCATGGGTATTTCGCTTTTAATTGTTAGATAAAGTTTAATGATTGGGGGGATTGGGGAAAAATCGGGGGGGACTGAACGTTACATTTCCTCCGCCGGGAAAAATCGGAGCCAACTGCACGTTACATTTGCCCCGCCGGGAAAAATCGGAGCTAACTGCACGTTACATTTGCCCCGCCGGGAAAAATTGGGGCCAACTGCACGTTACATTTCCTCCGCCGGGAAAAATTGGAGCCAACTGCACGTTACATTTGCCCCGCCGGGGAAAATTGGGGCAAAAGGAACGCTATTTACATTTCAGTAGTATCTCGATTCTCCTCCTCCTGGGAGGAGGAGTACCCCAACGGGGGGAGGTGGTAGGCGAAACGATATACCTATTTAATCATAAAAACAAGGATTTCTTTTCTCACCTACCACCCCGCCCTTTGGGCACCCCTCCTCCCAGGAGGAGGGGAATTAAGTTACTTCTTGAATTGCACGGCTGCCTTTTCGATGGGTAGTGCCGCCTTGTAGCTCTGGATATATGCGTTGAATCCCGCCACCTCTTCCGCCGTAGGCGATATCTCCACCCCGGCATCTCCGCCGAACACTTGCTGGTCGAGGAAGGCATCGAGCGGTTGCTTCTTCCCGTTGTTCACGAGGAACGAACCCAGCAAGGCGATGCCCCAGGCGCCACCTTCGCCGGCCGTCTCCATCACCGAAATCGGCGAGTTCAGCGCGGCGGCAAGCACCCGTTGGCCTACGCCCTTGGTCTTGAACAATCCGCCGTGACCGGTGATGCGGTCCACCTTCACCCGCTCTTCCTGGAAGAGGATGTCGTTGCCAATCTTCAGCACACCGACGGAGGCATAGAGGTGCGTCCGCACGAAGTTTGCCAGCGTGAACTTGTCGTCCGCCGAGCGCACAAACAGCGGACGGCCGTCAGCAAGCCCCGTCACCGGTTCGCCGGAGACGTAATTGAATGAAAGGAGGCCTCCACAATCCGCATCGCCTGTCAGCGCGTGGTTGTAGAGCTTGCCGTACACTTCGTTCATATCTACGGGCACGCCCAGCAGTTCCTGATATTCCTTGAAGAGGCCGATCCAGGCGTTGAGATCGGACGTGCAGTTGTTGCAATGCACCATGGCCACGGGGCTTCCGTCCGGCGTGGTCACCATGTCGATCATTTCGTAGGGGCGCGACAGGTCCTTCTCCAGCACAATCATGGAGAAGGACGAAGTGCCTGCCGATACATTTCCCGTGCGTTGCTTCACGGCGTTCGTGGCCACCATGCCGGTACCGGCGTCTCCTTCGGGTGGGCAGAGCGGTATGCCGGCCTTCAAGTGGCCCGATACATCGAGGCGTCGGGCACCTTCCGGCGTCAGGAATCCGGCATTTTCGCCTGCCGGGAGCACTTGGGGAAGGAGGTCTGCCAGTTTCCAACCGTAACCCTTGGGGGCCACCAGGCGGTCGAACTTCTCCACCATCGTGGCGGAGTAGTTCCGGGTCGCGGGGGCGATGGGGAGCATGCCCGATGCATCACCTATGCCCAGCACCTTCTGGCCTGTCAGCTGCCAATGGATGTATCCGGCAAGCGTGGTCAGGTAATCAATCTTGCCTACGTGTTCCTCCTGGTCCAGAATAGCCTGGTACAGATGTGAGATGCTCCATCGCAGCGGAATGTTGAAGACGAACAGTTCCGATAGCTCTGCCGCCGCCTGCGCCGTATTCGTGTTCCGCCAGGTGCGGAAGGGCACGAGGATCTCTTCCTGCTTGTCGAATGCCATGTAGCCGTGCATCATGGCGCTGACGCCGATGGCGGCTAATGTTTCGACTTCGATGTCATATAGGTTCTTCACCTCCGCGCGCAGGTCGGCGTAGCAATCCTGAAGTCCGTACCAGATGGCCTCGATGCTGTACGTCCAAAGCCCGTCAACTAACTGGTTTTCCCAGGTATGGCTTCCTTGGGCGATGGGCTTGTTTTCCTCGTCAATCAGGACGGCCTTGATTCGTGTCGAACCAAGCTCTATGCCCAGAACGGCCCGGCCTGCTTCGATGGTTGATTTTGGATCTGATTTCATAATCTTAGCAGAGTGCCTTGTTCAACATATAGTATACTTCGTTCATGCGCAGTTCTTTCTTGAACTCGCTGATGGTAGTATTCTCGTCGATAACCACCATCTCGATGCCTGCCATTTCGGCAAAGTCTTCCCAATATTCCACGGTCAGGTCGTAGGAGAAGCTGGTGTGGTGTGTACCGCCTGCCAGAATCCAGGCAGCGGCGCCCACTTCGAGGTTGGGCATCGGAATCCACAGGGCGCTGGCAACGGGAAGTTTCGGTAGCGGCTTGCTCTTGATGCATTCCACCTTGTTCACGATGAGGCGGAAGCGGTTGCCCAGGTCTACGATGGTAGCAGCTACACCTTCGCCCTGCTTGCTGGTGAAGACGAGACGGGCGGTTTCGCTGTCGATACCGATGGCGAGGCGGTGTACTTCCAACTTCGGCTTCTGCTCAGCAATGAGCGGACAAACTTCCAGCATGTGTGCCTGCAAGATGGCGCTCCGTTCACCGTCGAAGTTCAGCGTGTAGTCTTCGAGGAAAGAACAGCCTTTCGGCATGCCCTGGCTCATGAACCAAGTGGTGCGGTAGAGGGCGGCGGTCTTCCAGTCACCTTCGGCGCCGAAGCCATAACCTTCTGTCATCAGGCGCTGCGAAGCCAGTCCGGGGATTTGGTCGAAGTCGCCCAGGTCGTTGAAGTTGGTGGTGAAGCCTTTGGCACCCGTATCTTTCAGGATGCGGCGCAGGGCGATTTCAGCTTTAGCGGAGTTCCAGACTTTCAGATAAGCCTCTGTGCGTCCGTCTTCCAGTTCGGGGGCGTGGTCGTATTCCTTGAAGTAAGTCTCGACCATGGCTTGCACATCTTTGTCTTCTACGGCATTGTAGTACTTCATCAGGTCGTTCACTGGACAATAGTCCACGTGATAGCCCAGCACCTGTTCGGCTGATACCTTGTCACCGTCCGTCACGGCCACGTTGTTCATCTGGTCGCCGAAACGGATGATGAGCATGTCCTGTGCGTCGGCCCAAGCAGCGGCAACGCGCATCCAGGCAGCAATCTGTCCTTGTGCTTTCTCATCCTGCCAGTGACCTACTACTACTTTGCGGTTCTTACGCATGCGGGTCACGATGTGTCCGAATTCGCGGTCGCCGTGAGCCGACTGGTTCAGATTCATGAAGTCCATGTCCATCGTGTCCCAGGGAATCTCCTTGTTGAACTGGGTGTGGAAGTGCAGCAACGGTTTCTTCAGTTCCTGCAGGCCGTGAATCCACATCTTGGCGGGCGAGAAGGTATGCATCCAGGTGATGACACCGATACACTTCTCGTCATTGTTGGCTGCCTTGAAGGCGGCGGTCACTTCCTTGGAGGAGTTCACCGTGCCCTTATAGACTACCTTTACAGGCAGACGGCCTGAATCATTCAGTCCTTTTACCATTTCATTGCTGTGTGCATCTACTGCTACCACTGCGTCACCTCCGTACAGGAGCTGTGCTCCGGTTACGAACCATACTTCATATTGATCAAATGCGTTCATATTGCTTTAGTTTTTAATTTGTTATTCTTGATTTTTATTGTCCATAATAAGCGTTCGGACCGTGCTTGCGGCTGAAGTGTTTCTCTACAAGCAGCGGATTCATTGTCAGGTTCGGATTGATGGTGTATGCTATCGAAGCCATCTTTGCAACCTGTTCCATGACTACTGCGTTGTGCACAGCGTCAGCAGCATCCTTTCCCCAGGCAAACGGTCCGTGATTCTTTACCAGCACTCCGGGGGTATGTACCGGGTTCAGGCTTTCAAAGCGTTTCACGATTACGTTGCCTGTTTCCAGTTCGTAGGCGCCTTTCACTTCCGTTTCTGTCATATCTGCCGTGCAGGGGATGGCGTCGTGGAAATAGTCGGCATGCGTCGTTCCTATGTTGGGGATGTCGCATCCGGCCTGCGCCCAGGCGGTAGCGTAAGTGGAGTGCGTATGTACCACTCCGCCTATTTCGGGGAATGCTTTGTAAAGCACCACATGGGTCGGTGTGTCCGAAGAAGGTTTCAGCTTTCCTTCTACGACGTTGCCGTCAAGGTCGACGATGACCATATCTTCTGCCTTCATTTCGTCATAACTCACTCCGCTGGGCTTGATGGCTACCAGACCGGTTTCGCGGTCGATAGCCGAAACATTGCCCCAAGTGAAGATGACCAGTCCATGCCTCACCAATTCAAGATTGGCATGGAATACTTTTTCTTTTAATGCTTCTAACATAATCGTTTAGAGTTTAAACTTCGGTGCCTTGCGGTATGCCTTCTCGTTGAACTGATATAAGGCGGCTCCGCGCTTGGACCCTGTTTTGTCTATCTTATCCGTCTTCTCTATGTAGTCCATTTCGGCTATCCGTTTGCGGAAGTTCCGCTTGTCGATAGCTTCGCCGTAAATGGCTTCGTACAGGCTTTGCAACTGCGACAGTGTGAATAGCTTGGGCAGAAGATTGAAACCGATAGGTTCGGTCGATGCTTTCTGCTGCATCAGCTTCCGTGCCTGTTCCACCATCTGCGGGTGGTCGAAGATAAGCTCCGGCAGGTCGTTGATATTCACCCAGAAGGCATTGTGTTGCTGCACCAATTCCTTGTCGTACTCGTTGATATTGATCAACGCATAATAGGCGATAGAAATAACCCGTTCGCCGGGATCACGTCCTATGTTGCCGAAGGTGCTTACTTGCTCCATATATACATTGCTCAGTCCGGTCAGCTCATTCAGAACTCTTTTGGCCGCATCATCCGCGCTTTCGTCTTCTTGCACGAAACCGCCCATCAGTGACCATTCGCCCATTGCCGGCTCAAAGTTACGCTTCAGTAGCAATAGGTTCAATTCTCCTTCGTTGAAACCGAAAATAATGCAGTCGATGGCTACGTAGAATTTCGGGTTTGAACTGTAATAATTACTCATATATTCTCTTGTTTTATATTGTTGGGTATCTTGTGTGCTTTACCAGAAGTACCAATAGAAAGCAGCCGTAATCGCCAGGATGATAACCGAGTGAATGACGTCCCACTTATTCCAACTGGCACGCGTCGCAGCCCTTTGTGCAGGAGTCGACGTACCGAATACCAACCCTTGTATCTTTGCAGCGCTTGGTGCCGCAGTGAACATGCTGACCACAATGACCACAATGATGCAGAACAGGAACATCCATCCGCAGAAGAACAGCCAGTTCATGTCGTAGAACAAGTATTTGAATACACCGCCAGCTACATCGCCTGCATTGCTGTAGTAAACCTTTGCTCCCAAACGGGTTAATCCGATAACCATACCGGCAATCAATCCCCACATACCACCTTGTGCCGATGTCCGCTTCCAACAGATGCCCAGGAGGAATGCAGCCGCAATACCCGGTGCCAATACAGATTGGACGTCTTGCAGGTAAGTATAGAGCACATCGCCTACGCTACGCATGATGGGAATCCACAGGATGCCCAGGATAACAATAACGACTGTTGCCGTCTGTCCGATAACTACTAATTTCTTTTCCGAGGTTTGGGGTTTGAACCGCTTGTAGAAGTCTATCGTGAAGAGCATTGCCGACGAGTTGAACAAAGAAGCCAGCGAACTCATCAATGCAGCCAGGATGCCGCATACAACGAGGCCTTTTACTCCGGCGGGCAGTAACTTGGCCACCAGCGTGGGGAAGGCTGCATCGGCATTGGCAGTGCCGTTTGCCAGCAGCGGCAAGAAACCTTCACCGCCTGCACCGAGGTATTTCTGATGCAAGGCAAAAGCAATCATGCCCGGAATGAGGAACAGAAATACGGGCAGCAGTTTCAGATAAGCTCCGAAGATGGTACCGCGTCGTGCTTCCTTTTCATTCTTTCCTGAGAGGACACGCTGTACGATGAACTGGTCTGTACACCAATACCAGAAACCGATAATCGCCGAGCCAATCAATGCACCCAGCCAGGGGAAGTTGGGATCGTTGTTGCTGCGTATAAGTTCCGTCATTGTATTGCCGTAGTCGTTTACGGTGACAGCACCGCATATTCTCATCATTTCGTCCCAGCCGCCCAGTTCTCTGAAACCAAGCACAAGGATGATTAATGAACCCAACAGCAGGATGGGAGTCTGCAATACAGAAGTATAAAGTACCGATTTCATTCCTCCGAAGATGGTATATAGTGCCGTCAGAAGAACGAGGCCGATCGCTGCAATCCAGAAGAAATCGATTCCCCATAGTTCCTTGATGCCGAATACTTGTTGGAAAACCAATCCACCGGCATATACCGTAACGGCAACTTTAGTCAGCACATAGCTGATTAAGGAGATTACAGACAGTATGGTACGGGATTGGGGATTGTAGCGGCGTTCCAGAAACTCCGGCATAGTGTATACCATGCTTCGTGAATAGAATGGTACGAATACCCAGCCAAGGATAAGAATCATCCATCCTTGTATTTCCCAGTGGGCCATAGCCATACCACTGGAGGCGCCGGCACCTGCCAGCCCGATCAAGTGTTCCGAACCGATATTGGATGCAAAGATAGATGCCCCGATTGCAAGCCAGGTTGCATCGCGTCCACCCAGGAAATAATCTGCGGAGTTGTTCTGTTTCTGTCTGACAACCCAAACAATAATACCAATCAAAGCCAGGAAAAATATTCCAATGACTAACCAATCTAATGTTCCCACGATACTAATTTGATTTATAAGGTTACTATTACTTCTCTACCGAGAATTTGAAGATACATTCGCTGTTGTATGTTTGTCCGGGTTTCAGTATAACGGACGGCCATTGGGGCTTGTTAGGACTATCCGGATAGTGTTGTGTTTCGAGGCATACGGAAGCACGCTGGTTGTAGGTGATACCTTTCTTGCCGGTCACTGTGCCGTCCAGGAAGTTGCCGGAGTATACCTGGATGCCCGGTTCGTTGGTGTAGACTTCCAGAGTGATGCCGCTTGTAGGTGACGTCAGTTTGGCGGCTACCTGATTAAGATCGCCTTGTGTATTCAGCACCCAGTTATGGTCATATCCGTTTCCGTTTTTCAACTGTACGAAGTCGAAGTTAGTAATATCTTGTCCTACTGCTTTCGGAGTGGTGAAATCCATCGGAGTATCTTTTACGGTAACTATTTCTCCGGTGGTCATAAACGTACTGTCTACCGGAGTATAGTTGTCTGCATTGACATATAAGATATGGTCTGTTGCTGCTTTTGAAGGATCTCCGGACAGATTGAAGTAGGAGTGGTTGGTCATGTTGATAATCGTCTTTTTATCTGTCGTTGCACTATACTTTATATCAATAGCATTGTCGTCCGTCAGTTTGAAGAGAACTTTTGCCGTTACATTGCCGGGGAAGTTCTCGTCGCCGTCCGGTGAAATGCGGGTCAGTTCCAAAGTCGTATTATCAATGAGATTGGCATTGTATACCTGATATTGCCATCCTTTGGGACCACCATGCAAGCAATGCCCGAAGTTATTCTGCGGCAATTGGATGGTATCTCCGTCTAAAACAAATTTCCCTTGGTTAATACGGTTGGCATAGCGTCCGATGGAAGCTCCGAAATCACTTGGAACATTGATGTAGTCGGCAATGCTGTCGAATCCAAGAACAACATCCTGCATATTCCCGTCTTTATCGGGAACCATAATGGAAACGATACGTCCGCCGAAGTTGGTGATGCATACTTCCATGCCTGCTTCATTCTTTAAAGTATAAAGATGTGTAGCGGCATCATTTACGGTTGTTTCGAATTTTGCCGGATTGAGTCCGGACAACGTAAGCTCGGTTTCTGCCTTTTGATTGCACGCAGCCAGCATCAGTGCGGCAATCCCTGCGAGTAGTGCATGTCTTTTCATGGTACTTATATTTAATGTAAATGAGTTGATTATCTTTCTTTGGGTGTAAAAGTAACACTTTTGTTCGGTGTATGATATACACTACTATATGTTATGCAACATATATGTAAAAAAAACAGGCCTTAGATGTATATTGTCGGGATGGGAATTGAAAAGAGAAAAGGGCATCTCCCATTGCTGGAAAATGCCCTTTATAGAGGATTTGTAGATTTCTTATTCTAATCTGCGAGCACCATCGCTGATGACCACATCATAGATCTTCGGACTTCTTCCGAATTTGTTCTTGAATTCTTCTTTTGCTTTGTCAACGAAGGTTTGATACAATTCTTCTTCTACCAGGTTGATTGTACATCCGCCGAATCCACCACCCATAACGCGTGAACCGGTAACGCCGCAGTCAAAAGCAAGGTCATTCAGGAAGTCAAGTTCTTCGCAGCTTACTTCGTATAACTTGCTCATGCCGTGATGCGTTTCGTACATCTTTTGGCCTACAGTTTCGTAATCTCCTCTTTCCAAGGCGTCACAAACATCGAGTACGCGTTGAATTTCTTCGATTACATATTCTGCACGCATGTAGTCTTCTGCACTGATGTCAGCTTTTGCTTCTTCCAGCATTGCCATTGTACAGTCACGCAGGAATTCTACATGAGGATGCTTCTTCTGAACAGCAGCAACAGCAGCCTCGCAACTTTGACGGCGCTTGTTGTATGCAGAAGATGCCAATTCATGTTTTACTACTGAATCAACAAGTACCAGACGATAGCCTTTCGGGTCGAATGGGAAGTATTGGTATTCCAATGAACGGCAATCCAAACGGATGAGGCTGCCCTTCTTGCCGAATACGGAAGCAAACTGGTCCATAATACCGCAATTAACGCCGCAGTAGTTATGTTCGGTAGCTTGTCCTACTTTCGCCAATTCAAACTTGTCAATCTTGTTATCTCCGAACAAATCGTTCAAAGCATAAGCGTATGTGCTTTCCAAAGCTGCAGAAGAGGACATTCCGGCACCCAGAGGTACATCGCCCGCAAAAGCAGTATTGAAACCTTTCACGTCTACGCCACGTTTCATCATTTCCCGGCATACACCGAAGATATATCTTGCCCAGCTGGCGCGGGGAGCATCTTCTTCATTCAAGCCGAATTCCACGTAGTCTTTCAAGTCGATGGAATAAGCTTTTACTGTGTTTGTGCCGTTGGGCTTTACTTCGGCAACCATTCCTTTGTCGATTGCTCCGGGGAATACAAAACCACCGTTATAATCAGTGTGTTCACCGATAAGGTTGATGCGACCCGGAGAAGCATATACTGCTCCCGTTGTTCCGTCAAAATGCTTGATGAAACGGCTTCTTACGTATTCTATATCCATAGCTATTTATGTTTTATAAGGTGAATATATCTAATTACCTGTATTTTCCCTATTTATCCTGTCTATTATTCTACGGGGATGTCTTTGTTAACATTCTTGCAACCTACCAGGCCGTAGAACAGCAAGTATGCAAGCGCTGCGATGATAACCCAGTAGCTTTCCATAAAGCCTGCTACGTCGGCTACCCAACCCTGAAGAACGGGGAGGATACCACCACCGCAAACTAATACCATAAACAGACCGGAAGCAGCAGCCAGATATTTGCCCAGTCCTTCTACTGCGAGGTTGAAGATACCACCCCACATAATAGAGGTACACAAACCGACCAGTACCAGATACATAGCGTTGATAGGTACTTCAGCAAGTCCGAAGGACAAACCGCCGGTAGCACTCTGCTGGAGCACGGGCAGGTTTACCAAAGAGTCTGTTGATGAGAAGATGGCAAGGAATACCAGTAACAAACCTAATGCGGAAGTAAAGGTAAGCATTGCTTTACTGGAAATCTTGGCACCCAGTGAAGCACCTGCCAGACGGCCGATCAACATCAGGAACCAATAAGTTCCTACTACGAAACCGGAGATAGTGGAAGCTATACCGGCACCGCCCTTTTCGATCGGGTCAGTCAGGAACAAGTTCAATGTACCCGGTACACCTACCTCGATACCTACATATACGAAGATTGCGATAGCTCCCAATATGAAGTGACGGAATTTCAAAGCACCTGACATCAACTTGCCGATAGGTTCTGTAGAAGCAGTGGCGTTGGGTTCCGGTATCGGCACGAACAAAAGTACGAAGAATGCAAAAGCAAATACAGCCATTGCTGTGTACATTACCGGGAAAATCTGAGAAATAGTAGCCTTCTCAATAGAACCGGCAATAAGGATACCTACGAACATCGGAGTGATAGTAGCCATTACGGAGTTGAAAGAACCACCGATCTGGATAAGTTGGTTACCCTTGTTTCCTTCACCACCGAGCTTGTTCAACATCGGATTTACAACGGTGTTGAGCAAACACATAGAGAAACCGGCAATAAATGCACCTGTCAGATATACGGCAAAAGCCATATCGGGGCTTGCATGGCCGGACAAATACTGAACACCTACGCCGATAAAGCCGACAGCTACTGCGATAAGCGCTGTCTTCTTATATCCAACTCGTTGTAATAAAATGCCACTTGGTATTCCCATCACTGCATATGCAATAAAGTTACCGAAGTTGCCCAGCATTCCTAATGCATTGGATACTGAAAACTGGTTCTTCAGCACAATTCCCATAGGGGCGGCAAGATTAGTAACAAATGAAATCATACCAAAAAGGAAGATCATCGTAATAATAGCGATGAGTTTACCATTCTGTTTTTGTTGTGTCATGGTTTTTGAATTTAATAAGTTTATAAAATTAGATTAGTTATTTCATTCTTGTACGCCAAACTTGTAAATAGTCACCTGTTGGTACTCGTCATCGGGCAGCAGCACAGCAGATGGAAAGTGAGGCTTGTTTGGAGTGTCGGGGAAGCATTGTGCTTCGAAGCATACGGCACTTCGGGCTGGGAAAGTGGCTCCATGAGCACCGGCAAAACCTCCCAACCAGTTTCCGGTGTAGAGTTGTACGCCACATTCTGTGGTATAGACTTCCATGGTACGTCCGCTCGTCGGTTCCGTGCAAGTAGCGGCAAGGCTCAATTCTCCGTTTTCTGTCTTGCTCAGTACATAGCAATGGTCATATCCTGCGCCGTTTATCAGTTGCTGGAATTTATCGTCAATCCGTTCTCCGATGGTATGGGGAGTGCGGAAGTCCATCGGAGTACCTTCTACCTTCAGAATTTCTCCGGTAGGGACAGATACTTCGTCGATTGGAACATAAAAATCAGCGTTGATAGTAATGATATTATTGAGGACGGTAGGAGTGGGGTTGGCAATGCCGGCGAGATTGAAGAATCCGTGATTGGTCAGGTTTACAACGGTAGCCTTGTCTGTAGTGGCCCGGTATTCGATTACCAGAGCATTGATTTCGTCTTCCAGGCGGTAGGTCATTTCTACTTCCAGATTTCCGGGGAATCCTTCTTCGCCGTCGGCCGATGTATAGTTGAAGATTACAGTCGACTGATCCGGTTGGATGGCATCCCATACACGGGTGTGGAAACCGGTAGGACCACCGTGCAAGGAATTAGGACCATTGTTGATTGCCAGTTGGTGCTCTTCGCCGTATAAGGTAAATTTGCCTTTTGCTATGCGGTTGCCGTAACGTCCGATAGTCGTATTCAAGAAAGGTTCGGGACTGTTGATGACGTGGTCGATACTGTCGTGCCCTAAAATGACATTGTCGTATTTTCCATTTTTGTCGGGTACCATAATGGAGAGGATAGCACATCCGTAATTGGTAACTGCCACTTCCATTCCTTGGGCGTTTTTCAGGATAAACAAATCTGTCTTTTTGTTATTTATATCCTTTTGAAAGTCTTTTCTGTCCAAACCGGACAGATTGCTTTCTGTTGGAGTAGTGTTCATCATAACCATGGTATTAATTAAATTTCTTGCAAATAAAAAGAAATTCTTTTGTTCTCCCAAGTAATTAGAAAGAAATGTAGGGAACATTTTAGGAAAGTTTAGCGTTTAACAAATGGAAGACAAATTAATATTTTTCGTATGTTTGTCCCCGTAATCTAAAAAAATCACATCATTAACAGAACGTTTTAATTAAAAACAGCGAATGTATCCTCTAAAATTTGAGCCTATTTTGAAGCAAACGCTTTGGGGAGGCGACAAGATTATTCCATTCAAACATTTGAATGATACCCTTACCAACGTAGGTGAGAGTTGGGAAGTGTCGGCAGTAGATGGCAGTGAGTCTATCGTAGCCAACGGTGCTGACAAAGGGCTTACACTGCCGGAGATGGTCCGAAAGTATAAAGAAGACCTGGTGGGCGAAGCTAACTATGCACGTTTCGGCAGTAAGTTTCCTTTGTTGATTAAATTCATCGATGCCAAGTTGGACTTGTCTATTCAGGTACATCCGGGTGATGAGTTGGCAAAAAAACGCCACAACAGTTTTGGAAAAAACGAAATGTGGTATGTTATTGCCGCTGATAAGGGAGCTAAATTGATTTCCGGCTTTTCCGAGCAAATAACTCCGAAAGAGTATAAGGAAAGAGTCTACAATGGTACATTTGCCGAAGTGCTGCAAACTTGTGCTATCAAACCGGGGGATGTGTTCTATGTTCCTGCTGGTCGTGTGCATGGCATCGGAGCCGGTGCTTTTGTAGCAGAGATCCAGCAGACGTCAGATATTACCTATCGTATTTTCGACTATAACCGGAAAGACAAGGATGGTAAATCGAGAGAGCTGCATACCAGCCAGGCTATTGATGCTGTCAACTTTGCAGATGTGCAGGATGATTTCCGTACGGAATACGAGCAAGTGCAGAATGAACCGGTAGAAATGGTGGCAAGCCCTTATTTCACTACTTCCATTTATGACATGACGGAAGAAATCACTTGCGACTATTCGGAATTGGACTCATTCGTTATTTTCATTTGTGTGGAAGGCGCATGCCGCGTCATCGATGATGAGAAGAATGAAATCTCATTGCAGGCCGGAGAAACAATCCTGCTACCGGCTGCTACTCAAGAAGTAACCATTGTTCCTGATGGTGCAGTGAAATTGCTCGAAACGTATGTCTGAGACTCCGATTGGACTGAGTAAATAAAACAGGAGGGGCAGCTGTCTGACAGTTGCCCCTCCTGTTTTATTTACTTAAATCCTACTTCTTTCTTCTTCCGAATAGCATTCTGAATTTCTTCATCAGCTTGGCTCCCAACATTATCCCGTCAAAAACAGCCATGCCGGTATTGAATGCTCTCATCATTGCATTCGCCTTATTAGTGGCAGGAGCAAGGGGAGCAAAGATTTCCTGGGTCAGGTCGGTCATGATTTCTTTCTGTGCACGAATTTGTTGCAGCAGTGTTGCTTTTCTTTGAGCAATGCTTTCTAAGGTGACAGGAGTGGTATCGGGCATATTATTCATGGATATTCATTTTTATTTGGATGTATCTAAGAATAGTTCTGCAATGAATCTCACCGTTGGATCGATGATCAACTTTTTGCGGAATAGTACAAGCAGGACAATGATCAGAATATGAAAACAGGTGATGAGTGCAAAACTCATCATAAGTCCACCTACCAGTGGCGCCAGTATATAAACCAGCGTGAATGACAGATGAAACAGAACCACTACGCCGAGGATGACAACCAGCAACACTAACAAAAGTGTAGAAAGTAGCTTGGATAATTTTTCTGTAACTTCCAGCTTCGTATATTCCTTTTGCAGTTCCAGATATTTCTTGAATTCAATGAATAGCTGCTGCATATTCTCAATACTTTTGTCGTCTGCAAACATAGTGGTTCTGTTTTAATACTTTTTTATTCCGTTACTTCGCCTTTAATTTCTGCGGCAATTTCATCCACCAGATCTTCCATTTCACTCCGGTTCAGGCGAATGCCTTTTTTGCGAAGTATTTCCGCGATTTTGTTACGGGTATCTTCTCCTTTTTCTGGAGCAAATAAAATACCGAGGGCTGCACCAACTGCGGCACCACCCAAGAAAGCTGCTAATACATTCAATCCTTTCATAATGTTGTTCCTTTCTTTTTTTAGAGGTTCATGTAGCAAAACTAACAATATTTTTTGAAAAAATGTTCGGAACGTCTGCTTTTTTTATACTTTTTCTTTGTTTAAGGGAAAATGATAATTTAGAAGCGCTATGGAGCATTTTGAATGATTTCAGAAATCATTGCTACAATGATCTCTGAAATTATTACTGCAATGATTTCTGAAATCATTGCAGTAATAAGATGAAGGGAAAAAACATAAATAGAATTGCGCTAAATTCCCATTTAATTTATTTCTGAGCAGCTTGCTTTTTTCTTCTCCAGAAATCTCCGTTTGCGCGGCTACCGCGGTATTTCTTGTTCTCTTTCGCTTTTGCCTTTATTTCTTCGGCTTTTATTTCCTGTGCCTTTGTTCCTGCTGTGGTGACAAAAGGATGGTCTTTAATGACCGGAATAGTCTTTCCTATCAATTTCTGAATATCTTTCAGGTACGGCAGTTCTTCCGATTCGCAGAATGAGAGTGCAATGCCGTCATGTCCGGCGCGTCCGGTTCGTCCGATACGATGCACGTACGTTTCCGGAATATTGGGTAACTCGTAGTTGATGACGTGAGACAGTTGGTCTACGTCGATACCGCGTGCTGCAATATCTGTTGCAATCAGTACGCGCAAACTGTGGCTCTTGAATCCGTTCAATGCACGTTGGCGGGCATTTTGCGATTTGTTGCCATGTATGGCTTCTGCACCGATTCCCGATTTATTGAGGATGCGTGCCAGTTTGTCTGCTCCGTATTTCGTTCTGGTGAATATCAGTACGGATTCGATAGCGGGGCCTTTCAATAAATGGATCAGCAGGTCTTTCTTTTCATTCTTTTCCACGAAGTAAACTGCCTGTGAAATTGTATCGACGGTAGAGGAAGCCGGGGTAACTTCTACTTTCTCCGGATTCGTTAACATCGAGTTTGCCAAGGTCTCTATTTCGGGTGGCATTGTTGCCGAGAAGAAAAGAGTCTGTCGCCGCGCAGGCAGTAATTTCAAGATACGCCGGATATCATGGATGAATCCCATATCCAGCATCCGGTCTGCTTCGTCCAGCACAAAGAACTCAAGCGCTTTAAGACTGATGAATCCTTGATTGATCAAGTCTTGCAGGCGTCCGGGGGTGGCGATCAGTATCTGTACTCCGCGCTTCAGCTCATCGGTTTGCGGTTTTTGACCTACACCGCCGAATATCACGGCATGCCTTAATCCTGTATATTTCCCGTATGCTTCGAAACATTCGCCTATCTGTATGGCCAACTCCCGGGTAGGTGTCAGTATCAGGGCTTTTATACTTTTACGATTATCCGTTTTATATAACTTTTGTAAGATAGGAATGGAGAAAGCGGCGGTTTTGCCTGTTCCGGTTTGAGCACATCCTAATAAATCTTTTCCTTGAAGCAATATGGGGATAGATTTCTCCTGAATCGGAGTAGGGGTAGAATACCCCTCTTCTTGAAGAGCCTTCAATATGGGCTCTATCAGCTTTAAATTTTCAAATGTCATGTAATCAATTAAGTGAGCCTCACGCTCTGTTTATATTCAGCAAATATACGGCAAGTCTTTGGGGGAAATCTCTTTTTATGGCAGGGTTTAATTATATTTAACTAAGGAAACAGGGGCATAATTGTGCGTTATGCTGTACTTTTGTTCCATATTTTAAAACAGTAAGATAAAGAAGGTAAGAATAGGCATAGAATTTACTAACAAAAACGATAAAAAAGATGAAAAAATTAGCCGTATTGGGAATGGGAGTGTGCATTGTATTGGCATTCTCTTCTTGTAAATCAAGTGAAAGTGCTTATAAAAAGGCATACGAAAAGGCAAAACAACAAGAATTGGCAGAACCTCAAACTACTGCTCCTGTTGAAGAAGTGGCTCCGGTTGTAACTGCTCCTGTAGAAGCAAAGGTTGTGGAAAGTGCTCCTGCTGGTATGCGCCAAGAGAAACTGACAGTTGTTTCCGGCGTTGACGGCCTGAAAGCTTACAGTGTGGTCTGTGGTAGCTTTGGTGTAAAAGCAAATGCCGAGAGCCTGAAAAACTTCTTGGATGACGCAGGTTACGATGCAGTGATTGCCTTCAATGCAGAAGCTGCTATGTATCGTGTGATTGTGAACACCTTTGACGACAGAGCTTCGGCTGCTGCAGCACGTGATGCATTTAAAGCTAAATACCCTAACCGCAAGGACTTCCAGGGTGCATGGCTGTTGTATCGCATCCATTAATTGAATTCTTTTTGGTAATTCATAGAAAGGAGGATTTCTTTCCTTTCAGAATGAGGCAGTAACTGGGAAGTTACTGCCTTTTTTGCATTCGGTGGGTTGTGATGTGAAAAGTACTTATAAACTTCTCTCTTTCGTTTAAAAGAAGTTATAAAATGAGATACGGAAACTTTTGAACGTAGAAAAGTTTTTAATTTTGCATCTTATCATAAGAGGAATTATAGTATGGAACGACAATATATGTTAAAAGCAATTGATGCTGCTCTACGGGCTGGTGAAGAAATACTTTCTATCTATGAAGACCCGGCATCCGATTTTCAAATAGAAAAAAAAGCAGATAATTCGCCTCTTACTATTGCTGACCGTAAAGCCCATGAAACGATTTGCCGATGGTTGAGTGACACGCCTTTCCCCTTGTTGAGCGAGGAAGGAAAACACTTGTCCTATTCAGAACGTCGGACGTGGGAAACGCTGTGGATAGTAGACCCTCTGGATGGTACCAAAGAGTTTATCAAGCGGAATGGTGAATTTACGGTAAATATAGCATTAGTTCACAATTCAATTCCTGTGATGGGCGTTATTTACTTGCCGGTAAAGAAAGAGCTCTATTTTGGAGCTGAAGGGGTGGGAGCCTATAAACTTTCTAACATAGCTGCATGTGGCGAATCTTCTTTGGATGAGTTGATTGCTGCTGCTACCCGGTTGCCGGAGGCTGGAGCGCACGATAAATTTGTAATTGTAGCTTCCCGTTCGCACCTGACTCCCGAAACCGAAGCCTACATTGAAGAAATGAAACATCGTCATGCAGAAGTCGAATTGATATCAAGTGGAAGTTCCATCAAAATCTGTCTGGTTGCAGAAGGTAAAGCAGATGTATATCCCCGTTTTGCTCCTACAATGGAATGGGACACAGCTGCAGGACATGCCATTGCACGCGCTGCCGGCATGGAAATATACCAGGCCGGAAAGGAAGAACCGCTGCAATATAACAAAGAAGACTTGCTGAATCCTTGGTTTATAGTGGAGACCAAGCATACTGAAACCAAATAACAATCCGTATGACATTCGAAATATTGTTTGTGTTGTTGGCATTGCTGGGCATGGTACTTGCTTTGGTACTGGATAAAATGCGTCCGGGCATGGTGCTGTTTTCTGTTGTAGTGTTGTTTTTGTGCGCAGGTATTCTCACTCCTAAGGAAATGCTGGAGGGGTTCAGCAATAAAGGAATGATTACGGTTGCCATGTTATTCCTGGTCAGTGAGGGAATCCGGCAGTCCGGTGCATTGGGACAAATCATAAAGAAATTGCTTCCTCAGGGAAAGACTACCGTTTTCAGGGCACAAGTCCGCATGTTGCCGACTATTTCTTTCATTTCCGCTTTCCTGAACAATACTCCGGTGGTTGTTATTTTTGCTCCTATCATTAAGCGTTGGGCAGAATCGGTGAAACTTCCGGCTACTAAATTTTTGATACCTCTTTCTTATGTGACAATTCTTGGTGGTATATGTACGCTGATAGGTACATCGACCAATCTGGTGGTACATGGCATGATATTGGAAGCCGGATATGAGGGTTTCACAATGTTCGAACTGGGTAAAGTCGGAATATTCATTGCCATTGCGGGCATCATTTATTTGTTTGCTTTTTCTTCAAAGCTTTTACCCGATGTGCGTACGGATGCTGTGAATACGGAAGAAGAGCCGGAGGAATATGGCAATCTGCATCGGGTGGAGGCTGTGCTTGGAGCCCGTTTTCCGGGTATCAACAAGAGACTTGGAGATTTTAATTTCGAGCGTCATTATGGGGCTGAAGTAAAGGAAATCAAGCGGGGCGGACAAAGCTTTACCCAGAATCTGGAGAATGAATATCTTCGTGAGGGCGATACGCTGGTAGTGATGGCAGACGATTCTTTCGTACAGACCTGGGGAGAATCTTCCGTATTCGTGTTGCTGGCCAATGGAAAAGATACCGAACCTGTGCCCGGAAAGAAAAAACGCTGGTTTGCACTGTTCTTGCTGATCATGATGATTACGGGAGCTACAGTTGGCGAACTTCCGGCTGTCAAAGAAGCCTTTCCCGGCATCAAGTTGGATATGTTTTTCTTTGTCTCCATTACTACTATTATTATGGCCTGGACAAAGATCTTTCCTGCCCGCAAATATACGAAATACATTTCCTGGGATATCCTTATAACAATAGCTTGTGCCTTCGCCATCAGTAAAGCGATGGTAAACTCCGGAGTGGCAGATGTTGTGGCACGTTTTATCATTGATATGAGTGATCATTATGGACCTCAGGTATTGCTGGCGGCAATGTTTATCATAACGAATCTGTTTACGGAGTTGATTACGAATAATGCAGCTGCGGCTCTTGCCTTCCCGCTGGCACTTTCTATTTCCTCGCAGATGGGAGTCAGCCCGATGCCATTCTTTGTTGTGATTTGTATGGCTGCATCCGCCAGCTTCTCAACTCCTATCGGCTATCAGACGAACTTGATCGTTCAGGGTATCGGTAACTATAAGTTCACCGACTTCGTACGTATCGGACTTCCACTGAACATTATTACATTCTTGATATCTATTTTTTTAATACCTATAATCTGGCCCTTTTAATTGAATTATGACAGAAAAGAATATATATCCTATTTTTGATAAAATGCTTTCCCGAAAAGATAGGGAGGCATTGATTGGACAACATGCTGTAATGGTATGGTTTACCGGTCTCAGTGGTTCGGGCAAGAGTACTCTGGCCATTGCACTGGAACGTGAGTTGTATAAACGCGGTTTTTTCTGCCGCATATTGGATGGTGATAACATTCGCAGTGGCATCAATAATAACTTGGGCTTTACGGAGGCCGACCGTATAGAGAATATCCGCCGTATAGCCGAGGTCTCTAAACTCTTTATCGATGCAGGTGTTATTACGATCGCAGCATTTATCAGTCCCAACAATGAGATGCGCGAAATGGCAGCCGATATCATCGGGCGGGATGATTTCCTGGAAGTTTATGTCAGCACTCCACTCGAAGAGTGTGAGCGTCGCGACGTGAAGGGCTTGTATGCAAAGGCGCGCCAGGGTGAAATTAAGAATTTCACAGGTATTTCCGCTCCCTTTGAAGTGCCTGCGCATCCGGACCTTTCTCTCGATACCTCTGTTTTGAGTATTGAGGAATCGGTAGACAGGCTGCTTGAACTTGTATATCCACATATCTTAAAAGAGCAAGACTAAATTACACTTTTTGATTGATAATGAAAGAAGAATATAAATTGAGCCATTTGAAAGAACTCGAAGCAGAGTCCATTCATATTATCCGTGAAGTGGCAGCGGAGTTTGAGAATCCGGTGATGCTGTACAGCATTGGCAAGGACTCTTCGGTAATGGTGCGCCTGGCCGAAAAAGCATTCTACCCGGGAAAAGTACCGTTTCCTTTGATGCACATTGATTCTAAATGGAAGTTCAAGGAGATGATACAGTTCCGTGACGAATATGCCCGGAAGTTTGGTTGGAATCTGATTGTAGAGAGCAATATGGAGGCTTTCCATGCAGGTGTAGGCCCGTTTACGCATGGTAGTAAGGTACACACGGACTTGATGAAGACGCAGGCCTTGCTCCACGCATTGGATAAATATAAGTTTGATGCAGCTTTCGGAGGTGCCCGTCGTGATGAGGAGAAATCGCGTGCTAAGGAACGTATTTTTTCTTTCCGTGACAAGTTCCACCAATGGGACCCCAAGAACCAGCGTCCGGAGTTATGGGATATTTATAATGCCCGCGTTCATAAGGGAGAGAGCATTCGCGTGTTCCCGTTGAGCAATTGGACGGAATTGGATATCTGGCAATACATCCGCTTGGAGAATATTCCTATCGTGCCTTTGTACTTCGCCAAGGAGCGTCCTTGTGTAGAGATTGACGGAAATCTGATTATGGCTGATGACGATCGTTTGCCGGAACAATACCGCGATCAGATAAAGATGCGCATGGTGCGTTTTCGTACATTGGGCTGCTGGCCCTTGACCGGTGCTGTGGAGAGTAATGCCGATACCATCGAAAAGATTGTGGAAGAGATGATGACTACCACCAAGAGCGAACGTACTACCCGTGTCATCGACTTTGACCAAGATGCCAGTATGGAGCAGAAAAAGCGTGAAGGTTATTTCTAAAGCAACTAATCATAAAGAACGAAAGAAATGGATAATAAGTTAGATATAAAGGCTTTTCTGGATAAGGATGAACAAAAGGACTTATTGAGGCTGTTGACTGCCGGTTCGGTAGATGATGGGAAGTCAACTTTGATAGGGCGTTTGTTGTTCGACAGCAAGAAGCTGTATGAAGACCAGTTGGATGCATTGGAGCGCGACAGCAAACGTATGGGTAATGCGGGCGACCATATAGACTATGCGTTGTTGCTGGATGGATTGAAAGCCGAGCGTGAACAAGGCATTACTATTGACGTGGCCTACCGTTACTTCTCGACGAACAACCGTAAATTTATTATAGCCGATACTCCGGGACACGAGCAATACACCCGCAATATGATTACCGGAGGTTCCACTGCGAACCTCGCAATCATCCTGGTAGATGCCCGTATGGGTGTTATTACGCAGACGCGCCGGCATACTTTCCTGGTTTCACTGCTTGGAATCAAGCATGTGGTGCTTGCAGTGAATAAGATGGACTTGGTGGACTTCTCGGAAGAACGTTTCAACGAGATAGTCGGTGAATATAAGAAGTTTGTGGCACCCTTGAATATTCCTGATATAAACTGCATTCCTCTGTCTGCTCTGGATGGCGATAATGTAGTGGAGAAGTCGGAACGTACCCCTTGGTATAAGGGCATTTCATTGCTCGATTTTCTGGAGACTGTACATATCGATAATGACCATAATCTCAGAGACTTCCGTTTCCCGGTACAGTATGTGCTGCGTCCTAACCTTAATTTCCGCGGTTTTTGTGGTAAAGTAGCTTCCGGTGTTGTGCGTAAAGGGGATGAAGTGATGGCATTGCCCTCCGGCAAGAAATCTCATATCAAGAGTATTGTGACTTACGACGGAGAATTGGATTATGCTTTTCCGCCCCAGTCCGTAACGCTGACTTTGGAAGATGAAATTGATGTGTCGAGAGGGGAGATGCTGGTACACCCGGACAACTTGCCCATTATGGATCGTAATTTCGAAACCATGTTAGTATGGATGGATGAAGAACCGATGGACGTCAACAAGTCATTCTTCATCAAACAGACCACCAACCTGAGCCGTACGCGTATTGATAGCATCAAATATAAGGTGGATGTCAACACGATGGAACACCTTTCCGTGGAGAACGGGAAACTGACGAAGGAGACCCTGCCGATGCAGCTCAACCAGATAGCCCGTGTAGTACTGACTACTGCTAAAGAACTGTTCTTCGACCCGTATCAGAAGAATAAAGCCTGTGGCTCGTTCATTCTGATTGACCCGATAACTAACAATACCAGTGCGGTCGGTATGATTATAGATCGGGTAGAAGACAAGGATATGCATATTTCTGCGGATCTTCCCGTATTGGATTTACCGAAATTAGGCATTGCTCCCGAGCATTACGAAGCCGTGGAGAAAGCTGTGAAAGACTTGGAACGTCAAGGTATTGAAGTCATAATTAATAAATAGCAGTTGATTATTGATGATTACTTATACCGCTTATCGCGCAGCCTAATTGTCAATTGTCAATTATCAATTATCAATTAAAAATGGGTTTACTTGAATTCAATAAACTTCCGATAAACACCTTGGTAGGTGCTGATTGGAAAACTTTTAAAAGCATAACTGGAGGCCGTGAGATAGATGCTGCCTATAAAGGTAAATACCGGCTGACAAAAGCTGTTTGCCGCTTGCTCTCCACATTGGCTCCCTTGCAGGACAGACGCTACGAAAAGCTACTGGCAGATAAACCGCTGGAGCATGATCCGGTATTTATCCTGGGGCATTGGCGCAGCGGAACGACGTTTGTACACAATGTCTTTTCCTGTGACAGGCATTTCGGCTACAACACTACTTATCAAACTGTGTTTCCACACCTGATGATGTGGGGACAGCCGTTCTTCAAGAAGAATATGAGTTGGCTGATGCCGGATAAACGGCCTACGGATAATATGGAATTGGCTGTAGACCTTCCACAGGAGGAAGAGTTTGCCTTGGCAAATATGATGCCTTATACGTATTACAACTTCTGGTTTCTTCCGAAGTACCAGCAGGAGTATGCTGATAAGTATCTGCTATTTGATGACATAACGGAAGCTGAATTGAAAACATTTGAAGAAACATTTGTCAAGCTGATAAAGATTTCTCTTTGGAATACAAACGGCACTCAGTTCCTTAGCAAGAACCCGCCTCATACGGGACGTGTGAAGGAGCTTGTCAAGATGTTCCCGAATGCGAAGTTTATCTACCTGATGCGTAATCCTTATACGGTATTCGAGAGCACCCGCAGCTTCTTTACCAATACTATCCAGCCTCTGAAATTGCAGGATATCAGCAACGAAGAACTGGAAAAGAATATCCTCTCCATCTATACAAAGTTGTATCATAAGTATGAGGCGGATAAGGCAAGCATTCCCGCAGGAAATCTGATAGAGGTGAAGTTTGAAGATTTTGAGGCGGATGCAATGGCGATGACCGAACATATCTACAATGCCTTGTCAATCCCCGGCTTTGAGAAAGCTCATGCTGATATCGAGAAGTATGTAGGCGGAAAGAAAGGTTATAAAAAGAATAAATATAAGTACGATGACCGCACGGTACAACTGGTTCAGGATAACTGGAACTTTGCATTGGAGCAGTGGAAGTACGAAATTTAGTTGAACAAAAGAAATAAGGTTGATGATTCAAAAGAAAGTTTGTATGTTGGGAATGCTGTCTGCCATGCTCTGTTGCGGAGCAGTATCGGCGCAGCAGCACGAAGTAGAGATGATTCCTTTCGGAAATATGGATCAATGGATTGACCGTCAGATTAAGGAATCCGGTATTATCGGTGGTGCAATGAAGAATGTCTATGCCATCGGCCCTACTTCAACAATCCGGGAAAATAAGGAATATAAGAACATGGGAGGCTCTCCATGGGCAACATCCAATGTGATGGCGCGGGTAGCGGGTATTACTAAAACCAATACCTCCGTCTTCCCCGAGAAGAGGGGAGACGGATTCTGTGCCCGTATGGATACTCGTATGGAGAGCGTAAAGGTATTTGGAATTGTAGATATTACTGTGCTGGCCGCCGGTTCCATGTTCCTAGGTGAGGTGCACGAACCTATTAAAGGGACTAAGAATCCGCAGAAAATGCTGAATTCCGGAATTCCTTTTACCAAGAAACCCATCGCTGTGCAGTTTGATTATAAAGTGAAGATGTCCGACCGCGAGAAGCGTATTCGGGCAACAGGATTCAGCCGTATTACGGATGTGGAAGGGAAGGACTTTCCCGAAGTGAATTTATTCTTGCAGAAGCGCTGGGAAGATGAGAAAGGGAATATCTATGCCAAACGTGTGGGCACAATGGTGGTTCGCTACTATGCTACTACCGACTGGCACAATAATGCGACTTACTCCATCATGTATGGTGACATAACCGGAGATCCTGCATACAAGGCCCACATGATGCGTCTTCAGGTTGAAGAGCGTTATGCGGTAAATAGTAAAGGGGAGAGTGTTCCGGTGAGAGAAGTGGCTTGGGGAACCGAAGATGATGTTCCTACTCATCTGTTATTGCAATTCACCTCCAGCCATGGGGGAGCTTATATTGGTTCTCCCGGCAATTCGCTGTGGATTGATAATGTGAAGCTGATATATTGATTTTCACCTTTTTCCTATAAAAAATGCCTCGTGCTCAAATGATACACGAGGCATTTTCCTTATATTTCCCTAATACCTATTATTCCAGGATTACTACGCGGTTCAAGAAGTTCTTACCGAACATATTTGCAGTACCACCGAATCCAACGAGTTCGAGTTGGTCTTTATCAACGCCCTGAGCGATCAAAGCATCATAAACAGCCTGAGCACGTTTTTCAGACAACTTCTGGTTCCAGGAAGCACTACCGGTAGCTTTGTCAGCATAACCTGCAACTTTGTACTTCTTATCCGAATTAGCCTTCAGGATTTTAGCAGCCAGTTCGATGTTAACCTTGCCGTAATCGTCAATCTTGGCACTGCCGAGTTTGAAGAAGATGGCACGAGGACCGGCAACTTCAACTTCCTTAGTCACTTCCTTTACTTCAGGTTTCACGTTAGCCAATGCATTCTTGCAGTTAGCCAAGTCAGCCTGAGCTTGTGCCAGTTCGCTTCTGTATTTGTTGATTTCAGCATTGATAGCATCTTCATCAACTTTGGGACCGCAAGTTACAAACTTCTTACCACCGAAAGTGTAAGCTACACCCGCGGTTAGAGATATTGCACCGTCTGTGTGCGCAGAACTGTAGTTCCCGAAGATAGACGGAGACACTTCGCCTCTGGCTTCAATGTTGATGTCCAGATAACGGTTTACATTGAACTGTCCCATTAAACCGACAGAACCGTTAATCAAAGCATTCAATTTGCTTTGGTCACCGTAAGTCTTGGCAAAAGTCAAACCGGGACCGGCGAATACCGACAGTGTGAACACACGGCTGGGGTTATAACCGCCAATTGCATTGGAGAGATTGAACAAACCGTCGGCACGCAGTGTGAAGTAGTTTTTGTTCTTTACTTCATTGTACTGATTGGCAGGCATTCCATAATTGGAATACAATGTAGACCACATTCCGGCTACTTGTCCGCGAACACCCCAAACCGGGTTAAACAGTTTACCCACTGATATATGTATCAGCGGTGTGATGGCATGGCCCAAACCATAATCACTGTTGTCAGGGTTTACACAAACTTGGCCTCCTACACCAGCGCTGATAAAGATATTGTCTTTAAACTTCTCGCTGTAGTATTTCTCCTTTGTCTGTGCAGTTGCCGTCAAGGCGAAGCCTGCCAACATAATAGATAATATACTGAATTTATATTTCATTGTTTTATGTTTTTAATGATAAACTCTTGCTTCTTGCGTCTGTCTTTTATTTCAATCGGAACTGAAAACAAATTCCTCCGCTGAAATATTTCAACCGTTGCAATTCCACCTGCATGTGCAGATGTTTGAAAAGCAGGTAAGTGGCACCCAGTGCAACATCTTTTGAATCATATTCGGCTATAACCCTCAAATCGGGAGCAAAAGCCGGATTGTAACTGATGCCGGCGGCTATTCCATTTAGTTTGTACTCCTTTCTTTGGTTATATAGGTAGGAGAGGTGTATGCCGATCTCCTCTTTCCCTATAGCGATATGCTTGCTGGCGGCAATATAGAAACGGTTGTAATATCCGTTTCCTTCGGTCGAGCTGATTTTCCCGCCTCCGGAAGAGGTGAATGGATCGGATGCTCCCAAAACAACTGCCGGCATATATTTCCAGAACTGTCCTTCTTTCAAAGCCCGCAAGCGGAATGAAAAGTAACGGTCCTGATTGGTGAATCCGCTATAACCGTAAGGTTTCAGCCCTAAGGCTTCCGCCTTGAAAAGGGTACACGTATATGCCACTTCCAGCCATGGCATAATGGTTACATTCAAAAAATAATTGTACGTATGATAGTACCACGTAGGAGGAGTTATCTCCTTATTTAAAAAGTTACCGCCCAGCATTACCGTTTTGTCCCGTTGCATTTCTGCCGATGGGGCATGAAGCAAGCCGGTGGTTCCATACGTTAATTGAGCCGGAAGCAGAGAAGGTATGCAGGCAAAAAATAGTGCGATGCATAGTTGCTTCATTCTTGTTGTATACATTCTGATGCCTCCGGTTCAATGAGCACTTAGAAAAGATCCTCTTATTCGAAGTCGATGATACCACCACCGGCATTCAGATCCTGACCGTTGCCATGACCATGTGTATGACCGATTTCCAAGTCAGCTTCGATGGTTGTAGCAATAATCTTCTTCACTGTTACCGTGACATCGATTGTCTTCTTGTCTTTGGTGATTACCTGAACGGTGTAAGTCTTCATCTGTTGCTTTCTGGTCAGATTGAATCCTTTGACTTGCTTGTAAGGTGCAACAGTCAGTTGTACAGATACACTTTGGTTAGTATAGCTGCTGTTAGGCAGAATGTTAGCATTGTCAGCCTTGATCATCTTAGTAAGCAGCAGAGCTACATAGTTGGCTGTCTCCTTGTTCATGCTTGGTAAAGCAGCGGCAGCAGCTTCAGCCGGAGTCTTGCCTTCATAAGCAGTACCACCCAAATAATTGCCTTTTACAGTTACGCTGGCAGATGCAGAGCCGGTGAAGCAAGGTTTGTTAATGTATTCGGCTGCCAAGTCTGCACTGGCTCCGATTTTAACCTCAGAAACATAACCGAATCTGAACTTGGAGAAGTGATTAATCTTGCCCACAAATGCTTTGGAGCTCATGTCATACTCGGCATAGTTATTGGCATCTGCTTTCCAGGTATTGGTATTCTCGTTCAGATAAAGAACGCCGAGTACATAGTCCGGTTCTACGGTTACAGTAGTCGGAGCCTCGAACTTGATTTCGAGTGGTTTGGAGAATACTGCACCACTGGGCTGACCTTCATAAGTACGAACGGCAGCTGTAGTCTTTTCTGTCATGATATCGCGTTTCAAAGAAACGTTTTCAGCTTTTCCACCTACATAGTAAATCTGTGTTCCGGCAGGAATAGTTATCTGGTCTGCTACAGCTTTTGTCTCACCGGTTGTTTCACCAGTTTCTTCGTCGATAACAGCTTCAGTAGATACCAATTCTACCACAGCATCAGATTTAACTTCTACTGTCGGTATGTTTTCAAGCTCTTTCAAGTCGATACCTAATTCTTCTGCTACAGTTTCAAGACTTGAACTGATGTTGGCGTCTTTCAATGCATCTTCTACCGGAGTCGGCTTGGCGTCTTCCACAGGAACTTCCAATGTTTCGTCACCACCTACTTCTTGGTCAGGATCGGGAGGAGTAGTGGTATCTATCTTCATGGTGAAAGTACCCGTGTATTGCCATACGGCACCGCTTTCTTTCAGAGGAACCCACATGCTGATTGTCTGTTCTATATATCCGTTCTTGCTTACAGTGATATAGGCCATTGTTGTCGGCAATACGTACTTGGCAGGAATTTCTACACTGTAGATACCTTTGGCATCGCTGGTAGTCGTACCGCTAAAGCCTGTATTGGTAGTTACTTTGATGGTAGCATTGTTGATAGCAGCGTCTTTTTCATCTTTAAGCATACCTCCAATATAGTATTTAGCTTCTTGTTGTTGCTCTGCTTCAGTCTTCTGCATCAGTACAGTAGCAACCGTAACGGCAACTTGCTCGCCTTCACCTTCTTGTGCTGCAACCGGAGCAACATAGATGTTTGCATAGGCTTTGTTGTAACCTTCGGCAGTCAGTACAGCTGCATAATTACCCGGCTGTACATTCTCAACAGTAAAAGCGTTGCCGCTGACAGTTACATTGTCAAGACCTGCAATAACTACAGACTTCAAGGCTACAGCTGCACCCGATGTGTCGCTTGCGCTACCTTTGATGCTGTATTTTACAGTTTTGTATGTCGGGTCGTCATAACCCGGATACATGGCTGCATTTACAGTATAAACGGCAGTCTTGCCATTCTCGATGGTTTCTACATATACAGAACTTGTTACGGTTTTGTAATCTGCCTTAGAGATCGTAATGACGTTCATCCCGGCATCTACAGTCATCTCATACGTACCGTCTGCTCCGGTAGTTGTGTTATTGACTGTTGCTCCTGACAGAGGCTTTCCGGTAACAGCATCCGAAACGACGCCTGCAATCTTGTATACCGGCTTTTCGGTGCTTGGACCTTCTACATTGATCTCTTCTTTTTCATAGCAACTGGCAAACATGCCGCAGATTGCTATTAACATTAACGCTAACTTAGCGCTAAACCCAAATAAACTTTTCTTTTTCATCTCAATAAAATTAAAAATTTAACAATTCTGATTTAATAAAATATGGATTAAAACTATTTGATTGCATGATGTTGTCTCCCGGAGATGCACGATAAGTCTTGTAGCTGTATTGCTCATTTCCGGCATTGTATGCCATTCCCATGTTCCTGGATGGGGTGACGCGGGGTATATATCCTTTTCTTTTATATCTGTAAGGTGGAAGTGCTATTTGGAAGCGAAATCCTCCGTTAGCTTTGGCATCAGGACTTTTCATTGCGAAAAAACCGATGGAGGCATAGCGGAAGTGGCGGATGACATCGATTCGCACTCCCTTTTCTCCCAATAAGTATTGTTCACACTTCATGCTTGTTTCTATATTATATTGTGGCCAGTAGAAGCTGCCTCCCAACGACCATGTTAGTTTCATTTTTGTACCGTAATGGCAGGTAAACCCATCCCAATATGCTACTCCCGTATATCCTATCCGTGCTTCTATGCCGAAACGGTTGTCGCGGATAAGGCGATGCGTGAGCTTCAGATCCATGCCATAGCGTTCATTGCTAAAGTGTCCTATGGTAAATGTCCCCCATATATTATAAGGTAGGCGTATCATTTGCGAAATGCCTATAAAACCCGGATGTACCTTGTTATATAGGAATGGATATCCATCGTTGTAAACAGGCAATACCAATTGTGTTGTCAATCTCATGCCTTTCCATAGAGAAACCTCAATGGCCGGAGCCAGATTGAACAGTACTTGGTATATCTGTGTTATTACCAGATTCTTAAGAGATAATTCCGGATATACCACCACATCTACTTTAAACAAAGAACTATTCTTTCTCTTTACTTTTTTCACCTCTTTCCATGTCTCACCTAAATCGTAACTTACATTCCAATCTTGATGGCTTGGTTTTGATATTGTATCTACTTTATTATCAACGTGATAGTAAAGAGAAATTTGGGGTATATTATTATCGAGTACAATTATCCGGCATGGCTTTTTCTCCGGAAATGACATCGTAAAAAACAGGAAATCAGAATAAATATGTAACGCCTTGAATATCAATTGAATTTATTGAATGTTGCTACTTTTATTGAAAATGATTATCCTTCTCTATCCTTCACTTTTGATAGGTGATTGTTACTGGTTTGTTGCTATATTTAGTCTATATATCGTCTTAATCATATAACGCTAATTGCTGATATTCAGAGGAATAAATCTAAAAAGACTAAATTGTAGAGAATAAAAATGAAATACCAAATCTTTTATGAGTGACTTTTGTTACTGTTTTGTGACTAATAGCAGATAAATGTGTGTTTTTTTGATAGATAAGATTATGAGAAAGCAATTGAAAATAAAAGAGCCTATAAAAGTTAGGACAAAGAAACTGGCCAATGGTTGCCAGTCTATATACCTGGATATATATTTGGATGGAAAACGGAAATATGAGTTCTTAAAATTGTATATCATCCCCGAACGTGACAGGATAGACAAGAACAAGAACCTTGAAACATTGAAGTTAGCAAATGCAATAAAGTCTCAGAAGATCGTAGAATTACAAAATCAGACTTATGGATTTAACCGCACTAAAGTATCTAAGGTGAAATTAACTGATTATATGAGAGACATAGCAGAGCAAAGTGCTGATAACCTGGCACGGAAAAGTACGATACATGCTGTTATATGCCATTTGGATAACTATACCCCCGATGGAATATTGCTTAGAAAAGTAGATAAGGCATATTTATTAGGGTTCATAGATTATTTGAAGAAAGCAAAACAAAAACATAGTAAGAAAGAAAAAGCATTGCATGTTAATACCCAACTCCATTATTTTAAGACGTTACGCTATTGCTTGAATTGTGCTGTTTCTGAAGAATATATAACCAGTAATCCGATTGATAAAATGAAAAGTGAAGATAAACCCAAACGCCTCCGGACAGAGAGGGATTATCTCAGCATGAAAGAACTGACAGATTTAGTGCACACTCCTTTTTATAATACTCTGCTGAGGAAAGCCTTTTTGTTTAGCTGTTTTTGCGGGTTGCGGCATTGCGATATTGTAGCCTTACGATGGAAAGACATACGTTATGAGGAGAATGGAAATGCATTGCTGCACATCATACAACAAAAGACGAAAGAGGCTATATCGCTTCCATTGAGCACTGAGGCATTAAAGTACTTACCGCATAGGGGAAATGCTCAGAACTCGGATAGGGTGTTTGCAGGCTTAATTTCATTGGGGCGAAGTAATGAAATACTATATAGATGGGCAGAACAAGCAGGAATATCCAAGCATGTCACTTTTCATACCGCACGTCATACACATGCTACAATGATGTTGACATTAGGAGTCGATTTGTATACCGTTTCCAAGTTGCTGGGGCATACCAATATACAAACAACACAGGTTTACGCTAAACTTGTAGATGAGAGCAAGAAAAAGGCTGTTGCACTTATTCCTAATATTACATAACCTTCAGTTAAAGCCGGAATACAATATGTCATTCTGTATTTTTAATCATTAATTCTTCTTACCTTCTTCTTATCTTCTCCTTACCTACTCCTTACTTACTCCTTAGTTACTCCTTACTATAAGCAAGGAGTAGGTAAAGAGAAGATACATAAAGGGGGATAGTCAGATACGAACAGGAACTATTGAAGATGCATTCCCGATGCAGGGAATAAACGAATTTACTGATAGGATATTTGTTCTTTGGTAGTATCTGTTGTCTGTTATAATGTATATATGTGGAATTAATGCATATTTATTCTTAATTTTATAAAAGGCTTTTCTAATTGTTCTTTTTGGAGATGCTGAACGAGTTAGCGAGAATTGATAAAAAGCTACTATATGACACAAAAAACAACATTATAGTCTACAAAAGCGCATAATACTCCTTAATAGTTCAGGATAGTTAAGACATTACATATAAACATTCTGGGTGTTTATCAGGTGTTTTTGAAGAAAAAACTACATTATTTCATTTTTTCATATAATAATCTTTGGTATTATTAAAAAAGTGTCTATTTTTGCACCATATTTTGTGTTGCGTGAACACAAAAAATGATTGAAAAAGATGAGGTATAAAAACTCTAACATAAGAAAGTGCCTAAATACTAAAACAATAGCGCAATGCGCGGCGTTCTTTTTATACTGTTTGCTTCCTTTAAAGGGATTTTGCCAAACGGGGGAAAGTACCGTAAATACTTTAGTAGAGATGGGATTTGAAAATGTTGGATGGACAGAAGACGGCAATGAACGTGTATATGTTCTGCAGAATTCTGCATATCGTTTACAAGGGGTCGGCATAAGCAAGGCGGTGGATGTCATCCAAAAGATGGGTTTACCGGAGAAAAAGTCATGCCGGATAATTGTTTTAAACAATAATGTACCTCAGATCTCACTTTATTATCATCCTTTAAAGGGTGATAGCGTGCTTCAGGCAGAACGCAACGACTGGAATGTCAGTTATGAGTTGGGTGATGCATGGAAAGAGGCGCGAAAGATAAAGTTGAAAAATAGTTCTTTGTTTAAGGTTGATGTATTGGTGTATCCTCAATTGGCATTCAAGAATCTGATAATTACGCAGATTTATCAGGTCTTGTTTGATTTGAGTCCTGCTATAGAAGTTTCGTTTTGGAAAGGGATGAAGGTAACTGCACAGCTGAAGGTGCCTGTTTATAATGATGGGTATGGGAAGTATGAAGGTAAGGTTCATCCTGGTAACTTGACGATATCGCAGCGTTTACGATTGCCGTATAATATATTCGGTAAGGTGACCGCTGGTTATTTTAATGCAGACCAATATGGTTTTGATGCGGAGTTTTTCCGTCCTTTTAATGATGAGCGTTTTTCGCTGCTGGCCCGAATTGGATATACGGGAACGGGATATTGGGATGGCTTTAAATTGCATTATGATCCCTCGACATGGGTTGTTACCTGGTCTTTAGGAGGCAGTTTTTATTGGCCGCAATTTAATACCCAGTTTACGTTGAAAGCCGAGCAGTATTTGATGGAGGAAAAAGGAGTCAGATTTGAAATGATTCGTCATTTTCGTTATTGCTCAATAGGCTTTTATGCAATGAAGGCAGAAAACGCAAAGTCTAATGGTGGCTTTCGGTTTCAAGTGGCTTTGCCACCCTATAAATATAAAAGGAAGGGATATATACCGCGTGTGAATACTTCTGCTAATATGGGTATTGTTTATAATGCAGGTAACGAACGACTTTATTATAAGCAGTATAAGGCAGAGGCTAGCGATAATATAATGGAACAAAATAGTTTTAACCCATATTTTATTAAGTCAGAATTGTTAAATTTTTAATTAAATTATTGAGATGAAGAAGATTAAATTCTTAAACGGCATGAGTGCAGTATTTGCATTAGCCGTAGTAGCTTTGGCTACAACTTTCACTTCTTGTGAGAAGGAAGAGTTCAATGTAAAAGTTGAACCAATTAATGCACAGGCCACTATTAGTCCGATTGTACTTGCTGTAGAAAATGGCGTTACTAAAGATGTAACAGGTGATGCTGCTATTACCTATGATCCGGCTTCTACATTTACAGGTAGCCCTAGTTTTGCTGGTGCAACAGTTACTATTGGAGTTACTTATAAGGATATGAGCACATCAGTAAAAGTAATTGTTCCGGCATTGCAAGCTGGTCAGTTCGCTTCACTGACTCCGACTATTATTCTTCAGAAAGAGGCTCCTGAAACGAAGATTGAAATGAATGAAACTGCAACAACTCAGGAGGTTTCTAAGGATGGTAACAAAGAAGTACCTAACCCTACTGATTATTGGGTTACTACAACTGTGAAGTATACGAAAAAATCTGGTAATTTAGTTTTGGAAGATTCAAAGGTTATTAATACTACAGATTTTTCAGAACGTATGCTTGCTGAATCTTTCTTTAGTACGCTTAAGAATACTTATGAGGAAACTCCTGCCGTTGAAGAGGGCGTTAAAGTATATGCTCATTCTCAAACAGAAGCTAAAGTAGTTTATACTGTTGTAACGACTGAATATAAGATCGTTAAGACTGCAGATGCTAATACGAAGGCTGGAGAAGAAGTTCTTGCTTCTATTAAGACTCAAAATTATACGAAGACAGATTTGCAAATCAAAGATAACCAACCTATTCCGGGTCACAATCATGCTCCTCAAGGTCATGGTCACGGTCATGGTCATGGTGATGATGGTAACGCAGGTGGCGGTATTGTAATCGCTGACTAATTGATTTCTTGCTGTAGTTATTTATCTTAAAACTAAAGAGAAAAGATGAAAAGTAAATTAATAATAGCCTCTTTATTGTTAGCAGGCGCTTGTGCTACGGTTAGTGCACAAGAAAAGACTAAATATTATACCGATAAGGCATCGGATAATATCTTTGTAGGAGTAGGCGTTGGGGGTATGGCCGTAATTAACGACGGTCTCAATACTCCGACAATGAACTTTAATATCTCCGTAGGTAAGTATATCACTCCGGTTTGGGGTGTGCGTGGTCAATTTGGTGGAATTTCTCAAAGCCTTGATGATCAGGATTCTGGTTATCATCGTTATTGCAAGAAATTCGGCGAAATTAACTTGGATGCTATGGTAAATCTGATTAATTTGTTCGCTGGCTATAATCCTAACCGTGCATTCGACCTCTATGTATTTGGTGGTCCTACAATGAACGTAAGTAAGGCAGTAGATACTGATCTTAGTATTAATGCTGGTACAGGCAAGGAAACCTATTCTTATACAGAAGATGGTATGAAAGCCCGCTTCGGTGCAACTGTAGGTTTGGGCTTGGCTTATAACATCAGTTCAAAATGGGCTGTTAACCTGGAAGGTCGTTTGGGCGTAACTCCTTCTATCTTCGGTGATGCAAGCGACTGCCGCAAGGCTGAAGCTACTGCTCGCGTAAACGTAGGTTTGGCTTATACTTTCGGTGGCAAGAAGTTTGTTGCTGCTTCTAATATTGACGAAGATGCTATCAACGCAGAAATCAACAGATACAGAAGCGAACTGGCACAGGCTCAGGCTGACCTGGCTAACTGCAAGAATGCATTGGCTAACGTGAAACCTGAAGTAAGAGAAGTTACTAAGGAAGTTGAAGTTGCCGGTCCTCGTGCTATCTTCTTCAAGATTGGTAGCGCTCGTCTTGACGACTACGGTAAGGTTAACATCGAATTGGCTGCTAAGATCCTGAAGGCTAATCCGGATAAGAAGTACAAAGTTGCAGGTTATGCTGATAAGGCTACCGGTAGCGCTTCTTGGAACCAGAAGTTGTCTGAAAAACGTGCTCAGGCTGTTTACGATGCTTTGATCGCTCAGGGTGTTGACAAAGATCAGCTCGAACTCGTTGGATTCGGTGGTACTGCAAACATGTTCGGTAAGAACTTCTTGAACCGCGTAGTTATTCTTGAATAATATAACTTCAGTGGAAAATAGACTCTAATAATGAAGGCGTCTGGAATTCAGACGCCTTCTTTTTAGTATATCTGCTGTTATAGAATATATCTGATTTTTATCATTAGTGACTGAACCTATATTTGATGATGAAGTTTAAACTACTCTTTATCGTTCTTCTTTGTTGCTTGTCTCTTTCGATTTCTGCCCAATTGACGTATGGTACAACTGGTTTGCTGCATGCCCCTTCGGCTGAAATGCAACCTGATAAAACCTTTATGGTCGGTGGAAATTTCATGAATAAAGAATTGACGCCGCCTACCTGGTATTATCATACTTATAATTATTTTCTGAATATTACTATATTCCCGTGGATGGAAGTTGCCTATACTTGTACGCTTTTTAAAGCGGAAGCATTGGGATTGAAACCTTATGGATATAGTGGATTTACCAATCAGGATCGTTACTTCTCATTGAGATTGCGAGCCTTGAAGGAAGGACAATTCTGGGAGTATATGCCTGCGGTAGTGGTAGGAACATCCGATCCGTTTACCTCTTCCGGAGGTGGAGTAATCAGTTCTACCGAAGGGAACGGATACTATAGCCGTTTCTATATTGCTGCCAGCAAGCATGTGCCTATTGTAGGTAAAGAAGAAATAGGTGTTCACCTCTCTTATCTCTACAATGATCGTAAAGAGTATAAGTTGAATGGCTTTGCATTGGGTGTCACTTATAATCCGTCTTTTCATCCCCAGCTACGGTTGATAGCTGAATATGACTCGAAAGACTTTGCTTTAGGTGCAACTTACTTGCTGTTTAACCATTTTCACATTCAAGTGCAAATGCAGAAAATGCAGTATTTCAGCGGTGGATTAACCTATCAACTTCGTCTGAAGTAAGAAAATTTATATAGAAAAAGGGTGTCAGCGTTGTGTTGACACCCTTTTTGTGTTATAATATATTTAAGATTGGGGGAGGAATTCAAATTTTAATCGTAATTTTGTAGCCCATTATGAGTAGAATAATAGCCATTGACTACGGTCGGAAACGTACGGGAATAGCCGTGAGCGATACATTGCAGATGATTGCCAACGGTCTGACCACTGTGCCTACACATCAGCTACTGCCGTTTATCCTTGATTATGTGGCAAAGGAACCGGTAGAGCGGATTCTGGTAGGCCTTCCCAAGCAGATGAACAATGAGGCCTCGGAAAATATGAAGAATATCGAGCCTTTTGTCCGTTCGTTGAAGAAGAAATTGCCGGATATGCCGGTGGAGTATGTTGATGAACGCTTTACTTCCGTTCTGGCGCATCGAACGATGCTCGAAGCAGGGTTGAAGAAGAAAGACCGGCAGAACAAGGCGTTGGTGGACGAAATCAGTGCGACTATCATTCTGCAAACTTATTTGGAAAACAAACGTTTTTCGAACCTTTAATTTTAAACTTTTAATTTTTAATTATAAATATGATTTTACCCATTTATACATACGGGCAGCCCGTATTAAGAAAGGTAGCGGAGGACATTGCTCCGGATTATCCGAACTTGAAAGAACTGATTGAAAATATGTTTGAAACCATGGAAAACGCCGAAGGTGTGGGACTTGCCGCACCGCAAATCGGTCTTCCTATTCGCGTGGTTACTATCAACCTGGATGTGTTGTCGGATGACCTGCCTGAATATAAAGGTTTCCGCAAGGCATATATCAATGCCCATATTTTGGACGTGGCAGGCGAAGAGGTTTCTATAGAAGAAGGTTGTTTGAGCCTTCCGGGAATTCATGAATCCGTGAAGCGTGGTGACAAGATACATGTGCAATACCTGGATGAGAACTTGGAAGCTCATGACGAAATCGTAGAAGGCTATCTGGCTCGTGTGATGCAGCATGAATTCGACCATCTGGATGGCAAGATGTTCATCGATCATTTGTCGCCGCTTCGCAAGCAGATGATAAAAGGAAAGTTGAATGCTTTACTGAAAGGCAAGGCGCATTGTACCTATAAGGTGAAAACAGTGAAGAAATAAGTAAACCATATAATAAGGTATAAAAGGCTCAAAAAATATAAAAAGTCTTCCGTTAATCCCGACAAGTAAACGAAAAACGTTACTTTTGTTTCGTTTACAAGTACTTATAAAACAAGATGGTAAAAAAAATACTGACGGCTATTTTGCTGTTGCCCACGTTGTTGTATGCGCAGATCAATACAGAACGGGTGATGACTATCGCTCGCAACGCATTGTATTTTGAGGACTACGTGCTATCTATCCAATATTTCAATCAGGTGATTAACGCGAAGCCTTATTTGTATGAACCTTATTTCTTTCGTGGATTGGCTAAAATCAATTTGGACGATTTCCAGGGGGCTGAAGCTGACTGTGATGCCGCTATCCAACGAAATCCCTTTGTAGTAGGTGCCTATCAAATTAGAGGTTTGGCACGTATCCGGCAAAATAAGTTTGACGGAGCGATTGAGGACTATCAGACTGCCCTTAAATACGACCCTGAAAATGTTGTGCTTTGGCATAACCTATCCCTCTGCCATATCCAGAAAGAAGATTATGAGGCTGCCAAGGATGATTTGGGCAAGCTCCTCACGATTGCTCCCAAATATACACGTGCCTATCTGATGCGTGGTGAAGTTTCCTTGAAGCAGAATGATACGATACAGGCTTTGCACGATTTTGATAAAGCCATCGATATGGATCGTTATGATCCGGATGGATGGGGTGCAAGAGCCATCGTACGTCTTCAGCAAGGAAAGTATAAGGAAGCGGAAGCCGATTTGGACCAGTCCATTCATCTGAGTGCAAAGAATGCCGGTAATTACATCAATCGTGCATTGGCGCGTTTCCATCAGAATAATCTGAGAGGTGCCATGAGTGACTATGACCTGGCATTGGATATCGATCCGAATAATTTCCTCGGACACTACAACCGTGGTTTGTTGCGTGCACAGGTGGGTGATGACAACCGGGCGATAGAAGACTTTGACTTTGTGTTGAAGATTGAACCGGACAATATGATGGCTACCTTCAATCGTGGCTTGTTACGTGCGCAGACTGGTGATTATCGGGGGGCTATCAGCGACTATTCCAAGGTAATAGATGAATATCCCAACTTTATGGCAGGTTATTATCAGCGTGCCGAAGCCCGTAAGAAGATTGGTGACCACAAGGGTGCCGAGCAGGATGAATTCAAGATCATGAAGATGCAGATTGACAAGCGTAACGGCGTTTCATCCGGCAATGGCAATGAAAATTCCAATAGTGATAATAAGGATGTAGCCGACAATTCGTCTGAGAACTCTGGTGAAAATGGCGGTGGAAAGACCCGTAAGAAATCTGATAAGAACATGGAGAATTATCGGAAGATTGTGATTGCAGATGACTCGGAAGCTGACCAACGCTACAAGAGTGACTATCGTGGTCGTGTACAAGACCGGAACGTGACTATCAAGCTTGAACCGATGTATGCTTTGACTTATTATGAGAAGATGAGTGATGTAAAACGCATCGTACATTATCATAAATATATCGATGAACTGAATCACTCGAAACTTTTCCCGAAACCGCTACGCATCACCAATATGGAAGCTCCGCTGACGGAAGAGCAGGTGCGTTTCCACTTTGCTTTGATTGATGCCCATACATCGGATATTGTGGCAGATGACAAGAATGCAGAGAAACGCTTTATGCGTGGATTGGACTTCTATCTGGTTCAGGATTTTGCCAGTTCTATCGATGACTTCACGCAGAGTATCTTGCTGGATGATACCTTCTTCCCGGCATACTTTATGCGCGCCTTGGTGCGTTGCAAGCAGCTGGAATATAAGAAAGCCGAGGCTACATTGAATGAGGGAGCTGTCTCCGGAACATCGGATACCAAGAAGCCGGAAGTGACGGCGGTAGACTATGAAATCGTAAGGAATGATTTGGATCATGTCATCCAACTGGCTCCTGACTTTGTTTATGGATATTATAACCGGGGCAACTTATTGTCTATGCTGAAAGATTATCGTGCGGCTTTGGCTGATTATGATAAGGCAATAGAACTGAATCCAGATTTGGCTGAAGCGTACTTTAACCGTGGATTGACGCATATCTTCCTGGGAAATAACAAGCAAGGTATTTCTGATTTGAGTAAGGCGGGAGAGTTGGGTATTGTATCGGCCTACAATATTATAAAGAGATTTACAGACACCCGGGAATAACATTTTTTTGCTAAAAAATAGAATATCAAAAAGAATTAGTTATTTTTGCGTTCTGAAATTTGAAATATACATACTATTATGATAAAGATAACATTTCCAGACGGCTCTGTTCGTGAATACAACGAAGGGGTAACGGGACTGCAAATTGCAGAAAGCATCAGTTCACGCTTGGCACAAGACGTATTGGCTTGTGGTGTGAACGGAGAGATTTATGATTTGGGGCGTCCTATCATGCAAGACGCCGAAGTTGTTCTCTACAAATGGGAGGATGAACAAGGTAAGCATGCCTTCTGGCATACAAGTGCCCACTTGCTCGCTGAGGCTTTGCAGGAACTTTATCCGGGCATTCAGTTCGGTATAGGTCCTGCCATCGAAAATGGCTTCTACTATGATGTAGATCCGGGAGAGGCAACAATAAAGGAAGCTGACCTGCCGGTCATTGAGAAGAAAATGGCTGAGTTGGTTGCCAAGAAGGAAGCTGTTGTCCGAAAAGATATTGCAAAAGCGGATGCTTTGAAGATGTTCGGCGACCGTGGGGAAACTTACAAGTGTGAGTTGATTTCTGAATTGGAAGATGGCCACATCACTACTTATACGCAAGGTGCATTCACCGATTTGTGTCGTGGCCCTCACTTGATGACTACTGCACCTATCAAGGCTATCAAACTGACTTCTGTAGCCGGTGCTTATTGGCGCGGGCAAGAAGATCGCAAGATGATGACCCGTATCTACGGTATCACCTTCCCGAAGAAGAAAATGCTGGATGAGTACCTTGTTTTATTGGAAGAAGCCAAGAAACGCGACCACCGTAAGATTGGTAAGGAAATGGACTTGTTCATGTTCTCTGATACGGTAGGCAAAGGTTTGCCGATGTGGTTGCCTAAGGGTGCGGCATTGCGTCTGCGCCTGCAGGAGTTTTTGCGTCGCATCCAGGCACGTTACGATTATCAGGAGGTCATTACTCCGCCAATCGGCAATAAATTGCTGTATATCACTTCCGGTCACTATGCTAAATATGGTAAGGATTCGTTCCAGCCCATCCATACGCCGGAAGAAGGAGAGGAGTACTTCTTGAAACCGATGAACTGCCCTCACCACTGTATGATCTACAAGAACTCACCCCGTTCTTATAAAGACCTGCCTTTGCGTTTGGCAGAGTTCGGTACGGTTTGCCGTTATGAGCAGAGCGGTGAATTGCACGGATTGACTCGTGTACGTAGTTTCACACAGGATGATGCACATATCTTCTGTCGTCCCGACCAGGTGAAGGATGAATTCCTTCGTGTAATGGATATTATCTCCATTGTATTCCAATCCATGAATTTTGCGAACTTCGAAGCACAGATTTCTCTACGCGACAAGGTAAACCGTGAGAAGTACATCGGTAGCGATGAAAACTGGGAGAAGGCAGAACAGGCTATTATCGAAGCTTGTGAGGAAAAGGGATTGAAAGCAAAGATCGAATATGGTGAAGCTGCTTTCTACGGTCCTAAGCTGGACTTTATGGTGAAAGATGCTATCGGCCGTCGCTGGCAGTTGGGTACTATCCAGGTGGACTACAACCTGCCGGAACGTTTCCAATTGGAATATACAGGTGCTGACAACCAGAAGCATCGTCCGGTAATGATTCACCGTGCGCCGTTTGGTTCAATGGAGCGTTTTGTTGCTGTACTTATTGAGCATACAGCCGGTAAGTTCCCGTTGTGGCTGACACCCGATCAGGTTGCTATTCTGCCTATCAGCGAGAAATTCAATGATTATGCCCAGGAAGTAAAACAGTATTTGAAGAAATATGATATCCGTGCCATTGTGGACGAGCGTAACGAGAAGATTGGACGTAAGATTCGCGATAACGAGATGAAGCGCATTCCTTATATGCTGGTTGTAGGCGAGAAAGAAGCCGAAAACAGGGAAGTGGCTGTTCGTAAGCAGGGAGAAGGCGATCAAGGAACCATGAAATTTGAAGATTTCGCTAAAAAAATGAACGAAGAAGTTCAGAATATGATAAATAAATGGTAACTTTGCGCCCAATTGTAGAAGCATAGCATATATTAGATGTTCTAAAGACAGCTTTTACTTAACATAAATAATTAATTTGGGAGTAATAAATAAGAAACAAACTGGAAGTAAACGTTATTTAATGAAGAATGACAGCTTAAAAGGGCAACACCGGATCAATGAGCAGATCCGTGCCAAAGAAGTCCGCATAGTGGGCGACGAAGTGGAAGCCAAAGTGTATCCGATAGCTCAGGCATTAAGACTTGCCGAAGAGCACGAAGCGGATCTCGTGGAGATTTCTCCAAATGCAGAACCCCCTGTTTGTCGTATTATCGATTACTCTAAATTTCTTTATCAGTTAAAGAAGCGTCAGAAGGAGCAGAAGGCAAAACAGGTAAAAGTTAACGTAAAGGAAATACGTTTCGGTCCTCAGACAGATGACCATGACTATAACTTTAAGTTGAAACATGCCAAAGGCTTTTTGGAAGATGGCGACAAGGTGAAAGCCTATGTGTTCTTTAAAGGACGTTCCATCTTGTTCAAAGAACAGGGAGAGGTTTTACTGCTTCGTTTTGCCAATGATTTGGAAGACTATGCAAAGGTAGATCAGTTGCCGGTTTTGGAAGGAAAGAGGATGATTATCCAGCTCTCTCCGAAAAAGACCGCTGCACCGAAGAAGGTTGCTACGCCGAAGCCTGCAGATAATGCATCGAAGGCTGCTGCAGCTGAAGAGCAAGAAGAAGAATAAAGAAATGAGTAACGCCATAGGTATAGTGCGTTGCCATATAATTTAAATAATTTAAAAATAAGTAAGATGCCAAAGATGAAGACTAACTCCGGTTCTAAAAAGAGATTTACTCTTACCGGAACAGGTAAAATCAAAAGAAAGCACGCTTTTCACAGTCACATTCTGACTAAGAAGACTAAAAAGCAAAAGAGAAATCTGTGTTACTCTACAACCGTTGATATAACGAATGTAAGCCAGGTTAAGGAACTCTTAGCAATGAAGTAAACAAAAAGCGTACTAAAATTAAAGTTATTAACCGAATGCATTAGCCTTAAGTCCGCTGCGTGAAGTAACGGCGCTAACATTCAAAAACAAGTAAAACTATGCCAAGATCAGTAAATCATGTTGCTTCTAAAGCAAGAAGAAAGAAAATTTTGAAATTGACCAGAGGTTACTTTGGTGCAAGAAAGAACGTTTGGACCGTTGCCAAGAATACTTGGGAAAAAGGTTTGACCTATGCGTTCCGTGACCGTAAGAATAAGAAGAGAAACTTCCGTGCACTGTGGATTCAGCGTATCAATGCTGCCGCTCGTTTGGAAGGTATGTCTTACTCTAAGTTGATGGGAGCTTTGCACAAAGCAGGTATCGAGATCAACCGCAAGGTGTTGGCTGATTTAGCGATGAACCATCCGGAAGCTTTCAAAGCAATCGTTGCTAAAGCAAAAGCTGCATAAAAAGCAGTTCGCTGATAAATTACAGGGTGCTGATTACTTGTTTGGTAGTCAGCACCTTTTGTTTTTAAGGAATAGGAACGGAGGTTAAAACCGGAAAGAATTAGAAACAATTTACTACTTTTTCTTGTTTCTTTCACAGAAACTCATTACCTTTGTTATAGAAAAAATAGCCGCATTGATTGGATCGGGAAACTCATCAATTTTTATGAAATACCGAGACAAGCTTCGCTTCTCAATGGCGGGCCACGCCCTTCGGGGTAACTCTTGAGTCGGTGGATTACAAAGAGGACGAGCGCTCAAATCATGTCATACGGAGTTTCATCACATCATCGGTGCGGCTTTCTATAAAAAAGGAACGGTAATCAATCAAAATTACCGTTCCTTTTTCTGTTTTATTGAAATATCTGTACTTTTACTACAGGTAAGTCCGTCGCCTCGCGCAGTTAAGTGTGTGTGCTTACGCAGGTAACTGCGTGAGGCGATACGGATAAGTTTACTTATTGTCTCGTAAGTCTTTTACTCTGACGGCTTTTCCTTCGCTCTGAGGTAACGAGCCTTTCTTTACCAACTGTAACTTAGGAGTTACCAGAATCTCGTCTTTCAGCTGGCGTGTTATCGCCTTACGAATCTTCTCCAGTTCAATGTAGTTATCTGTAGAGAGATCGCTAAGTTCTACCTCTACAATCATTTCATCCTGGTTGTTGACAGTCTCGAGGGTAATGAGGTAATTGCTGCCCAGTTGCGGGAATTGCACCAATACCTTTTCCACTTGCATGGGGAAGATATTTACTCCCTTGATGATAAACATGTCATCACTGCGTCCCTTGATTCGGTCTATGCGGAGGTGAGTACGTCCACAAGGACACTGCCCTGGTAGAATGCGGGTGAGGTCGCGTGTACGGTAGCGTATTAGCGGCATCATCTCGCGATCGAGTGTGGTCAATACAAGTTCGCCGATTTCACCTTCGGGAACGGGTTCACCGGTTTCAGGATCAATGATTTCAACGAGATAGCAGTCTTCCCAAAAGTGCATGCCGTTTTGCTCTGTACATTCAAATGCTACGCCGGGACCATTCATCTCGGTCATACCAAAGCTGTTGTAAGCCTTGACGCCAAGCATACGTTCAATCTTCTTGCGTTGTTCGTCGGTATGGGGCTCAGCGCCAATGAGAAGGGTTTTCAGACTGGTACTGGTTGGATCGATGCCTTCTTCCTGGAATACTTCGGCTAAGCGGATGGCATAGCTGGGTATGGCATGAAGGGCGGTTGTCTTGAAATCCGTAATGAACTTAATCTGGCGCTTACTGTTGCCGGCTGCTGCCGGAACAGTCAATGCTCCGAGACGTTCGGCACCGTATTGAAAACCTAATCCTCCGGTAAACATACCATAGCCGGAACTGTTCTGAAATACATCCGTCTTGCGCAGGCCTACTGTATAGAGACAGCGGGCTACCAGATTTGCCCAGGAATCGAGATCGTGTTGGGAATGCACAATGACGGTTGGTGCTCCCGTTGTGCCACTGGAAGAGTGGATACGTACACCATCTTCACGCATATTGCCTGCTACCAGTCCGAAAGGGTAATTGGCACGCATGTCGGCTTTGGTGGTAAACGGTATTTTGCGTATATCTTCTACAGACCGTATCTCGTCGGCTGTGATTCCGTGTTCTTGGAATACCTTTTTGTAATAAGGTGAATTAGTTGCTATGCCGACCGTCTTTTTTAGCCGTTGAAGCTGCAACTCGCGCAGCTTCTCCCGGGGCATGGTTTCGATTTCTTCTTCCCAGTATTTGTCGTTCATGGTATTAAAAAGATTAATTATTACATCAATTTTTCTGCGATATCTTTGCCGGCAGCAAGTGCTTTGAGGTTCATTTCTACAATATCATCTCCTTTGCGCTGGAAGATTTCGCGAATGCTATCTTGTATCTTCACATAGTCGATGCCGAGGAAAGGGATAGTTGCACCCAGCAGTACGATATTGGCTACACGGGTGGAACCTACTTCCTTGGCCACTTCGTTGACATTCAGCATGATTTTGTGCGGCAGCTTGTTGATTTCGGCTTTTATGTCCTCTTCAGCCGGATAATTCGGAATATTGATGAAGGGAGCTTCGTTAGTCACCAGCCAGCCTTCGGGGCTCAGATAGGGGAGGTAACGGAGGGCTTCCATTGGCTCTAATGAAATGATGAGATCGCATTTGCCTGTAGGGATAAGGTCGGACGAAATGGGTTGGTCACTGATGCGCAGGTTGGATTGTACGTCACCACCTCGTTGGCTCATACCGTGCACTTCTGCCTGTTTCATGTATAATCCGTCCTTGAGGGCTGCTTTACCGATTACGGTGGCGATAGAGAGGATACCTTGTCCTCCCACACCGGAGAGTATGATGTCTTTTTTCATGGTTTTACTTGTTTCGTTTTTTACGTGCTAATGTTTGGATACATTCTCTGCGGGGGATGATGACGGATACACCGCGATATTCGATTTCTTCGCGTATCACCTGCTTCATCTCTTCATAATTCTTCTTTAAAGGAATTACGACACGGATATGTTCCGGAGCTACTCCGATACCTGCGCAGATAGCTTCCAAACGTCCGGTTCCGGCAGAATCTTGTCCTCCGGTCATGGCGGTGGTTTCATTATCTGAAATGACGATGGTTACGTTGGCATTTTCGTTGACGCAGTCCAGTAGTCCGGTCATGCCCGAATGGGTAAATGTAGAGTCGCCGATTACAGACACTGCCGGGTGTACACCTGCATCCGAAGCTCCTTTGGCCATTGTGATGGATGCTCCCATATCTACACAAGAGTTGATGGCATTGAACGGGGCATTGGCTCCCAATGTGTAGCAACCGATGTCGCTGAATACTTTATAAGCAGGATATTCTTCTTTCAATACTTGCGTAAGTACCGTGTACATATCACGATGGCCGCAACCTTCGCACAATGCAGGCGGGCGCATCTCTACGAGAGAAGGTACGCTGAATTCGGCCTTGTTTTCTTTGCCTACGGCGCGGGCAACGCTGTCCGGGTTCAACTCACCGTCTTGCGAGAGTGTACCGTCCAGGCGACCTTTTACTTTTATTCCGATGCCAAGATATCCTTTCAGTTGTTTTTCAACGAAGGGTTGTCCGTCTTCCAGTACCAGAATTTCGTCGCATGCTTCTATCAGTTGCATCAATTGCTTCTTGGGAAGTGGATATTGGCCGATTTTCAATACCGGATATTCACAACCGTCAGGATAGTTCTCCATCAAATAGTTGTAGCCAATGCCACAAGCTACGATACCCAACTTCTTATTCGGTCCGTCAATATATTTGTTGTATGGAGAGTTTTCGGAGGCTTTGATGAATTCATCTTGGCGTTGCAGCAAAACTTTGTAGCGCTTGCGTGCATTTCCAGGCAATAAGATGAACTGACGCGGATCGTCACTGAATGAAACGCCGTTTTGTGGTTGCTGTTCTTTGCTTTCTACGCCAGAACGGGAGTGGGCCAGGCGTGTAACCATGCGCATCAACAAGGGTTCACCTGTCTGCTCGGAGAAGGCAAAACCATTATATACCATATCGTAGGCTTCCTGCTGGTTGCTCGGTTCGTACATCGGAATCAATGAAAAATCGCCGTAGAAACGACTGTCCTGCTCGTTCTGTGAGGAGTGCATACTTGGATCGTCGGCTGCAATGACAATCAGACCGCCTTTTACACCGGTAATGGCAGAGTTGATAAAACAGTCGGCAGCCACATTCATGCCCACATGCTTCATGCACACTAACGCACGTTTACCTGCAAACGACATGCCTAAGGCTGCTTCCATAGCAGTTTTTTCGTTGGAGCACCAGCGATTGTGGATGTTTCGTTCGGCAGTAATCGGTGCCATCTGAATATATTCTGTTATTTCCGTAGAAGGAGTACCGGGATAGGCATACACGCCTGAAAGGCCGGCATCTAATGCAGCTTGTGCAATGGCTTCATCGCCAAGTAAGAGTTGCTTGCTCATATTTGATTGTTTAATGTTAGTCATGGTTTTAATATTTGACGCAAATATAGGATTTTGCTTTTATTTTATCATCAGATTACTTGAAAATCTTTCTTTCGTTTAATGCATTCCAGTATTTTCTTGCATTTCTCATGTGTTCGGCATAGTTGGATGCAAAGTTGTGGGTGCCCGAGAAGTCTTCTTTGGCGCACATGTAAATATAATTATGCTTTGTATAATTCAGCACAGCATCCAGTCCGATGGGAGAGGGGATACGTATCGGGCCGGGAGGCAGACCGGCATTGAGATAGGTGTTATAAGGTGAATTGATACCAAGATGCGCGTTGGTGATTCTCCGTAAGCCGAAATCTTGCAGGGCAAACTTGATCGTTGGGTCGGCTTGCAAAGGCATACCGCTGTGAAGGCGGTTGATGTAGAGTCCCGCTACCATTGGCTTCTCGGGGTTGTTGTTGGTTTCTTCCTCGACGATGGAAGCCAGGGTACATACTTCAGCGGGCGTCAGACCGATTGCAGTGGCTTTGTCCAATCGTTCTTGATTCCAAAACCTCTGGTGTTCCTTCTGCATTCGCTCGAAAAGATCTTTTACACTCATATCCCAGTAAACCTGGTAAGTCTCGGGGATAAAAAGGCAAGGCATGGTTGCCTGGTTGTATCCCAATTTTTGCTGAAAGGCGGAGTCGTTCATCACTTGGGCTATTTCAGCGGAATCAATCATCAGCTGTTTCCCTATGCTGCGTGCCAGCCTGTCCAGCGTTCGCACACTGCCGATTGTCAGATTTATCGGTTCCTGATATCCCCGGTAGAATCGGCTGAAGACATGGTAAACGCTTTCTCCCGGACGTATGGCATAGCGTCCGGTATGTATGTTTTGGGGGTATTTCCGGTATTTGGCCATCCAGCGGAATCCGGTAAAACTTTTGGGATGTCCCTGAACTTTCACCTTATTATATATAGAATCCACCGTATCGTCACGGTCGATGTAGATATACGCTGTTTTTTGTGGATGGAACTGGGGCGCAAACAGATAATAATATACCGCTCCTGCACAAGCTGCACCAATAAGAATCAATGCCGCCAATGCTCCGAGAAGCATTCTTTTCTTTTTCTTTTCCATTTCGTCTTTGCTGTATTTAGTCGGGCAAAGTTAGCAAGAATTTGGATAATCCGTATCATCATTGCAATGTTCTCTGAAATCATTGCTGCAATAAGTTCTGAAATCATTGCTGCAATGTTTTCTGAAATCATTCATTAGGGGGCTTTTGGTCTGTTTGGGGAAGAAAAAAGGCTGATATTCAGTAAATGAATATCAGCCTTTAAAGTGAGCCGCTAGCCAGACTTGAACTGGCGACCTACGCGTTACGAATGCGTTGCTCTACCAACTGAGCTATAGCGGCAGTAAGCTTTTGTTTACGGGGTGCAAAGGTACATCTTTATTTGAAAATGCAAAAAGAATCGCCAGATTTTTTAGAAATATTTCGGTCGGGTACTTGCTCCCATGATTCGACTTGATATTTTTTCCTTGAAATAACTTGGATAATAAAGTGAAAAGAACCATCTTTGTAGTTCAACATTGCAGAATATTAAGTCTGATACTGGTTATGAATTTTAAAATATATTATAAATATCTTTCTTCTCGTATTGCATCCAAATGGACTGTCTTGTTAGTGGATGTGATTATTGTGATAATTTCCATGCTTATTGCGTGTATCCTGCAGTTTGGACTGTCATCCATATCGTATAAAGCATCTTTATATATTTGGATGATTACTCTTGCCGTAGCATGCAATGTCTTTTTCTTTCATTTGCTTCATACTTATGTGGGAGTGATCCGCTTTTCTTCCTTTGTCGATATTTATCGTGTCTTCTTGAGCCTAACGTTGAGTTATGGAGTGTTGGCATTGGCTAATTTTAGCTGGTCTCTTTTTGGCTTGGGAGAAACTTTGCCTAACGGCATTCTGTTTGTGGCGTATATTCTCACATTTTCCTCCATGGCGTGCCTGCGCATAGCAGTGAAGATGCTTTATGAAGCTATAGCCTTCGATGCCCGTCATTGTGTGAATGTTTTTATTTACGGATTTCATGGGACGGGTGTAAATGTTGCGAAATCCTTGCGGGTCACTCGCAGCAATCATTATCGTCTGCGCGGTTTTATTTCTGACGAACCTGATATGGTGGGCAAACATACTATGGGGTGCCGGGTGTATGCTAATGATGATCGGTTGTTTGAGTGCATGAAGAAGAAGAATGTGCAAGCGGTCATTATTTCTCCAAGTAAAGTTGCGGATTTGGAAAAGTCGGGCATGTTGGAAAAGCTGCTTTCTCATGATATCCATGTGATAACACTTCCTCCATTGAGTGATTGTATGGACGACGGGTTGTTAAAGGATATTCAGATAGAAGATTGGCTTCGGAGAGATCCGGTGAAGCTTGACATGCGGAAGATTACTGCTCATGTGGAAGGACGTAGGGTTATGATAACGGGGGCTGCCGGAGCTGTAGGGCGGGGAATTGTCCGTCAACTGGCTGCTTTGAACCCTTATCAGTTGATCTTGGTCGATCAGGCTGAGTCTCCTTTGTATGATGTGCAGTTGGAACTTTCTGATCATTGGAAGAATTTAGATGTTCGCGTGCTGGTTGCCGATGTTGCCAACAGCACTCGTATGGAGGCTATTTTTAAAGAAACCCAACCTCAACTTGTATTCCATGCGGCTGCTTATAAGCATGCACAATTAATGGAAGATTATGCATCGGAAGCTATTCAGGCTAATCTGTTAGGAACTGTAAACGTAACTAATCTGGCTGTAAAATATAAGGTATGCCGTATGGTGCTGATATCCACGGATAAAGCCGTATGTCTTGATAATGCTATGGGGTACAGTAAACGTCTGGCGGAAATATATGTACAGTCTTATGGGCAGTACCTGCGTGATAGGGGTGAAGAAAGTACAAGCTTGCTTGTCGTTCGTTTTGGAGATGTATATCCGGAGAAAGCCCGTAGTTTGATGACTTTACCCGAAGCTTGTATGCTTGTTTTAGAAGCAGGGGTAATGGGGGATACTGGAGAAGTATATATATTTGAAGGAGAAAGCGGTACTCCTTTGGAACCGACGTTTCATGAAAAGATAATGCGTGAAGTTTCGTCTGTATATGATTATGAACGGATACAAAATATGACTTCGCGGTTGATTGCACATAGTTATACTGAAAAAACGGCGACTTTGATCGATGAAATGAAAAAAAAGATACCAGATTTGATGAATTTTTCTGCTGTAACCGGGCTTGTCGAAGAGAAAACTTTTTAATGCTTTTTCTGAAACTTAGCAGTGGAATAAATGTATATTATAAAAATAATATATTACCTTTGCGCCCGATTTATATTTATTACAAGAACTCTAAAGATTAATCGGAATATCTTATGCGTAGATTAATAACATTATTCTTCTTGATATTTACTTTGTCAGGAGTGGCTTTGGCTCAACAAATGTCAGATGATCAAGTCATTCAGTATGTAAAGAGCGCTCAGCAGATGGGCAAAAACCAAAAACAGATTACAGCTGAATTGATGCGTCGCGGAGTAACCAAGGAGCAGGTTGAGAGAATACAAAAAAAGTATGAAGGCTCCAAATCGGGGAATCAGCAGGATAATACTCAAAATGGGGCACGCTCCCGTCAGCGTGGTCCGCAGATGGACGGTAGCAGAGGTATACGTGCCACTACCGAATTAAGCGGTAGTGAGCAGGCTGTTATGCCTTTTGATTCCTTGCAAATAAATAATCAGCCCTTACCTAAAGAGGTGATAAATCCGACTCAACAAATCTTTGGTCATAACATTTTTACCAATGAGAATCTGACTTTTGAACCTAATGTCAATGTTGCAACTCCCGAGAATTATCGTTTAGGTCCTGGAGATGAAGTTATCATCGATGTTTGGGGAGCTTCCGAAACAACGATCCGGCAGAAAATCTCACCGGAAGGGAGTATTCTTGTTAATAACTTAGGACCGGTTTACTTGAACGGTAAAACTGTGAAAGAAGCAAATAACTATCTGAAAACAGAGTTTTCCAGAATCTATTCGGGTGTAACCGGAGATGCTCCTTCTACCCAGGTGAAATTAACGCTGGGAGAAATTCGTTCCATTCAGGTAAATGTTATGGGTGAGGTTTTGGTTCCCGGAACATATACCCTTTCATCTTTTGCTTCTGTATTTCATGCTCTATACAGTGCAGGCGGCATAAACAAAATTGGTAGTTTGCGTAGTATCAAGGTAGTACGTAATGGAAATGTGGTTGCCGATTTGGATGTTTATGATTTATTGATGAAAGGCAAAATGCAAGTAGATGTGCGTCTGCAAGATGGTGATGTCATCCTTGTAGATCCATATCAGTCATTGGTGCAGATACTTGGTAAAGTTAAACGCCCGATGTTCTACGAAATGAAATCTACAGAAACGGTAGGTACATTGCTGAAGTATGCAGGTGGCTTTACGGGTGATGCTTATAAAAAAGCGATCCGCCTCGTCCGTAAAACCGGACGTGAACACCAGATCTATAATGTGGATGAAATGGATTATTCCGTATTTCGTGTAGACGATGGTGATATGATAACAGTGGATTCTGTTTTGCAGCGTTTCGAGAATCGTGTAGAAATTCGTGGAGCTGTATACCGTGCCGGTCTGTATCAGTTGAACGGAACTGTGAATACAGTTAAACAGTTGATAAAGCAGGCTGAGGGTGTACGTGGAGATGCATTCTTGAATCGTGCAATCATTGACCGTGAGAATGAGGATTTGACACATGAAATCATTCAAGTGGATGTGAAAGGTTTGATGAATGGAACTGTGGCTGATATTCCTTTGCAGAAAAATGATATTTTATATATCCCAAGTATTCATGATTTAAAGGAAGAAGCAACGCTTACCATTCATGGGCAGGTCGCTAAGCCTGGTACATATCTCTACTCTGATAATATGACGGTAGAAGACCTTGTGCTGCAGGCAGGTGGCTTGTTGGAAGCTGCAGCTACAGTCAAGGTTGAGGTTGCGCGTCGTGTAAAAGAGCCTAAGAGTGCAACGTTCAGTACAACAATAGGCCAGAACTTTTCTTTTGATTTGAAGGATGGTTTGTTGGTAGGTGAAGGAAGTGGAGATTTTCATCTTGAACCATTTGATGAGGTTTATATACGTCGGAGCCCGTCTTATCATAAGCAACAGAATGTTATAGTAGGTGGTGAAGTGCTCTTTAGTGGCAGCTATGCTTTGTCGAAAAAGAATGAACGTTTGAGTGATTTGATTGCTAAAGCTGGTGGAATAACTCCTGATGCATATGCGAGAGGTGCCCGTTTGATACGTAAAATGACGGAAGAAGAACTTCGTCGCAAAGAGGATGCTTTGCGTATGGCACAAATGGGAGCCGGAGACTCTATCTCTATCAAACAGTTGGATTTGTCTGATACTTACTCGGTGGGTATCAGTTTGGAAAAGGCATTGCAGAATCCGGGTTCGGACTATGATATGGTGTTGCGCGAGGGTGATGTATTATTTGTGCCGGAATATGTGAGTACTGTGAAAATTAATGGTGCCGTTATGTACCCGAATACAGTCTTGTACAAGAAAGGTGAAAGTTTACGTTATTACATTAACCAAGCTGGTGGATTTTCCAATAATGCAAAGAAACGTAAGGCTTATGTGGTTTATATGAATGGTACGGTATCTCGTTTGAGGTCTGGAAATTCAAGTGCTATTGAGCCTGGTTGCGAGATAATTGTTCCAAGCAAGGAGCAGAAACGGAAAATGAGCACTGCTGAAATTTTGGGTATGGGTAGTACGACAGCTTCTATTGCTGCAATGATTGCGACGATGGTAAATCTCTTTAAGTAATTGGAATTATGAGTGAAGACAAAATACAGAATACAATTCCTCAGCAACCTGAGGAGCAAGAGATAGACTTGATTGAGCTTGCCCAAAAGGTTTGGGCTAGTCGTAAATTGGTTTTTAAGGCATGCGGTATTGCTGCTCTTGTCGGCTTGGTTGTTGCATTCAGTATTCCCAGAGAGTACTCGACAAGTGTGACGCTGGCTCCTGAAAGTGGTGGTAAGTCCGGTGGAGGCAGTATGGGTGCTTTAGCTGCTATGGCAGGTATCAATTTGGGAAGTTCTTCCGGTGAAGATGCATTGTCGCCGGATCTTTATCCTGATATCGTAAGTTCCACTCCTTTTCTTATCGAACTGTTCGATGTGAAAGTGAAGGATCAGAAAGAAAAAATAGATACTACTTTGTATGCCTATCTGAAAGATAATCAGCGGGCTCCGTGGTGGAGTGCAGTAGTATCTGCTCCTTTTAAAGCTTTAGGGTGGACGGTGTCCTTGTTTAAGGAAAAGCCGGAAGAAGGAGATTCAAAGCTTGATCCTTTCCAGCTTACTCGGGAAGAAGCTGCTATTGCAGATGCCTTGAGTAAACGTATTTCCATATCAGTGGATAAGAAGACAGGTGTCACTACATTATCCGTTACAATGCAGGATCCTTTAATTTCTGCTTCGTTGACTGATACTGTGATGCATTGCCTGCAGAATTATATAACAGACTATAGAACAAACAAAGCCCGTCATGACTTAGCCTTTACCGAGAAACTTTATGGAGAGGCAAAGACTAATTATGAAGCAGCTCAGAAAAAATATGCTAATTTTGTAGATGCTAACCAGAATATCATTTTGTTAAGCTACCGTGCAGAACAAGAACGCCTGCAAAATGAGATGAATTTAGCATATCAGGTATATACGCAAGTATCTCAGCAATTGCAGATGGCAAGGGCTAAGGTGCAGGAGATTACTCCGGTATATACCGTTGTTCAACCTGCCACAGTGCCTTTGAAACCGGCAAAGCCTAATAAGATGATGATACTGATCGGTTTTATGTTCTTAGCAGGTGTTGGTAGTGTAGGCTGGATATTATTTGTAAAAGATTTATTAAAGGGATGGAAAAAGCAAACGATATGATAACGGATAATAATACGATATGCTGGCATGCGTTGCATACAGCACCTAAGTCGGAACATAAGTTGATGCAGTGTTTGGATGCTGCCGGATATACCACATACTGCCCGATGCAGGCAGTCTTTGTGAAGTGGAACGGACAAACCAGAGAAGTGATTATTCCTCTTTTCTCCGGATGCTTATTTGTAGCAGGGGATGTTGAAGGAATGGCGTCATTGGTTTCTTCGCATAAAGCTGCTTTATTGGTAGATAGTGAAGGTAATAGTTTAGCTATAGAAGCTGATAAAGCCGAACTTCCTTCAAAGTTTCTAAAATTGCTAAAGTAATGATGAAGCTGATAACAGAAGAATTGTTGGACACTGTCACTTCCCAGGCGAAAGAGAATCCTCGTTTGCGCATGAACTATAATTTCCATGCTACGATGGATGCTCCTATACACCGTCTGCTGAATGCTTTGGAACCGGGTACTTACCTCCCTCCGCATCGTCATACGGATAAGATTGAGTCTTATGTGGTTTTGCGTGGAAGCTTGCTGGCATTTTTTTATGACGAAGCTGGGAATGTGACGGAGAAGGTTAAGCTTTGCCCTGCTGAAGGGAAGTTTGGCTTGGAGATTCCTGCCGGTACGTGGCATAGTGTCATTCCTTTGGAATCTGGTACTGTTATTTATGAAGTTAAAAATGGCCCTTATGCGCCACTTTCTCCTGAAGATGTAGCCTCGTGGGCACCGGCATCTTCTGATGTGGAAGGAGCGAAAGCATTTATGAAGCGGATGTCGGAGCTTTAGCTCTCGAACATCCGGCTTCGTGCAAGCATGCAGGCACCCACAATGCCTGCTTTGTCTTTTAGTTTGGAGGTCATGATAACCGAATCTTTGTTTACCAGATTCAATGAATACTTTCTCACTGCGGTTTTTATGGGTTGGATAATGTAATCCTCGGTTAACGATAGGGTTCCTCCTATAATTACCATCTCTGGATTGAAAATGTTAATTAATCCGGCTATTTGCTTCCCTAATTTTTGCCCTATTTCTTCTACGATCTCTATACAGAGCAAATCTTCCTTATTCACCGCTGCAATGATTTCGTCCAGAGTAAGAGGAGCCTCTTTTATATTAATACGGTTTGATAGGATGGAGCTTTCTCCGTTTTTGATGCGCTCTAACAGAATGCGATGCAGTGCCGAACCGGATGCTTCCGTTTCCAGGCATCCTTTTTTTCCGCAGTGACACAGTATCTCATTATCAAATACATTCACATGTCCGAACTCTCCGGAGAATCCGGATTTACCGGTATATACTTTACCATCAATTATAATTCCGATTCCAAGTCCCCAGCTTACATTGACGAAGATGACATTCTTTTCCCCTTTAACGCAACCTTGTAGATATTCTCCATAAGTCATGGCACGGGTATCATTGTCTATGCAAACCGGGTATCCTATTTTTTCGGTCAGCACTTCTGCCAATGGCTGCTCTGAGAAGTTGAATTGGCTGAAGCTATATCCTGACTCGGGGTTGACACGCCCGGATATATTGATGCTTATATTTAATATTTTTTCCGTATCAAGCTTCGTTTTCTTTATGAAGGAACTGATTAATCTGCATAGTTCTTCCATTGCTTCCGGGGTGTTTTCAAATTTATATGGAATATTCATTTTTAGTTCCATCATATCGCCCTTGAAATTGATTATGCCGATGTTGATGGCGAATTTCTTGATATCCACTCCGATGAAGTATCCTGATTCCGGGTTTAATCCATATAAATTGGGATGTCTTCCACCGCTGGTTTCCAGCTTGCCGTAATCATTGATATAACCATCCTCATACATTTCGCTAATGAATTTGGTAACGGTAGGTATACTTAAATCCAGTTCTTTGGATAAATCGGTAATAGTGGAACTTCCATTATATATATAATGTGTAATGATTCTCTTTTTTATAAGAGCATTTTTGCTTCCTGATTCTATTTCTTTTAAAAGTTGTTGTTTCATATCTCTTATCTTTATAGAACGATTACAAAGATAATAATATTCTGTTTTATATCCTATATAATAAAATAATTTATTAATTTACTCTATTATAATAAATATATTACTATATTTGCCCGCGTATTTAGATGTATAACCTATAAAATAGAAAAACATGATTGTATCGAATTTGCAGAACAGTAGTAGAGTGGAAGGGCTTCATCCTTTGTTTAAAACTCTTTTTGATTATATAAAAAAGCATGATTTACTTCATGCAGTATTGGGGCGTATAGATATAGAAGGCGATGATTTATTTATTTTGAATATAAATCCGGAATGTATTGCGGAGGACGAGCAACCGCTCGAAGTTCACCATAAGTATATCGATGTGCATATTCTTTTGGAGGGTTCGGAGAGGATTGGCTGGAAGGCTATTGAAGATGTGCGACATGAGATTAAGCCTTATGATGAAGAAGGGGATTGTGCCTTGTATAAGGAACAGCCTACTATGTGGGTTGATTTGTGTCCCGGCCAATTTATGATTGTGTATCCGGAAGATCCTCATGCTCCGGTAATTGGGAGTGGGAAGATTCGTAAGCTGATTGCTAAGGTAAAAATCTGACTTGTCTATTTTCAATAGTTATATATAATAAGGTAATAGATTGTTGTGCGGGAAGAATGAATCACTTATTCTTCCCGCATTTTTTGTTTATGTGACCTATGTATGGCTGTTTTTATAGTTCTATTTTAAATTAAATGCCATATTTAATAAAATAATTTATTAAATATTTTGTATATAATAAAACTGTTTCTATATTTGCAGAGAAATAAATGTATTATAGCTTTAAATAACCGTTATGAAAAACAGAAATGTATATCCTTGGATTGTAGTAGGTCTGTTGTGGGTGGTTGCTCTCCTCAACTATATGGATCGCCAAATGCTTTCTACTATGCAGGAAGCTATGAAGGCAGATATTGTAGAATTGAACAAAGCTGAAGCTTTTGGGGCTTTGATGGCTATCTTTTTATGGATTTATGGTTTTATGAGTCCTGTAGCCGGTATGATTGCCGATCGTCTTAATCGTAAATGGCTCGTTGTAGGTAGTCTTTTTGTATGGTCGGCTGTTACTTTTCTGATGGGCTATGCTGATACTTTCCATGAACTATATTGGCTACGTGCCGTAATGGGAATAAGTGAAGCGCTCTATATACCTTCTGCTTTATCTCTTATTGCAGATTGGCATCAGGGAAAATCGCGTTCGTTGGCTATCGGTGTACATATGACCGGGTTATATGTAGGGCAGGCTATTGGCGGTTTTGGTGCTACGGTTGCGGCTATATTCTCCTGGCATTCCACCTTCCATTGGTTTGGCATCATCGGCATTATTTATTCTTTGGTTCTGATGTTTGCTTTGCGCGAAAACCCGATTCATGCTGTTGAAGAAAAAACTCTGACGGAGGCGGGAGGAAAAAAGTCTTCCTTGCTTGGTGGGCTTAGTATTCTCTTATCCACATGGGCGTTTTGGATTATTCTCTTCTACTTCGCCGCTCCCAGCCTTCCCGGGTGGGCAACGAAGAACTGGTTGCCGACATTGTTTGCTGAAAGTTTGGGTATTCCGATGTCCGAAGCCGGCCCCATATCCACTATTACAATTGCAGTTTCTTCATTTATCGGCGTCATAGTTGGTGGCCTTTTGTCCGACCGCTGGGTGCAGCGGAACATTCGAGGACGTGTCTACACCGGTGCCATCGGATTGGGTTTAACTGTTCCGGCACTGTTGTTACTCGGATTCGGTCATAGTTTTATGGCTGTTGTCGGAGCCGGGCTACTCTTCGGAATTGGTTTTGGAATTTTTGATGCTAATAATATGCCTATTCTTTGCCAGTTCGTATCAGCTAAGCATCGTGGAACGGCTTATGGTATAATGAATATGACGGGCGTCTTTGCTGGTGCTGCGGTAACCGAATTATTGGGCCGATGGACTGACGGGGGAGACTTGGGAGAAGGTTTTGCCATGTTGAGTGTGGTTGTTCTTATAGCTTTGGTACTTCAATTGTACTTCCTCCGCCCGAAGACAGATAATATGGAATAAATACGTATAACATATAATAAAAAGAATTATGGAAAAGATTATTGGACTGATTGATGCGCCGTTTACTCCGTTCTACGAAAATGGAGAAGTGAATTATGAGCCTATTGATGCCTATGCCCGGATGCTTCAAAAGAATGGGTTGCAGGGAGTATTTATTAATGGTTCTTCCGGCGAGGGTTATATGCTGACCGATGAAGAACGAATGAAATTGGCTGAACGATGGGTAGCTGTAGCACCTGAGGGTTTTAAGGTCATTGTTCATGTAGGCAGTTGTTGTGTAAAGTCGAGCCGTATGCTGGCAGAGCATGCTCAAAAGATTGGTGCATGGGGTATTGGTGCCATGGCGCCGCCTTTCCCGAAGATCGGACGTATCGAAGAATTGGTGAAGTACATTGAAGAGATAGCAGTCGGTGCACCTGATCTTCCTTTCTATTATTATCATATTCCGGCATTTAATGGAGCCTTCCTTCCTATGGTAAAATTGCTGGAAGCTGTTGATGGTCGTGTTCCCAATTTTGCAGGCATCAAATATACTTTCGAGAGTCTGTATGAATATAATCAGTGCCGTCTTTATAAGAATGGTAAGTATGATATGCTGCACGGACAAGATGAAACGATTCTACCTTGCCTTGCTATGGGCGGTGCACAAGGGGGTATCGGTGGCACTACCAATTACAATGGTCGTGAGTTGGTCGGTATCATTGAAGCTTGGAAAGCGGGTGATCTTGAAACGGCACGCGAGCGGCAGAATTTCTCTCAGGAAGTCATTAATGTCATTTGTCATTACCGTGGCAACATTGTAGGCGGCAAACGTATCATGAAACTGATAGGTCTTGATTTGGGTAAGAACCGCACTCCATTTCAGAATATGACTGATGAAGAAGAAAAAAGTATGGGTGCAGAACTCGAAGCGATTGACTTCTTCAACCGTTGCAATAAATTTTAATATTGATATACTATGAATGCAGCAGACTATTTAAGTACATGGGCCGCATCCTATAGGCAGGACTTCACGGAGAATATCATGCCTTTCTGGATGAAGCACGGACTCGACCGCTGTCATGGAGGTGTATATACTTGCCTTGATCGTGACGGACGATTGATGGATACCACCAAATCTGTTTGGTTCCAAGGCCGTTTCGGATTTATAGCCGCTTTGGCTTATAACAATATAGCAAAGAATCCGGACTGGCTGGCAGCCTCTAAGAGTTGTATCGACTTTATTGAAGCATATTGTGCCGATGAAGACGGGCACATGTATTTCGAGGTAACCGAAGACGGACAACCTTTGCGTAAACGCCGTTATGTCTTCTCCGAATGTTTTGCAGCTATTGCAATGTCCGAATATGCTATTGCTTCAGGTGATAAGAGCTATGCAGAAAAAGCATTGGCACTTTTCAAGAGGATACAGAAATTCCTTTCCACCCCCGGCTTCTTGGAACCGAAGTATCTGCCCGCGCTGCAAGCCCGTGGACACTCCATTACGATGATTCTCATCAATACCGCTTCCCGCATTCGGGCAGCCATTTCCGATCCGATACTCGACACACAAATCAATGATTCCCTCGATGCTATCCGTCGTTACTTCCTGCATCCTGAATTCAAGGCGTTGCTCGAAATGGTAGGACCGAATGGAGAATTCATTGATACCTGCAACGGACGTCTCATCAATCCGGGACATTGCATCGAAACCTCTTGGTTTATCCTCGAAGAAGCAAAACAACGCAATTGGGACAAGGAGTTGGTAGAAACCGCTCTCCAAATTCTTGACTGGTCATGGTCATGGGGCTGGGATAAAGAATACGGCGGTATTATTAATTTTCGCGATTGCCGTGACCTTCCGGTGCAAGACTACTCTCAAGATATGAAGTTCTGGTGGCCGCAGACAGAGGCTATTATTGCTACGCTTTATGCTTATCAGGCTACCCATGATGAAAAATATCTTGCCATGCACAAGCAGATAAGTGACTGGACTTATGCCCGCTTTCCCGATAAAGAATGCGGAGAATGGTACGGCTATCTGCACCGTGACGGTACGGTGGCACAGCCGGCCAAAGGCAATATCTTTAAAGGACCTTTCCACATTCCCCGCATGATGATAAAAAGTTGTATGTTGTGTGAGGAACTCCTTTGATTAACTGAAATTTACCTATTTATAATTCAAAATCTAATTTTATGAAGAAGTATCTATTAATGCTGTTTTGTCTGTGCGCATCCATGATTGCGCTGGCACAGCAAAAGTCGATTACCGGTGTGGTGGTCGATACCCACAATGAATCTGTAATTGGAGCTTCCATCCAAGAAAAAGGGACATCCAATGGTACTATTACGAACATTGATGGGGAATACTCCTTGAAAGTATCTCCCGGAGCAACCTTGGTCTTTAGTTATATCGGCTATAAAACGCAAGAAATCCTTGTCGGCGACAAAGCAACTATAAATGTAACGTTGGAAGAAGATGCAGAGCAACTTGATGAAGTGGTGGTGGTTGGCTACGGTGTACAAAAGAAATCCAGTATGACGGCATCGGTAGCTTCCGTATCAACAAAAGAAATTAATAAGTTGGTGACCTCTAATGTTACTTCCGCCTTACAAGGGCGTACTCCGGGTGTAGAAGTGTTGCAGAACGGCGGTGAGGCAGGCGGCGATGTTAGTATTCTGATACGTGGTGCCGGAACGTTCGGTTCTACCGAACCCCTTTACATTGTAGACGGTGCGGTAAGTAACAATGGAATCAACTCTTTAAATCCTAATGATATTTCGTCTATCGAGATATTGAAAGATGGTTCGGCCGCTGCTATTTATGGTTCTCGTGCCGCCAATGGCGTGGTACTGGTCACTACCAAGAGCGGGAAAAGCGGGAAAACTGTAGTTGATATTAATGGCTCTTTTTCTTATCAGACACCTACCAAGATGCTCGACTTTATGAATGCCGAGCAATGGAGAGGCTTTGCCAATATGGTAGCCGATAACAGTCCGGCATTCGATCGTGCTCCTCAGAATGTGAATCCTACGAATCCCAATATGAGTACGGATTGGCAAGACCTGTATTATCAGAATGCCGCCATGTGGAACCTGAGTGCTGCCATTTCCGGTGGAGGCGAGAACTCTACCTTCAGCACAAGTATCGGATATACAAATCAGGACGGCATTATCATCCAGTCCAATTACGAAAAATATAATGCACGTGTCAATGGTACTTATAAGAAAGGACGTTTTACAATCTCGGAAAATCTCTCTTTGGCGCATACCAGCAAGCAGTCGCCTCCTGCAGGTCGTAGCATTATGTTGCCTACTCTCCCAGTGAAAGATGATTTGGGACGTTATATCTCTACGCCTCTTGCCGATGGTTATTCAACTACCAATATGGATCTTACCAACCCCCTTGCCTCCATTTATGCAAAAGATAGTTATACAAAGAAGACCGATATTACCGGTAGCTTGAGTATTGGGTTAGACATCTGGAAAGGAATTAAATATAAATTAAATCTGGCAGGTAGTTACCTGAACACTCATGGATATACGCATACTCCTGCTTATGCTTCCTATTGGGATGCGGATGGCACTCCCGACTCTCACTTCAGCCAGCCTTATACTTCTTTGTCCGAATCAAGAGGTGAGAATTTTAATTATACGATTGATAACTTATTGACATATAATGGTTCATTCTCAGGCCATACCTTTGATGTATTGCTGGGTACCAGCTGGATGCGTGAATATTACCGTACTATGTCTATCGATTCCGGTGTAAGCGATCTAGGAGCTCCTGCTGTTACTACTTACAATGGTACGGGAACTATCGGCTCTAATGAGTTGAATTCTGCCTTACTTTCCTTCTTTGCACGTTTGAACTATGATTACAAGAACCGATATTTATTGTCTCTCAGTATTCGTAGTGATGAATCTTCCAAGTTTGCCAAGGGTAATAGAGTAGGCTACTTTCCTTCAGTTTCAGTAGGTTGGAATGTGCATGAAGAGAAATTCTTCCAAGTACCTTGGATGTCGAAATTGAAAGTCCGTGGCAGTTACGGTGAATTGGGAGCAAATTTCATTGATCCTTATTCTTTCCTTTCATTGGCTTACGGGCCGGTTCCAACTATTTTCAATGACAAGCGTCAGTATGGCTATGTCACTCGTCTGGCTCAAACTAATCTGACTTGGGAAACAGCTGTATCTTCTAACGTTGCTGTAGAGATGGGTTTCTTGGACAATGCTCTGAATTTTACGGCAGAATACTTCATGAGACGAAACAATGATTTGCTTGCCCCGTTAGAGTCGCTTCCTTCTTCCGGTCAGACGATTATTGTCAATGATGGAGATTTGCCCTATTATAATACGGCGTCTGTAGAAAACAAAGGTTGGGAATTTACTTTAGGCTATCGCAAGGCATGGGATAAGTGGAGTGTAGATGTACAAGGCAATATTTCTTTCCTGACAAATAAAGTGCGCAAATTAGGCGAAGGAGTACAACCTATTCGTGGCAACTTGATGAGTTCTAAATTCTCCGACCGTCCTACCATTACTCAAGAAGGCTTGCCTATCGGTTCCTTCTACGGATATAAGGTTGTAGGGATAGGTGAGGATGGCGATTTCTTGTTCCAAGGTGCCGACGGTACAGCTAAGAAGCCATCTGAGATAAATGAAAAAGACAAGCAAGTGCTCGGTAATCCGACTCCTGATTTCACATATGGTTTGAATGTGAATATCAGCTATAAGAACTGGGACCTGACAGCTTTCTTCCAAGGAACGCAAGGCAATGATGTATTTGCTGCAGCCAAGTATCAATTCTACTTCAATTACGACAATAATAATCTGGTGGATGCCTTGAATTCATGGACACCTTCCAATAAGGACACTTCTCTGCCAATAGCAAAGACTGATAATTACAATGGCGGCAACAGCTTGCCGAGTAGTTTCTACATCGAAGACGGTTCTTATTTCCGTTGCAAGAATTTGCAGATAGGTTATTCGTTTGACAAGAAGCTTCTGAAGAAGACCGGTTTTATAGAGTCGGCGCGTCTGTTTGCAGGTGTTCAGAATTTGTTTACTATTACAGGCTATTCCCTGTACGACCCCGAAGTTAGTAGCAACACTCTTTTCGACAGAGGTATCGACGGGCTCTATCAGGATGCTCCGAGAGTAAATGCGAGAACTTATAATTTCGGTTTCAATTTAACTTTCTAAAATGTTACGACGATGAAAAAATATAGTAAAATAGTAATGTCGGCATTGGCAATAGTAGGTTTGTCATTAAGCTCTTGCAATGATATCTTTGACGAACTTGCCATTAATCCGAATCAGCAGGACGTTAGTTCCTTCTATAATACACCCGAGAATATTAATAAAGGGGTGATGGGAATCTATTCCTATGTGACAACTCCCCGTTCTATGGGCGTTTCTGCTACTCGTCTCATGGCTAATCGAGGTGACGAGAGTAGTGATCGCACTGACTACGGAGTGCCGGGACAATACTGCGCTTCGTTGACTTCTTCCTGGTATACCATCGTTCAACCCTACCAGTTGTTCTATACGGCAGCTTCTCAGGCTTGCCAGATGATTGAGGTGATTCCTGACGTAGAGTTCTCGAACGTGGAATTGAAGAATGCTTATTTGGGTGAGGCTTATTTCCTGAGAGCTTTCTCCCATTGGTTCTTATTCTTGAACTTCCGTAACATTCCCTTGATGGAGAACTTCCCGAAGTCTTCCAAGGATTACAAACCGCAGTCGGCTCCGGAGGCTACATGGGATTTCATCATCTCCGATCTGAAGAAAGCCAAAGAACTGTTGCCTAAGAAAGGTTTCTGGAAAGGCGATAACTTGGGACGTGTCACCAGTGCTTCGGCAACAGCTCTGCTGGGTAAGGCTTATCTCTATCGCAGTGGAATAGAAAAGTTTTATGGAAGTTCGTCAACGACCTATTATAATGAAGCAGCCGAGTGTTTTGACGAAATTATCAGAGGCGAACACGGAGACTATAAATTGATGGCGGATTATAATGATAACTTTAAGGTAGCTACCGAAAACAACGATGAGTCCATTCTTGAATTCCAATTTGTGGGTGATGCCGTCAATACAGGTTTCAATCCGGGTCTGACGGATAGTGGTGTATGGAGAGATCCGCGTGGAAATCAGCCTCCCTCATTAGTCTCTAATAATGCCCATGTCATTCACCAATGGGTGTACGACACCTTTGCAGCTTCTAAAGATGCCAATGGAAAGACCGATTCACGTATGTTCGGCACTTTGATATTCGATGATACAGCTCCCGAAATCAATGCAAAGGAGGGTGACAAAGTACTCGTCTTCGACGGGAAACCATTCAATGATTATTATTATGCCGAAAAGGATGAAGTTGTAACTAAAGGTTTTGCCATCGTCAGTGCCCAAGCTGGCAAATATAAGTCTGCCTGCCGCAAGAACATCGACTGGACACTTCCTTCCAAGAATCCGGGTAACAATATGTGGATCGGCAACCTGCGTGCCAATGGCTTGAACTACACCTATATCCGCTATGCCGATGTATTGCTGATGTATGCTGAATCTGTTATATCGGGTGGTAAGCAAGGTAAGCTGACGCCGCTGCAAGCCGTGAACGAAGTGCGTGCCCGTCCCAGTGTGAATATGCCCGCTTTGTCTTCTGTAGATATGAATGTTATTGAGCATGAGCGTATCTTGGAACTTACCCAGGAAGGACATCGCTTCTACGATCTTCTCCGTTGGGGAAAAGTAGCAGAACGCTTTGCTGAACTGGATGCTTCCGATCCTAATTTCAAACAGTATAACATTTCCGCCTATTTAGGATTCCAGAAAGGCCGTGACGAATGGATGCCTATTCCGGTTGACGAAGTGGAAGGAAATCCGTATATTACGGAGAATAATCCCGGTTGGAACTAATATAATTTAGGGAAGAGAGCGTCTTGCTCTCTTCCGTTTATTCAATTTATTTAATACGATAACAATTATGCGAAAGATTTTAGTAAGCTTGTTTATATTGGGGATAACTCCATTGATGTTTGCGCAAACCTTGCACAATGGCATCACGCTTCCTGAACAATGGCCGCCCCGTCGTCCTGAACCTACTGTGCGCATGGAGATGCCGGTACCCTATTTGCAGAACAAACCGGCAGTTATTCCTATAAATACAGGTCGTCAGTTGTTTGTTGACCGCTTCCTGATTGAAGAAACAAACTTGGAGAGTGTTTATCATACTCCTAACTTCTATGCCGGAAATCCGGTATTGGAGCCGGATAAGGAATGGGAAAAAACAATTCAAGGTGCCTTGTATGCTGCTCCGTTCAGTGATGGTATCTGGTACGATGACAAAGACGGAAAATATAAAATGTGGTATCTTGCCGGAGCCGGCACTATCCATAAGGAAGATAAACAGACTTTCTATACCTGCTACGCTGAGTCGGAAGACGGAAAAGTGTGGAAGAAAGTCAACCAGGATATTGTTCCGGGCACTAATATTGTAGATACTTGCAATCGTGATGCATCTACCGTCTGGCTGGATCGTGAAGAAAAAGACCCTGCCAAGCGCTGGAAGTTCTTCAACATAGAGCGTCGTCCCGGAGACCGTCGTTGGCAAGTTGTTTTGAAGTACTCGGCAGACGGCATCCATTGGAGTAGAGGTGTAGCTCAGTCGGGCGATCAAGGAGACCGTACTACTGCTTTCTACAATCCTTTCACCAAGAAGTGGGTACTGAGTATGCGTGCCGGTACTCCGGTTTCGAGCCGCTCTCGCTATTACATTGAGAATAGCGATCCGGAAATGTTGGTCAGTCTGGCGCATCGCACGCGTAAGGACGCTGATGATAAAAATATCGTCTTTTGGTTTGCTCCTGATGACAAAGAACTCCGTCATGAGAAATATCCGGAAGTGGAACCGGGTATCTATAACTTCGATGCCATTCCTTACGAGAGTATCATGCTGGGGCTCTACTCTGCATGGGCAGGACCGGAGAATCGTGTTTGCGAACGCGACGGCATCCAGAAGCGCAATGTTGTTTCCTTAGGCTACAGCCGTGATGGATTTCATTTCTCTCGCCCCACGCACCAACCTTTTATGAATGTCAACGAATCGGAAGGCGCGTGGAATTGGGGAAATATGCAATCCATTAATGGTACGCCTCTGATTGTCGGTGACTCTCTTTATTTCTATTCCAGCGGCCGTCGGTTAAGTAAGATAATGTGGGACAGCCACACTTCTACCGGACTTGCCACGTTGCGTCGCGACGGGTTTGTATCCATGCATGCCGGTAAAACGGAAGGATATCTGACGACAGAGAAGTTGTCTTTTGATGGAAAGTATATGTTTGTGAATGCGGATGTACGCACTAAGAAGAGTGCATTGTCTGTAGAAGTTTTAGATGCAGACGGTAATCCGGTTCCGGGATTTACGAAGAAAGAATGCATTGCATTGAAACGGGCAAACAGTACCAAGCAGATGATAACCTGGAAAGATAAGAAAGACTTGTCAGAACTGACGGGTAAGAATGTCCGTTTCAAATTTTATCTGACTGATGGTGACTTGTATGCGTTTTGGGTTTCTCCTTGGGAAAGCGGAGAAAGTCGCGGCTATACTTCGGGAGGAGGACCGGGACTTAATCCTATAGGTATAGACAGACGATAAACACATATCCCGGTTGACCTGAAAGGGTTAATCGGGATTTTTCTTGATTGCTATAGATATCTATTTTATAATTATGGAAACAATTAATAAAGAATTTGATTTGTCCGTATCATCCTACGGCAAAGTGAGAAACCTGGAATACGATTTGGTGGTGCTTCCGTGGGGAGCTACGGAACCCCATAATCTGCATCTGCCTTACCTTACAGACTGCATACTGTCTCATGATGTGGCGGTAGATGCCGCAGTGCGTGCTTGGGAGCGTCACGGTGTGCGTTGCATGGTAATGCCTGCAGTAGCTATGGGGTCGCAAAATCCCGGACAGCGGGAGTTGAGCTTCTGCGTACATACCCGCTATGAAACCCAGAAAGCAATATTAACCGATATGGTGGCTTCTCTCTATGCTCAAGGCATGCGTCGAATGGTTATCGTTAACGGTCATGGAGGCAACTGTTTTAAAAATATGATTCGTGATTTGTCGGTAGATTATCCTGACTTTCTGATTGCCGTTAGCGAATGGTTTGCCGTGCTTCCTGCCAAAGAATACTTCGATGCTCCGGGAGACCATGCCGACGAACTGGAAACGTCGGTCATGATGCATTATCATCCCGAGTTGGTCAATCTCGATGAGGCAGGAGAGGGGAGTTACAAGCCGTTTGCCGCGAAGTCTTTATGCGAAAAGGTTGCTTGGATTCCACGTAATTGGCAGAAGGTGACTGAAGATACCGGCATCGGGAACCCGAAACTTGCCACAGCCGAAAAGGGATGTCGCTTTGCTACTGCCGTAGCCGACAAGTATGCCGATTTGTTTGCTGAATTAGTGCAGGGAGCTATCTACTCATAATTCGCAGCGAGCAAGTGCATGTCTTTGTCGGCTTCGTCCCATGCGTTGCATGTGCAAATGCCTAATGTTTCTTCTGTTGATCCTTAATGTTTCTTTTATTACCTCCCTATGTTTGCCAATTGTTCACGACTGTGAGTAATTTGCTTCACAGCCGTAAACCAATTGCCTCACGGCTGTGAATAACTTGCTTCACGGCCGTGAACAGCTGATAAACATAAGGACTAAATGGAACATACCCCTTTACTTTATGAATAAAGCCCCTTCTTCTTTCATACAGAATACAGGGCTTTCAACGAATAAGCACAGGGTAATCGAGTGATTTCGATAAGCTCGTAATAACACAAAAATGGTGGAAGCAAATTTTGCTTCCACCATTTTTGTGTTGCTTCCACTGCACCTCTAATGCCGATGAATAAGGAGTTATAGAGAGTATGTGGCAGTATGGAAGCAAATTGATAGAAAACTTCTCTTAGAGGAATTTTAGTCAAATAAACTCTTGAACTTCTTAAATATCTTCTCTTTTATCGACGTATTCGGCTTGAAGTTATCCGAACCCTCCATCTCTTCCAAAGCCTTCTTCTCATCTTTGCTCAAAGTTTCCGGCACGTATACGCTGATATTCACCAGCAAGTCTCCCGTGCCATACCCGTTTACACTTGGCAAACCTTTGCCACGCAGACGAAGCACTTTGCCAGGCTGTGTGCCCGACTCAATTTTTACTTTTACTTTGCCGTCGATGGTTGGGATTTCTACTGCACCACCTAAGGCAGCTGTCGGGAAGCTGAGAAGCAAGTTGTAGATCAGGTCGTTTTCGTCGCGAATCAGTTCTTTATCCTGCTCTTCCTCTACAAGGATTAAAAGATCACCCGGCACGCCGTTGTGCTTGCCGGCATTACCTTTTCCGCCCATGGAGAGCTGCATGCCTTCTGCAACACCTTTCGGTATTTGTACAGTTACTACTTCTTCTCCGTAGACGATGCCTTCTCCGGCGCACTCCTTACACTTATTCTTGATGATTTTCCCTTCACCGTTACATGTCGGACAAGTGGCACGCGTCTGCATGGTGCCAAGAATAGTCTGCTGGTTGCGGATCACTGTACCGCTGCCTTTACATGTCGGACAAGTCTCTGCACCACCGTCTCCTTCTGCACCCGTGCCGTGGCAGTGGGTACATGGAACGTATTTCTTCAGTTTGAATTTCTTTTCTACGCCGGTAGATATCTCTTTCAGGTTCAGTTTCACCTTGACACGCAGGTCCGAACCGCGATAACGGCGCTGCTGCGAAGAATTACCTCCTCCGCCGAAGCCGCCAAAACCACTGAATCCTCCGCCGAAGCCACCACTGTGCCCGCCAAAGATATCACCGAACATGGAGAAGATATCATCCATAGACATACCTCCGCCGAAACCACCGAACGGACCTCCGTTGCCGGCAGCTCCACCCAGTCCGGCATGACCGAATTGGTCGTAGCGGGCGCGCTTATCCTGATTGCTTAGTACGTCGTATGCCTCTGCCGCTTCTTTGAATTTCTCTTCGGCTACTTTATCACCCGGATTCTTGTCCGGGTGATATTGGATGGCCTTTTTGCGGTAGGCTTTCTTTATTTCTTCCAGCGTTGCTGTCTTTTCAACTTCTAATACTTCGTAGTAATCTCTTTTTTCCATACAGTTTTATGTTATTCTCCGACTACCACTTTGGCATGACGGATCACTTTGTCGTTTAGCGTGTAACCGGTTTGTACGCAGTCCAGAATTTTGCCTTTCAGTGCTTCGTCAGGTGCCGGAATTACGGCGATGGCTTCGTGGTAGTCTGTGTCAAGCGGTTGCTCTTTGGTTTCTATAACTTTTACTCCGTTCTGTCCCAATACAGACATGAACTTGTTGTAGATAAGTTCTACGCCCTCTTTTACGGCGGCTACATCAGTCGCTGTTTCCATATTTTTAAGGGCACGTTCAAAGTCATCCACAATGGGGAGGATGCTGCTGATGCTCTTTTCGCCACCATTCAGGATAAGTTCTGCTTTCTCCTTCATGGTACGTTTGCGATAATTGTCAAACTCGGCAGACAGACGCAGATATTTGTCTTTCTGCTCTTCAAGCTGTTCATTGGCTTTCTCCAACTCTTGTGCCAGCTTTTCCTCTTCTGTCAAAGGAGCCTCACTTTCCTGAGAAGCTTCTTTTCCTGCTTCTGCAACTTCTTCGTCACATTCGTTAGGAGTGGTCTGATCTTTCAGTTCCTCTTCCTGGTTGTTTTCTTTTTCTTTCGGATTCATATTGTTATGCTTATTGTTCTTGTAAAATGATTTTGCTTTCATTGCGGTTAAGGGTTTAAGTTTATATGAAGTTCCTCAGCAAAAACTTTGCCAAATTGGCTGCTTTTGCTAAAAACGCTGCAAAGGTAATACTTTTATGTCAGATTGACAGCGCTTCTCTGTGCCTATTCGTAGAAAAATACCTATCTTTGCAGCGAAATTTAGTATATATAGATAGGTATAAATCAAAAATCATAAATATACAGATGATTACAGTCTCTAATGTTTCAGTACAGTTTGGTAAAAGAGTGTTGTTTAATGATGTAAACTTGAAGTTTACAAGTGGTAACTGTTACGGTATTATCGGTGCCAATGGTGCTGGAAAATCTACTTTCCTGAAAGCTATCTCCGGTGAACTGGATCCTACTACGGGCTCCATCATGTTGGGACCGGGCGAGCGCCTTTCCGTTTTGAGTCAGGACCACTTTAAGTGGGATGCTTATACGGTAATGGATACCGTAATGATGGGACATACTGTGCTGTGGGACATCATGAAACAGCGCGAAGTGCTGTATGCCAAAGAAGACTTCACCGATGAAGATGGTCTGAAAGTATCCGAATTGGAAGAGAAATTTGCCGAGCTCGACGGTTGGAATGCCGAGAGTGATGCTGCTGCTTTACTGAGTGGTTTGGGCATCAAGGAAGATAAGCACTATATGTTGATGGGTGAGCTGAACAATAAAGAAAAAGTGCGCGTCATGTTGGCACAGGCTCTTTATGGCAACCCTGATAACTTGTTGCTGGATGAGCCTACCAATGACTTGGATATGGATACCGTGATGTGGCTGGAAGATTATCTTTCTAATTTTGAGCATACGGTATTGGTCGTGAGCCATGACCGTCACTTCCTCGATTCTGTTTGTACGCATACGGTGGATATTGATTATGGAAAGATCAATCAGTTTGCCGGTAACTATAGTTTCTGGTATGAATCCAGCCAGTTGGCACTCCGCCAGCAGCAGAACCAGAAAGCTAAGGCTGAGGAGAAGAAGAAAGAACTGGAAGAGTTTATTCGTCGTTTCAGTGCCAATGTGGCAAAGAGCAAGCAGACTACCAGTCGCAAGAAGATGCTGGAAAAGCTGAATGTAGAAGAAATCAAGCCTTCTTCACGTAAATATCCGGGCATCATCTTTACGCCCGAACGCGAACCGGGAAATCAGATATTGGAAGTTTCCGGTCTGACCAAGACATTGGAAGATGGTACTGTCTTGTTCCGCGATGTCAACTTCAATGTAGAGAAGGGGGATAAAATTGTATTCCTTTCCCACGATCCGCGTGCCATGACTGCTCTGTTCGAAATCATCAATGAGAATATGAAGCCGGATGCCGGAACATTCAACTGGGGAGTTACGATTACCACTGCTTATCTGCCGTTGGATAATACTGCTTTCTTCAATACGGATTTGAACTTGGTGGATTGGCTGAGCCAGTTCGGTGAGGGTAATGAGGTTTATATGAAGAGCTTCCTTGGTCGTATGCTTTTCTCCGGTGAGGAAGTGCTGAAAAAGGCAAGTGTGTTGTCGGGAGGTGAGAAAATGCGTTGTATGATTGCCCGCATGCAGCTTCGCAATGCCAACTGCCTGATTCTTGATACACCGACCAATCACCTTGATTTGGAGTCTATCCAGGCTTTCAACAATAACCTGAAGACATATAAAGGTAATATATTGTTCTCATCCCATGACCACGAGTTCATTCAAACTGTTGCCAACCGCATCATTGAATTGACTCCGAATGGTATCATCGACAAAATGATGGAATATGACGAATACATTACTTCGGATCATATCAAAGAGTTGAGAACCCGTTTGTACGGAAAATAAATGGGAATTTAGGGGCGTAGCGCCCCGGCAAGATTTCCTTTCGGCATGTTT
>ERZ791737.142-NODE-142-length-90417-cov-21.730097_pt1 | contig 90417 bp, 64 predicted proteins | sample MGYA00510042_ERZ791737 | MGnify/ENA primary metagenome ERZ791737 (study PRJEB30046, sample SAMN00791965) | human gut metagenome | study: EMG produced TPA metagenomics assembly of the A metagenome-wide association study of gut microbiota in type 2... | reverse complement strand
GTGCTTCGCCCTCTCCCGATGCCGCAGCATCATCGAACGTTGCAGACTGCTGCATGGCTACCTCAGCTGTGTACATAGTACCTACGCCTACGGTACCGGACAAAGTGCCGGTATAGGTCTTTCCCTCTTTGATTGCTATGACCTGAGCCTCGGCCAGCGTTCCCGGAAGCAGGTGCAGATAGACCGTGGCAGCATTATCCTCCGCCGTGAAGCTGCCGCTCAGTTGCAGTACTCCGATGGGAGCAAGGTCGGTATAGACCGGAGACGGCTGCACGCCGCTGCCCGTGCCTGTAATATCCACCTGTGCCGAAGCGTAGACACCCTTGCCACGAAGTTGAACACCCGTCACCGTGCCGGCTGCTCCCGCGCCGCGGGTAAGTGCCTCTATCCCCATATCAGGCGTGGAAGCACCCGCTACGTCGGGGAATTTCAGTTTTAGTTTCAAGATAGAGGTGAGGTGGGTGAAGCTGAATGCCAGTCCGTCGTTGTAGGTGGCTTGGGCGCACATATACAGTTTGCTTTCGTCCGGTGCGTCGCCAGTCTGCCCGCTCATGTCGAGGGTGATGTCAGTGGGGGTTGCTGCTTTGTCTTCAGGCAGTGCGGGATAGAGGGCGTAGAAATTGCTGCTCCGGTCCTTGATAGTACCTTCGAAAGTGGCGTTGTGGGCATTCCCTGCGTCTACCTCTGCCTGTGCGAAGGTGGAAGGGAGAACAGCGGCTGTACCTTCGAGCACGGAGAAGGTTTCAGGGCGGCTCAGGTCGCTTCGCCAGGTTATTTCGAGCGTGCTTGCTCCACTGTTCTCATTGAATGCTACTCTTGTAGTGGCTCCTCCACGGGGGATTCCTGCCGTGGCGGTCACTGCTATCCGTCCGTCTTCCGGTGCGGGCGGGGCAGATTGTGGCAACTCGTTACTACATCCTATGGCCGCACCTGCAAGCATGCTTGCCAAGAGGCCGGATAAAAGTGTCTGTTTCTTCATATTGCTTGGTTATTTAGTACTTATAATCATAATAATCTCAGCAGCTACTGCTCCACGGTCAAAATATCGTTTATCAAGTCTTCCAATTCGCTGGTGGAGGCGGCACCATAGCTTCGCCCTCTGCGGGCGGTGTTCAGGGGCTGTATCGGCATGTCGGATGTTCCTCCGCCACCCGGGCTGCCTGCAATCACACTTTCGCTTTCCAAGGGGATCACCTCTATAGTGGGAGGTATGTACTGCTGTCTTGTTTTCTGTTCCATAACTGCTGATAATTAGATAATTAATGGATAAATAGCGGGGTGTCCATTAAACGTTCGTTTAATGGACACCTTTTCCCTCCTTTTCTATATCTTGATAGAAGGAGATAGCTTATGCTTTGAGCAGCAACGAGATATTACCACAGAAAAAAGGCAGGGATTGTAACAGTAAGAAGAAGAAAAACCCTATATTTGCAGCGTCCAATAAACGAACGTTTAATGAACGCCCCGCCCGCCCTAATCATCTTATTTCCTGACAGTTGTCATATCTTCCGCGGTCGAAGCCATTTTTGGCACATACACAGCAACGATAATTGTATGAACCTTTTCCCTAACTCAAACGTTATATATTCAAACTATTACACAAGTCAGGAGGTAAAGCATTAACTCCTGATTCACATTAACTACAAAAAAAGGAAAGTATTATGGAGAAATTTGAAGAACTGATACAATCAGAGAAACCCGTTTTAGTTGACTTCTTTGCTACCTGGTGTGGCCCTTGTAAAGCCATGCACCCAGTATTGGAAGAGCTCAAAGGCGAAATAGGTGACACTGCCCGTATTGCCAAGATAGATGTAGACCAGCACGAAGAATTGGCTGCCCGCTATCGCATACAAGCAGTACCTACGTTCATCGTATTCAAAAAAGGTGAAGCCGTATGGCGTCATTCAGGCGTTATCGGCGGTAAGGAATTGAAAGCCGTTATAGAACAAAACTCTTAACCGAAGGAAATGAAAAAAGTATTAGCCATAGCTGCTCTGTTCTGCGCAAGCGCACTGACCTACGCTTGCACCGACGGAGCCAAACAGCCGAAATCTGCCGAGGTAAAAGAAGCCCGGGCCGGCGCAGGAGATGTAATCGCAATGAACAAGAATATGTTCATCAACGACGTATTCGATTACGAGAAATCCCAGGAATGGAAGTATAAAGGAAGCAAACCTGCCATCATCGACTTATACGCCGACTGGTGTGGTCCCTGCCGCATGACGGGCCCCATCATGAAGGATCTGGCCAAGGAATATTCCGACCAAATCGTTGTCTACAAGGTCAATGTAGATAAGGAAAAAGAGCTGGCAGCCTTATTCAATGCCTCAAGCATTCCTCTCTTCGTGTTTATCCCGATGGAGGGAGAGCCACAACTGTTTCGCGGTGCTGCCGACAAGGCAACTTACAAGAAAGTAATAGATGATTTCCTGTTGAAAGGAAAATGATAAGTTTATAAATTTAAAAGAGAAAAACTCCTGATTGCCTGTCTATGCCGGGCAGTCAGGAGTTTTTTTAGGTTTATGCAGCTTCCGGGCCAGCGGCATTTAAACGATCGGCATTTCTTTCCACTCGCCGCCATGCAGCTCCATCACCGTTTCGTAGCCCGCCAACTTCAGGGCTTTCAGTGCCTCGGCCCTGCCGTTGCTTATCTTTTCCGGATAGTGGGAGTCGCTATTCACTTGTACGCGGATGCCCAAATCGTGCAGCAGGGAGAAGTATCGTTCATTGGGATAGAAAGTACCCAAATCAAGATAAGCCTTCGTATTGATTTCAACCTGATATCCGCGACGGGCAATTTCTGCGAAGTAATCGCGGACCAGTCTGTCGTACCAAGGTTCATCGAGCAATCCCGGGCGGTAGCATGATGCATTGTAATGCATTTTATCGGCATGGCCCACGATGTCAAAGCCTCCCAACTCCACCATCCGCAACAACCGTTCATAATAGAGGTGCACCACCCGGTCCAGGTCCCCATTGAAATGTTCGTCTACAATCTTCCTGAAAGTACCGGCAGGAACATCGGCATCTACAATCTCGCCTTTGTCATCATACAGCAGATGCACGGAACCGATGCGATAGTCCAGCGGCAGCTCCCTGAAGCGCGCGACGGACGGATTGCTTTCATCATTCAGATAATCTATTTCCAAGCCGATGTACAATTCAATGCGTCCGGCATATTTCTCCTTCAACCGGCGGAACTCGGACAGATAATCGTCCATACGGTCCCACTCCATGGTCCACGCGGTGGAAAATGGCAAAGGGGCATGAGAGGAAAAGCCATAAGAAGTAAACCCCTCGCTCAATGCAAAGCGCACAAAGTCTTCCATCCCGGCACGCCCGTCACAGTACAGACTATGGCTATGATAATTCGTTAAATTTCCAGTCTTCATTCTCTCCATCTCTTTATCACCTTATCACTTCATCACTTTATCACTTTATCACCTCATCCCCCCTCTTCTATCTCGCTCAACTCCAGCCAGCGCAGAGTCTTCTCGTCTATTAAGTCAGTCAGTTCGGGCAGCCGCTTCGACTTCTCCGTCAGTTCGTCCACGGAGAGGGTGCCGCTACACAAGGCATCTTCAATGGCTTTCTTCTCTGCTTCGAGTCCGGCAATCTCTTGTTCCAACTGTTCAAACTCGCGTTTCTCCTTGAAAGACATCCGGCGCTTCTCGTTCAGGCGCACTTTCGACGTCTTGTCTTCCTGAGACTTGGCAGCTTCTTTCTCTTTTTCCTGATGCGCTTTCTGGTCTTTCCAATCGCGATATTGCGTATAGTTGCCGGGGAAATCGCGGATATCGGCCTGTCCGTTGAATACCAGCAGGTGGTCTACCACCTTATCCATGAAGTAGCGGTCGTGGCTCACGACGATTACGCAACCCTTGAAATTCTGCAAATACTCTTCCAGCACGTTCAGTGTCACGATGTCGAGGTCGTTGGTGGGCTCGTCCAGAACAAGGAAGTTGGGATTGCGCATCAGTACCGTACACAGATAGAGACGGCGGCGCTCGCCACCACTCAGTTTATAGACGTAACTGTGTTGCGACTCGGGGGTAAAAAGGAAGTGTTGGAGGAATTGCGAGGCTGTCAGCTTCTTCCCGTTGCCCAACTCTATGACTTCGGCAATGTCTTGCACCACATCTATCACCTTCATCTGCTCGTCAAACTGCAAGCCATCCTGAGAGTAATAGCCAAAACGAACCGTCTCACCAATATCCACCGTACCGCTATCGGCCTGCACCTGCCCCATCAGTATCTTGATGAAAGTGGATTTTCCGGTGCCGTTATTTCCCACGATTCCCATCTTCTCATAACGGGAGAAGATGTAAGAGAAGTCCTCCAATATTTTCAGATCACCGAAGGATTTGTATAAATGGTCTGCCTCGAATATCTTACTGCCGATATAGGATGCCTTGACGTCGAGCTTCACATTGTCGTTGTTGAAGCGCTGCTTTGCAACCTTTTCCAGTTCATAGAAGGCATCCTCTCGATATCGTGCCTTATGCCCGCGGGCTTGCGGCATGCGGCGCATCCACTCCAACTCGGTGCGGTAGAGATTATTGGCGCGTTCCACTTCTACGGTTTTGGCTTCAATACGCTCTTCGCGCTTCTCCAGATAATAACTGTAATTACCCTTATACTGGTATATCTGGCGGTTGTCTATCTCTATAATTTCAGAGCAAACGCGGTCGAGAAAGTAACGGTCGTGCGTCACCATCAAAAGGCTGAGATTGTTGCGACGCAGATATTCTTCCAGCCATTCCGTCATATCAAGGTCGAGGTGGTTGGTAGGCTCGTCCAGTATCAGCAAATCGGGTTCAGTGATAAGGGTATTGGCAAGTGCCACACGCTTCAGCTGGCCGCCGGACAGGTGTTTCACCTGCTGGTCGAAGTCACGGATCTTGAGTTGCGAAAGGATTTGTTTGGCTTTCTGTTCATACTCCCAAGCTTTCTCATGGTCCATACGCACCAGTATTTCGTCCAGTCCGGGATGGCCTTCCGTCTCCATGCAACGCTCATATTCCTTAATCAGCTCAACAGTGCTGTTGCCATGATGGAAACAGGCTTCGAGCACGGTCAGTTCTTCGGGATATTGCGGATCTTGCTCCAGATAGCCAACACGCAAATCACGCCGGAAGGATATAGTGCCGGCATCGTACCCTTCCTTACCGGAAAGGATATTAAGCAATGTAGTCTTACCCGTACCGTTCTTGGCTATCAAGCCGACGCGCTGCCCTTCGGCCAAACCGAAGGATATATTCTCGAATAATACCAGGTCACCGAATGACTTGGTCAGGTTCTCTATCTGAAGAATTGAATTTACTGCTGCCAAAATCCTCGTTATTTTAATGATTAATTTTCAAACATCGTTTGATAACTCTCTACCAGATTGCAAGGTTCGCCTGCTTTCACCTTGCTCCATACCAGCTTCATCGGATCAATCCAGGTTCCGGTAGTGGTATTCAGCAATACCGGTGCTTCCCGGTTGCCGTCTATCAACGTACGCCACTCCATGCCATCCACTTCATTGGCAAAGATTACGCAAAGGGCAATGCCGAATGCCAGCCATGCGTCTTTCTTCTTCGGGCCGATGTCGCCCTTATCTATAATCTGCTGCATCTTAAGGAGATCTTCTTCGGCTCCCTGGAAGTCTTTCTTCAGCAGTTCTTTTACAGTGGCATCTACCCACTCGTATGCTTCATTAATCTGATAAATTTCTGAAAGACGTACCGGGATGATTTCCGCCGGATACTTTACTCCCTCCTTACGCACCTCCAGGGAAGCCAGCACTTTCTCTGCCTCCGCTACCGTTCCTCCTTTTTTCACGGTGAACGAGCATTCAAAGGCGACTTCACCAATGCCTGTAATCCAAAGATGGGAAGTGTAGTACTCCCCTTCTTCTTCGAACATCTCTTTACTATAGGCGCATTGCAACTGTCCTACCTTGATCAAGGTAGCAGAAGAATTTTCTTTCAGCTCCTGCTGTATAGAGTCTTTGCCATACGTAGCATTTCCTTTGTAAGCTGAAATACGAAAATTACCGGTCCACTCATTGGGGTTATAGAAGAGGAAAGAACCTTCCCCGTCTTCAAATTCGTTCCAGTCTGCCGGATAAGTCATGGAGAACCATGCTCCCGGAGAGATAAATTTCTTGCCTTGTTCCATACTAAATAAACTATTCCTCGCAAAGATAGTGTGAACTGTCTTCGCTATTCCTGGCAAAAGTAACATTACCGCCGTTGATATGCAAACAAACGAAACAAAAACAGCCGATTCTCACGAACCGGCTGTCCCAATCATCATCTATGAATGAAGACCATTAGAGCCTTCAATATCTTATTCAATCTAATGAAAGTCAAAATAAAAATCTATTAAATCTTTAATTTTAGTCGCAAAGATAATCAATGAAATAAATACAAACCTAAGATTTTAGGATTATTAAATCAAGATTCTACAAACTAAGGGATTTTATAGACGAACAAACCGCAAAAACAGCCGATTCTCACGAACCGGCTGTTTCAATCATCATTTATGAATGAAGACTGTTAGAGTCTCCGAATCTGAATATTTTTATTTATCCTCTGCCATTCAAAAACGAATAAGATCTTAATAGCAATAGGAAAGCATTCTGCAAAAGCCCTAACAGGTACATTTTATTATTTAATATAACTGTAATATTCTTCGTCTGAAGCACAATCCCACCAAACCGGACAAGAATTTATGGTCAATTCCAATGCCTCTTTATTTGATTCTTTTAGATTATTTATATTATAATCAGACTCAAGACTGGGCTGCTGGAAACGACGGAACCAATAACGACTATCCGAGGGATTATCCGAAGTATATCGTCTACCACTTTCTGCATCAAATTCATTAGGGCGATCAAAGCCTACATATACTACACCAAAATCTTTGATATTCCCTGCTCCATAGTTAAAGCGGCGCATATCATTCCAATTTTGGATAGAATATGAACAGGCAATAAACTTTTGCTGCATAATCTTTGCCATAGTCAGTTCTGCCTCAGTCTGTGCAACGGCTTCACTTGACAAAAAAGCATCCATTTTTTCTGTCGGAATCATCTGTTTTCCATAAACAGATTGATCATAGTCAGCTAACTTTATATTCATCAACTCCATATGCGCACGAATACCTTTCTTGTACTCTTGCAAAGCTTGTCCTTTTTGTCCTAAACGAAAATAACATTCAGCTTTCATAAAACAAACCTCCGGATAGCAGAGCAAATGTCCCGGAGCATCGGCACGGGTATAGAAAGTTCCTGTAGAAATTATGCGTTCCGTTTTGCCATTATAGCGGTTTGCAATATAACGGTCATCATTAGGGTCACCTGGTGAAGAGGTAATCCAACTCAGATGTTCCGAGTAAATTGGAACATAAATAGAATCTCCTTTTCGTGCTTCATCTGTAGTACCGGAAGCCCATATATCTTTCACCGGATCTAATTTAACACCACCCAGAAATTTGATAGCAGTCTGGGTATCTGAAGAAAATACATCAAAAGTAACAGGACCTCCTGCATTACGGATATTACTATACAAATCAATGCCTGCAGTACGACGATATTCCAATTGACCGTTTTTGTTCATAAATTGACCACTTGGAACAAGCAAGTCTGTACGTGGATCTTCAACGCCACTGCCATCCGCAAATGTATTCGTCAATAAATCTAAGTACCATTTTGTTATACGTGAAGTGGTATTTGTCAGATTCCCAAATTGCAATGCTTTGATTCCACTTTCTTGATCCAAATTAGAATTTCTATAATGCATCACTGTGCCATCATCATTGGAATCTGCCGCTTTAGCCAAAACCTCCAATACAGCTTGAGGATCAAAATCAGCCTTTTTAGATGTATTCAGCATCCAACGGGCTTTCAGTCCATATGCTAATTTCAACCATTTCTTTGCATCTCCCCCATTCCAGGTATCACCATCAGCAAATGCTTCCGCTGTTGTAGGCTGCTCTTTCTGAAAGTTCTCAATAGCCTTGTCAAGCATAGCCATACATCCTTCATAGATAGTTTTCCCATCATCATATTTAGGAGTAATATTGGAGGTTAAAGCTTCTGTATAAGGCATTTCTCCATATACATCCAGCATAGTCATAAATCCCCATGCATGAATTAGTTGTGCTGCTCCTACATAATGCCACGCCTCTTCAGATTCAGCTTTATCAAGCAAATCCGGTATATTTGAAGCCGTATAAATAAACCATGACTGATAAGGCCATGTACAGGAGTTTACTGCCGGACGCCATTTTATAATCATATCATTATATGCAGTACCACTGGTTTTCGCTATATTACCGGTAATCCAGCAACCACGTGTACCAGAAGACTCATAAGCATCTACAAAGTTTGCCTGAATAGCCCGCAAACGCAAAGAAGCCGAAGGGACTGTATTGTTCGGATTATCCGGATTATTGTTTATATCCAAATAATCAGAACAAGAACTAACACCGAGGGCAAATAATGCACCTAAGCAAATATATTTGAATTTTTTCATAACTTACTCTTTTTAATATATTGTTCTATAATTCAGATTTAGAATGTAACATTCAGGCCGAAAGACATGCCCGCTGTAGCAGGTACACCACAATATTCAATGCCGACAGAACTTGAACCTATTGCACCGGAACCGGCAGCACTTGTCTCAGGATCCATACCTTTATAATTAGTAAAAAGTAGCAGATTTGTTCCTGTCACCGTAGCAGAAAGCCCTTTGATAAATTTGGTTTTCTGAAGCAGATTCTTCGGGAATGTATAAGTCAAAGAAATGGAACGGAGACGCAACCAACTGGTATCCGTCATATAGTTAGTAGATTCCAAAGTATAACTACTCGTCCAATAATTGCGAATAATCGACTTTCCACAAAGAGCATTATCGGAACCTGCAGGAACTTCTTGTGAATAATCATTTCTATTATAAAATTTATCAGCACTGAAAGTATATGTAGCAGGTGTATATGTCTCTTTACCCTCAGCGTCTTTTCCATTAGTAACCACACCTTTGATTGTCAGATTTTCACGGTTTGCACTTCTCACGCTCATACCGCGTGCTGTCATGAAGTAATCTGTACCATTATAGATGTCGCCGCCGATACGGAAATCCCACAACATAGAAAGAGACCAGTTCTTATAAGTAAAAGTATTATTGAAGCCTCCCAGAAGCTTAGGTTCACGGTTACCTAACTCATAAGTTGTTTCATTATCGGAAGTCGGCATTCCGGTCTTTTTATCCAGAATAACATTTCCTTGGTCATCCCTCGACCATTTAGAACCGGAAATTGCCATAAAGTTACCACCATTAAAGGAAGCAGCTTTTGCATTTCCAACTTGAACATCCGTTACATAGAGGATATCAAGCCCTTGAAGTAAATTGTTTACCTTACCCCGATTTCCTGACAGATTTAAAGCTGTCTCCCATGTAAAATTCCTATTCTGGATAGGTGTACCAGAAATAGCCAACTCCATACCCTTATTTTCAATATCTCCGGCATTTGTCGTCATAAAGATATAACCTGTGGTCTGACTTGTACGTGGGCTAAGTAACTGATTGATACTCTTATTCGTATAATAAGTAAAATCAAATCCAATACGTCCCTTCAAGAATCTCATTTCCAAACCAATTTCCGTAGACTCTGTCTTTTCAGGAATCAAATATGGGTTACCGTGTGTCCAACTATTCTGCAATCCATTGCCTCCGATTGTAACAAAAGGAGGATCAAGATATGTATTCGTTACATAAGGATCGGCATCTTTACCTACGCGTGCCCATGAGGCGCGAACCTTACCATAGGAAACTATATCGTTCTCAGGCAGCAACTCCGAAAAAACGAAAGCACCACCTACTGAAGGATAGAAATAAGAACGGTTATCTATCGGCAAAGTGGAAGTCCAGTCATTACGTCCAGTAACAGTGACATACGCTATACTCTTATAACCAACTCTGAATTCACCATATACACCAATCAGACGTTTACGGCTATTTGCTTGGGTCATACTACGATCAGTTTCGGCTGTATTGTTGATTGAGTAGAAATTGTCAACTACAAAGTTCCAACCCATTCTGCGGTTGGTAGTTGTTTTTGTATCTTCTACTGATTGTCCGACCAATAAATTAAAGTCAAAATCTGCAATCTTTTTATTGAAGTTCATCATAAAATTTGATGTCAAATACTCATAAACTCGATCACTTTCAGACAACATACCTTTTTGCCATAAAAGCTTCACGCCAGATTCCGGTTCTATCAAGCGGCGAGTATTTGTAGTATAGCGGTCTGTTCCGGCTGTATAAGAAATTTTCCACCAGTCAAACAAATCAAGTTTCAGGTTAAGATTACCAGTGAAACGGGTCGTTTTATCAGTAACTCTGTTTTTATTGACAATCCAATAAGGATTATCAATATCATCGGCCAACAACTGATCTGGGAATAAACGGTATTTACTTCCATCTTCATTCTGCCAAACAGACATGTTTTCGCTTCTCGGCCAACGGAAAACTGAATTCATGGCTCCCGTGCCACCTGACGAATAGAGCCCACCGCTAGTTAACGATTTGTCTGAATTAGCAATGGAGTAAGCCATATTCGCCCCTACAGTCAATTTACCATATTTTTGTTCGCCATTAAATCGAACTGTATTCTTTGTATAGCCAGTTTCCGGTATTATACCATCTTGGTTGAAACGAGAAATGGAAAGATAAAAATTATTATTTTTTCCTCCTCCTGAAATACTGACATTGTTATCCCAGGTCAAGCCACTTTTGAAGAAATCACTGACATTATCATATATTTTTTCTCCTGGTGCAAACTTTTCTCCCCAAGAGTCCAACACTCCTAAATCAGTAAAGATACCAGTGTCCCCAAATGTACCACGTTTATAAGTACTTTGTTGTTCTGGAAGACGATTAACCCAAGTTGTATTTAATTTAGTTGACAGGTTGACCTCAACACGCCCTTCTTGACCTTTTTTTGTTGTAATGATAATAACACCAGCAGCAGCTCTCGAACCATAAAGTGCAGCGGCAGCAGGCCCCTTCAATACAGACATATTTTCCACATCCTCAGGATTGATATCCATTACACGATTACTATATGTTGAGTTTGTAGATTGTGCGCCATCAAAACCTGAATTACCGCCAATATCCACACCGTTATCATAGACTATACCGTCAACAATAAACAAAGGCTGGTTATCTCTTTCTAATGAAGTACCTCCACGAATGATAATGCTTGCACCAGCACCAGCAGCACCACTTCCTTGAGTTATATTCACACCGGCAATTTTACCATTCAAGGAATTAATAATATTAGCATTCTTATTTTTCAACAGTTCTTTACTGTTGACATCTTGCACTGCATATCCCAATGCCTTTTTCTCTTTCTTAATACCCATTGCCGTGACCACCACTTCGTCCAATGCCTGCGAGTCATCAAGCAGTGTTACGCTATAAGTGGAAGCATTAGTCACTTTCAGAGTAACGGTCTTGTAACCAATAAAGGAAACTTCCAGTGTACTGCCCACAGAAGCATCCACTGAGAACTTTCCGTCAATATCCGTCACAGCACCGGTTCCGGAACCTTTCACTAACACGCTGGCGCCGATGATAGGCTCACCTGTTGTGTCTACAACTTTACCTGTAATTTTCTTGGTTTGCTGAGTACTTTGGGAACTTGGCAATGCGCTTAAACTTGAAGATTGCACTTTATGCAGAAGTTCCAAATTTAAAAGTATCTGCTATCTACCACATTTCTACTTATATATGTATGCATAACAATATATTACTTGCTTGCAGATATCTTTTGTAGAAAAAATGCAGGTTGCCGGTTTACAAGGAATGGTTGTGAAATGAAGAATCAGGTTGAAGATTACAGAGTGAACAATAATATTTCTCGTGATATATCAGAGTAAATAGTTAATTTATTTAGGTAAGCACTCTGTTTCGCGCGTTTAAAACAATTTGTTTCAACCATATACACTCTGCTACTTTTTATGTTAAAACTGTTTGTTTAAAGCATAAAATAGAATATTTGTAAGCGAGGAGCAAACTATTTTCTATTATGAAATAAATAGTTCTACCCGTAAAAATGAATCATTCGTTTTTACTAAATGAGGTTATTTATGGTAGCAACATTTAGGAAGTCATACTCCAATAAGGTTATTTAATTGGGGGTATGTAAATGAATAAAAATAAGAGGTGCATGAATCTATTAATATATGTTGCGTAAAAGCTTTTGTGTAATTAACAGTCTAATACTTTTTTTTGAGTAACTCGTGATTGATTTTAACGGATTTGCTTTTACCAATTCTTTCTGTTAACGTTTAGTTCTTATGCAATTATTCTTATTTCAATAAAAAAAAGGATTATTGCACTAAATAAGCAAATCTACATGGATTAAATATGTGAATTTATAACTTCAAATGATATATATAATACTATATATAATTTCATTTTGGTATCTATATACTTATTAAACTGTCATTATGTACAAAATACATAAAATGAGATAACTATTAAACCTCTATTTCAAACTTTATAAAAGCATAAAACCAAACATTTTAATATTCATTTAGGAATTTTTAAATAGATCGATGATGAAATTCCTAAATTTATTTATATGTTTGCAAACAAATCCAAATAATAGAGCTTATGAAAAGAAATTATTGCTTATCATTAATGTTGTTTGCATTGTTTGGGATGTCTGCACCTTTTGCTGCTAATGCAGCCGTTGAAAGTGTGCCAAGTTCCCAAAGTACTCAGCAAGCCAAGAAAATCACAGGTAAAGTTGTAGATGCAGCAGGTGAGCCTATCATCGGCGCCAGCGTATTAGTAAAGGGTTCCGGCACCGGCGCTGTGACGGATATAGATGGAAATTTCTCAGTAGATGCTTCAATGGGTAGCACATTGGTTGTTTCATTCGTAGGATATAAAACTCAGGAACTCGTTGTTAACAACGCCACAAATTACGTTGTAACTCTACAAGATGATGCTCAAGCATTGAGTGAAGTTGTAGTAACAGCTATGGGTATTAAGAAAGAAAAAAAGGCACTAGGATATGCAGTTCAGGATGTCAATAGCAAAGAACTATTGAAAAACAAAAGTGCTAATGTTATCAATTCTTTGAACGGTAAAATAGCCGGCGTAAATATCACCCAATCCGGTGGCGCTGCCGGTGCTGGTTCACAAATCGTCCTCCGTGGAGGTACATCTTTGGAACGCGATAATCAACCTCTATTCGTTGTAGATGGTGTTATTTACGATAACTCTACTGCAATTGGCGGTGATTCCGGTTTTGATGGTATGGTCCGCACAGCCTCTTCATTTGGTAACCGTGTTATGGATATTAACCCGGAAGATGTTGAAAACATGTCAGTACTGAAAGGGCCTGCTGCTGCCGCTCTTTACGGTTCACGCGCTGCGGCCGGTGTTATCGTCATTACGACAAAAAAAGGTAATACCGATGGAACAACAGAAGTAACATTTAACACCCGTTTCACCACAAGTTGGGTAAACCGCTTGCCTGATGTGCAGGAAACTTATAAACGAGGAAAATATAATGATTTAGGAAATCTGGAAACCGACTGGGTAATGTCCTCTTGGGGAGAAAAATTCGGCGGTGGAGATAAAGTCTATGACAACATCAACAATTTCTTTGAAAACGGTGCCAGCTATGATAATACATTAACTGTATCCGGTGGAAATAATGCAGGCAGCTATTTCTTATCCATCTCACGCTTCGACCAAAATGGTATCGTGCCCAATACTGGCTACGATAAAACGACATTCCGTTTCAATGGAGACCGCAAATACGGAAACCTCACTGTTGCTGCGAATGTTGCCTTCTCCGTATCCAACACTGACAAAACACTAACATCCAGTGGACTTTGGGATTCAGACGGTAAGGGAGGAAACGGCGCAATGCAGGCTGTATATACATGGCCTGGTAGCGAGGACATGAAACATTATTTGAACGAAGACGGTAGCAAATACCGTATTTTCCAGAGCTTGGATCCTGACAACCAGAACTTAGTTTCGGATATTGATAACCCATATTGGATTATCAATAAGAATAAGATGTGGGATAAGACTACCCGCTTTACCGGCTCCGTTGCCCCCAACTATAAAGTTGCAGATTGGCTAAACATCAGTTATCGTATTGGCTTAGACCGATACACCACTAACGATTACACTTATATTGCTCCCGGAGCTGCAATGAAAGATATCTATCAGAACGGCCGTTTGTCAACAAACGACTTCACCTATGAATATTTGACTTCCAACTTGATTATTACTGCAAATAAAAAGTTCGGAGATTTCGACTTCAACTTGATGGCAGGACAATCAGCAGAAGACACCAAGGTTCGGCGTGAACGCCGTACGGGTTATGACTTTATCACGCCCGACTTTCCAAGTTTTGAAAATATCGATCAATCTACCAAACAATTCCAGTCTTATCAAAGCCGCAAACGTTTGATGGGTGTTTTTGGAGAATTCCGTGCAGCCTATAAAAATATAGCATATCTGACTGTTACCGGACGTAACGACTGGACTTCTACCCTACCGATAGACAACCGTTCATATTTCTATCCGTCAGTCAGCGGCAGCTTTGTATTTACCGAACTACTACCGGCAAATGACATCCTTTCCTTCGGTAAGATACGCGCATCCTGGGCCCGCGTAGGTAAAGATACCGACGCCTATGCAACAACTACCGCATTGTGGGCGCCCAGAGGTTTTCTGGCAGGGGTAGGAACCGGAAATTCATGGACACGTGGAAATCCCTACTTAAGACCGGAAATCACAGAATCTACAGAGTTGGGGTTGGAAATGAGATTCCTGAACGGTCGGTTAGGTTTTGACTTTACATACTATACCAATAATAGTAAAGACCAGATCGTTTCCCCACGTTTAAGCCAGACTAACGGATACATCATGTACTCTACGAATGTCGGCAATGTTTACAATAAAGGTATGGAGCTCTCCATTACCGCAGTTCCGGTAGAAACCAAAGATTGGAGATGGGAGACTACACTGAACCTGGCAGGTAACCGTGGTACTGTTGAGAACTTGCTGCAAGGAATGGAATTACTATATGTAACAGACGTACAGATTGGTGGTGTAAAAGCTGCATCTGTAAACGGAGGTGACTTTATGGCACTGACCGGAAACAAATGGGAACGCACCAGTGACGGAAAAGTGATTCTGGATGCTGTAACGGGTATGCCTACCTATACGGACAAATCAACAGAATATATCGGTAATCGTGAACCCAAACTAAGCGGCGGATGGAACAACAGCATACAATATAAGAACTGGAACTTATCGATGTTGTGGGATTTCCGTTTTGGTGGCGTAATCTATAATGGAACAGAATACGACTTGACAATCAATGGATTGAGCAAGAGAACTGAAGCTCGCGACAAACTGGTGATCAACGGCGTTGTGCCGGATGGTACAGATGCCCAAGGCAACACCATTTACAAAGATGCGACCTTCACATTCGAGGCTGGTAAGAATTATGATATATTAAATGCAGACGGCAGTGTAAAAACAGCGAGAAACGGCAACCAGATCATTCAGGATTACTATTCTAATATCTACACTAAAGAATCCACCAATTTCACAACTAAGACGAATTGGATGCGTCTACGCTCCATTTCTCTCTCTTATACATTCCCCAAAGCCATGCTGGCAAAGACCAAGGTTATCAAGGGATGCGCTATTAATGTAACAGGAAATAATTTGTTGCTCTTCACAAATTACAAAGGACTTGACCCGGAGAACAGTGTTGCAGGTTCCGGCGTAACCGGCTCCAGTTCAACAGGTATTGATTATTGTGGTGTACCGAGTACAGCCAGTATGTCTTTCGGTATTAACTTGACATTTTAAGAATAGTTGAATCATAAAAAGATAGAATTATGAAGAAGATAAAATATATAGGATTAAGCCTTATTTTAGCATTAGGATTAACATCCTGCGACAGTTGGCTGGATGTTAATGAGAACCCTAATACTCCAACCCAAGATGTAGCATCATTGGCTTCCCGGCTGCCATGGATCGAACATCACTATGGATATGCTGCCGGATCTGCCGGTTTCCGTGCCGGTTTTATCAATGGTACAATAACCTCCCGGAAAGGTGTATCAACATTAGCCACGAACCTACACAATTATATGCCTTATTGGGATGCCAGCAATGGTATTTCCACTACTCCGTATCAGCATTGGTTTGTCGGTGCGGCATGTAACCTTGAAGATTTGATTAAAAAAGCAGAAGAAGAAGGTGCTTACCATTATATTGGCGCCGCATATGTAATCAAAGCCATGGGATTTATGTTAATGACAGACTGGTATGGAGAATGTCCTTACACAGAATCACTAGGTTCATATCTGACCCCCAAGTATGATACCGGACAAACTATTTTCGAAGGATGCTTGGCTGATTTGGACACAGCTTTGCCTTATTTTGACATGACGCAGGAAACCAACGCCACTCCATTAAAAGATGGAGATAGCTGGAATGGTGGTGATATTGCCAAATGGAAGGCTTTGGTATACGGACTAAAAGCACGTTGGCTCAATAATCTGTCAAAGAAAAGCTCACTTTACAAACCGGATGATATTTTGGCTGCTATTGCAAATGGTCCGAGAGACTATGCAACCAGTACAATTGTAAATCACCAGAATGACCCGGGAGATACCGCCAGTGATGCCTTGGCAGGTGACCCTCTGAAAACATCCTATTTATTTGACGGTGCTGCCTGGTCCGATCACATCCGCATGACGAAATATTATACAGACTTGTTTGAATACCCGCAAACAGATGGTACAGTAACGTACGACCCTCGTCGGGAAAAGATGCTTCCTATGAACGAGCATTACGACGAGAACGGCAAATCCTATTTCATGGTGACAGCAGGTGTTGATGTACTTAACAGTGATATTTTGAATAATTCAGGTCCGGCCCAACAAACCTATTCGGCTTCTACCAAAAAGTATACAGTAGCTACTGCCGGGCGTGAAGGTGACACAATCTACGTCACGCTGAAAGGTGTATGTTGCAAGCAGGGTGGAAAAGCTGACGAAAGTTTCTATCAGAATACAGCCGATGGCACCATTCTTTCCACCGGAACGTTCTATACTCTTCCGGAATCTCCGACACACTTGATGACAAGCTACGAAATGGATTTCATCAAGGCAGAAGTATTGTTCCGCAAAGGCGACAAGAGTGGGGCACTGACTGCATACAAGGCGGCTGTCAAAGGACATTTCGATTTCATGAATACCAAACTGAAATCATACGGAACAGAAAATAATCCGGGGAAAATACCGATGGATGAGACAGCTATCAACCAATTCCTGACAAGTGACTGCATCGCACAGACTGCTGACCAATTGACGATGGCGGAAATTATGAAACAAAAATATATTGCAATGTCATTCTCACAACAGAATTGGAATGATATGCGACGTTTCAATTTCTCAGCGGGAAATATCGGAAACTTCGGAGTAGTATATCCGGATATCGATCGTCCAAAGAGCATTCGTGCAGCAGCCTCATCCCAAAAATTCCCGGGCGCTTCAAAAACAAGCGAGAACTATTGGTGGCGCCGTATGGCTCATTGCTCACACGAAGTTAACTACAACGCCAAGAATTTGGAAGCTTCAAATCCTAAAGCAATGGATAATGATATTTGGTCTGTTCCGGTATGGTGGGATATTGAAGAATAAAAATGATAAATGAAACCGAAGACTTTAACGGTCTTCATTCATAGATGATGATCAGAACAGCCGGTTCGGGACGAATCGGCTGTTTGTTTTCCCCTCCTCTTCCTACTTCCCTATCGGCTGTATCCTCCTCCTCACATCCTTAGAAATCTCCAGGAACATATAGTTCAACTTACCGGAATGGATGCCTTCTTCATTTTGCTTATACTTCTTATTAGCATATTCTTTTGATTTATCAAAGGCAATGCGCGACATCTGGTTCTGCGACTTTCCCACCATCGTAGAGTCCAGTTGCTCATCCGGAAAAAAATCATCCAAATCCACATCACCTATCATGGTCGTTTCAAGGAAGTTCATGCCTTTATGGTCAGAATCCGTATAATACCCTACAAACATGTGCCCCGGGGTACGCACCAGTATAGGTTCTATATTTATGGCACGCAGCAAAGAAGCAAACAATACAGTACCATCTACACAATTGATTTGCGAGGACTCCAGCGAATCATCAAATGTACGCACGCGTTGCGAAAAGACCACATTACTGGAAAGACTCGTATTGGACACCGAACTATAACGGAATTTACGCTTCTGAAGCACATTCCACAGTGCATACACCTGTTTGTCCACTACCGCAGCACCGCCTTGATAACCTAAGAAGCGATTGACGATACGGGTATCCAGCGCCTCACGCAGCAACTGGTCAATCATTGGATTCTCCTCATTTACGTATGCAGCAAAGAAAATACCGGTATCATGGAACTTAGTACCATTCGTGACATACCCCAACAAACATTCGTTAATGCTGCGAACCGAGAAAGTACGTACCCTTTGCCCCAGATCTTTACCATTCATCTCCGTAGTAATAGCCACGCTGATAGGTTCTGCCTGGTTATTATTCTTCAAAGCCTCATAGTTCCAGATGATATCGGGATAGATGATATACTCCGTACGCGGCTTTGCCAGCACGAACTCGGAAACAGAGCGGGAAAAAAACGGGGTTTCCGCTACCTCTACCCGTACCCGGCTATACACCTTCCCCGAACGGATACGAATAGCTATGCAGGACTTCGGATTTCCTACATACATCGAATCTACCGGCACTATAACCTGGGCATCGGTAGTAGCCACCGAAAGAATGCTGGAAGGGAAAATATTGCCCCCCAGTTCATCCGTAATTTCAAACCCCGAACGGAAAGGAGCCGTATTCAGCCAGACAGAGCCAATTATCACTAAAATCAAAGTACCCACAATGATACGCAAACGCCATTTGCGGGAATACTTTCCCAGATATATAAGTTCATTCATACAATCAATCCACTTTATGAAGCAAAGATAATATTTATTTGATGAGGATACAAAGGACCGAGGAAGTGTTTAAAAGAAAATATCTCAACATAAAAAACGCCTCCAATTTTTTCACTAAAAATCCCTCCCATTTTTACTAAAATTCCGACTGATTTTTACTAAAATTCCGGGAGATTTTTAGTAAAAATTTCCTGCCCCTTCAGAAAGCATTCTGAAAGGGGTTATGAGCAAACCACCGGAGGATCTCTTTTTCTGACAAACTGCCGGATATAGCAAGATTTGTAACCGAATTGTAACACTTGTTTCATCATTACGTAACAAATTTGCCTCACTTTTGTCGAGGAAAAGAAATAAAGTTTAACTTTGTGACAGGAGATTTGTTTTACCCTTGTCATACATAAACAATAACGCAATGAACGATTACCGGATTTTAGTAGTAGACGACGAAGAAGATTTGTGTGAAATCTTAAAATTCAACCTCGAAAATGAAGGATACGAAGTGGATACGGCAAACTCTGCCGAAGAAGCACTGAAAATGGATATCAGCAGTTACAACCTCTTGTTGCTGGATGTGATGATGGGAGAGATTTCCGGTTTCAAGATGGCAAGCACGTTGAAGAAAGATAAAAAAACAGCCCAAGTGCCCATCATCTTTATAACTGCCAAAGATACGGAGAATGACACTGTTACCGGTTTCAACCTGGGAGCGGACGACTATATTTCCAAACCTTTTTCGCTGCGGGAAGTAGTTGCACGCGTTAAGGCCGTACTGCGACGCACCCAGCAGGGAGAAACAGAGCGCATACCGGAACAGATTGTCTACAAGTCACTGGTGCTGGACATCATCAAAAAGAAAGTCAGCATCGACGGTACAGAAGCTCCCCTCACTAAAAAAGAATTTGAAATATTATTATTGCTTTTGCAAAATAAAGGACGCGTTTTCTCGCGCGAAGATATATTGAGCCGTATCTGGAGTGATGAAGTATACGTACTGGACCGTACCATAGACGTAAACATCACCCGCCTGCGCAAGAAAATCGGAATATATGGCAAATGCATCGTAACTCGTTTAGGATATGGTTATTGTTTCGAAGCCGAATAAAGACAAGCATTTCTTGTCATTCAGCCGGAAGTTATTCCTTTCGGTCATCTCGCTGTTCATAGTGTTTGCAGCTTGCTTCATTGCCTATCAGTATCAGCGGGAAAAAGAATACAAAATAGAGTTGCTGGACGTGCAACTGCAAGGCTATAACGACAGATTGTATCAGGAATTAGGAAAGATTCCGGGCAATCTATGGACCTCCATGTTGGATGACTATGTCTCAAAATCCGTAGACAAAGAATTGCGTGTCACAATAATAGATTTGGAAGGGAATGTATTATTCGACAGTTACCATACTCCAAACCTGCATTTAGACAACCACATCAAACGTCCGGAAGTACAAAGGGCATTGAAAGACGGTAGAGGCTACGACGTACGGCGCACATCAGAGACCACCGGAAAAGCGTATTTCTACTCCGCGACAATCTACAATGACTGTATCATCCGTTCGGCCCTACCCTACGACATTAATCTGATGGAAAATTTGTCGGCCGACTCACATTATATATGGTTCACTCTCATCATATCGCTCTTGCTGATATTTATTTTCTATAAGTTCACTTCCAAGCTGGGCACCGCCATCAATAACCTGCGCGAGTTTGCCAAAAGAGCCGATAAGAACGAACCTATAGAGATGGATATACAGTCAGCTTTCCCACATAACGAACTCGGAGAAATCTCACAACATATCATACAGATATACAAACGTCTGCGTGAAACCAAGGAAGCCCTCTATATCGAACGCGAGAAGTTAATCACCCACTTACAAACCTCCCGCGAAGGCTTGGGCGTATTCACCAAAGATAAAAAAGAGATACTGGTAAATAACCTGTTCACCCAATACGGTAACTTAATCTCGGACTCCAATCTGCAGGCCACCGAGGATATCTTCTCCATCTATGAATTCCAGAAGATAACTGATTTCATCAGCAAAGCCCAGAAGCGTCCTTCCGGCAGAGAAGAAAAAAGAATGTCTATCAATATCAACAAGAACGGACGCATTTTCGTTGTAGAGTGTATCATTTTCCAGGATTTAAGTTTTGAGATTTCCATCAATGACATTACCCAGGAAGAAGAACAAATCCGCTTGAAACGTCAACTGACGCAAAACATTGCCCACGAGCTGAAAACTCCCGTAAGCAGTATACAGGGATATCTGGAAACGATCGTAAACAATGAAAACATGCCACAGGACAAGATGCAGATTTTCCTGGAACGCTGCTACGCCCAGAGCAACCGCTTAAGCCGCTTGTTGCGCGACATCTCCGTACTGACCCGCATGGACGAAGCTGCCAACATGATCGATATGGAGAAAGTAGATATCAGCATCCTGGTAACAAATATTGTAAATGAAGTATCGCTGGAATTGGAAGAAAAGCAGATTACGGTAGTCAACTCCCTGAAACCCAAGATACAGTTGCGGGGAAATTATTCGCTTCTCTACTCCATCTTCCGCAATCTGATGGACAACGCTATCGCATACGCCGGGACGAATATACACATCAACATCAGTTGTTTCCGCGAAGACGAACATTTCTATTACTTCAGTTTTGCAGATACCGGCGTAGGTGTTCCACAAGAGCATCTGAACCGTTTGTTCGAACGCTTCTACCGCGTAGACAAAGGCCGTTCAAGAAAGCTGGGCGGAACCGGCTTAGGACTTGCCATCGTAAAAAATGCAGTCATCATTCACGGAGGAACCATCTCAGCCAAGAACAATCAAGGCGGAGGACTGGAATTTGTATTCACACTGGCCAAAGAAAAAGCATAGAAGAGTTATGAGTTATAACTATTTTTTCCTATCTTTGCAGTGCATTGGTTTGCCGTCTTTGTTCGAAGGCGGCAATTAAAAGGGAATTAGGTGCAAATCCTAAACAGTCCCGCTGCTGTAAGTTTCGCAAAATGTTGCAGACATCACCCTATGCCACTGGAAGTTCGCTTCCGGGAAGGCGCCTGTAACAGAAATAAGTCAGAAGACCTGCCATGCACATGTTATCATTGCTTTCGAGGAAAAAGCGTTGAGTCTAATGAACCGGACAAGTCGTCCATCATTTCATTCATCAAACCTGATTCAGAGAAAGTAAAAGGTAAATAAACTCTGCCAAGTTTATTTGTTGATGTCCGGTCGAAGTGATTTCGCCCGGACATTTACATTACAAAAAGTCACCAATTAATTGGATATTATCTAAATAATACTTATATTCGGCACACTAAACTCTCAAAACAGGTTTAGCCGTTAACTTATTGTCAAATCCTTAAAACATAAAACATGGAATTGCCATTTGCCGAATCATGGAAAATTAAAATGGTGGAACCTATCCGTAAAAGTACCCGCCAAGAACGTGAACAATGGCTGAAAGAAGCCCATTACAACGTATTTCAACTGAAGTCAGAACAAGTTTATATCGACCTTATCACCGATTCGGGCACTGGAGCCATGAGCGACCGTCAGTGGGCAGGCATGATGCTGGGCGATGAAAGTTATGCCGGAGCCTCTTCCTTCTTCAAATTGAAGGAAGTTATTACCCGGCTGACCGGCTTTGATTACGTCATCCCTACACACCAGGGACGTGCCGCCGAAAACGTATTGTTTTCCTACCTGGTGCACGAGGGGGATATCATTCCGGGAAATTCTCATTTCGATACTACCAAAGGACACATTGAGGGGCGTAAAGCTATAGCTTTGGACTGTACCATAGACGAAGCCAAACAGACGCAACTGGAAATCCCGTTCAAAGGAAATGTAGACCCCGCCAAACTGGAGAAGGCATTGCAGGAGCATGCAGAGCGCATACCGTTTATCATCGTTACCATCACCAACAACACAGCAGGAGGCCAGCCGGTTTCCATGCAAAATCTACGCGAAGTGCGTGTCCTTGCAGACAAATATAACAAACCTGTCCTCTTCGACTCCGCCCGCTTTGCCGAGAATGCCTATTTCATCAAGATGAGAGAAGACGGTTATTGTAACAAAAGCATCAAAGAGATCACTCATGAAATGTTCGACCTTGCAGACGGCATGACCATGAGCGCCAAAAAAGACGGTATCGTAAATATGGGCGGCTTTATAGCCACCCGCCGGAAAGACTGGTACGAAGGTGCCAAAGGTTTCTGCGTGCAATACGAAGGCTACCTTACTTATGGCGGTATGAACGGCCGGGATATGAATGCACTTGCCATCGGGCTGGATGAAAATACAGAATTTGATAATCTGGAAACCCGCATCCACCAGGTAGCCTATCTGGCCAGGAAGCTGGACGAATACGGCATCCCCTATCAACGCCCTGCAGGTGGCCATGCCATCTTCGTAGATGCTCCTAAAGTATTGACGCATGTCCCAAAAGAAGAATTCCCGGCACAGACATTGACTGCCGAATTATACCTGGAAGCAGGCATACGCGGTTGCGAAATCGGGTATCTGCTTGCCGACCGCGACCCGATAACCCGTGAAAACCGTTTCAATGGGTTGGACCTGCTTCGCCTTGCCATCCCCCGCCGTGTTTATACCGACAACCACATGGATGTGGTGGCAGCCGCATTGAAAAATGTATATGACAAGCGCGAAAGCATCACCCACGGGGTACGCATCACCTGGGAAGCTCCGCTGATGCGGCATTTCACCGTACAACTGGAAAGATTATAAATAGAGCAACGTCGTTCTTCGTTTGTTTTTTGGTTAATTTCTAAAAAACAAAATTGCTTTATCAAGTGTTATATGATGGTAAACATTAAATACTTGTAATTATGGCAGAAGAATATGAACTGATAGACAACGAAGAACGACGTCAATACGAGTTCCACATCGAGAAATATACTCCGAGAATAGAGTATATCAAGTCTACCAACGGCGAAATCTACCTGACTCATACCGAAGTACCATCTGCACTGAATGGCAGAGGGATTGGCAGTCAGCTTGTAGAAAAATCATTAAAAGATATAGAGAGACAGGGACTCAGGCTGGTGCCGTTGTGTCCGTTTGTTGCCGCGTACATTCACAAACACCCTGAATGGAAGCGCATCGTATTAAGAGGTGTTCACGTTTAAAAAAAGATTGTTATGGAAAGTACTAAAGAATATACCAATGGCGAGTTGACCATCATCTGGCAACCCAAACTATGCCAACACTCCGGAATTTGTGTCAAGACACTTCCCAATGTATATCATCCGAAAGAAAAGCCTTGGATACAGATAGAGAATGCAACCACAGAAGAACTGATTGCGCAAATCAAGAAATGTCCTTCCGGTGCATTGAGCTACAGACTTAACGTCAATACAAAGTCAGAAGATAAATAATAGTGGATGGTAAATCTGCGTTTCTCCGCCGTACGGTATTCTTCGGCGGAGAATATGCCACTTTCATTTACGGGAAAAGGCAATACCCGCATGTGTTCCCGAAAATCGACATCCGAAGCATTCATGCATTTGAACATGGTTTCCTTGGCCGACCAATGAAGTAATAACGACCAAATTTCAGTGCCCCGAAACAAGGATGCTTCTTCATCCTCGCGCATAAATTTGTGTGCTACCCTCCGAACCCTCTCGCCATACTGTTCAATATCAATGCCGACTTCTTTATCCGGCATTCCCAGAACAACAGCAACATAACCTTTGGTATGAGAAATACTAATGGAGGCGGAAGCATCCGCCAAATAAGGCTTTCCGGTAGGATAATAGGCTATTTCCTTCTCCTCACCCAGCAACGTATAGAGCAACACACGGACAGCAAGCCACTCCAACCGGCGGTACTCCGCCTTAAAACGCTGCATACCTTGCAGGTACACATCTTTACCTGGAAGCATGGCAAGCAGTTCGTCCAGAGTCTCGTCTGTTTTCCATACTCCCCATTGGCAGGAAGAGTCTGTATGTTGCAGAAAAAGAGGCATTACTTTTTGTCTTCGGCAGCATCTCCTGCCGGTTCGTTAATGGTAAATTTCACTTTGAGGATGCGGCGGTTATCCATTTCCAGCACTTCAAACTCATAGCGGTCGTAAGTAACTTTTTCATGAAGAGCCGGAAACTCCCCTTTCAGTTCGAGCAAAAGTCCTGCCAGCGTATCGGCATCCCCTGCCACGTCATCAAAAGTTTCCTCGTTTATCTTGGTGATTTTATAGAAATCCGTCAACTGTGTTTTAGCCTCGAATACCCAGGTATGATCATTGAGCACGGCATAAGTACGCTCTTCATCATCATACTCATCATGGATCTCACCGACTATTTCTTCTATAATGTCTTCCATGGTCACAATACCCGATGTACCTCCAAATTCATCGACCACAATGGCAATATGAATCTTATTTGCCTGGAAGTCACGAAGCAGGTCATCAATCATCTTTGTTTCCGGCACAAAATAGGCCGGACGGATAAGCGATTGCCAACGGAAGTTATCGCCTTTATTCAGATGGGGAAGTAAATCCTTGATGTAAAGCACTCCCTTTATGTTGTCGCTGGTATCTGCATAAATGGGAATACGGGAATAAGCATTCTCAATAATACACTTCAGCACCTCCTTGAAAGGTGTACGGATGTCCAGATCGACTACGTCCAGACGGGAAGTCATAACCTCCTTTGCCGTTTCGCCTCCAAAGCGGATAATGCCTTCCAGAATATTGTTCTCTTCCGAAAGCTCCGCTTTATCCGTCAACTCTAAAGCATGCGACAATTCATCGACCGAAATATTATGATTCTTGCGTACAACATGCTTGTTCAGGAAAGAAGTGGAACGTACCAACAAGGATGCCAACGGATAAAATACAGAACGAAACACGGTGATGCCCGGAGCCGCAAAACGACAGAAAGTCAATGTCTTCTGCGCTGAATAGATCTTAGGCATAATTTCACCGAAAAGCAACAACAGGAAGGTTAAGATGACTGTCAGAATAAGGAACTCTGCAATAGGAGAATGAAACCGAAATACATTCATAAAGAAGAAATTGCAGAGCATAATAATGGTTACGTTCACAAAGTTGTTCGTAATCAATATCGTAGCCAACAAGCGTTCGCTATTATCCAGCAAATTACTGATTTTTTCATCCGAAGGATGTTTCTTCTCCGCAATCGTATTCAGATCCGACGGAGAAAGCGAAAAGAAGGCTATCTCGGAAGCTGATGCAAAGCCGGAAACAAGCAGGAGTAAGCCTGCCAACACAAGGGCTATAATAGCCGAAATAGAAGGAACTTGTACGGATATACCGTTAAAAACATCTGCCAACTGGCATAAATAAGCGTCTGGATCCAAAGAATTTGGTTTTAGTTAAACAATTAGAACGGCAAATCGTCCGTCGGATTATCTTGCGCAGGAGCAGCCTGCGGTTGTACTTGCTGTTGCGGTTGGGCACTCGCTCCACCTTGCGGGGCATAAGGAGCAGCACTGGGAGTGGCATTTCTCGGGGTTAACATCTCCATATTATCAACGAAGATTTCCGTTACATAGCGCTTAATCCCTCCCTGGTCGTCGTACGAACGGGTACGGATTTTACCCTCTACATAGAGTTTATCCCCTTTATGCACGTATTTTTCTACGATCTCGCCCAAGCGACCGCGGAATATAAGGTTATGCCATTCGGTGCGGTCGGGGATTTGCGTACCATTCTGTAGCGTATATCCTTTCTCGGTGGTAGCCAGAGAAAGCTGGGCAACACAGTTTCCACCCTCATAATAGGTTACTTTGGGATCTTGTCCTACATTTCCTATCAATATCACTTTATTTACTGACATAAGCTTCTATTCTTTAGATTTTGCTGCCAAAATTAACGAGAATATTCACACTATGCAAGAATACAAACAACTTTTATACATATTTCTCCAAGAAAATATGTATCAGCCTAGGCATGGCATAATGCTCCATGTCTTCTATCCTAATCCGCTGATAACCGGGAAAAGAGGCGGATGTTTCCGGCAAAACAGCCTCATAGAAGTGGGTGTAAATCACCCGGTGAGACAAAACGTGCTTCACGTTGCGAAGCACCGAACGAACCTTCGGAGCCTCCCCTTTTGCAAAAAGTGCATGTAGCTGCGGGCATGCAAGAAACTCCTCCTCCGATAAATCTTTTTCGGTCTCGACCAGCGGCAACTCAAACAGATTTTTCCAGATGTCATTTCCCGTTCTCTTATTAATCAAGGTATACGCGCCCATGCGTACATATATATAATTGAAATAACGGTTAGTAGTTTTCGTCTTATGCTGCTTCACAGGTAACTGAAGAACTGTCCCTTTCGACAAGGCGGAACAACTGTCGGACAAGGGGCAAAACATGCAATCAGGCGCTTGAGGGGTACACTGGATAGCTCCAAAATCCATAATCGCCTGATTATAATCCGCCGGACGGGATTTATCAAGCATCTCTTCCGCTAAAGCTGCAAAAGTCTTCTTGCCTTCGGTAGAATCAACCGGTATATCAATGCCGAAATAACGGGAAAGTACCCGGTATACATTCCCATCCACCACTGCATAAGGCATATTATAAGCAAAAGAGCAGATGGCAGCTGCCGTGTAGTCTCCTACTCCCTTCAGTGCACGCACCCCCTCATAAGTTTCAGGAAACGCTCCATTCATACTTTCAGCCGCCGCATGCAGATTGCGCGCACGGGAGTAATAACCCAAGCCCTGCCAATATTTCATAACTTCATCTTCCGAAGCCTCAGCCAACGCCCGCACATCCGGAAAACGATGCACAAAACGAAGGAAGTATTCATATCCCTGCGCCACCCTTGTCTGTTGCAAAATGATCTCGGATATCCATATCAGATAGGGATCGGTTGTCTCTCTCCACGGCAGTTCCCTTTTGTTTTCCGCATACCATTTCAGCAAAGTTTCAGTAAATATATTCATCTCAATTACAGTCTTTTAAGAGAGCTACACCCTTTACCCCAAATGGTGTAGCCCTAACCTAAAAAAGGTGTAGCCATCCGGGCAAAAGGGTGTAGCCCTTTCCAAAGGAACAAAAATACAGTTTTTCAGCCTAACAAAACTTAATGCCGAGACTTTTTTAGAAAATTGTCTGAAATATATTTTTTAGAGCCGCCAAAAAGCTATATATTTGCAGTCCAAAAAATTAGGAAAACTATAGTAATAATATTTTTTTTGAAGAAAAATGACTAAAGCTGATATTGTAAACGAAATTACAAAGAACACCGGAATTGATAAGACAACAGTACTTACAACCGTTGAAGCATTCATGGACGCAGTGAAAGCATCTTTATCTAACGATGAAAATGTTTACCTCCGCGGGTTTGGTAGTTTTGTAGTGAAGAAAAGAGCACAGAAAACTGCTCGTAACATCTCCAAGAACACTACAATTATCATTCCGGAACATAACATTCCGGCTTTCAAGCCTGCTAAGACATTCACCATTTCAGTGAAGAAATAATAAACAATAGTATTAACCCATAAAATTTTGAAGCTATGCCAAGCGGAAAGAAAAAGAAAAGACATAAAATGTCTACGCACAAGCGTAAAAAAAGACTAAGAAAGAACAGACATAAAAGCAAAAAGTAATTTTTAGTCTGAAGGACAAAATAAAGAACAAACTTGTGAAGCTAATTGTCTCGCGGGTTTGTTCTTTGTTTAAGTACCAAATTTAATTTTTAATTAAAAGCAAATCATTGTGACAAGCGAACTCGTTGTAGACGTACAGCCCAAAGAGGTCTCCATCGCACTGCTCGAAGACAAGAGCCTGGTGGAACTTCAAAGCGAAGGAAGAAACATCTCCTTCTCGGTGGGCAACATGTATTTGGGACGCGTCAAGAAGTTGATGCCCGGCCTGAATGCCTGCTTCGTGGACGTGGGTTACGAGAAAGATGCTTTTCTTCATTACCTGGACTTAGGTCCTCAATTTAACTCGTTAGAGAAGTACGTAAAGCAGACTTTAAGCGACAAAAAGAAGCTGAATCCTATTACGAAAGCAACCATACTTCCCGACCTTGAAAAAGACGGAACGGTTTCCAACACACTCAAGGTGGGACAAGAAGTAGTGGTGCAGATTGTCAAGGAGCCTATCTCGACCAAAGGGCCACGACTGACTTCCGAGCTTTCCTTTGCCGGAAGATATCTCGTGCTCATTCCTTTCAACGATAAGGTTTCCGTATCACAAAAAATTAAATCGAGCGAAGAGCGCGCCCGCCTCAAACAGCTGCTGATGAGCATCAAGCCGAAGAATTTCGGCGTTATCGTCCGCACCGTTGCCGAAGGCAAACGCGTGGCCGAGCTTGACGGAGAGCTTAAAGTATTACTGAAACATTGGGAAGAAGCCATTACCAAAGTACAGAAAGCCACTAAGTTTCCGACGCTGATTTACGAAGAAACCAGCCGCGCCGTAGGTTTGTTGCGCGACTTGTTCAATCCTTCTTTCGAAAACATCCACGTGAACAACGAAGCGGTGTACCACGAAATAAAGGATTACGTAACTCTCATCGCCCCTGAACGGGCAGGAATCGTTAAGCTGTACAAAGGACAACTCCCCATTTATGACAATTTTGGTATCACCAAACAGATCAAGTCGTCATTCGGCAAGACCGTTTCATACAAAAGTGGTGCCTACCTGATTATTGAGCATACTGAGGCGCTTCACGTAGTAGACGTGAACAGCGGTAACCGCACCAAGAATGCCAACGGGCAGGAGGCCAACGCACTGGAAGTGAATCTGGGAGCAGCCGACGAACTGGCACGCCAGTTACGACTGAGAGATATGGGTGGTATCATCGTGGTGGACTTCATCGACATGAACGAAGCCGAAAACCGACAGAAGCTTTACGAACGTATGTGCCAAAACATGCAGAAAGACAGAGCACGCCACAACATCCTGCCGCTCAGCAAATTCGGGCTGATGCAGATTACCCGCCAGCGCGTGCGGCCGGCTATGGATGTCAACACCATGGAGACCTGTCCTACCTGCTTTGGAAAAGGCACCATTAAATCGTCCATCCTCTTTACGGACACTTTGGAGAGTAAAATTGACTATCTGGTCAACAAATTGAAGATTAAGAAATTCTCGTTACACATCCACCCGTACATCGCAGCCTACATCAACCAAGGACTTGTTTCCTTGAAACGGAAGTGGCAGATGAAGTACGGATTCGGTATTAAGATTATTCCAAGTCAGAAACTCGCGTTTCTGGAATATGTATTCTACGATCCGCAAGGTGAAGAGATAGATATGAAGGAAGAAATCGAAATCAAATAAGAAAGACGGCGAAGTAAATGATAAACTTCGCCGTCTTTTTTTTGTATTATAATGCCAGTCTATAGATCTCTTTACTATCCTGTTTCGTCAACTTCACATAGTTACCTACAAACTCGCCCTTATTGCGGTGCAGACTATCTGCCAGGCGGTCTATATCAGGATTCTCGATACCGAGTTCTTTAAAGTTCACCGGCAGCCCCATATAGCGGAAGAAGAATTTCAGGCGGGAAACTCCGGCTAAAGCCATCTCCTCCAGATCTTCCGATTCGGGCACACCCAGAACGCGGGTGGCAAACTGTGCAATCTTCTTCGGGTTATGCTCTGCCATAAAAGTCATCCAGGCAGGAACAATCACCGACAGCCCTGCACCATGCGTTACGTTGTAAATGGCGCTGACTTCATGTTCCAGAAAGTGCGAAGCCCAGTCTTCTTCACAGCCTATGCCACAAGTGCCGTTATGGGCAATGTTACCACACCACATGACATTGGCGCGTGCGTTATAGTCGTTCGGATTCTGCTTTACGCAGTAAGCCATTTTAATAATGGCCATCAATGTACCTTCGCAAAGACGGTCGCTGATTTCCACCTCAGGGGTATTGGTGAAATAACGTTCCATAATATGTACCATCATGTCGGCAATGCCGCATGCCGTCTGGAAAGGGGGCAACGTAAAGGTCAGTTCGGGATTCATGATAGAGAAAACAGGGCGTAACACCTCAGGAGCACGAAGACTCAGTTTCTGAAGGGTATCGGTCTTCGTGATTACCGAATTTCCCGAGCCTTCGCTGCCAGCTGCGGGAATGGTCAATACAACGGCTACTTTCAGAGCTTTCGTAACCTGCGCCTTGCCGATAAAGAAATCCCAAAAATCACCCTCATAAAGCACGCCGGCAGCAATGGCTTTTGCCGTATCAATGACGGAACCACCACCTACGGGGAGCATCATATCCACTTGTTCGCGACGGCAAATGTCAATGCCTTCGTATACTTTGGTATCGACCGGATTGGGCTGAATACCTCCCATCTCGCAAAACTCAATGCCGGCTTCCTGCAAAGATTGCTTCACTCTGTCCAGCAGGCCACTCCGCACTACAGAACCGCCACCATACACAATCATCACTTTCCGGGCACCGTGTTTACGAGCCAGCGCACCGGCTTGCATTTCAGTTTCTCTTCCGAAAACGAACTCGGTAGGGCTGTAAAAAACAAAATTATTCATACTTGCATTATTATAGATTTATTCGGTTACATAAATGGGAATTTAGGGGCGCAGCGCCCCTAAATTATAATTTAATGTACCTGCCATATCTTTCATAGAACAGCTTGAAAGCCCCCCACTTCATCAATCCTTTTTCAAAGACCAGGATGCCCAGCAAAGCGCAGGAAATGCCCAGTATTACATCAATCAGATAATGATGGCCCGAATAAACTGCCGTCCACCAAATGCCTACCATGATAAAAGCAAACAAAGCAATCAGCCATTTTTTACAACGGTCCATGATAGCATAAGCCAGGGCTACCACCATATACGCAGCATGGAGCGAAGGAACTGCTGCAAAGACATTGGCATTCCGCCCGTAAATGGAATTGAAGATAGAACATCCCATGAGTTCATCAAAACGTCCCAATCCGGCTACATTGCCCGGAGTATCGAGCATCGGCTCAAACCCATAATTCATGGCATACCAAGGCGGAGCGGCCGGATGAATGTAATACCCTGCAAAGCCGATAAGATTCACCAGGAGGAATACCATCGCAAAACGGAGATACACCTTGCGGTCACCCTTCAGATAAAGCCACAACCCGAAAGCAATGGGAACCGGCACCCAGCAAAGATAAAATACTCCTGCAAAGAAGTCGGCCACCGAACAATGGTTCAGAGCAAAGTATTCACAAGGAATAAGGGTAGTACCATTGACCGACAAGCCGAAAAGAGACTTTTCCGCCTCATACAATCCCTTCACATCAATAGGATTTACCTCATAATTAGGATATACACGCATCCAGTCGTAAGAAATAGCGAACACGATAAAAGGTAATAGCGCTACTGCCAACTTACGAGTCGTTTTTCCTGCAAAAAACAATACCAGAAACAGACCTGTCATCAAGAAGTGCTCCGGGCGAAATCCGATACAAATCCCTGTCAGAATCAAAAAAAGCACCGTAATGCCAATAACCAAAACAACCTCTTTCACAGAGGGGAAGAATGTTTTTCTCATTATTTATTATTCAATAGTTTATAGCAATGCGCCAGGCGGGCAAATGCCGTCAAGTTTGCCAGAATAGCAATCACCGTTAAAGGTACAATCAGTATCAGCATAGGATCGAATGCCGTACAGTCACCAAAAACGCCGCAGAAGATAGCGCCGAGGGCAGTCAGTACAACCCGCTCGGGACGCTGCATGAAGCCTACCTTGCAATCCAGTCCCAAACCTTCGGCACGGGCACGCACATAGCTCACCATCAGCGAGCCAATCAGTGCGATGAACGTAATCATGGAGCCCCACAGATAGCCCTGCAATATCAGATAATAAAAGATGCCGAACAGAGTCACCAGTTCACTGTAACGGTCGAGTACAGAGTCGAACAATGCGCCGAAAGTAGAACTCATATTACCCAAACGCGCCACACGCCCGTCCATCATGTCGAACAAACCGGCAAAGAGCACAATGCCGCCTGCCCAGCCTACATAAGCCAGTTCACCACTCTTGTACATGCCTGCATAGACAAACAAAGCAGCCGCCACGATATTCAGCACCAATCCCGTAGTCGTAATAAAGTTAGGCGTAATGCCAATTTTAATCATACCGCGCACCACAGGATTGATAATTTTGTATATCACCTGCTGCAACCAATCTCTATAATTCATATTCGTCCTTTTTGTTCTCTAAATAATGTTTCAGAAATCCCTTGAAGTTATGATTCCGGTAAACGAAAAACTTCTGCAGATGGTAGTTCCAGAAGAATGCCACCAGCACAGCTACAATAACCTTCGACAAAATAAACACGTTGTCGACGTAATAGCCCAGCAGCCCGTTGACCCACGTCATGCCTGTAAGCCATTCCGTCAGGGCAAATGTCCCCCAGGTATTCAGCAGAATACTACCTCCCCAAACGAAGAGGTATTTCACGGCAACATGTACCTTCTTTACGTTTTCGGCATGGAACACCCAGCCGTAGTTAATGGCACAGTTCACAATGCCTCCTACTACGGAACCTATAAATGTAGCATAAAGATAGAAAACGCCGAAAGCCTTCACCAGAAGAATAGTCACCAGAAAATCGACAAAACTTGCAAACTGCGCAGATAGTTGAGCCTTGAAAAAGACCCAAACATCATAGCGCCATTTTGCGCCTTTGCTCTTCTCTTTCAACTGATAATCCATCTCGCTATAATCAGAATTATAAAACCATAAACTCCGGACAAGATATCGTCCATCATTACCCCTACTCCACCCGGCAGGCTCTCCATGCGACGGATGCCCAAAGGCTTGAGTATATCAAAAAAGCGGAACAGGACAAATGCTCCCAACGCATACCAGACGTGTCCGGCAGGTGCCGCAAGCAATGCGATCCATACGCCGACCATTTCATCGACCACCACACGGGAAGGGTCTTCACCCCAGGATTCCTCCAAGCAGTCGGCAGCCCATATACCTGCAAAGGTGAATACTAAAATCAGCACTACCGTCAGCCATAACAGGCAAGTGCCCGAAACCAGATAAGACAGCCCGAACCAAATCAGTGTAGCCAGCAAGGCTCCCGCCGTGCCGGGTGCAAAAGGAGAAAAGCCCGAGCCAAAGCCCGTACCTATTATTACAGGGAGAAGGGAGGGTTTCTTCATTAATAGAGTGATAATGTGATAAAGTGATAATGTGATAGAGCGATAAAGTGATAGGGTGACAGAGCCATATAGTATTCATCCTATCACTCCATCACCCTACCACTTTATCACTATTCTTTAATCCAGATAGCTCGGTGCAGTTTCACCCACCATATTGCGAAGCGTCTCCTTCACAATGCGCCATTGCTGGAACAAGTCATGTACCGGCTGATGCTCGAAATCGTGCATCGGGCTCTTGCAGAAGAATGACAACCAAGTCTGGATGCCACACATACCTGCACGCATAGCCAAGTCACTGAACAATACCAGGTCAAGTGCAATAGGAGCAGCCAGGATAGAGTCACGGCAAAGGAAGTTTACCTTGATTTCCATCGGATAGCCCATCCATCCGAAGATGTCGATGTTATCCCATGCTTCCTTGTTGTCTTTGCGGGGAGGATAGTAGTTGATGCGTACCTTGTGATATACGTCACCGTACAGATCGGGGAATTTCTCGGGTTCGAAGATGTTATCGATAACGGACAGTTTGCTGACTTCCTTCGTCTTGAAGTTTTCCGGTTGATCCAGCACTTCGCCGTCACGGTTACCCAGGATGTTGGTAGAGAACCAACCGCTTACGCCCAGCATACGGGTCTTGAACATCGGAGCAAGTACAGTCTTCATCAAAGTCTGACCGCTCTTGAAGTCCTTACCTGAGATAGGTACATTCATCTTCTTGGAGAACTCCCACATAGCCGGAGTATCTACGCACAGATTGGGAGCACCCATGATGAACGGAGCACCTTCTGCAATAGCAGCATAGGCATAACACATACTCGGAGAGATCACTTCGGTATTGTTTTCCTTCATAGCCTGTTCCAAAGCAGCGAGAGATTCGTGTTCTTTAGCCAGCGGAATGTAGATTTCGGTACTTGCGGCCCACAGCACAGCGATACGTTCGCAGTTGTTGGCAGCCTTGAAGTTGCGGATGTCCTCACGCAGTTGTTCCACCATGTCCCAACGGGTTGCAGCCTTCTTGATGTGCGTACCGTTCAGACGTTTTGCAAAGTTGTGGTCGAATGCAGCAGGCATCGGCTTGATGGTTTGCAACTCGTCTTTCACCAAGTTCAAGTCTTTTTCTTTCAAAACCTCTGCATACATAGCAGCTTCGTAGGCATTATCCGGGAAAATATCCCAACCACCAAAAACAATATCATTCAAATCAGCCAAAGGCACTATGTCTTTGATAAGTTTTTCTTCACCATCCTGCATACGCATAGTAGCCATTTGTGTGATTGAGCCTATAGCTTTAGCCAAACCCTTACGAGCAGCCAGAGTTCCGGTTATCATGGTGGTAGCAACCGCACCACCTACTCCGACTACCAACACGCCTAAACGCCCGGTTGCCGGCTTAATGTTTTCTTTCATTGCCATTGTTATTATTTAGAGTTTAAAAAATTGCTCAAATTTAGGGTATTTTACTCAATTGGGATTAGTCTTTTTATCCGATTTAATGTTCCTTTAGTAAGATTTACGTTAAAATGTCATATGCAAGCTGATTCTAAGCCCGGATTTATCAATATTTGGTAAATTTCGATAGGTCAAACGCCATACATAATCAACACGAAGTATCTTAAAAATATTCTCAATACCGACTCCGGCTTCCACATAAGGAGTATGCCCCATAGTGGTGCTGCTTACCGGAAAACGAAACAGATCTTCGTTATAAGCCGGATTATTTTTATCACTCAGGTTTCCATACAAGCCGCGGCAGGAAAGCACTTCACGCCATTTCAGCTTTTTCAACAAGGGAACACGGTTGAAGAGCCAGCCGTTCAGAAAATAGGTCACATCCCAGGAAGCATATTCATCGTTCATAAATTCCATGGCATTCATCAGCGAATAAGATTCCGGCTGGATGGTGTACGATAGATTGGCGTTCGGAATAATAAGCAGAGGGAAAGGCACCTTGTTCCAGACCTTTCCTGCCTTCAAGATGACATCAGTATAGCCGAAGGCCGAAAACCAAAAACGTTTCTGGAAACCGGCTTCCGTATAATGATAGGTATAGTCTCCGCCCAGCACACCCTTTGCAGCCATCGTGTGCGTAAGCGAGAACACCGGAGCATCCAGCGAAACGGGGAAGCGGTTCCACTGGGTCTGAAAGAATTTCTCATTCGGAGCATAGCGCAGCTTCACTTCCAGCTCACTGGTCGAAATACTTTTAACAAAGGTCCCTTCTGCATCTTGCCTGATGAACGGAATAAGATGTGACGACTCGTCCTTTCGCAGACGAGTGGTCAGCTGAAAAGAAAAACCGGAATGGAACTCGTTCGTATACGTCACCGACGCTTTGCTCTGATAGCCGATGCGGTCGTCCTTCTGCCGCTTCAAGGCAAGGAAGACATTATCTTGGCTGGTATAGAGATAGTGCTGTCCATATTGGTTGACATCCGATAAATAGCTGACCTTCAGCGAATGGATGGGAAACTCATTGGCATACTCTTTCTTCCGATGGAAAGAATATTCCAGTTCGGCAAGCCCCTTCACGCGGTGGTCGCGGGTTCCATAAGCCACATATCCCTTGCCGAACAGATGCGGATTGAGCCATGCCGTCGTCATTCCACCGGCACGCAAGCGCACACCTTCCAATGTATTTCCGCTGATGGTGGTGTTCATCATACCGATATAGAACAGAGGCGCTTTCTCTTTGGGTGCGGGAATATAGCCGGTAAAGAGCACTTTCAGTACCTTCTCCGACCAGTAATAGACAGGATAGCTGCGCAACTGCGCCATCATCTTGTCCACAGAAGTCTCTTTTTTGCTGACCTCCACATGCCGGTTCTCATCCCAATATTCGTCCGAATAGGCAGAAGACGCTGTTTCCTCAATCACCTTCTCGGGCCGGCGGAATGCTTGCAGGGCCTTCTCATCCGGTTCGTACTGATAGTTCCGGTAGTACACATCCCGTTTGGCGTAAATGCCGTCGCTGTTGTCCACTATCTTAAATTCGGTTGTAATGCTTTCACTGAGGAGCTGGCGCGTACCGCCTTCCGCACGGTCAAAATTCTGCTCTATCTTCATGTAGTCCACAAAGTTCAGATTGATTTTCTGAGGAAAGTTCATCACGGCACGACGCACAAAGTAGGTACTGTCCAGCATGACGTACAGATGTCCCGTAAAGCCGAACGACTCGGAGTTGAAGGGCACGAATGTCAAATCTACGCAAGGCTTTCCGGCAACGGATAGCGTATCCATCAGATAATATTTGTAAAAAGAAGGTCCCATGGACGAAAGCGGACTGACAAACTTATTAGTAAACAGCGTAATATTGTTTTCATAAAGGTCCACGTCGGTCATGGTGACACTGATGGCCTGTTCCATTCCCTGCTGGGAAAGCATTTCGTCCACCCCCGCCTGCCTGCGTGCCTGCACCCATTGCTTCTCGCTATGCGGAGATTTGCGGTAATAGTCCGTAGCCAGCAGTTCGCGATTGGAGACAGCCAACACCGGCTTGCCCGTTACGGCCGAAGTATCGACATAGTCCGTCAAGAATTTGAATTTGCGATAAAGCCACTTCTGCTGCTTCACGCTGTCAAAATTGTTAATGGCAAAAGTCATCTTCTCGTAACGGTCGCGTTGCCAGAAGTCACGCTCCTTGGGCGAATAGTCATCCCGATGCTCTATCATCTTCCGTACAAACTCCACGGCCGGATTGTCTTTTTTCCGGTACCGCTCGTGCTTCGGCTTCACTACCACTTCGTCCAAAGCATAAGTAGCCGGCGACAAAGCCACGTTGAAACGCGAAGCACGCGCCGGATGAATCAGACGCGCATATTCATTGTACCCCACAGCCGAAATGACCAGCATGGCTTCCGGGCGATACGTTTTAAAAGAGAAACGACCGTTATTGTCGGTCATACCTCCTTCTGTGGTTCCTTTCAGATAAACTGACGTATAAGGCAATGGCTCCTTTGTCAACGAGTCGGTAACAACGCCTTGCACCATATATTGTGCCCGCAATGGCAGAATGAATAGCTGAATGAGTAGAAATACCTTAAAAAATAATTTCATACCTCTTTTTACCTATATTTAGGCCGCAAAGGTACGGAAGAAAACTTTTTCTTTATGCTCGGTTTTGCGGAATAAATGTTCTAAAAAACGCCTTTTCTTCAAAACACTTCCTGTTAAAAGCCGTTCTATAGCGAAACGACGCCCTAAGAAGCATCTAATTTAACCTATATAAACCTAAACAGCTTAATTATGGAATGGATTTTCAATCAGCTCAGGGAACGTCCCGAATTAGCCATTTTCCTCACCATCTTCCTGGGGTTCTGGCTGGGAAAACTGCGTATCGGCAAATTTACGCTGGGCACTGTCACCAGTGTATTGCTCGTCGGCGTGGTGGTGGGGCAACTGAATATTGCCGTACCGGGTCCTATAAAGTCGGTGTTCTTCCTGCTTTTCCTCTTTGCCGTGGGTTATAAAGTAGGCCCCCAGTTCTTCCGCGGGCTCAAGAAGGACGGATTGCCTCAAGTTGGATTTGCAGTGCTGATGTGTGTATCGGTATTGGTAGTCACTTGGTTGCTCGCCCTGCTGATGGGCTACAATCCCGGCGAAGCGGCAGGATTGCTGGCAGGTTCGCAAACCATCTCCGCCGTGATAGGGGTAGCCGAAGATACGATGGCCAACATGGGACTGGACGAAGCGCAACGGCAGAGCTATGTCAACATCATCCCCGTATCGTATGCCGTAACCTATATCTTCGGTACGGCAGGTTCGGCATGGGTGCTGTCCTCCATCGGACCGAAAATGCTGGGAGGGCTGGAAAAGGTGAAAGCCGCCTGCAAGGAGTTGGAAGCCCAAATGGGAAATTCCCAGGCCGACGAACCCGGATTTATGCCGGCAGCCCGCCCCGTCACCTTCCGCGCCTATCGGGTTGAGAACGAATGGTTCGAGAAAGGGAAAAGAGTCATCGACTTGGAAGTCTACTTCCAGCGAAACGGCAAGCGCCTCTTCGTAGAACGCCTCCGCAAATCGGGAGTCATCACGGAAGTCAGCCCCAATATACAGATAGAGCAGGGAGATGAAGTAGTGCTGAGCGGACGCCGCGAGTACGTCATCGGCGAAGAAGACTGGATAGGCCCGGAAGTACTGGACTTGCAACTGCTCGACTTCCCGGCAGAAAGGCTGCCCGTGATGGTAACCCGCAAAACTTTTGCCGGAAAGACGGTGACAGCCATCCGTAGAGAGAAGTTTATGCATGGAGTCAGCATCCGGAGCATCAAGCGTGCCGGAATAGACATCCCTGTCCTGGCGCGAACCGTTGTAGATGCGGGAGACGTCATAGAGGTAGTAGGGACCCGTCAGGAAGTGGAAACAGCTGCCAAACGGTTGGGCTACATAGACCGTCCCACCAATCAGACGGATATGATATTCGTGGGACTGGGCATTCTCATCGGAGGATTGTTCGGTGCATTGGCCATCCATATCGGCGGTGTACCTATCAGCCTGAGCACAAGCGGCGGCGCACTGATAGCCGGACTGGTCTTCGGATGGCTGCGCAGCAAGCATCCCACGTTCGGACGCATCCCGGAGCCGTCGCAATGGGTGCTGAATAATGTGGGACTGAATATGTTCATTGCCGTAGTGGGTATCTCGGCCGGACCGAGTTTCGTGCAAGGTTTCCGCGATGTCGGCCTCAGCCTGTTCCTGGTAGGGGCAGTTGCCACTACCCTGCCGCTGATTATCGGGCTGGTGCTGGCAAGGTATGTCTTTAAATTCCATCCGGCCATAGCCTTGGGAGTTTGCGCAGGAGCCCGTACCACAACCGCCGCGCTGGGTGCGGTGCAGGATGCAGTGGAAAGCGAAACACCGGCGCTGGGATATACAGTGACGTATGCCGTAGGCAACACCTTATTAATAATATGGGGAGTGGTCATCGTACTGCTGATTTAAAGAAGGTAAGAAACAAATCGGCAAAAGACAGGAAACTAATTCCCCGGATGCTAAAAACTATTCGTTCGACAATTGTCGAATTATCGTCCGACAGCTGTCGAACGAATAGATGACAGTTGTCGAACGAATAGAAAACAAATGTCGAACGATTAATTATTAGTATCTTTTCACCTAAACCTTAACATAATGAATACAAAACTTTTAGAAAAGAAGATGGAGAGCATCAGTCCCTTTGAACTGAAAAACCGCCTCATCGATATGGCAGACGAAAGTCTGAAGAAGACCGCCCGCATCCTGCTGAACGCCGGGCGCGGTAATCCGAACTGGATAGCCACCACCCCACGCGAAGCTTTCTTCCTGCTGGGACAATTCGGGCTGGAAGAGTGTCGCCGCGTCATGAACCTGCCCGAAGGCATTGCCGGCATTCCCGAACAAAAGGGTATCGCTTCGCGCTTTGAAGCATTCCTCAAAAAGCACGCTGCCGACGCCGGTGCCAAACTGCTGGAACAAACCTACAACTACCTGCTGATGCAGCATGCCGCCGACCCGGACAGCCTTATACACGAATGGGCCGAGAGTGTTATCGGCGACCAGTACCCCGTACCCGACCGCATCCTGCACTTCACCGAGTTACTGGTGCAAGACTATCTGAACCAAGAGATGTGCGACAATCGCCCTCCGCGCGGCATCTTCGACCTCTTTGCCACCGAAGGCGGAACCGCTGCCATGTGCTACCTCTTCGACTCGTTGCAAGAGAACTTCCTGCTGAACCGGGGTGACGGCATCGCCCTCATGGTTCCCGCCTTTACACCCTACATTGAGATTCCACAGCTGGACCGCTACCAGTTCCGGGTAACCAAACTGCATGCCAACCGCATGAGCCCCGACGGTCTGCACCTCTGGCAATATAGCGATGAAGACATCGACCGTCTGAAAAATCCGGCCATCAAAGCCCTCTTCGTCACCAATCCCAGCAACCCGCCCAGCTATGCCCTCAACCCCGAAACGATGGAACGTATCGTAAAGATTGTCCGCGATGACAACCCCAACCTGATGATTATCACCGACGATGTGTATGGCACTTTCAGCCCCCACTTCCGCTCCTTCATGGCGGAACTGCCCTACAATACGCTTTGCGTTTATTCATTCTCCAAGTACTTCGGTGCTACCGGCTGGCGGAATGCCGTCATTGCCCTGCACGAGTTCAATGTCTTCGACCGGCAAATATCCCGCCTGCCGAAAGAAAAACGGGAGGTACTCAACCGCCGCTATTCCAGCCTCACCCTGCACCCGGAGAAATTGAAGTTCATCGACCGCATGGTAGCCGACAGCCGCCAGGTAGCGCTGAACCACACCGCCGGACTATCACTGCCCCAACAGATACAAATGAGCCTTTTTGCCTCTTTCGCCCTGCTGGACAAAGAGAACAAATATAAAGAAAAGATGCAGGAAATTATCCGCCGCCGACTGCATGCCCTTTGGGATAACACCGGTTTCACATTGGCAGAAGATCCTCTGCGAGTAGGTTATTACACTGAAATTGATATGCTGGTTTGGGCAAAGAAGCTCTACGGAGACGACTTTGTAGAATATCTGACACGTACCTACAGTCCGCTGAATGTTGTCTTCCGACTTGCCAAAGAAACCTCCTTGGTATTGCTGAACGGCGGCGGTTTCGATGGTCCCGAATGGAGCATACGCGCCTCGCTCGCCAACCTGAACGAGAAGGATTACGTCGTTATCGGGCAAGGAATCAAGAGAATCCTGGACGAATACGCGAAAAGTTGGAAAGAAAGTAAATGATAATTTATGGAAATAGTATGCGGAAGCGAGTCAACCCATCTTTGTAAGTACGCAGGGAGAACGTACAACCATGGCGACTCAAGACTTCCCGGATAAACACCAGGCCAATTCCCTGCCCGTTCGGCTTGGTGGAAAAGAAGGGGCTGAAGAGTTTAGCTTCGGCTTCCTTGCTTATCCCGGGACCATTGTCAACGACTTCTACCAAAGCGGGGGCAGTGGTCCTTACTATTACTTCGCCTTGTTTATCGGTCTCTCCGGCAGCACCTTCTATACTCTCGGCTGCATTCTTGATGATATTCACCAACACCTGCTCAAAGAGGGATGGATCGAGCTGGACGATTCCAACTGCCGGGTCACACTCCAGAACGAGGTTTATTTTACGGTCGTTGCACATTCCTTCCATGAAGCGCTTGCACATAGACACCAGGTCATTCAGCTGAACGGGCGACAAGGTCGGTTCGGGTATCTTCACCACATCGGCAAAGCGGGTGATGAAACGGCTCATGGAGAAGCAACGCTCCGTGCAGACACGCATTACGTCGCAGATATCTTCCATACCTTCTTCGGTAGAAAGCGCCTGCTCCACAGTGTCGAGCGTGGAGGTAATTCCGGCCGTTGTATTGTTCACCTCATGGGCTATCATGCGGATCACCTTCTCGTAAGCACGCTTTTCCGCCTTCATCACTTCTTCCGTCATGCGCTCTATCAAGAAGAAAGGATGCTTGAAGCCCCGGTCGATAAAAGAAGAGTGGGTACATTTATAGATGTTCGCATCATTGAGGCGGACTACGGACGTTTCATCCTTAGGAATAGCCGCCAACTCTGCCGCCAACGGAGAGTCCACCTGCTCCAACTGCTTGTTCAACGCCTCTTCCAGGCGGACACCGAGCATCTGTATCGCCATCGGATTCAGTTGCGACAGTTCGCCGTCCAATGTCGTGATGATAACTCCCATCGGGGATGCCTCAATCAACAGATCGAGGAAGTGGTTCTGTTCGCGCATACGCAGCCGCTCATTCTTGAGCTGCTCCATCATGCGGTTGAAGATATTCACAATACGGTCGGCTTCATACTGCCCCACCTGGCTGAGCCGGCTGCTGAAGTCTTGCTCGCGCAACAATTCCATACCGCTACCGATTGTGTTCATCGGCTTCACTATCTTATTATAGAACACAATCAGATAAATGAGGATAAAGAGAATAACCCCTTCCAATATGTACAGGTACATAGGCCTCACTCCCCCCAGCAAATGAATCAATGCCCCACTCAGACCGAGCAGAAAGAGGACGAGTATGAAAAAGAAGAATTTGATGCGCACGATTTTCAGTTATTAGTCATTCACCGTTATGTTGTATTTCTCCAAGCGGCGGTAAAGAGCAGCGCGGCTGATGCCCAGCGATACAGCTACCTGGCTGAGATTTCCTTTATGCTGCTCCAATGCTTGCAGAATAGTCTGGCGCTCTATTTCGTCCAGCGTCATGCCTGCAAACGAAGTTCCTTCGGCGGCTTTTACCGGTTCGTCGTGGCGCAGGTATTGGGCATCGAAATCGGCAGCATCCAGCACCGACTTGCCGCTGACCAGGATTGTGCGCTCCACCAGGTTCTTCAGTTCGCGGATATTACCCGGATAGGGCAGCCGTGAAAGGAAGTTCAAGGCATCTGCCGAGAATTCCGTGCGGGGCAAACCGTTTACTTCGGCCTGGCGGTCGGCAAAGTGACGTGCCAGCAAAGGGATATCTTCGCGGCGCTCGCGCAGGGAAGGAAGTTTCACGGTTATCAGGTTGATACGATAGAAAAGGTCTTCACGGAAGGTACGTTCGGAAACCATCTTGCGCAAATCGGCATTGGTGGCCGATACTACACGTACATCGACCTTGCGGGGACGGCTGTCGCCCAGCACCTCGAAGGTCTGGTCTTGCAGCACACGCAGCAGTTTCACCTGGCAGGACGGATCGAGGTCACCGATCTCATCCAGGAAAATAGTTCCTTTGTTTGCCATCTCAAAACGGCCGATACGGTCGGCGCTGGCATCGGTAAATGCACCTTTCTTATGGCCGAACATTTCGCTTTCGAACAAACTCTGCGAGATACCGCCGAGGTTGACCTTTACAAAAGGCTGCTTCAACCGTTGGCTGTTGATGTGGATGGCTTCGGCAATCAATTCCTTACCGGTTCCGCTCTCGCCCGTAATCAGTACGGAAGCATTGGTGCGGGCTATGCGCGCTACGGTGTTCAGCACTTCCATCAGTCCTTGGGACTTGCCGATGATATGGCTGCGGTTCAGAGTGGTGGCTTGTTCTTCCGGCACGTCCTTTGGAGCAGCAGTCAGCTCAAGGGCTGTTTCGATGCGTTGCAGCAAGGCGGCATTGTTCCAAGGTTTAGTGATGAAGTCGAATGCTCCCGCCTGCATGCCTTGCACGGCAAGCTGGATGCTTCCCCATGCTGTCATCAGGATAACGGGCACATCGGGACGGAACACTTTTACTTGCTTCAATAAGGTAAGTCCCTCTTCTCCGGTGGTGGAAAGAGTGAAGTTCATATCCATCAATATCAACGCAGGAGCCTCGGCACGAACAATGTCCATGGCTTCGCGGGGTCCGGGAGCTGTCTTCACTTCATACCCGGCACGCTTCAGCATAAAGCTAAGGGAAGAGCGCACCGCACTATCATCGTCTATTATCAGTATCATATCGATTTGCAGTTTGGTTTTCCTGCAAAAATAGTAATTTAACCACAGATTGCACAGATTAACACTGATTATTTTAAAAAGTGGCAGTATCTGTGGTAAAAATTATCCTCTTATGATATCTTCAAAGTCAGCTTCCAATTCCGTATTCTGCTCAAAATCCCAAAGCGTCAGGCTGCGGAGTTGATAAAAATAGTACCAGAAATAGTAAAGTTCGGAAATATGTTTCTGGCGGGCTTCATCCTTGGAGTTCTGCGCATCGTTCAAATCCAGTGTACTGATCTTACCGATCATAAACGTTTCAACGCTGGTCTGGTAACGCTTTTCGGCAATCACATCCGCTTCTTCGGCAATGCCCAACTGCTGTGCCTGATTATTAAAATTGGCTACCAGCAGGAAGATGTCCTGATTGAAGTCCATCTGTTCTTGACGGAGTTTGGACAGAACCACTTCGCGGTTACTCTTGGCCACCCGCACTTTTCCGCGACGTTTTCCCCAGTCGAGAATAGGAATCTTAACGCCTACCTCTACAATCTGATTATCGAGCAAGTCTCTATAGGCGGATGAAAACTCGCGGTTTTGGCCCGAATAACCGATACTGGCAAAAAGGTCTACACTGCGCAGATTACCTCTTGCCGTAGCCACCTCATAATCGGCTTCCAACTGGCGGCGACGAATGTTCTGCGCAAACGAGTTGCGTTCCAGCGCCTTGTTCAATACGCGGTCGTACTCCATTTTAATATCGGGAACTGAAGTGGGCAATACCGGTCTCAAAATCTCTTGTTCGGACACTCCAAGGAAAGAACGGAGCTGGAACATCCTGGCGTTCAAATTACTTTCGGCTTCAGTCACATCGGCCTTTCCCTGCAGGGAGTTCAATTTCAGTTGCAGCAAGTCGTTCTCCGAAATCTGCCCCATCTTTCGTTTGGCTATCGCCACTTCATAGAGGCGGTCGGCATTCACCTTATTCTGTTGCGCCGTGGCAAGGGCTTCTTTCGCCAGCAGCAGGTTAAAGAAATAGGTGATGGCTTTCATGGTCACTTCTTCCGTGGCCGAAATAAAAGCTGCTTTTGCCTCGGCATAACGCACCGGCTCAATACGGCGATTCCACTTCAGGTTGTTCACACCAAAAATAGGCTGCGTCAATTCAAGGCTCACAGGGACAGACATGAACTGCTTACTTCCACCGGAACCCAATTGCTTGATGTAATCGAGCGAAGAGGTTAACGACAGCTTACCTCCCGTAATCCAGATGTTCTGGTCTACAGAAAGCTGACCGTCCAGTTCCATCGTATTGTTACGGACAAAGGTGTAGGAACCATCGGAATTCTGATAAGTGCTGTACGACTTTTTATAATTAGGCAGTGTACCGGTAAAATTCACCTCCGGCAATAAGTCTGCGCGGAATGTACGGTATTCCCAATAGGCTGTTTTCAATTCATTCAGCGCCACAGCAGCATCTACAGACTGCGTACGCGCCAAAGCGATGGCCTCAGCCAAAGTTATGTCGCGTTCATGTTCCAAGGTATCATTCTGTGCCATGGTTGCCAACGGCATCAAAAAACAAGCTACGAGTAAAATATTCTTTTTCATGTTCGGTCTTTAAAATTATCGGGAATAGAAAAGCAAAGAGTGTGCCAACTGGCTGGAGAGGTACTACAAGGGGGAAAGTGTTCATTTTCGGACAGTAGGAATGTTCGTTAGCGGACGATGTAACTAACAAAAGTCTAAAAAAAGCTTTCCAAACTCCAATTAACCATTAATTAATTGACGAAAAATTTCTTTATTTTAGAAGAAATCTCTTTCTTTGCGCTACTTTACACCCTTTAAAAAGGAATCAATACCAACATTAATTTATATAGTTATGAAGATTTCACACATTGAGCATCTGGGCATCGCTGTTAAGAGCATCGAAGAGGCCCTTCCGTATTATGAAAACGTTTTAGGTCTGAAGTGCTACAACATTGAAACAGTAGAAGACCAGAAAGTTAGAACTGCCTTCCTGAAAGTAGGCGATGTAAAAATCGAATTGCTGGAACCGACTTCTCCCGAAAGTACAATTGCCAAGTTCATCGAAAAGAACAATGGCAACGGCGGTATGCACCACTTGGCATTCGCAGTAGAGGATGGAGTAGCCAATGCTTTGGCCACAGTTGAAGAAAAAGGCATCCGCCTCATCGACAAAGCTCCCCGTAAAGGTGCAGAAGGTCTGAATATCGCATTCCTGCACCCGAAATCAACTCTCGGTGTATTGACCGAACTTTGCGAAAAGCCGTAAGATTTATGATTTAAGATCATAAATCCCAAAATCATAAATCAAAAATTATAAATCATAAATTTAAGTAAGATGAGTAATCAACTTGAAAAGATTAAAGAGCTTATAGACCGCCGCACCGCTGCACGTCTGGGTGGTGGTGAAAAAGCGATTGCCAAGCAACACGAGAAAGGTAAATATACAGCTCGCGAGCGCATAGCCATGCTTCTCGATGAAGGTAGTTTCGAAGAAATGGATATGTTCGTAGAGCATAGATGCACGAACTTCGGCATGGAAAAGAAGCACTATCCCGGTGATGGTGTGGTAACCGGTTGCGGTACTATCGAAGGCCGTCTGGTTTATATCTTTGCACAAGACTTTACCGTTTCTGCAGGTTCTCTGTCCGAAACCATGTCTTTGAAGATCTGTAAGATTATGGACCAAGCCATGAAGATGGGTGCTCCTTGTATCGGTATCAACGACTCGGGTGGTGCACGTATCCAAGAGGGTATCAATGCATTGGCAGGTTATGCTGAGATTTTCCAACGCAATATCCTTGCTTCGGGTGTTATTCCTCAGATTTCAGGTATCTTCGGTCCTTGTGCCGGTGGTGCTGTTTACTCTCCTGCTTTGACTGACTTTACGTTGATGATGGAAGGTACTTCTTATATGTTCCTTACCGGACCGAAAGTAGTAAAGACCGTTACAGGCGAAGACGTTAGCCAGGAAAACTTGGGTGGTGCAAGCGTTCACTCTACCAAGTCAGGTGTTACTCATTTCACAGCCAAGACTGAAGAAGAAGGTCTGGCATTGATCCGCAAATTATTGGGATATATCCCTCAAAATAATCTGGAAGAAGCTCCTTATGTAGACTGTGCAGATCCTATCGACCGTCTGGAAGATTCTCTGAACGAAATCATTCCCGACAGTCCGAACAAACCTTACGATATGTATGAAGTGATTGCTGCTATCGTAGACAATGGTGAGTTCCTGGAAGTTCAGAAAGACTACGCTAAAAATATCATTATCGGTTTTGCCCGTTTCAACGGTCAGTCTGTAGGTATCATTGCCAACCAGCCTAAGTTCCTGGCAGGTGTGCTTGATAGCAATGCTTCTCGCAAGGGTGCACGTTTTGTCCGTTTCTGCGATGCATTCAATATTCCTCTTGTTTCATTGGTAGACGTTCCGGGATTCCTTCCGGGTACAGGCCAGGAATACAACGGCGTAATCCTTCACGGTGCCAAGTTGCTGTATGCTTACGGCGAAGCCACTGTGCCTAAGGTAACTATCACATTGCGTAAGTCTTACGGTGGTTCTCACATCGTAATGAGCTGTAAGCAACTGCGTGGCGATATGAACTATGCATGGCCTACTGCTGAAATTGCCGTAATGGGTGGTGCAGGTGCCGTAGAAGTATTGTATGCCCGCGAAGCTAAGGATCAGGAAAATCCGGCTCAGTTCCTTGCAGAAAAAGAAGCTGAATACACCAAGTTGTTTGCTAATCCTTATAATGCAGCCAAGTATGGTTACATTGACGATGTTATCGAACCGCGTAACACACGTTTCCGCATCATCCGCGCCCTGCAACAGTTGCAAACTAAGAAATTGACTAACCCGGCTAAGAAGCATGGTAATATTCCTTTGTAATCAGGCTTTTTACATTAAAACAAGAACGATTATGAATAAAACAAAAATCGGAATATTCCTTTCATTGATGCTGGTGTTAGGCTTCTGCTCTTCCTGTAAGGAGCAGAGATCGAACAACAAGTTGTTGCTGAATGAAGTGCTGATTGAAAATGAAAGCAACTTCCAGGATGACTACGGCTTGCACAACGCATGGATTGAAATATTCAACAGATCATTCGGTAGTGCCGACCTTGCGGGTTGCTACTTGAAGTGCAGTAGTCAGCCGGGCGACACAATCAGTTATTTTATCCCTAAAGGTGACATCCTGACTGTGGTAAAACCTCGTCAGCATGCATTGTTCTGGGCTGATGGAGAACCCAAACGGGGTACATTCCACACCAATTTCAAGCTGGACGCCCAAAATTCTAACTGGATTGGTTTATATGACTCCGGTAAGAAACTGTTGGACCAGGTTACAATACCTGCCGGTACATTGAAAGCTAACCAATCGTATGCTCGCGTCAGCGATGCAGCCGAGAATTGGGAAGTGAAGGGTGCAAGTGAAGATAAATATGTGACTCCGAGCACTAATAACAAAACCATCGACAGCAATGCCAAGATGGAAAAGTTTGAAGAGCATGACAGTGTAGGTATCGGTATGGCTATTTCTGCTATGAGTGTGGTATTCTGCGGATTGATTCTTCTTTTCCTTTCCTTCAAAATTGTAGGCAAGGTATCTGTAAGCCTCAGCGCACGCAATGCCATGAAGGCAAAAGGTATCACCGACAAGCAAGAAGCCAAGGAAAAACAATTAGGTCAGGCTCCGGGCGAAGTATTCGCTGCCATTGCCATGGCTATGCACGAAATGCAGAGCGACGTACACGATGTGGAAGATACTGTGCTTACCATCACCCGCGTAAAACGCAGCTATTCACCGTGGAGTTCCAAGATTTATACATTGCGTGAAACCCCTCACAGAAAGTAAAGTTACCTATAAAAAGATAAAACGATGAAAGAATATAAATATAAAATTAACGGTAACACATATAAGGTTGCCATTGGAGATATTGAAGATAATATCGCTCATGTAGAAGTGAACGGTACGCCCTATAAGGTTGAAATGGAGAAGGCACCGAAAGTAGCCATGAAACCGGTAGTTCGTCCGGTTTCCACTGCTCCGGCTGCTCCTACCACTCAGGTTGTTAAGCCTGCTGCAGCTTCTACCGGCAAGTCCGGCGTGAAGTCTCCGCTGCCCGGTGTAATCCTCGACATTAAGGTTAATGTAGGCGATACAGTGAAAAAAGGGCAAGTCATCATCATTCTGGAAGCAATGAAGATGGAAAACAATATCAATGCCGACAAGGATGGTAAGATTACCGCTATTAATGTAAGTAAAGGAGATTCGGTTCTCGAAGGTACTGACCTCGTAATTATTGAATAATATGGGAGAATTTATCACATTTTTAGGAAACAACCTTGCCGACTTCTGGACTTATACGGGTTTTGCCAATGCAACGGTGGGACACGTCGTCATGCTCCTGGTAGGTTTGTTCTTCATATACCTGGCTGTTGCCAAGGAATTTGAACCGATGCTGCTGATTCCTATCGGTTTCGGTATGCTCATCGGTAATATCCCCTTCAATATGGATGCCGGACTGAAAGTGGGTATCTATGAGGAAGGTTCTGTACTTAACATTCTGTATCAGGGAGTAACCTCCGGCTGGTATCCGCCACTCATTTTCCTGGGTATCGGTGCCATGACGGACTTCTCCGCCTTGATATCGAACCCGAAGCTGATGCTGGTAGGTGCTGCCGCCCAATTCGGTATTTTCGGTGCGTATATGATTGCCCTTGCAATAGGATTCGATCCGATGCAAGCCGGTGCAATCGGTATCATCGGTGGTGCCGATGGTCCGACCGCTATCTTCCTTTCTTCCAAGCTGGCTCCTAACCTGATGGGTGCTATTGCGGTATCAGCCTACTCATACATGGCGTTGGTACCGGTGATACAACCGCCTATCATGCGATGGCTGACCAGTAAGAACGAACGTCTCATCCGCATGAAACCGCCGCGCGTTGTATCTCATACGGAGAAGGTAATATTCCCGATTGTAGGTCTGTTGCTTACTACGTTCCTGGTACCGTCCGGTCTGCCTTTGCTGGGTATGCTGTTCTTCGGTAACCTGTTGAAAGAAAGTGGTGTGACACGTCGTTTGGCAAATACTGCCAGTGGTCCGTTGATTGATACGATCACCATCCTGCTCGGTCTGACGGTAGGTGCTTCTACACAAGCATCTGAGTTCCTGACACTGGATTCAATCAAGATCTTCGGTCTCGGTGCATTGTCATTCGTTATTGCCACTGCATCCGGTGTACTCTTCGTGAAACTCTTTAACATCTTCTTGAAGAAGGGCAACAAGATTAATCCGTTGATCGGTAATGCCGGTGTATCTGCCGTGCCCGACTCTGCACGTATCTCTCAGGTAGTTGGTTTGGAATACGACCCGACGAACTACTTGCTGATGCATGCTATGGGTCCGAACGTAGCAGGTGTAATCGGTTCTGCCGTAGCAGCCGGTATCTTGCTGGGATTCTTGATGTAGCCGCATTCGGAATTAATAAATACAATATGAAGCGCTCTTTCCTTTACGGGAAGGGCGCTTCTTTTATTCGTTAATCTATCTAAAACACATTACGATTATTTCGTAAATTCATTCTTTTTAGTAACTTGCACGCAGTTTTACTACACTCTAAAGACAAATAATATGAGAAAACTTCTTATCTCCTTATGTCTCAGCGCTTGTTGCTCCTTCCTGGCAGCACAGAATATCAACCCTATTCAGGAAGCAATGGCTAATTATGATTACGAAACGGCACTGTCCCTCATTGAACAGGAAACGCCGACTATCCCACTGCTCTACCAAAAAGGGAAAGCATTGAAAGGTTTAGGAAGCAATGACAAGGCTTTACTGGTATTCCAGGAAATCGTAGCGCAAGATTCTTTGAATCCCCGTGCTTATATTGAAGCTGCCGAATGTAGTAAATCTCTGGCTAAATACAGAGAAGCATTGGATTATTACCAAAGCGCATTAAAACTGAATCCGGACAATAAATATGTACGCCTCCAATACATCAGCCTGCTGATGGGCATGAAAAGATACAAGGAATCTCTGGAAGAAAGTAACCTGCTGGCAGAGAAAGACAGTTCTGCCTATGTGCTGCACCTAAGGGCTGAAAGCATGAGTCACGTCTACGACAATTCCGAAATTATGCGTGTAATAGAAGCCTACCAGGATATACAGAGAAGATACCCTGAAGATTATCTGTCGGCTGCCAAACTCGGAAATATATATGTGGCAGGACGCCAGCTTGAAGATGCGATAGAAATAACAGAAAAATATCGCACCATAGACTCCACCAACATCCTCGTGAATCGTGTCAATGCGCAAGCCTACTGCCTGAACAAAGACTATCCAAAGGCAATAGAAAGGTACGAACAACTGCTTCAAGAGCAAGACAGCACCTTCCAGACCTGCTTTTACGCCGGAATCAGCTACTATGCCATCGAAGACTTCTACCCGGCACACGACTTGCTGGAACGGGCTCTCAAGGATGACGGCACCAACATCAACGTGCTCTACTATCTGGGACGCGCCTGCTCCAAGACTTCGTGGAAAGATGAAGGTGTGGAATATCTGAAAACAGCCGTCAACATAGCCATGCCCGGCGACAGCGTTATGTCACGCCTCTATGTGGGACTTGCAGACTGCTACAAAATGGCATTCCAATTCCAGGAACAAGCAAATACCCTCCTGGAGCAATACAATGAATACGACCGGAACAATCATAAACTGCTATACGACGCCGCCTTCGTCTATTATTATCAACTAAAGAATGTTCCCAAAGCCGAGCAATGCCTGGAAGCCTATCTGAAAACCCGCCCGAAGAGCGGTAAGGGAGCCGTACAAGAAGTAGATAGTGACGGAGTACCCATCATCGGAGAAAACAATCGGTATAATGCTGCCGAAAACTGGTTGAAAGACATCCGGGAACGTCGGAAAAAGGAAGATTTCTTCAAAGGAAAAGTCGATACAGCCAACGTTGCTCCGATAAAATAAGGAGTTACTGAAAACGTTTGCATAATATAATAAAGTATAGTTAGCGGAGAAAGACCAACTTTCTCCGCTATTTGTTTTAAATTAGCACAAAAATAACCGTAAAACGACTATCATGAAAAAAGTATTCTTAATTCTGGGAACAATCCTACTTTCCCTCAGCACGTATGCAGCTATGAACGTTAACAAAATTGATCCTCCGTTTTGGTATGCCGGAATGCAGAATCCCGAACTGCAATTGATGGTGTATGGCGAGGGTATCGGAAATGCGTCGGTATCCGTCAACTACCCGGGCGTATCATTGAGCAGTACAGTCAAGCTGGAAAGCAACAATTATTTGCTGGTTTATCTGAAACTGGACAAAGACGTAAAACCCGGCAAGATGACTCTTACCTTCACCGAAGGCAAGAAGAAACTCGTGAAGGAATATGAGTTAAAGGCCCGTGCCAAGAAAGGTTGCGAGCACAAAGGCTTCGATGCCTCCGATGCTCTGTACCTGCTGATGCCCGACCGCTTTGCCAACGGTAATCCGGACAACGACCAGATTCCCGGCATGGCCGAATACAAAGTAGACCGCAACGATCCCAATGCCCGCCACGGCGGCGACCTCGCCGGCATCGAACAGCACCTCGATTATTTCTCCGATTTAGGAATAACCGCTCTCTGGTTCACTCCGGTACTGGAAAACGATATGACCGGCGGTTCCTACCACGGTTATGCCACCACCGACTACTACAAAGTAGACCCGCGTTTCGGCACTAACGAAGAATACAAGCAGTTGATTGAAAAATCTCATGCACGCGGCATCAAGATTGTAATGGATATGATCTTCAACCATTGCGGCGTAGAACATGTTTGGATCAAGGACATGCCTTCTAAAGATTGGTTCAACAACCCGGATCATGAAAAGAACTTCGTACAGACTTCCTTCAAATTGACTCCGCATGTAGATCCTTATACCTCCAAATATGACTTCGACCAGATGAACGACGGTTGGTTTGTAACTGCTATGCCGGACCTCAACCAAAAGAACCCGCACGTATACCGCTACCTGGTTCAGAATAGTTTCTGGTGGATTGAGTACGCCAGCATCGACGGCATCCGCATGGACACTTATCCGTATGCAGACTATGACGCCATGAGCAACTGGATGAAAGAACTGAACGAAGAATATCCCAACTACAACACCGTAGGTGAAACCTGGGTTACCGAACCTGCCTACACTGCCTGGTGGCAAATGGATTCCAAACTGTCCGCCCCCAAGAACAGTAATCTGAAAACCGTTATGGACTTCAGCTTCTTCGACAAAATAAATATCGCCAAGACAGAAGAGACAGAAACCTGGTTCAAAGGTCTGGATCGTGTATACAACAATTTTGCTTACGACTTCCTCTACCCCAACCCTGCTTCCGTGCTGGCTTTCATCGAGAACCACGACACCGACCGCTTCCTGGGCGAAGGCGACAACCTCCCGATGCTGAAACAAGCCTCTACCCTACTACTCACCACCCGCCGTATTCCGCAACTTTACTACGGAACAGAAATCATGATGAATGGCGTAAAGAGCAAAAGCGACGGCTACGTCCGCAAGGACTTCCCCGGTGGCTGGGCCGACGATAAAGAGACTGCACTGACCACCGAAGGACGCAGCAAACTACAGAATGATTGCTATAACTTCTACAAGACCTTATTGAACTGGCGCAAAGGCAACGATGTCATTGCCAAAGGCAGTATGGTACAGTTCATGGTTCAGAACGGCGTATATGCCTATGCCCGCCAATACGAAGGCAAAACCGTATTCGTGATGCTGAACGGAACAGATACCGAAACCACCGTACCCTTGAAATTCTACAAAGAAGTGCTGAAAGACAGCAAACAAGGAAAAGATATCCTTAGTGGTAAGACCATTGCTTTCGATGAAGAGTTGAAGATGGCACCGAGGGAATCGCTGGTGATTGAATTATAAATGGGAATTTACCAGCGTAGCGCTGGAGCAAGGTTTCCATTCGGATTACTTGCGCAGCAAGCCTGAAGGGCTTTCATCTATCAGCCCAGGGCAACGCCCTGGGTTTAAGAACGCCCCTTCACCTTACGCCCTGAAAGGGCATAAGATTGTATAACGGGCTTTTGCCCTTTCAGGGCGCAGAGATAGAGGTGCATTATTACCCAGGGCGTTGCCCTGGGCTAATAGATAAAAGCCTTTCAGGCTTGCTGCGCTAAAGCTTTGCTGCGCTAAATTATCATTTTCCTCTTGCAATAATAAAATTTAGCCCTTGCAATAAATTCATATTGCAAGGGCTAATTGTTTTTAATATAATTGGAAACTTAGCTCTTATTCAGCCAGCTTATTGTCTGAACCAAGTACATTGATGATTTTGTGCTTGTACAGTTTCTCCATATTGTCACGAGCCGGGCCCAGATACTTACGCGGGTCGAATTCTGCCGGTTTCTCAGCAAATACTTTGCGAATAGCAGCGGTCATAGCCAGACGAGAGTCTGAGTCGATGTTGATCTTGCAAACTGCAGACTTGGCAGCCTTACGCAATTCTTCTTCGGGAATACCGATAGCAGCCTTCAATGCACCACCATATTTGTTGATTGTCTCAACTTCTTCTTCGGGAACTGAAGAAGAACCGTGCAGTACGATAGGGAAGCCCGGAAGTTCTTTCATTACAGCATCCAATACGTTGAATGCCAACGGAGGAGGAACCATACGGCCAGTTGCCGGATCGATGTGGCACTGTTCCGGAGTGAATTTGTAAGCACCGTGAGAAGTACCGATAGAGATAGCCAAGCTGTCGCAACCAGTCTTAGTAACGAAGTCTACTACTTCATCAGGTTCAGTATAAGTGTGGTGGTCAGAAGAAACTTCGTCTTCTACACCTGCCAATACACCGAGTTCACCTTCTACAGTTACATCGAATTGGTGAGCATATTCTACGACCTTCTTAGTCAGAGCAACGTTTTCATCATAAGGCAGATGAGAACCGTCGATCATTACTGAAGAGAAGCCAGAGTCAATACAAGACTTGCAAGTTTCGAAAGTATCTCCGTGATCGAGGTGAAGAACGATCTCAGGATGTGCGCAACCCAATTCTTTAGCATATTCTACAGCACCTTGAGCCATGTAACGCAGCAAAGTAGCATTGGCATACTGACGAGCACCTTTAGAAACCTGAAGAATCACAGGAGATTTAGTTTCTACAGCAGCCTTGATGATGGCTTGCATCTGTTCCATATTGTTGAAGTTGAATGCCGGAATAGCATATCCACCCTTAATAGCCTTAGCAAACATATCTCTCGTGTTTACCAGTCCTAAATCTTTGTAATTTACCATTTTGTTTAAAGTTTATTGTTAGTGAATAAAAATTCTACGCAAAAGTAATCATTATCCTTTAAAAAGAATAGCAAGACTACGATAAATTATTGCATATTGCCCTTCAAATAAAATCTATTTCAAAGCTATTGCAGGTATTTAACAATATATTGTAATCTCCATGTTACATTATGCGTCATTATATTTGCCATTCCCGGCTTTTTTGATTAACATTGTAGCCGAAACCACATTACGAGAATATAATAATAACCACATTCTTATGAAAAACAAACTTACACTATTAGGAGCATGTTGTCTTGGACTTCTGACTGCATGCCAGCCCCAGCCTCAAGTCAGCGAATGGATCAGTACTACTTACTCGCAACCCTGGCAGACGCTTCCGACAAGTAACATTACACAAGAGGTGACTGAGAACGTCATAAAAATCAATACATCCCAAACGGCACAAGCCATTGAAGGCTTCGGCACCTGCTTCAACGAATTGGGATGGACTTCCTTAAACCTGCTGGACAGCAACGAACGCGAAGACATTTTAAACGAAATGTTCACCCCGGGTGCAGGAGCCAACTTTAAAATCTGCCGTATGCCGGTAGCTGCCAATGACTTCTCCATTGACTGGTACTCATACAACGAAACCGATGGCGATTTCGAGATGAAAAACTTTTCAATAGAAAACGACCGGAAGACACTTATTCCGTTTATCAATGCCGCCAAACAATTCAACCCCGACATTCGGATATGGGCTTCTCCCTGGTGTCCGCCTACGTGGATGAAATACAACAAGCACTATGCCAGCCGCTCCACTCCCTCGGCAGCACGCCAGCTCAGCGACCGGGCAAAGTCGGGCGAAAGCACCTATATGTATAAGGTGATAGACAACGAACTGCCGGAAGACAGGCAAGGTGCAGAAGGTACGGATATGTTCATCCAGGATGACAAGTATATGGAAGCATACGCTTTATACTTCTCCAAATTCATCGATGCATACCGTGCCGAGAACATAGACATATTTGCCGTAATGCCTCAGAACGAATTCAATTCGGCTCAGATATTTCCAAGTTGTTGCTGGACTGCCAAAGGTCTGGCAAAATTCGTCGGTCAGTATTTAGGACCGGCCATGGAGGCTAAAGGAGTAGACGTTATGTTTGGAACAATGGAGCGCCCGAATGTGGCATTGGTAGATACGATTCTGCAGGATAAGGATTGCGCCCGCTACATAAAAGGAGTAGGTTTTCAGTGGGCCGGCAAAGATGCACTTCCCGGAGTATACCAAAAATATCCGGACATGAAACTGTATCAGACGGAACAAGAATGCGGCGACGGAAAGAATGACTGGAAAGGCGCCCTCCATTCATGGGATTTGATGAAACATTACCTCAACAATGGCGTATCGGTATATACTTACTGGAACACATCGCTTTTGAAAGGCGGTATCAGCCGCTGGGGGTGGGCACAAAATTCATTGGTAGTGGTCGATGATTCTACGCGTACCTATACTTATACTCCGGAATATTATGTGATGAAGCATGCCAGTCATTATGTGCTTTCCGGCGCACGGCGCATAGAGTTGGATGGCAATTATAAAGATGCGCTGTGTTTTATCAATCCGGATAAAAGTATTGTATTGATTGCAGGAAATTCGGAAGGAACAGAGCAAAAGGTAACTATCAATATTGAAGGAAATAACTATACGGCTTCTTTGCCGGCTAATTCACTGAATACGCTTGTAATCAATAAGTAAAAACACTTTCCTTGTTTTTATTTATTAGCTAGTATATCTATCTGTCATTCAGAGCGAAGCGAAGAATCTACTCTCCTTTGTAAAGGGTGAAGGGATTCTTCGCTTCGCTCTGAATGACAGATACTTTGTTTATTTTCTCAAATAGATTATCGTCGGCAAATGGTCACTGTACCCATTCAGCCAGGTTCTTCCACCGTGCGTGCGGAGTGGAGAGCCTTTATATTTTCCATCCTGCTGAATCAGATAATCGCGTATAAACACCTCGTTATGGTCATAACGTAATCCTTTCTTTGCCTTCAACAGCGGTTTTGAAATAACAATCTGGTCGAACAGATTCCATTTACCCCGATAAAGCAATGTTCCTACACCTTTATCTTCCAATGTTTCCCACCAGGGATTAAAGAACTCACCTTTCTTCACCTGCTTCGGATATTTACGTGCCCCAAGTTCCTGCATGCTCTCATCCATAGGATCATCATTCATATCTCCCATCACAATGAGTTTCAGCTTTTTGTCTTCACGCATCAGTGAATCTTTCAACGCCTTCACCTGCTTGGCAGCATGTACACGTACCGGAGACTGGGCTCCTCGTGACGGCCAGTGATTGACAATGACGCAGACACGCTCTCCAGCCAACTGCCCGTCTACAATCAGGAAACCACGTGTCAAGTGCACCGTATCACCTTGGAAAGGGGTAGAAAGCACCAATTTGGAGTCAGTAATGCTGAACTGTTTCGGATCATATAATAATGCACAATCTATGCCCCGCTTGTCCGGTCCTTCATAATGCACAAACTCATAATTAGAAATAGCAGGCTGTTTCACCAAATCAGTCAGCACATTGCGATTCTCCACCTCTGCCACCCCGATAAAGGCCGGTCCCTCCGGCACCAGGTCGCGCGAAAGAGAACCGAGGACTTTAGCCAGATTCTTCAGTTTGGCTTCATATTTCTTCGCCGTCCATTGATAACTTCCATCAGGCAAGAACTCATAATCATTCTTACCGACATCATGAATCGTATCAAATAAATTTTCAAGATTATAGAACGCGACACTATACAGTTCCCGTTCCGTATTCTGTGCTCCCAAAGTAGTAATGCAGAGCAAGAAAGAGAATAAAATAAGTAGTTTCTTCATAAATTTAAAAGATTAATTCCCTGCAAAAATCAGAAATAAAACGAGATAAACCTATTTTTTCTTGAAACTTTTTTCCCGTTTCAGAGAAATCCATTATCTTTGCAGCTCGAAAAAGACCATTACACTATTTATTACCAAAATAGTAACAGAATATAAATTTTAAAAACAAATATCGAAATGAAAAAAGGTATTCATCCTGAAAATTACCGTCCGGTAGTATTCAAAGATATGTCAAATGGTGATGTATTCTTGTCTCGTTCTACTTGCAACACGAAAGAGACTATTGAATTCGAAGGTGAAACTTATCCGTTGGTAAAACTTGAAATCTCCAGCACTTCTCACCCGTTCTACACTGGTAAGTCTAAGTTGGTCGATACAGCAGGACGCGTTGATAAGTTCATGAGCCGCTACGGCAACCGCAAGAAATAAATAGCCTTAAAAGCTAAAAAAGGGAGGTTTTGACAAAAGCCTCCCTTTTTTGTTGGGATAAAAGATACACCTATTACTTTTATTATCTATCTTTGTAAAGAGATGATACACGTGCAAGCTAACAACACAGTGCAATGCTAATAATATGAAAAGCTACATATTTCTGATTATAACATTCTTCACCCTTTTATTGCCATCGCCGATAAGAGCGGAGAAAACAATAGAATTCCAGCCGGATTCCATTCCTTCCATATTTGCAGAATTGAAAGAATACCGTTATCAGCGAGCTGCCTATCTATCACGGTGGAACGAAATCAAAAAAAAGATCGATAACCAAATAGGAAACCGTGATATTGATTTATACTATTTGTATCAAGATCGCAATTACTTCCATTATTATCAAGGTGATGTGGACAGCGTAAAAAAGTACACACCTATCATCAAAGATATCTGTCAACGCTTGAATTACGAAAAAGGTTACTATAGAAACTGGTACTATTTATGTATGAGCATTATATTCTCCCAAAATGACCAGAAAGAAATAGAGGAAGTAAATAAGATGTATAATGAGGCCAATTCTAAAAAGAGTAAAATTGGCTTAGCATTTAGCCTCAATGTCTTAGGAGACTTTTACGGCACTGAAGGAGATTATGAAAAGGCGAAACCTTATATAGAGCAAGCCATGCAACTGTTCGAAGAACTTAAATACTGGAGTGAATACAGTACACTGACAGCCAACTACATAACTATTTTAGAATTTATGAAACAGCTGCCTGAGGCCAAGCAGACTTTCTATCATCTGGACTCGCTGGCCAATGCATTTTCTGATGGGAAACCATTAATGAAGCCTGTTACTATTGCTATGATTAAAGATATGGCTGCCAATGTATTCACAAGTCTCCAAGACACTTCCACGCTGAAAAAGTATATGAAAGAAATAGATGATTTGTACAAAGAGTACCCCAATACCCCCCGTATGTACCTGTACAACACCAAAGAAAAATATGCTACGATCAAAAACGACATGTCCACCGTCATCGCTTATCAAGATTCCGGAGCCCACTACTATAAAAGCGTTCACGATATGGTCAACCTCAAAAGGATGTATCACAACATGGCATTCAACCTATATGAAATAGGCAAATACAAAGAAGCTTTTGATGTGATGAATACCTATGCCACATTGGGTGATTCACTCGTCAAAGCAGACACGCGACAGCAACTCAACGAGCTATCTACCCGTTACAACATGAACAAACTGGAACTGGAAGCCCAAAAGTCCAGTCTGAAAGCGCGTAATATTCAGTTCATCTATGCGTGTGTCCTCATTTTTGTATTGCTATGTACCCTGGTCATCGGAGTAAAGTTCTACCTGCACAAGCTGAAAGTAAACCGCATTCTGCAAAAGCAAACCGACGAACTGAAACAAGCCAATGAAAGAGTACAGCAGGCGCAAATTATTAAAACTGCTTTCATACAGAACATGAACCATGAAATACGCACTCCGCTGAACTCCATTGTAGGCTTCTCCGAATGCCTCTCGCAAATACAAATGAGCCCGGAAGAAATCAAGGAAATCAGTGGTACCATCAAGAAGAACAGCGACAACTTATTGAAAATAATCAGCGACATACTCTACATCGCTAACCTCGACAGCGAGAGTGAAACATTGCAATGTGAAGATATTTCTGTTGACGCCTGTTGCCGTACCATCATTCACGAAATGTCCGAACACACCCAACCGGGTGTAAAGTTGTTCTATACTCCGGGAAATACAAATCTGATATTCTCTTCCAATGAGTATGTCATTCACCAAATAATCAGCAACTTGCTGCATAATGCACTGAAATTCACAACGAACGGTGAAGTAGAACTGAAATATGAAGTGGATGAAAAAGAAGAAAAATTGTACTTCTATGTACGGGATACAGGTCCCGGCGTTAGCAGCGAATTGAAAGAAAAAATATTCGAGCGCTTCTATAAAGTAGACAGCTTTGTCCCCGGCGCCGGACTCGGATTAGCTTTATGCCGCATCCTGGCAGAGCGCATTGGAGCACGTATCTATTTGGATGACAATTACCATCCGGGATGTCTGTTTGTCGTTGAGCATCCATTGCGGCAATCGGCACCGGAGAGAAACGAAGAGTAATACATTCATTTATAGGGGAATTCCTACCATAGAATAGGAAAAAAGATAGGAAGGGGAGAAAAACCTTTCCTATTTTTGTATCATCAAAATCATAAATCACAATAATCATGAAACGATTTGCCAGCCTACTTATGTTGACAATCCTTGGCATCACGGCAGGATTCGCCCAACCAAGGAAAGATTTAAGCGGCGTCATCGCCGTCAGAGGAGAACTGAAGAAAGAGTACCAGAATGTACCGGCCGGAACTCCTATCGTTATCCGGCGGGTAGTGCAGATGAAAAAATCCAGCGAATATGGCAACAATATCTGTTATGCCATTGAGCTCAATGGTATGCAAGTAGCAATCCCAGTAGAGGAAGCGGGAATAATCAGCCTCTCGGCTCCTGAAACAGACCAGGAGTTCTGGCAGCAAGTCTACCTGAAAAATCACCTCTACGAATACTTCAATAAACGCGGATACAAAAATAAGTTGCGCCAGGAGATTGATGAGGAGTGCCTGGACTACTTGGATAAATTGGGTGAGATAGCCTATCAAGACGATTATCTCACTTCATACGCACAAGGTGTATTTGCCAAATTGAATTCCATCATCATCGATCCCAAACGGAAGGAGAATCTGAATATACGTGTCATACAGTCTCCTGAACCGGATGCCTTTATGCTTCCCAACGGCTCCATGGTTATCAGTACGGGACTTATTTGCACCCTCGACTCTGAAGACGAACTGGCCGCCGTCATAGCCTGTGAACTGTCGCACTTCGTACTCGATCACCAGGTAGACAACATCTATCGCGCCGAACGCCGCGCCAAACGTGCCGCCTTCTGGGCAGATGTCTTTGCCGCAACTTCCGAAGGTGCCCTCGACGTAGCATATTGGAATGATGACGACAATGCCTATGCCGTCAGCCTGGTTTCCGATATCGGATTTATCGCATCTTTACTGAGTATCCCGGCAACCGACCGCTTGGGTATGAAATACAAAGCCGGACAAGAGTTCATATCCGACCGGATAGCACGTGATTTATTGGTATTCAAAGGCTATAATCCCGATGGAGTGGCATCGGCCCTTGGCAAGATTATCGGTTACTATAGTCTGCAACAACGCAGCGACGATATTCCCCGCTATGGCAGCATAGGCAATCTGAAAAAACGTATCGAAAAGTCCGGCGAAGCTCATAGTCTGAGCAGTCGGCCTTATCTCAGGGCTACCAGCGATGTCGTCACCTTCAATGCGGCCATGAACTATGCCAATAAGCGCTACAAAGAAGCTGCCCGACTGATAAGCAAAAACATGGACAATAAGTTTGCTACGGACAATGACTATATCATTTACGTAAAGGCGCAGATGGCTTTGTCGAATACAGAAGAGATCAATAACCAATGCCTCGCCCTGCTCGACAAAGCTCAGGAACTGGCAGGCACCAGTCCTAACCTGGACATATACAAGCAAAGAGTCCTGCTCCTGATGCGCATGAACAAGCAAGCCAAAGCAGCCGATATCTTAAAAGAATACATCACCCGGCTTTCAGAATATCATGATCAGGGTATAGAAGGGGAAGAAAAGGAATGGACAAAGAAAGAAATAGGTTGGGCAAGCCAAATGCTGGATAAAATAAATAGAATTTAGCGAACAAAGCGCACTAAGAAACAATAAGCAGATAGTAGTTGACCACTATCTGCTTATTAGTAATTATCACTTGCGGAACGGCGGTTTTACCACTACCGCTTTCAATTTACGTCCCCGCATATCAATACAGATTTCAGTTCCAACCTTACTATATTCGGGTTTTACATATCCCATACCGATACCTATCTTGCGAGTAGGAGACATTGTACCGGAAGTAACTACACCAATAGCAGTACCATCTGCATTGTACAATTCGTAACCATGGCGCGGAATACCGCGATCCACCATTTCAAAACCTACCAGCTTGCGGACTGTACCCTCTGCCTTCTGCTTCTCCAGCATCGGACGATTAGTAAAGTTCTTACCTTCCGTAAACTTGGTAATCCATCCCAAACCGGCTTCTATAGGCGAAGTGGTATCATCCAGGTCATTGCCGTACAAACAGAACCCCATCTCGAGGCGAAGCGTATCGCGTGCACCCAAACCTACGGGTTTGATGCCAAACTCAGCACCTGCTTCGAACACAGCATCCCAAATCTTCATGGCAGCATCGGGATAGAAATAAAGTTCGAATCCACCTGCACCTGTATATCCGGTATTGGAAATAATGACATCTTTCTCACCGGCAAACTCACCATGCGTAAAGGTATAATACGGAAGGTCGGAGAGATTGATAGAAGTCAGTTTCTGCAAAGCAAGAATAGCTTTCGGCCCTTGCACGGCAAGCTGTGCCATACGGTCGGAAGCATTTTCCAACTCGGCACCCTCTGTATTATGAGAAACGCACCAATTCCAGTCTTTCTCAATATTGGAAGCATTAACAACGAGAAGGTATTTCTCCGGTTCGTAATGATAGACAAGAAGATCATCTACAATACCGCCGTCTTCGTTGGGGAAGCAGGTATATTGAACCTTACCCGGAGTGAGGGCGGCAACATTATTGGACGTCACTTTCTGCAGGAAGTCCAGGGCATGAGGGCCTTTCACCCAGAATTCTCCCATGTGGGAAACATCGAACACGCCGACACTCTGGCAAACAGTGAGATGTTCGTCAATAATGCCGGAATATTCGATAGGCATATTGTATCCCGCAAACTCGTGCATCTTAGCACCGAGCGAGATGTGTTTTTCGGTAAATGGAGTAGATTTCATGATAATAAATTTAAGTTGGAAGTTATAAGTTATGAGTTATTTGCTGGCTACGAGTTCGGCAATCTTCACAATGACATTCATAGCTTTCTCCATGCTCTGGATAGGCACGAACTCATAGCGCCCGTGGAAGTTCAGACCACCGGCAAAGATATTGGGGCATGGCAAACCTTTGAAAGAAAGCTGTGCACCGTCCGTACCTCCGCGGATAGCCTTTACATGAGGCTCTACGCCTACTGCTTTCATGGCGGCAAAAGCGGTGTCGATGATATGCATCACCGGTTCAATCTGCTCGCGCATATTATAGTATTGGTCATGAAGATCGAGGATGGCAGTACCTTCGCCATATTCGGCATTGATTTTCCGTACAAGGTGTTCCACTTCCTTCTTGCGACTTTCAAAACGGGCACGGTCGTGGTCGCGGATAATATAAGAAACGGTAGTTTGCTCCACGTCACCGGTAATTCCGATAAGATGGTAGAAACCTTCGTAACCTTCGGTATGTTCGGGAGTTTCATGGCTGGGAAGCATAGCCATAAAGCGATTGGCCACACGGATAGAATTTATCATCTTATGCTTGGCATAACCCGGATGTACATTGCGTCCCTTAAAGGTTATCTTGGCAGCCGCTGCATTGAAGTTCTCGAATTCGAGTTCGCCCAGTTCGCCGCCATCCATGGTATAGGCCCATTCACAACCGAATTTCTCCACATCGAACTTATGTGCACCCAGACCGATTTCTTCATCGGGATTGAAACCGACACGAATTTTGCCGTGCTTGATTTCGGGATGCTCCTTCAAGTAAACCACAGCCGATACGATCTCGGCAATACCAGCTTTATCGTCGGCACCAAGCAGGGTCTTGCCATTGGTCACAATCAGGTCTTCACCTTTATGATCAAGCAATTCGGGAAATTGTGCAGGAGAAAGAATAACATTCTCTTCAGCGCAGAGCACAATGTCCGTACCGTCGTAATTCTCTACAATACGCGGAGATACATCTTTGCCGCTCATATCGGGGCTCGTGTCCATGTGGGCTATGAAACCGATGGTAGGCAACGGTTTATCCGTGTTGGCAGGAAGCGTGGCAAAAAGATAGCCGTTCTCGTCCAACGAAATTTCCTCCAAGCCCAAGGACTCTAATTCTTCTTTCAAATACTTGGCAAAAACCATTTGCCCCGGAGTACTCGGAGTCACTCCACTCTCTTCATTCGACTGGGTATCGAAGCTTACGTACTTTAAAAAACGTTCTACTAAAGTCATATCATTATTATTTTGAGTAGTTAACAACATATTTATCTGCCGTAAAGGTAAAAAAAGGGGCGTGAACTGCCAAGCAATTCACGCCCCTTTTTTATTTATCAACGACAATTTGTCAATCAGAAATGGCTGCTACCATCAAAGCAATGTGTACACACCTTACACTTAGGCAATCCGATAGCTTCTACTAAGGTTTCCAGCGTATTGAACTTCAAGGAAGAAAGTCCGAAACGCTCGCGGATCACATCTACCATCTTCTCGTACTCGGGAGATCCGGTAGTGGCATACTTTTCAAGATTCTTGTTCTCATCGCCTTCCAGCTCCTTGATAACGCGGCGGGTGATAAGTTCCAAATCTCCCTTGGATGCCGTAAAGCCAACGAACGGACAACTATAAATCAGCGGCGGACAAGCGATGCGGATATGCACCTCTTTGGCACCATATTCATACAATACTTTTACATTATCGCGCAACTGCGTGCCACGGACAATAGAGTCGTCGCAGAACAGCAGGCGCTTGCCTTCGAGCATGGCGCGATTGGGAATCAATTTCATCTTCGCTACCAGCGAACGCAATTCCTGCTTGCTGGGAGTGAAGCTGCGGGGCCACGTCGGAGTGTATTTGGAGATAGCACGATGATAGGGCACCCCTTTACCTTCAGCATACCCTAAAGCCATACCCACACCGGAATCAGGAATACCACAGGCACAGTCTACTTCAGATTCATCCGTCTGTCCCATCTTAAAGCCGGACGTAAAACGCGCTTCTTCCACATTCTTGCCTTCGTAGCAGGAAGTAGGGAAACCGTAATACACCCACAAGAACGAACAAATCTGCATCTCTTCATTGGGTTTGCGCAACTGCTCCACACCATCGGCACGCAAATGGACAATCTCACCCGGTCCGAGGTAGCGGTCTATTTCGTAGTCCAGATTGGGGAAACTGCTCGACTCGCTCGTGGCTGCATAAGCACCTTCTTTTTTACCGATAACGATAGGGGTACGTCCCCACTGGTCGCGGGCGGCGATAATACCGTCTTCGGTAAGCAGCAGCAGGGAACATGAGCCTTTAATATGCTTGAATACGTTTTCGATACCTTCTACGAAGGTTTTGCCTTGTATAATAAGGAGGGCGATAAGTTCTGTTTGATTGGTCTTGCCGGAGCTGAGTTCGGCGAAATGCATATTCTGCGCCAGAAGGTCTTTTTCTAACTCCTGGAGATTCACTATTTTAGCGACTGTAACGATGGCAAAACGCCCGAGGTGAGAATTCAATATAAGTGGCTGAGGGTCCGTATCACTGATGATACCAATACCGGAATTACCTTTGAACTTATCCAGTTCGTCTTCAAACTTCGTGCGGAAATAGGTGCTTTCCAAGTTGTGAATGGAGCGGGTAAAGACGGCTCCTTCAGAGTCGTACGTAGCCAATCCACCACGTTTTGTACCTAAATGCGAATTATAATCTGTACCGTAAAACAGATCTGCCACGCAACTTGCCTTGGCTACTGTTCCGAAAAAACCTCCCATAAATTTCTTGTTTGTTATTGATTGCTAAAATTAACGAGTGCAAAGGTACAAAGAAGTTTCCTTGTTCGCGTCATTTTCTACCTACACAAATTCTAAAAAAACTTATTTTCGCAGACTGAGCCGAACTCCGCGAAGCACCGCTTGTTTATAATAAATAAAAAGATTTTATGGTCGTTCAGGTTGATAACAGACAAGAAGTTGACGAAACAGACGGGCTACCCTTCCCACAACGTTTGTGGGCAATAGTAGCCATCGCCTTCGCACTATGTATGTCGGTACTCGACATCAATATAAGTAACGTAATCCTCCCTACCCTTTCGCACGACTTCGGTACTTCACCTTCCATGTCTACCTGGATTGTCAACGGCTACCAGCTCGCTATCGTAGTCTCTCTACTCTCCTTTTCGTCTTTGGGCGAAATATTCGGTTACCGGAAAATCTTCATATTCGGCGTAACCTTCTTTTGTATCACTTCACTGATGTGTGCATTGTCCGATTCTTTCTGGACACTGACCGCCGCCCGTGTATTTCAAGGGTTCAGTGCATCGGCCATCACAAGTGTGAACACCGCATTGTTACGACAGATTTATCCTAAGAACCGGATAGGGCGCGGAATGGGCATTAACGCAATGGTCATCGCCATATCGGCAGCAGCAGGTCCGTCAGTGGCCAGCGGTGTCTTGTCGATAGCATCGTGGCATTGGCTGTTTGCTATCAATCTGCCTTTGGGTATTGTAGCACTGGTGTTGGGCATCAAATATTTACCCCGCCCCAAGGGAGCATCGAAACGCAAGTTCGATACGAAGAGTGCCATTGCCAATGCCGTCACCTTCGGGCTGCTGATTTATACGCTGGATGGTTTTGCACATCATGAACGTTACGATTATCTGATACTTCAACTGATTGTGTTGGGAGTAGTCGGAACATATTATGTACGTCGCCAATTGGGACAGGAGTCTCCCCTGCTGCCATTGGATTTATTGAAGATACCTATTTTCAGACTGTCGATACTGACCTCCGTCTGTTCGTTCACGGCGCAGATGCTGGCGATGATCTCATTGCCTTTCTTCCTGCAAAACACTCTGGGGCATAGCGAAGTGATGACCGGCCTGCTGTTGACGCCGTGGCCGCTTGCCACACTGATTACCGCCCCCCTTGCCGGATACTTGATAGAGCGTATCCATCCGGGAATATTGGGAAGTATCGGCATGGTGATATTCGGCATCGGGCTTTTCTCGCTTTCGAGTCTGAGCACGGAGTCCACCGTCATCAGCATCATTTGGAGGCTGGCACTTTGCGGAGCAGGATTCGGTATCTTCCAGACTCCGAACAACAGTACCATCATTTCTTCCGCACCGGCCAAGCGTTCGGGAGGTGCCAGCGGAATGATGGGAATGGCCCGATTGATGGGACAAACGTTGGGAACAACGTTCGTGGCGCTCTTGTTCAGTTGGGTAGTGGCAGACAGGAGCACGGCGGTTTGTCTGATAACCGGCAGTGTGTTTGCCCTGGTTGCTGCTGTAGTAAGCAGTCTCAGATTATCAGAAGCATCTGTTTTCAAGTCCCAAAAGAAGTAAATAGAAACAGAACGCCCCGCAGAGCCAATGTCCTGCGGAGCGCCTACTAATGCCTAATAAAAACTCTTTCTACCCTAATTATCTCCATTTCTTTACAGCCTTTTTGTCGGCCGGAGTTGCTTCAATCAAACTCAAGCCAAAACCACCGCTGCGTGCTTCCCATACGGGCATCTTGGTCTTACTGGTTACAATACCTTTCTTAATTTGATAAGAAGTCGGATTTTCTTTGTAGTCAGCATCCTTTCCATCGGCATAAAGAGTGGCTACGTATTGCTTGCCCGGTTCCAGGAAGTCGAGTGTAAAGACAGCGGTGCGCGCGTTTTCGTCAGTAATACCACCAACAAACCAGTTACCGGTACCCTTTGCCTTGCGGGCTACGGTAATGTAGTCACCCGGTTCTGCTTCCAGATACTTGCTGTCGTCCCAGTCTACTGCAACATCCTTGATGAACTGGAAAGCATCCATGTGCTTCTCGTAGTTTTCCACCAAGTCGGCAGCCATCTGCAAGGGACTGTAAAGAGTGACGAAAAGAGCCATCTGCTTGGCAAGGGTAGTTTGCACTTGTCCGTGAGGCAAGTCACCCATAAATTCAAGTTTTGTATCGAAGATACCCGGAGTGTAGTCCATCGGACCACCGATGAGGCGGTTGAAGGGCAACAGCGTGGTATGGAACGGTTTGCTGCCGCCAAATGCTTCGTACTCGGTACCGCGGGCAGATTCATTGCCAATCAGGTTGGGATAAGTACGGCACAAGCCGGTGGGGCGTACAGCCTCATGGGCATTGACACAGATCTTATAGTCGGCAGCCTTCTTCACAGCATAGAGGTAGTGGTTGTTCAGCCACTGGCCGTAATGATGTTCGCCGCGAGGAATCATGTTACCTACATATCCGCTCTTCACGGCGTTGTAACCGTTATCTACCATAAACTGATAGGCTTGGTCCATGTGGCGTTCGTAGTTACGGACAGAGCCGGACGTTTCGTGGTGCATCATCAGCTTCACGCCTTTGCTCTTGGCATAAGCATTCAACATCTTTACATCAAAGTCGGGATAAGGAGTCACGAAGTCGAACACATAATCTTTCGATTTGCCGAACCAGTCTTCCCAACCTTCGTTCCAGCCTTCTACCAGGACCTGGTCAAAGCCATGCTCGGCAGCGAAGTCGATGTATTTTTTTACGTTCTCGTTGTTAGCACCATGACGGCCGTTCGGTTTAGTCTTCGAATAATCTGTCTCACCCAGCTTCACGGAAGGAAGGTCGTCAGTATAAGCCCACGTGCTCTTACCGGCAATCATTTCCCACCATACGCCAACGTACTTCACCGGTTTAATCCAGGAAACGTCTTCGTAGGCACAAGGCTCATTCAAGTTCAGGGTAATCTTGGAAGCAAGGATATCGCGGGCATCATCGCTGACGATCACTGTACGCCAGGGCGATTTGCAGGGAGCTTGCAGATAGCCTTTATCGCCTACGGCATCGGGAGTAAGCCAAGATTCAAAGATGAAATTCTTGTCGTCCAGGTTCAGATGCATGCAAGAGTAATCTATCAAAGCTGCTTCGTGCAGGTTGATGTACAAACCATCGGCAGTCTTCATTTGCAAGGAAGTCTGTACGCCGGTCGGTGAAAATTGCGTCTGTGAAGAATTAGGAGTGATGGCTCCATCCATCAAGCCGCGTATTTCGGAAAGTTTGGATTCGGTGTAGTCATATTCCTGCGTGTCGTAGTCGCCCGGAATCCAGAAAGCGGTATGGTCGCCCGCCATGGCAAACTGGGTATGTTCTTCTTTGATAACGAAGTAATTCAGATTCTTCTGCAAAGGAAATTCATAGCGGAAGCCGAGACCATCGTCGAACAGGCGGAAACGGATGATGATATTACGGTCTTGTGCTGCTTGATTCAGCGTAACGGCCATTTCGTTGTAATGGTTGCGTATTTGCTTTACTTCGCCCCATACCGGTTCCCAGGTTTCATCGAAAGTAGAGGTTTGGACATCAGCCAAAGTAAAGCCGTTCATCAATCCCGGGTCGTCCTTCAGTTCCAATCCCAGCTTGGAAGGTCTTATCACGGCTTTTCCTTTATAAGTAAGTTCGTAAAGCGGTTCACCCTTTTGATTTACCGCAAAGTTCAGTTGCAGTTCTCCATTAGGAGAGCCAATGTTTTCAGCAGTCGAGAGTTTGATTTCTTCCCCTTTGGCCATGCCGCTCGCCAATAAAGCAAACAGCAGACAGGCAAGTTTCGTGCAGATACTTTTCATGTTCTTCATGTTATCGTTTATAAAAATAATGTTCGTGCTGCAAAGATAAACGGGAAAGGGATAAGTCGAAAAGTTATCTTATGAAAAGGCAAATGATTTATGGGCAAACGTTTGCATAAGCACGTCTCTATAGATAATGTGAAGGGGACGAAGCCTCAACAGCCTTCACCCCCATCACTTTCATCCCAATGCATCTACTACATCCGCCTGGTTATCCCAACGGATTTTCACCTTGATCACCGTCACTGCCACTGCCGCTTCCGCCCGAAGGCTTGTCAGTGCTTCCACCGGTACTGCTTCCATCCGTATAGTCTGTATCGGGAACCACCATCCTGGTGATGCTCATATCGCCCAGCATCTGACTAAAATTCTTGCCGGGATAGAAGAGAATGCGTTTACGAACAATATTAGCAGCCGTAACTCCTTCGGCCGTATCTGCCGACTTTCCAGTAAAGGAAGGGCGGAAGCGTCCGAAGTCTCCCAAACAAACGGTCTTTCCGTCATCTATTTCTTCGGACATAATATCTACCAATCCAACGGCTACCAAATCTACAATCTTACGGTGGACGCCGAGGATACGGCTTACCTTCATGCACAATTTATCAAAACTCAACTCACCTGCTCCTACAAGCAAATGGGGTAAATAGTTGATTATGAGGATATGGTTTGAAAAGTATCTCTACCATTGCTATATTCCTTGCAATTCAAAATTTTACTCATATTCCATTTAAGTTAATTGTTATTTTACATCTTTTCTCTATCTTTGCCAGTGAGTGCGGAAGCATTCATTAAAATAGTATCAGTTTTAGTGTCCGAAAAACGGCAAATTTTCAAGACACAAACTAAAACTGACGTGGTTCGTTATGTCGTTTTCATTACGATATGCGTGCCCGTTCAGTGTAAGTTTGTGTAGGTTCTTTGCCGTACCTTCGGGCGCTTCATTGGATGTGGCACGTTTTTTTGTGCCTATTCCTAAAACCTTAAAGGCATGAAACACACATTCCAATTATTAGATTATATAGATTTACTGCCTAAGAAAGTACGCATAGCATTGTACATAATGTCAGTTGTCATTATAATACTTTTAGGTTTGGTTGGCTATTTATGTACAGTTATCTATTTGCAAAATGGATATATTGATTGGATAAATTATAGAATAGACAAAGGATTATTCGTATATTAATCAACCAAATAACGTCTTCCGGATTTTTACTAAAAATCCCGACCATTTTTACTAAAACTCCGACTGATTTTTACTAAATATTTTCTGTCCCGTTCCGAAAGTATTCTGACGAGGCATAACAAACAAACGAGGAAAATCCACCAAGTTTTCATATCTTTGTCACCTCAAAACAGACTTGGAAATCTATGACCAAAATACTGATAGCTATATTTCTTGGCGGCGGTACCGGCAGCGTGTTGCGCTATTGCGTGCAAATGATGCTCCATGAGCGGATAGTCCCCTACTCTTTCCCATGGGCTACGTTCACTGTTAATATACTCGGCAGTTTTCTCATCGGGCTTTTTTATGCACTATCGGCCCGTTTCAATCTGTCTACCGAAATACGGTTGTTGCTGACTACCGGTTTATGCGGCGGTTTCACTACCTTCTCCACCTTCAGTAACGATGGACTGATTCTGATAAAACAAGGATTCTGCGGAATGTTTATCCTATATACCTTATTAAGTATCGCATTGGGTATCATCGCTGCCTTTGCCGGTGGAGCCATCGGACGTTAATGAATAATGGATTAAAATGAAAACAAGCAAACCTTTCATCATGCCGCCCGTGCGGATTATTCCTCCTACATTGGAAGGACAAACTGAAAGCAGTAAATCACTGAATGACTGGCTCGAAACGGAAGAAACCGTCAGAGGGCTTTGTTTCAACAAGCAGACGGTGGAGCAGATGGATTATTCTTATAAGAGCATTACAAACTGCACCTTCAGCCACATGCAGTTCAATGCCTGCCGACTGAAAGCAACCCATTTTACAGATGTACGTTTCGAAAATTGCGACTTGTCCAATATCTCATTTGCCGAAAGCTCGCTGTTCAGAGTAGAGTTCATATCTTGCAAGCTGGTAGGCACCAATCTGGCAGAAACGATTCTGAACCACTTGACGCTGAAAGACTGCAATGCCAGATACCTCAATCTATCGATGAGTAAGATTAACCAAGCGCGCTTCTCTACCTGCGACCTGCGAAACAGCGACATCAACGACTGCAAACTAACCTCTATCGCCTTTGAGAACTGCGAACTGATAGAAGCCGAATTCTCACATACTCCCCTGAAGGGTATCGACCTGAGCGATTCTCATATCGAAGGCATTCATGTCAATTTGCCCGATATACGGGGAGCTATCGTTAATACTGCGCAGGCCATGGATTTGACTTCACTTTTGGGGATAAGGATAAAGGATTAGTCTCCATCCCAATATCAGTCAGGTTAAAACAGATAAGAAAACAAAGGGTTTTCTTGCCGATACCGGCATAAAACGCTAACTTTGAGACTAAAATCAAATGAAAACTTGCCGATAGAACAGATATGAAATATATTTCAGTAAATGAATTTGCCGGAAAATATGGCATTTCGGAGCGTACAGCACGTAATTATTGTGCTGCAGGAAAGATTGAAGGAGCATTCTTGACCGGTAAAACATAGAACATACCGGAAGATGCTAAACTTCCATTACGCAAAGGCACAAAGAAAAAGTTTTCTCCTCTGCTTACTGCACTCCGCGAGCAAAAGGAAATGAAACTGAAAGGTGGCAACGGTCGTGTCGGACGGTTAATCACTTTCAAAGAATGTCTGGCAAACAGCTATGTTCCTTTCATCATAACAGAAGAGCTAAAAATGTTCTATTATCGTGGATTGTATGAATGGAATCGTGTCAAAGGCTATCTGCTCGATACTTGCCTCACTGCACAAGACAATTACAAAGCAGTGTTAGATTACTTCAAGATTGAACACAATAACTGATCTTGAATAAAGGCCGGCCTCTAAACATTTCTTCTTTTTCATTTGTTATAAGCATAGTTTACACTAAAAACTTATTCAAAATGAAAATAGAAAAGATTATCGGACGCGAAATCCTCGATTCACGAGGAAACCCCACAGTAGAAGTAGATGTAATGCTGGAATCAGGCTTTATGGGCCGTGCTTCTGTTCCTTCGGGTGCATCTACGGGAGAACACGAAGCATTGGAACTGCGCGATGGTGACAAGAAGCGTTACGGAGGCAAAGGCGTGCTGAAAGCTGTAGATAATATCAACGATATCATCGCTCCTAAACTAATAGGTATGTCTGCCCTCAACCAGATGAGCATCGACCATACCATGCTGGCACTGGATGGCACCAAGACCAAATCGAACTTGGGTGCCAACGCCATCCTCGGCGTATCACTTGCCGTGGCCAAAGCTGCTGCCGCATACCTCGATATCCCCCTCTACCGCTACATCGGTGGTACCAATACCTACGTAATGCCCGTCCCGATGATGAACATCATCAATGGCGGTTCGCACAGTGACGCTCCCATTGCATTCCAGGAATTCATGATACGCCCTGTAGGCGCTACATCTTTCCGTGAAGGCTTGCGCATGGGTGCCGAAGTATTCCATGCCCTGAAGAAAGTATTGAAAGACCGCGGTCTCAGCACAGCTGTTGGCGATGAAGGTGGCTTTGCCCCTAACCTGGAAGGCACCGAAGATGCCCTGAACTCCATCATCGCCGCCATCAAGGCAGCAGGCTACGAACCGGGCAAGGATGTGAAGATTGCCATGGACTGTGCTTCTTCCGAGTTCTATCACGATGGCATTTACGATTACACCAAGTTCGAAGGCGAAAAAGGCAAGAAGCGTACCGCCGACGAGCAGATAGACTATCTGGAACAGCTGATTAATGAATACCCCATCGACTCCATCGAAGACGGTATGAGCGAAAACGACTGGGACGGCTGGCAGAAGCTGACCGAACGCATCGGCAACCGTTGCCAGTTGGTAGGCGACGACTTGTTTGTGACGAATGTCGATTTCCTTGCCATGGGCATTGAGAAAGGTTGCGCCAACTCCATCCTGATTAAAGTAAATCAGATCGGTTCGCTGACCGAAACACTGAATGCCATCGAAATGGCACACCGCCACGGATATACCACCGTCACTTCCCATCGCTCCGGCGAAACCGAAGATGCAACCATTGCCGACATCGCCGTAGCCACCAACAGCGGACAGATCAAGACCGGTTCGTTGAGCCGCTCGGACCGTATGGCCAAGTACAACCAGTTGCTGCGCATCGAAGAAGAGTTGGGCAGCAATGCAGTCTATGGTTATAAGAAACTGAAATAAACATATATTTTTTCGAGGTTAGTAAATAGATATGTGTTAGTGAAAGCAAGAGAGGACGATCCATCACGGACCGTCCTCTCTCTTTTAACCTTAAAATCAACAATCAATCTACTACCTTAAAGAAAACTTCATCACCAGTTTGGCTATCCGGACCAACCCAAAGACCGAAGTCTCCCGGTTCAACCGTCTTCACCATATTTAAATTCCAGAAGGCAAGTTCACTTATAGGAAGTTCGAACGATACGGTTTTCTTTTCACCCGGCTTCAGCGTGACGCGGGCGAAACGTTTCAATTCCTTCACCGGACGGGTAACGGAAGCGACTTTATCTTGTACATAAAGTTGGGCTATCTCCGTACCTTCATATTTGCCCGTATTCTCTAAATCAAAAGTCACGGTCAGCACATCTTTCGAAGAAAGTTCCCCGGCAGAAAGCTGAGGCTTACCATACTTAAAGGTAGTGTAGGACAAACCATATCCGAAAGGATAAAGAGGCTGAGCACCTACATCCATATAAGAGGAAGAACTACCCTCGGATGTTTGGCTGGCTTCGAGAGGCACTTCATCCAAAGGTTTGAGATGAGAAGATGCCGGACGCCCGGAGTTATTGTGCGCATAGTATAAAGGAACCTGACCTACCGTCTTCAGGAAAGTAACAGGAGTCTTGCCACTCGGCACAGCTTTGCCGAACAACAAATCGGCAAGTGCCGGACCACCCATCGTTCCAGGATGGAAAGAATACAATACGGCATTCGATGCCTCTACTTCTTTACCGATTGTCAGCGGACGGCCAGCCATTATCACAGTTACCAACGGACGACCGGTCTTGGCCAATGCAGCAATCAGTTCGGACTGTGCACCCTGCAAGTTCAAGTCTGCCAGGCAATGAGCCTCACCGGACAAAATGGATTCTTCGCCCACAAAAGCAATTACTACATCGGCACGCTGAGCGGCAGCAACAGCTTTTGAGATGCCGGCCGTATTCTTATCACGGCTGTAAGCCAAGCCTTGCTCGTAAATAACCTGCACTTTATCGCCGTACATCTCCTTGATAGCCGTCAGCGGGGTTTGTGTATGCGCCTTCTCACCGTCGAAAATCCACGTTCCCAGCTGGTCATGGGGAGCATCCGCCATCGGACCAACCACGGCAACCGTACGTATATTCTCCTTGAGAGGTAACACTTCGCCCTCGTTCTTCAACAAGATAGCCGATTCTTCGGCAGCACGCTTGGCAGCTTCCAGATGGGAAGCATCATACATCACCGAAGCTTTCTTTTCGTCCACATACGGATTATCGAACAAACCCAAGCGAAACTTCACCCGCAGGATATTGCGGACAGCCTCGTCAACAACAGATTGCTTCACCTTTCCGGCCTTTATCTCTTCGGGCAGGTACTTGAAGAAAGTATAGCTTACCATCTCCATATCCACTCCGGCATTCACAGCCAGGGCAGCCGCATCTTTATCGTCCGTAGCTACACCATGGGCTATCATCTCACGGGCTGAATTCCAGTCCGTCACCACCAGTCCGTCAAAGCCCCATTCGCCGCGAAGCACATCGCGGAGGATGAACTTATTTCCGGTAGAAGGCACACCGTCGTTGTCATTGAACGAAGTCATGAACGTAGCGGCACCAGCCTTCGCAGCAGCTTCAAACGGAGGAAGATAGATATTGCGCAGATTACGCTCGGATATAAAAGTAGAGTTATAATCACGCCCGCCTTCCGCTGCTCCATAGCCAACGAAATGTTTGGCACATGCTGCGATTGAAGTAGGACTGTTCAGTGAATCACCCTGATAACCTTTCACCATAGCCGCTCCCAACACTGAAGAAAGATAAGTATCTTCACCGCAACTTTCGGCAATACGCCCCCAACGGGGATCGCGGGAAACGTCTATCATCGGTGAGAAAGTCCATCGGACACCTACGGAAGAAGCCTCGATGGCAGCAATCCACGCACCGTCTTCAACCACCTGCGGATCGAAAGTCGCCGCCTGGCCCAACGGGATAGGGAAGATCGTCTTGAAACCGTGAATGACATCACGCGCCATCAGCAAAGGAATGCCCAGACGGGATTCCTCAACAGCTACACGCTGCAATGCATTGACACGCACCGGGTCTACCTCATTCAAGATAGAACCGATTTCACCTTTCTTTATCAACCCACTCATGTCCTCAATGTTGCCATAAGAAGATATCTGGTTCATCTGTCCCAGTTTCTCTTCCAAGGTCATCTTCGACAACAGAGCCTCCACTTTCTGTTCGGTAGCCGCATCACCGCCTTTGTTCTGCACTTGCGTACAAGAAACGAGCGGAAGCAACAGCAAACAAGCTGAGAGTAATTTAACTGTTTTCATATTCATTTTATTACTTGAAATGGAACGTTCACAGTAGAAACAAACCCTGTATTATCCAGTACATAAACATACAACCGGTATTCTCCGGGCATATCAACTGCAACTTCATACGTATCCGTGTCCGAAGTCACCACTTCACCTACTCTGTCGGGACGTGGTTCATAAGAACCGCCGAATCCAAGAACTGTAGCTTCTTTAAGAATCTCCCAGACATAAGTCAGGCGGTCGTTCTCTTTATCCGTAACAGCGACATGAGCCTTAAAAGGCTTACCGGCTTTCACCTGTACATTGTCAATGGCATACTTATCATTGATAGTCATTCCTTCAATCACCGGAGCCGTTTCCGTCAGTTCCCTACCGGTCCACACTCTTTGCATGGCTTCTACCATCGGAGTTTTCTCTCCGTGCAGCGGAAGCTGGTCTACATTATCTTCTACAAACATGCTGAACCACGTAGGAGTACGTTCTTCTTTCTGTCCCCACAAGAAGACGAAAGAGCCCAGGCAGCGGGGATTCGACTGAATGTATTTGGTATAGCGTTCTTCGTAGACCTGCAGTTTTTCTTCGCTGGTTTGTTCGATAGGTGCTTTCCATTCTGTAGTAGCAGTTTCCCACCAGCCTGTCGGTCCCCATTCCGTAATCATAAAAGGTCCTTTGTAATTCGATTTTTCAAACGTATTCTGGACTTCGTTCATCGGGCCGTAGACGTTGATGCCTACATAATCGAGGGAAGGCACATACTTGGCAATGGAGTCCAAAGCCGACGGATTATATGAAATCACAGTAGACACCAGATGTCGCTTGTCTACCGACTTGATGATCTGTGCCAGTTCTTCAACAAAACTCCACGCTGCACCTATATTGGCATTGCCCAATTCTATTTCGTTGCCTATGCCCCAGGCCAGCAAGCAGGTATCATTCTTGAATGTTTCCGCCAATGTGCGGACTTCCTCGCGCATCTTGTTCTTAAATGCAGCATCATAGTAACGCATGGAGTCTTTTGGCAAGCCAATGCCCTGCATCACATACATATTGTTTTCAGAAGCCTGTGCCAGGATTTTCGTCACTTCCTCTACACTGCCTCCCCATGTTCTGAAAGCATTGGCCCCACTCTGACTGGCAACATCCAGCCGGTAAGTTCCTCCAACACCTTTTATATACGTCTCTCTTCCGTCAATATACATTTTATATCCATCGGCGGCTTTCTTTATTGCAATTCCTGACTCAGGTGCAGAAGAACAACCGAAAAGGACACCGGCAAGAAAGAGACAAGCAAAATATGATAGTTTCTTCATACCAATAAAAACTTTAAGTTACTTTTTTTGAAATACACGCACATAGTCGATTACCAAACTGATAGGAAGTGCTGATTCATCAACTCCCTGCATACCTCCCCAACTACCTCCCCAAGCAAGGTTGAAGATTATGTAATATGGTTTGTCATATGGCCAGTTTGTAACCCCTTTATTGTCATTGTCATAAGTAAGTTGAACCTTGCCATCTACATAGGTCGTTATGTTTTGCGGTGTCCATTCCATGGCATAAGTATGAAATTCTCCTTCAGCCTTATCAATGGTCATGGCATGAGTCACTTGGGTACCGTTGGTATGGTTGTGCCCTTCAGCATGAAGACTGGAAGACACTTCATTGGGCACAACACCCACTTCTTCCATTATATCTATTTCACCACACTTAGGCCATCCTTCCGTCGCCCAATCTACATTCACTGGCATCATCCAAAATGCCGGCCATGTGCCCTTACCCTTCGGTAACATCATACGAGCTTCAATGTATCCGTACTGCCAACCCTCCGTTTCGTGAGCATAGACACGACCGGAATATATTTTTCCATCACTTTCCTTGAAGCAATGAATACGTAACTTTCCATCTGACAATTCCGTCACCCGTTTGCCATTGACAGCACCATTCACATAGTTCTGGAGTTCATTATTCACCCAGCCGGCATTCTGTACTTCATGTCTCCAATGGGCGGCATTAAGTTCTGCACCTTCGGTGAATTCATCGTGCCAAACTAATTTATATCCTTCACGTTCGGGCACAGTGGTGACTTCAGCACCCTCCTGGATTACAAGAAAAGTTCGTTCTTGCCCTTCCCCTGCCACAGTTATTACAGCCGTACGGCTTGTCAAACTGACATTAGCAGTATAAGAAACAATCACATGCGCATCATTGCGACTCACTGTGACCCAATCCGCATCAGATTGTACATTCCAGTCATTACTCTCATATACCGTCACCTCGGCATTGCCTGCTCCTGAAGTACAAAGTACCTCTTGTACAGAAAATCTAATGCCGCCTTTTTGCTTCACCTGCACATATTCACTCTTTTTTCCAGAAGTCACAGTTATCCGCCCATAACGTTCGGCATCTTTGTTCTGCTCCACAGTAACTTTGATTACTTCTCCCTTGCCTTCTCCGCTTTCCGGAGTAAGGCTCACCCATTTATCCGTAGAACGAGCAGTCCATCCTTCACCTGTTGTTGTCACTTTTATCTCATAGGTGCCTTCCACAGCCATGGCATCCAAGGCTGACGGCGAGACAGTCAGTACCACCTCATCCGGAGTTCCAGGTTTATCCGGTGTTTCAGGAGGCATCGAATCTTCATCACCACCTCCACAAGCTGGCAATAAACCAACTATACATAAAAGAGAAAATAGAGACATATTCTTCATGATATGCTTTTTAAACAAAAGCCACTTCTCCCCAACTTTTTCATACCAGGAAGAAGTGGCCTTCGTACAAAGTTAATTACTTTTTAATTATCGTAATATCAGCAATTACAAAATCGACACCAGCCTCACAACCGCCAAAATCATAAATCAATTTTACGGGAGAAGCAGCACCCTTAGCGAACTTGCAATCCGCGAACTTGATAACCTGCACCTTCCCAGCTTTTAACTGAATATCGTTCTTGTAAAAAGCCTGATTATCATCATCATTTACCTGACAGAGTTTTATAGTCACACGGCTGTCCGCAGTTGCTACCATCAGACAAGAGAAGTCAAATTCATCATCAGCAGCAAAACCAAGCGACGTTGTATTAAACACATTCTGTGCCTGCCATTCATCCTTAGTAGCATCATTGGAAGTAATAGTATAAATACGGCCATCAACATCAAACCCGGGATCACCAATCTGAGTCCAGTCTGCATTCGCCCACCAGAAAGACATTTCAAAAGCCTGAGCATCATCTACAGCCTTCCAAACATTGTCTGCTGAATTATAATCCAGCGGAATAACATTCGAATCATTATGTTCTGCAATATAGAAATTCTTAATGGTAAACACAGTACCCTCCGGTGCCCCGGCAAAGTCGAATGCAACTTTGAGATTTCCATCAAATCCGGCACAGTCAGTCAAAGCAATCACATTGTTACCCTTATGCAACGAAAATATATTTTCGGTAAAGAACGTGCCGTCATCACCATCTTTCTGTGGCTTAACTGTCGCGCTAACACCATCCACGCTCGAATTAATCACAACAGAGAAGTCATAAGCCTTACCTGACGACAATACAATGCCTGTATTTTCAACCTGCACTTGAGCCTGCCATCTTTCAGTACCACAACCATTCATTGTAAAAGTAATACCGGTTGCCACGTCGCCATCATTGTCCGGATCTGCTATTTGACCCCAATCACCACCAGCAAACCAAAAGCGGTGTGTTGCTGATGCACCCTCAAAGAAATTCGTTCCTGCCGTGAAGCCAAGCCACTCAGTCGGATCATCTGTAGGAGCATTCGGGTCTATCCAATCTTCAGCTACCTCAATATTTTGAGAGATCATCTTTTGGTCACAAGCAGAAAAGGCATACAGATAAACTGGATAAGTACCTTTCTTCTTATATTGGTTAGTAATGGAAGCGCCAGCTGCAATTTCGTTCAATTTATTGCCATCAAGACTGATAAAGTAACGGACATCAGTCAATTTCTGTGAGGAATTGGTAATAGTATAAGTATTGTCCGCTCCTCCACTAATCGTCATCGACAAAGCATCTTGAGAAACGACAGAACCTCCCAAACTATGGTCATCACTGTCCAATGGGGAGCAAGATGACATCCCCACAACGGCCATGCTCAATGCAAAAAAGCCATATAATAGATTTTTTTTCATAATAATTCCTTAATTAATAGATAATTAATAACCTTCGTTCTGTTTCAGTTCAAATTCTGTACCCTTAGTGGCATCAATATCACCTTGCGGAATAGCCACATACTTATTATGAGACTTCCAAGTACGCGCAGTGTTTACGCCCGGTACATTGTCTACACTCAGCACTTCCGTGATGCCCCAACGAACTACATCATAATAGCGATGTCCTTCACCTACAAATTCATAACGGTTCTCATTGATAATATTCTGCTTGTTCACTGCCACGCGGTGGTTAGTGTCACCGAAAGCACGGTCACGAACCATATCCAGACATTGCTGTGCAGAAATACCCTTCTGTTCAGGCACTCCTTCTATACCTACAAGTTCAGCGTACGCCAATAAAGTCTCGGCATAACGGAAGATGCGTAAATTATTACAATAATTCAAGGCTGTAGTACCTGTCGGTTTATGATAGCCCTTACGAGCTGCATATTTTGCCAACCAGAAACCAGTATCTTGAAAACGGATAACATAAGTACCACCGGATGCGATTTCTACCTTGTCACCTATATTGCCGCCACTACCTTTGCCACGATAGTCACGAATAGAAGCCTCGCGACGGGTATCACCTGCAGCAAACATCTCATAAGCTTCTTGACGTACCGGACCAAAACCCCATCCGTCTTCGTAAGTGTTAGTAGGATCGGTCAAAGTACTCGGTGAAATGTAAGCCGGAAGATTAGTACCACCAGTAGCCCACTGATTGCCCCAGTCTTTACCTTCACCTATGTGATTGGCCTCAAAAATAGATTCCTTGTTGAATTCCCCTTCATCTAACCAAATATCTGCATAGTTAGGAGTCAGTTCAAACTCACCACTGGCAATAATCTCAGCCAAACCACTGGCTGCTTCCGCATATTTTGCATTATCCTTCTGATACATCACTACACGGGCTTTCAACATCAAAGCGGCAGCAAGACTTGCACGTCCGCTATTTGCACCACCATTCGTAGAATACTTAGCTTCGGCTTCTTTAAAACTAGCGATAGAAGCATCCACATCTTTAATAATCTGAGCATACACTTCGTCCGGACTTAACTGCCGACTGACATAGGGAGGCTCGTACAATGTTTCCTGGAAAGGAACGGAACCGAAACTTCTCCACAACATATAGAGGTAATAGGCACGCAGAAAATGCCCTTCGCCACGATACTGTGCTATGAGTTTCAATTCTGCCGGATTGGTCGTCGTTGCAGTCTCACAAAGCCCCAGTGCACTATTTACGCGTGTAATACCGGAGGTATAGATATTCCACGTACCGCTCAATGTACTGTTACCCGTAGTGGTAAACAATGACACGTTCAAGTTCATACCTGCCATACCATCTTGAGCGTCACCGCCACCTTTCCAAATATCATCACTCTGGATGTCACCTATATAAGCTGCTGATTCATAAGAACCGCCTGCGTATGAATCCATCAAAAGGATTTGATATGCCGCCGCTAAACCGGAGTTGATATTCATTGGGTCGCCCGCTGATCCGGCAGCACCCTTCGATGCTGGGTCAGGATTCAAAAAACTATCGCCGCAAGAGGTCAGGGCCATGCCCGAAACCAAAATAGCAGCCACTGTATAAAATTTAATTTTATTCATTTTCTGATTGATTTTAAAGTTTAGAATGTAATGTTAGCTCCCACTGTAATTGTACGAGATTGCGGATAAATACCCTTATCCACGCCTAAAGTAGTATAACCACCGGATGCCAGTTCAGGATCAAATCCTTCGTAACCGGTAATGGTAATTAAGTTCTCAGCACCCACATAGAGACGCAAACGCTGGATAGAAGCCTTACGGGTAAGAGCTGCAGGAAGCGTATAGCCAATTTGCGCATTCTTCAAACGAAGATAAGAACCATCGTGAATATAAAGGTCAGAGGAAGTCCAGTTACCATTAGGATTGGCAGAAGTCATACGAGGAATACGATTGGAAGTACCTTCACCATGCCAGCGATCCATAATCCAAGAAGGACGATTCATGGCCGGAACATCACCGCGTTGTGCAAAATCAAATACATCGTTGCCCAAAGTTCCTTGGAAAGAGAGACTCAAGTCAAAACCTTTCCACTCTGCACCCAGAGAGAAACCGAAAGTCCAATCGGGCATACCCTTACCAATCTTGGTACGGTCTTGGTCATTGATAACACCATCAGGAGTAACATCCACGAAACGAACGTCGCCAGGTTGTGCATTGGGCTGCAAGAGTTCGCCTTTCTCATTTACATAACTGTTCACTTCATCCCAGTTCTGGAAGACACCGTTCGTCTTACGACCATAGAAATAAGGCCATACTTCTCCATTCATGGCGTGTACGTAGTCGCCTACACCAGAGGCACCTGCACTTTCGTAATTCCGTTCACCGGAAGCATTACCCAAATCCAAAAGCTTGTTCTTTGAATAAGACCAGTTAGTATTAAACCAATAAGAGAAGTCTTTGATACTGTCTTTCCAGCCCAGTTCAAATTCAACACCCCAGTTCTCCATAGATCCTAAATTACCCCAAGGCTTGCTTTGACCGATATAAGTAGGAACCGGCATTTCGGCCAGCATATCTTTTGTTTTCTTATAATAGTAGTCAAATCCGAAGCTCAGGCGCTGATTGAGGAAACGCATATCCACACCTATGTCAGTTTGCGTAGAAGTTTCCCACTTGATATCGGGATTAGCCGCAGCATCAGGAGAAGTACCGTAAATCATAGAACCGCCATTTTCGCCCGGTTTCGTAAAATCAGCCATATTAGGTTTGTAGCTACCACCGAAGTAGTAGTTTTGACCACCACCCATCAAGGCACGATAACGAAAATCACCGATGTTCTCATTACCATTCTGTCCCCATGAGAAACGGAATTTCAGTACATCAAACCATTCAGGCTTAATTTTTTCCATAACAGGTTCATTCCAAACATTCCAACCTAATGAGAAAGAAGGGAATACACCCCATTTGTTATTGGCACCAAAATGAGAAGAACCGTCACGACGAATTGTGAACTGCAATATATAACGCTCGGCAAAGTTATAGTCGATACGTCCGAAATAAGAAGCAATAGAAGAATGGGTTGCATCACCGATTCCTCCCCACAAGATAGATTCTGTTTCAGCTGCCGTAGCAGATCCGAAATTAGCATGGATGGGATTCAAGTCAAACAAATCAAAATCTTTACCACCTATGTTGCGTGAACGATAGCGAGCGGCAGATTGACCCAAAACAATAGAAACATTATGCTTTTCAGCAAAAGTCTGGTTGTAAGATAAATAATTTTCTGTCTGCCAACGCATACCGCGGTTCATTTCACTTTGCACCCAGCTGGCATCCGTATGAGTCATCGTACCCAAATAATCGGGATAACCATAACCATCATAGCCCCAAAAAGCTAAATCCACACCATAACTGGAACGGAACTTCAAGCCAGGAAGAATGCTCAGTTCAGCATAGAACGTACCTACTATTTTATCAGTATTATTGCGTCCCATCGTCGGTCTGTTCAGTTGTGCAACCGGATTGGTCAGTTCCTGGAAACCGGAAGGCGGCAAAGAAAGTACTTTACCATTCTTCACAATGGCATTGGGATTAGCGGCAAGGATTGCTGCTCCTTCTTCCTCGGAAGCATAAACCGGAACCAACGGAGAAAAAGCGATTGCACTACCCAAAATAGAGCCATACTCAGAGTTAGCCTCAACACTTGTTGAATGGTCACGAGTATAACCAAGGTTCACACCCACTGTTACCGCATTCAGATACTTGCGGTTCTCTGCCTCGAACACTTTATAAGTAGAGTTACTACGGATAGATAAACGCTCGTAATTGGAACGTCCGTAGTTACCACCGACGATACCTTCTTGGTTGAAATAACCCAAAGAAAGGAAATAAGTCATTTTATCGCTACCGCCATTGATGCTCAGCTGATGTTGCTGAACAGGAGCATCGTAATTGAACACCTCGTCCTGCCAGTCGGTATCTATCTTATTATCAGCAATATCCTTTGCCGAATAACGAGGAGCATTACCATCATTCACCTGCATTTCATTCATGATAGTCATGTATTCATGAGCATTCAACACGGCTTTCTTCTTCCAAGGATTCTGCCAACCGTAACTAAAATCATAGTTTACAGTAGTCTTGCCCTTGCTACCGGACTTGGTAGTCACCAAAACCACACCATTAGCGGCACGGGCACCATAAATAGCTGCGGAAGCGGCATCCTTCAAGATCTCAATAGATGCAATATCCGTAGGGTTCAGGTAATTAATACCACCACCTACAGGCATACCATCCACAATATATAATGGATCTGAATTATTAACCGTACCAATACCACGAATACGTACCTTAGAATCGGAATTAGGCTGACCGGAAGACTGCGTAATCTGCACACCGGAAACCTTGCCTTTCAAAGCATCTTCCACACGTGAAGGCTTCGTCAGGTTCAATTCGTCAGCACTAACCTTACTAATAGCAGCTGTCACCACCGATTTCTTCTGAACACCGTAACCCACAACGATTACTTCATCCAAGGTCTCTGAATCCTCCTGAAGTACAATTCTCAAGGATCTCTGTCCGTTGACAGAAACTTCTTGCGGTTTAAAACCAATATAAGTAATGGAAAGAGTTGCGTTTGCAGGTACCGACAACTCAAAATTACCATCCAGATCGGTAATTCCGCCATTGGTAGTGCCTTTCACCACCACATTTACTCCAGGCAAAGGCTCATTATCCGAACCACTTACCACTGTACCTTTTACCTGTATATTTTGGGCATATACAGAAGCCAAGGTAAAGCTTAACAGAAATAAAACTGATAATAACTTTTTCATAAGTTTTACTAAATTAAGATTAACGTTTCTCGGTTTTGTCCTCATCGGACAGTGCAAACGTAGAATAAAATGATAAAAAACCAACTATAACCTACCATTTTTTAATACGTCAAATCAAAAAAAGGAATACGTTATCAATACGTCACATAAACGTAACTATTTAATAATCAAGGAATAGATGATACAACAACGTAATACGTCATTATATGTTATAAAACACAAAGGGGAAGAATTTAACATTCCTCCCCTCTTTAGAACAATCATTATCTAAAGGAAGTTAACAAGCGAAGTCTATAGTTTGTTACTTAAATAGTCCGTTAAACTATCCTCTCTTTCCAGCCCGAACTTCTTGCGAAGACGATAGCGGATTGTCTCTACTCCACGAACGGAAATATTCAGCAAAGGCGAGATTTCTTTGGAAGAGAGATTCATCTTCAAGTACGCGCACATCATACGTTCGTTGTTCGACAAATCCGGATGCTTGGCATGGAGACGCTTCATGAAGTTATTATGTATAAGGTCAAACTGGTCTTCGATACGTTTCAGGACTTCGTCGCTCTGAATATTGGCATCAATTTTACTATTAATAAGTACAAGCTGCTGTTTTCCCTCGCGGGCACCTTCACCCCTCAGCGTAGAAGCAACCTTTAATATCTCGGATTTGATTTCTGTGAGCATTTCATTCTTTCGGACGAAGTTTATCATCAGGTTGGCCATCTCCTGACTTTTATGCTGCAGGTCATATTCCAGTTTTTCCTTCTCCAACTGCATAATCTGCTTCTCCTGGCGGGCTTTCTCTTCTTCATACTCTTTCTCCATCTCGTGCAGCTCCTTATCCTTCTCCACAACGGCCTGCTGCTTTTTGCGCTTCACACGGACATCATCCCAACGGTAGACAGACCACAAAGCGAACAAAGCCAAGACAATATAACACACATAAGCCGCAGCACTGCGATACCACGGAGGAAGCACCCGAAATGTTATTGCATCCGAAGAAGTAGTGCCATCAGGGAAAACTGCTTTCACCTCAAATGTATATTCCCCCTCCGACAGATTACTGTACTCTTTGGTACGTACGGTAGTAAAATCAGACCAGCTTCCTTTATTCAGACGATACTGAAAACGGATGTCATCACCTATGCCCAGAAAAGCCAGTCCGTAATCAAAGCGAACGGAGTTCAACGAATAGGATATCATAAGGTCCGGCTTCTGCCCTAAGAAGTTGGCCGTATATACCAGCGAATCTTTGGGATAAGACAGATACATATTCTTTATATATAAGGAATGACTCCGGTCCCTTCTTTCCCTGACGGACGGAATGCTGAACAAAGCAAATCCATCATCATTAGGAATCACCATCAGGGAGTCCGACAGAGGAACAATCGCCTCAAATGTGGGAACAAATTCAATAAGTGACTGCTGAATGGGGTTAATACTTGTATTCGAACCACGCTTATACGTTCCCAAATTGGCGATACAAATTTCATGAGGGCTCAGACTGATCAATTGGTCGTGATATTCCAGCAGGCGCGTATACGTAGTTGCGCCATTCAAAAGATTATTCATGTCCGGACAGGGTTCCATGATATCCTTATGAAGATTATACTTATAAATGCCATGAGAGGTAGCAAAATAGATACGCCCCTCAACTTTAGCCACATACGTATCATGATCTGCCGGAAATCCCTCATTGACACCATAGCTCTTCATATTGACGACCCTTGTCAAATCACTGCTCAGCTCCACCCGGATGACGTGATCCGCAATATAAACCCAAAGTACCCGATCACTCTCCTGCTCAAAAAGACGGCAAGAATCGGCCATACCTTCAACTCTGCAAACCACCTGCCACTTCCCATCTTTCTTAGCAACCAGATAAATGCCATTATACACCCCGACGTACATCATATCCGTATGCCCTACAACCGGTTGGCAGGACCATGCACCTGCAATATCCGTTACACGCTCCATAGTAGTACCTTTGACAAGGAAAACGCCACGGTCGTGCAAGCAGAAAAGTTCATCGCCCACGCGACAAAGATTCCACACCTGTCCGCTGGACTGAGGCATAGGATGAATATCCGGCAAATTACCATTCAGTTGCACCGGATAAGAAGTATAATACAAACCGCGATTGGTACCCAAATAGAGATATCCGTTTTCCACTGCCGCAGTATATCCCGTACCATAAGAGTGGGGATAGGAATATAGATTGGTAAACGGAGAACTAAGGCAGACATAATCGATGCCACTATCCAAACCGGCCCAAAGATTTCCCGTCACGTCGAAGGAAACGGAAAGCACCGTATTGTTCCGCAACCCGCTGTTCTCATTGAAATACTTCAGTTGCATGGTATTGCAATCTATCAGCAGCAATCCCTTATGAATAGTTCCCAAAGCAATCTTATCGTCTTTCGTTGCTACGCAGAATACTTCATTTTCGCGCATAAAATCCTCAGCACCGGTTACAAACGGCTTCGTCGTACGCCCGTCGCAATAGTACAAACCGCTATAGGCAGTCACTACAATCACACCTTGTTTATAAGGTATAATGCCGCGAATACGTTTGGAAGTCAGTTCATCAGCACCCTGCAATGGGAAAAAAGTATTTCCGACAAGAAACCATACACCGTTGTCCGTACCTATATAGAGGATGCCGTTCACCATATTCGAACAATCAATCTTGGCATTCATTTCAATGGCCGTATATTTCCCATTCAGATATTTTATCACACGGCTATCACCTTGCATATACAAGATGTTATCTATCTCATGAATGCCCCATACATTGCCAAGATAGCGGAAAGCGCCATCCAAATTCTCGGACATACAATGGTATACCAAAGAGCCGTCCACACCCGGCTCGAAATAGCCGAATTCGTTGATACCGCCTACATAAATACGCTTTTGAGTGGCCGAAGCCAGTACCGATCGCACATCCGAAGAGTTGTTCAAAGGAAAAACATTCCATACATTACCATCGAACTGTACCATCCCGTTCTTATTGGCAAAATACACCCATTTGTCATCATAAGGGGCTATCTGCCAGGTTTGAGCTCCCTTGCCATAGACACTTTTATCGAAATTGACAATAAAACTGTTCCATTCGGCATGCATTTTAAAGAAAGGGAAGAGGGAAAAGAGAACAAAGAGCCAATATGATATGCGATTTTTCATGTGTATGATAGCTTGTTTGGTTTATTAGTACAAAAATAATGTTTATTTTCAATACACTACCCTAAAGCATCTCATAAATTTTATACAACAGTTCATTTATAGAGAAGAGTGTCGTTTTTCGCTCATGTAAACAACTACAAATAAGATAGTTACAGTTTCCTACGGTAGGAAACTGGCGTTTCTGCACGCGGGAACGACAGTTTCTCCTCATGGGAACGATCGTTTCTCCTAATGGGAACTGCAGTTTCCTCTTATGGGAACGAGCGTTTCTCTATATGGGAACGGGAGTATCTGACTTATTAACAGAAGATTTTATTTAAGACAAAAGAACAGAAGAACAGAAGAAGGAATCATCTTAAATATGTTCTTTTGTTCTTCTGTCTTAGAGAATAAATCATCATTCGGCCACTTATTTAACGAAGAAAACGTCGAATTCAACGAAGAAAACGTCAAAAGCCGCCATTTTTCGTGTTAATAGAAGTTATTTTGCCACGTTCACAGAAAGATTACAGAAAGAGGAGAAAGCAGTTGTATATAAGAACATTACACACAAAGCAAACTAAACATTTGCCTAAAAAATCAGTGACGGAAACCGTTTACCGTCACTCTACCTACACGCATCCTACACGCTCTGTAATGCCGATGAATAAAAGGATATAGAACAATCGTGCTGGAGTGCTGGTAAAAAACAAAAAAACTTTCGTGTAGAAAAATGGGATCAGTCGCAAAACCTGGTGGATATCTTTCTATGAGTTATGTGATGCTTACT
>ERZ791737.141-NODE-141-length-90516-cov-8.556229_pt1 | contig 90516 bp, 120 predicted proteins | sample MGYA00510042_ERZ791737 | MGnify/ENA primary metagenome ERZ791737 (study PRJEB30046, sample SAMN00791965) | human gut metagenome | study: EMG produced TPA metagenomics assembly of the A metagenome-wide association study of gut microbiota in type 2... | reverse complement strand
ATATATAATTATAATATTTATAATTATATACAGCTATTAATTGTTCACTTAATTAATACATAAATGTATTAATAAAGTTCACCGAGTATTTTTGCATTTTTGTGCAAATACACATCATTGGTTATTATATACACATTCACTCTCTGTTTTTGTGCAATATGTACAAGCTAAATTCCTTCGGAATTGGGGTTCTTATTTGGGTTAGTTTCGCTCCGCTCAACAACCCAAAACGACTCGTGCGTTCCGCTTCGCTCCACTTCGAGAATTACACTCGCTCCGCTCGTTTACCACCTAAAATCACTCTTTTTAACTGGTAATTTAATCGTGTTTTTAACTGCTATTTAAGGTCTTTAGGGAGGTATTTTAGTTGCATTTTCTTAATAAAACTACTACACTAAATTTCCATATTTTGTGTCATTTTTTAAATTCACATCACTACCTCAATATTTATTTTGGCGATATTTTTGAAAGTGACTTTTAGCCATAAAATAGTGACTTTTTGTACGCTATTGTGACTACATCAATGTGACATTTATTGTGACTTATGTGACTACATCTCTGTCATTGTGACTACATCTCTGTCATACTAATTAACTGGTCGTTAGGAGGGTGAAAACCACATCACTACCTCAATATTTATTCCGCAACTGTAAGGTACCACACACACGACAGGTGGGAAGTGACTGTAAATTAATGGTGGGGGTGGTATTATATGTTATGTTACAAGTTCATTACATTTTTGTTACGCTTTTGTTATGTATTTGTTAAGAAAAAGTTACATTTCAATATTACATTTTTATTAATAATTTGCTGCAATTATATTACAATTCAAAAGAAAATTTTTTGTAAGAATTTTACAAGAAAAAAATTGTAAAATAAAATCATTTCATTATTTTAAAAATCAAATTGAAATACATTTCAAATTTAAAATTGAAATATCAAACAATATTTGATATTCCATTTCAAAAAATCAAAAAGAAGCAGCAAAGCAGGCGGTAATATAAGTGGTTTAAATAGGTGTATAAGGCAATAAATACAATTAAATATATAAGTTATATACCTATTGTAATTATTGATGTTTTAAAGGCGATTACAAGCCGTTCACAAGATACAGATTAAGCAATAAAAAAACGGCTATTTTGTAGCCGTTTTAGATAGTTCACTGATACAGTTTAAAGCAGCCCCAAAGTCATAAGTTGATAACTTTTTAAATTGCTTTTTTGCGATTTTATGCGTACTATATCTTTTGCAAAAATGGTATCTTTTTCTATTTATAGTCATAGCACTTATAACATTCTCGGCGTCATAAATGTTATAGCTAAAATCTTTTTTCGGATAAGGTGTATCCGTTAAAAGTCCGTAATATTCACAAAGTAAATCTGTTATATTCGCATTGCTAATGATTAGAATTTCTCTATCGTTTGAATATATTAATATTTTTTCCATATTTTAATCTCCCATTCTTTTTATATCGGCGGTATTAAACCGCCGATATTGTTTTTAGTCGTTGTATTCAGCGAATGATTGAATTTTTTGTCTGACATCATCTGTTAAATCTAAACTATTCAGATTTTCTGATATAGTTTTTTTCGTCCCATATAACTGTACTGTTGGTTGACCGTCAATCAATAAAAAAATCAACCCGAGATACCCACACCGCACAACATTAATTTTGTGTGATGCACCGTCAATAGTGACTGAATTATTATATAGTGCGGGTTGTTTGTCCCACACTGACGAATTTATTTTAATATCAACGTTTTTGACGTTGATATTAATATCTCTGAACTTGCGAAAATCCATTTAAAAATTCCCTTTCTTTTGGGACGGTATTAATACCGTCCCATATTATTTTAAAACCACCTGAACCATTTAAAATGGTGTTTCCTTCGTTTTCGTCTATAGTAGCTAACAATTATTTTCATTTATTATCACCGTTTGTTTTTTCCGTTGTTTTTTCTGTTTTCGTTGATGTTTTTTTCGTTGGTGTTTTTGTTGTTGTTGGTGTCGTTGTACTGTTTGTTTTTTTCGTTGTTTTGCGTGTTGTTTTATATTTGATGTCAAACGGTATAGTCTGTATGTTATCGCCTATCGGTAGCAATACCGTTTTAGTGCTATTTAATTTGTTATCTAGATATACAAATCTGTCTAATAGTGAATTTTGGAATTTGATGTATATTACATCAACCATTCCACCGCTCAGACTATCTTGTGCAGTTGCAACGTGTATAAATTCGGTTACGTCCGCTATATCCACCTGCCAGTCACCACCAACAATTCCATATTTGTTGATGTATTTTTTGTTATTTTGCGGTGTTTTTAGCCACTCGCGAAATGCAATACAAGCGGTATCTGTTAGTTTTGTGTTTTCGTCATTGTTAATGACAAAAACAAATTTTTTACCGATGATTTTAATATCATCGTTCTCTGTTCTTCTGTTTTCTGTTGTTTTTGTTGTGCTTTTCATAATCTTTTCTTCCTTTCTTTTTTTCGACCGTTTTTTATTTGTTTATAGTTTGTATACAATCGTTTTATTGATTGTATCTATACTATACTACTATTATTCGCGAATGTCAATAGTTTTTATACAATTTTTTTAAAATTTTTTGAAAAAAAATTTTATTACATTATATATACAAATAGAAAAAAATCGTATTTGTTCAATTCGGGGATAATGTATTTACATTTTCTTCCTTTTTGCACCTTTTGTGCTTACAATTTTTTCCTTTTTACATCAAGTGTACTTGTCAGTTTTTGTCAGTTTTTGGTACTTCCTGCTATTCTCGAATTCCATATAAGTGAAAACTCCTCTTTATTATTAATATAGGGAATTTTTGAAAAACCGCCATAATAGCAAATTTTATGCTTTACCTCAATATATGTATATAAAGGACATTTAAAAAAAATCGCCATAATAAGCATAATAAGATACCTCATTTTGTGTAATGTGGAAACTAAATTTTGAGCATAAAAATAACACCCAACTACATACAAAAGGAAGAATAGGAATTGAAAAACCTTTTGTATGAGTTGAGTGTTGAAAGTGACTGTCTTAGTGCGGAAAAAACGGAATAAACCACAACTAAATCCAACAAGTCACTTTGTTAAAGATACTAATACCATTAGAAACAAACTACTAATTCTAAAGATTTTAATATCTATATACTCAACAAATAAACTTTTTACGGATTTTTTATATAAACATAGGAACATTTGTAAAGGTCTTTGGTCTTTACTTTGTATTTTGAAGTCTGTTTACTTATTGAGTATATACATATTATATCTTAATCATTAATACTTGTCAAATCACATTGTTATCCCCTCATTTACTACCTTTCGCTCAAAATTGAGCGGAAGAAGTAGATTAAAGAGATAGATTATTGTTTAAGCCGTATATACTTACTGTTCTGAGCAGAAGAAATAGCACTTTTAAAAAGTCCATTTCTTACATCATTCTTAGAGTAGTCCAAAAAGCCGTCATAATCGTCTAAACCACCGTAAGTCTTGAGTAAGCTATATACGTTATTATAAGAGTAGTTTAAGCCACTCTCATAGTCTGAAAATGAGCCGTAAATAGCAATATTTTCAGAAATGTATTGATTAAGTGCATTAAGGTTTAAACAACGCACAACAATAATTTTTGTTCGGCGGTGACAAATAAAGAAATTACCGTTTTTATATACTATATCTAAATACTTACTTACACACATCTTTAGTAACTCCATTTCATAAATAATCTTTTAAAGTGCTTTTGTCTTTATCTCTAAAGCACGTTGTTATTATAGCATTGAAATATCACATTGTCAAATAACACTTCACCCTCATTCATTCACAAAACATAGGGTGCAACTTTTACACCCACCCCTCAATTTTGAAAAATTTTGCGGCTAAATTTGTACGCCATTCCTCTTATATAGTATACCTCATAGTAAATAGGGTAGATAATTTATACCACATAGACACATAATAGATACATAAAATAATGAGGGTAAGTTTAATGCCTATTATATTATTTGAAATCAAAATTATTATTGCAGGCTACCTCTCTTTTTGGTTAGTCTGCATAATTGACAAACCGTAATTATATTATATGATATGAGTATCAATACAGATAATTTTTGGTACACGGCAAATACACTACAATGTTAATTGTACGTAAATTTGTCCTCTGTGCTTTTTATTTTTCATTTTTTTGCATATCACAAAGAAATAGTCAATAGTGATTATTCTATTATCACATAGATACGATTGATAGAGATACACCCTAATATCACAAAGATATAATCAATAGTGATTTTCTATTTTGTCACATTGATGTTGTCAATAAATCACAAAGAAACAATCAATAGTGATTATCCCATTATCACATTGATGTTGTCAATAGTGATAACTCCATTGTCACAAAGGTACAGTCAATAGTGATTAGCACATAAATGTACTAAATTACATTAAAATAAGGGATACTAAAACACATTGTATAGATAATAAGGTGTATAAGAGGGCGAATAAAGAGGGCGTAAGAGAGCCAAAAAGGTGGTTTAAACGAGGAAAATCAAAGTGGCAAGGTAAGTATATAGTACAGTGTATATAGTGATTAATAAGGTGGTTATATAAGAGGGTAAAATATAAGATAAAAGGTGTTTAAAGGGTAGTAAAAGAGGTGGATAAAATGGTGCGGCGGTAAATATTTTAGGTTGATACTTTACCCCTATAAAATAGACACTTTAGTCATTACAAATAATGACCTTCCCACTGCGATTTCCCTCGTTTCGTAACACTTAAAAATATAACCTCTATTTTTAACGAAATAACCTCAAAAATAGGTGAAAATGACCTCAAAATCACTAAAATGAGCAAAAATGACCTCATAATAGTGATAAATGACCTCATAAAGACCACTACTAAGGTACTAAAATAACCTCATAAAGTAGTAAAATGACCTCATAAAGTGGTGATTATAGTAGTGAATAGTACCTCAAAATAACATACCTCACTGTACTAAACAGTGGTGATATACCTCATTATAGGTACATTCCTCAAATGACCCCGCCACTGCGATATTCCTCGTTTCAAGGTCATTAAAAGTACCTCATTTGTAGTGATTACAACCTCAATATAAAATAATACTCCTCAGGTCTAAGTCGAGTTCGGGTCAATTAAAGTTGAATTTGAGTAGTAAAGTCATTCACTTATTATCATTACTTAAATATTCTTTTATTAAATATTAATATTTTAAGCCGCCCTCATTTCACTTTTGACAATAACTTTAAAGTCTTTAGTTATTACTTTTAAGGTTGTTTATTTTATAGTTATCCTCTTGTTTTATTTACAAGTGAATAAATTTACCGCCGCCGTTCATTTCCATAGTACCCCTGTGAACGGCAAAAAGGCACGAAAAAAGCGGTTACAATGTAACCGCCTTGTCTGTATATTATTCTTATTTCATAAAGCCGTAAATCGTATTATTTACCGCCTGTATTCATTTATGCAACTTCCTTAAACTTCTTCAACTCGTTTTCATATTTCTCTTTATCGTCTGTGAGTACAAGTGTCAAATCACTCGACCATCCATTTTTTACGTGTTCTAAAATCATAAGGTACTTACGCAACTTTACACGACCGCCTCGTTTTAGTGTAAATCTGAATTTTGTGTTTTCACCGATTTCGCAGAAGTAACTGTCAAGTAAAACTCCCTCAAATACTTCCACATCATATCCTGCTTGGGTTAGTTGCGGATAAATTTTATCCGCAACTTTTAAACTTACAGTACATTTGTAATCAATCATTGTAATCAAACTCCTCTCTTATATATGTGTTTTCATAAGCTACTCCGTTTTTGTGAACTCTGATTACGGCTTTATCTTCGCCGTAATATGTTAGAGTACCTTTATTGCCTACCTCAATAACACACTCTTTGAACTCATCTAAAATATATGAGCAAAAGTTTGTGGGGTGGTAAATATATTTACCTATCTGCTCACCATTTTTCTTTTCGATTACTGTTATTCTCATAATTAATCACTCCTCAATATTATCTTGCAATCATCATTTCATTATACATAATGTACATTCTATTTATAATATTCTTGCTCACCATTATTACCTTTAAATATGGCAATCAACTACTGTTACAATAGTATCTTCATCTAAACTGCCAAGAAATTTTTTAAACTCTGACTTCCAATTATCGTGGCTTTTTTCATTGAAAACACAAGCCCACCAACCCATTTTGCCTCGTTCGTGCCATTCTCCAATAGGAGTAACAAAGGCAAAAGGTAGTATATCTTCCCAATCAATTTTGGATACATAATCCTCGTTTGTAGTTTTGCCGGACAATGTTTTGAGATAATTATTAAATCTTCCTCCAATAGTATACCAGTTCCATTTTGAATTGGGATTATAAATAGATAATAAATCACCATTTGATTTAATCATATTTTCATCAAAACTCCGTTTTATGTCCTCATAACATTCGTCATCAGTCCATTCCAATTTTTTGGGGAATTCATTTTTTAAATAATTAATATGTTCTACATTGGAGTGACTTTCCCCATACTTTTTTGGATTTGATAAATATTCTGCATAAAATCCATTCTTGTAGTCCTCTATTTCTTTTCTTATTTTTGCTATTGCTTGTTCTCGTGTATACTGTACGTACGGAGCGTACACAATATTTTCATCATATGGAGCAAGCAATTCCTCAACTGTTCTTCTATTTTCTTTTGTAAATACCAATGTAACAAAGTGTGACATAATTTTTCTCCAATCTCTTTGCTAATTATATTTCATATAGTCTTTGTAGTTAAGGTGTCTATCTCTTAACTACAAGTATATTATAGCACATAAAAAGAAAGGTGTCAAATAAGGAATTTCCTCACTTGCACCTTTCTGCTTACCTTAAATTATATAAATTTATTTGTGTAATTGTTTAGTTCCTCTGTAATTTCTTGTATCGCTTTATCATACCTTTCTATTCGTATACATTCACAATTTCTAAGGTCGCCCAATTCACAAACCACAACAATTAAAGAGCCAATGTCCTCTTTTGTAAGAGGTGGTTTATAGTCTGTATCATATATACTCCCATATATACTCTCATAATTCTTATAAAGATATAGTTCATTTATAGCCTTAATGCCTATTTGTGTGGTAGGTTTTGCAATATAAAGTATATCATCTGTATGACAACCGAATAAGTTATAACTTCTGTAACCCTCATAGATTTCTTCGTGTTGAATGTATTGCTCGAAATGTTCAATGTTCATTTCAAAACGATTTTTGTCAAATTCCTCTAAGGGAAAAGGACTACAAGGATATTGCCAAGCAATCACTTTATACTTAAAAGGAACAATACTGCCGTCAGCGTCCTCTGTATACCATTCATTGTCAACCAATACAGCGAATACATCACAATATTCCTTATTATTTTTTAAATAAGTAACTTGCACCCTCTCTTTTTCGTCTGGTAACGAACAATCAGTTAATTCCCAACTCATATTAATTATCCTCCGTTTCTATTTCTTCTTTGCTCATAATTGTTATGATGTCCATAATCTTTTGGGTATTATATTTAATTACTTCACTTGCCGTTTTAACCGTCAAATATTCATAATTTTCTAAGTCTGAGTCAAAGCTGTCCGCTCCAAAGATTAAAACATATATTTCACCGATATTATAGTAATTCAAGATACTTGTTCCGTCTGTAATATACTTATTAATTGTATTAATACAGTCAATATCCTCTATTCTTCTTGGTCTTACCACGAAAACTCTATCATCATCAAAACCACCTAAAAGGTGAAACTTTTCGCCCTCGTTAGAGTATTCCCTACAACTTTGGAAAGTATTTAAGAGGTAATTAATAGCCTTTTTATATTTACTTGTTTCGTCCTCAAATGGGGCGTCTGCATATTGCCAAGCCGTTACATTGTCGAGAAATAGTTCTTCATTGCCGTATAAATTGAAGTACCCCTCGGAGTATGTTGCTAAAGCTATGTCACCTTGTGTTGTGACTAAACAAGTAGCTCCCTCTTTTGGTTTTACCATACTTGTTTTTATCCAATTATCATTCATTTTAGTATCCTCCTTTTATTCAAATAACCAAGTACCAATAGTATTTACTTTATTTGCAATCGCTCTCTTGATTACATTGTTATTATATCATAATGGTTAGAGCGTGTCAAATGAGGGAAATCCCTCATTCGTCACACATTTCATCATTGCCATACTTGTCAAGGCAATTTATAACTTGTTGTCTTACATAACTAAAATAACTGTATGCAATATTTCTACAATCCTCAATATCACCGTCAAAACAATACATTACAATCTGATTACCTCTCTTTAAATCATCTGAAAAGTACTGTTTATCAACTCTATTTTTATAGTATTGTAACCGATTTAATAAATCGGTGTCTTTATCTGAAGTAATTTTTATAACATAAATTCCTTCAATATCGTCAACTCCTCCGAATACAGCATTTGCAAAGTAATCATCCTGTGGGACTTTCTTATAAATTATACTTTCCTTAAACCGTTTTACGTCCTCTTTAAACTGTATAGATAAATGTTCATCATATGAAAAAGGCTCGCCAAACTTTCTCCAAGCATAAACCTTATATGGAAAATCCTCTATTTCACCTGTCGCTTGATTAAGGTAAAACCACTCACCTGTCGGTGAGCAAAAAGCAAACCTATCACAGTAAATATTATCATTTACAGCCTTGTATGATACTTGTACTTGAGTTTCACTCGGTGGTAATTTTTCTAATACATCAACCCAATCATTATTTACTTGTTCATTCATACTTAACAACTCCATTTCTTTAATTTATGTATATATTATAACAAAAAATGAGGGACTTGTCAAACAAGCAAATCCCTCACTTCGTCACATTTAAAATGTCAAACTTATTGTATTATCATATGCTTTTTCAGTGATATATGAATAACTCCTCAAAAATTCCGACTTTGATAGTTTTACAAAATCCCTCATTTTATCCTTATCATCATAAAAATCTGCGTCACAACTATCTCTTATAGAGTATACTTCCTCAATCCTGTCAACATTAGATTTTTTAAATAAACCGTCTGTTAATTGCTTATGAAGTTCAGCATAAATATCAACCTCGTTTGACTTTATGATGTATAAAATACTGTAAGCGTGTGTCTTTGTGATGTCTGCATTATACACAATTACTTTATCATTTTTGTTAATTTCAGAATTATCAAATGAAGTTGACGGTTTAAAACTTTCCTCCAATCTGTTGCCTGTTCGGCTATATACCCTAAAGCATTTTAGAGCATATGACCTTTCCTCGTCAAGTAAAAGTTCGGCTAAAGTGTCGTTACATATATCATTAAATTCATCAGCCGAATAGGTATCACTTGACTTATACGTTTCAAATGTGCTTAAATCCTCATCACAGTGCATACATTGATAGGTATATCCCTCAACTTCTGATATTAATACAGTTGTTCCACACCTATTACAACGTACACCCTCGACAATGTTATCCTTAACATAATTATAAGTATTCGGATACAGTTTTTTATCAAAATCTCTCATCATATTACCACTCCTCCACTTTTTCATTTATCAGTGTTATCACGTCTGCAATCGGATTTTTACTTGCAATTTTTATTAACCCCTCAACACATCTCTTTAACTCTTTCTTAAATCTCTTTTTAGAAACTAATTCCTCAATGTGGAAATTGATGTTTCCCAAAAGAACACAATCGCTGTCCTGTTCATATTCAAGTAATAAGTCAATGCTATTTACATATATTTCTACTAAAAATATACGTTTGCCCTTAGATATATCCGTAATTAGGTCAATGCGTAATCTACCGATATATAACGTGTCAGCTACCATTTTACCCACTACCCATTTTCCTACAAGAGCTTCCTCTAAAAAGTGCTTATACAGCACTTTTAAATTATCCTTAGTCAAATTTGAATTTTCAATTAATGTTTTCATAGCTATTGCTCCTCTCAATTATCTTATCAATACTTCTTCTGCATAAAGCATAGCATTTTTGAATGTCATTAGAAAATCTTCCTCTGTTATAACTTGATAAAATTCTGTTACAACCGTATCATAGCTATCTTTTTGTTCAACCAAAATAGCATAATTTTTGTCATAATTAAACTTAGGGCTTTCGTTGTAAAAAGGTGTATAGCCGTCCCTTTCAAGTTGTTCATACTCCTTTTCAATGTCTTTAGCACTGCCGAAGATAAGAAAACAGTTGTTTAAATCTCTTTCGCCGTAATTAATGTATACTCTCTTTAACTCCATTTCTTTCAATTCCTTTCATAAATAGTATTTATATATTCGTCAATCGCTTGACTATGCTTGTATTATAGCAAATACTTTTGTATCTGTCAAATGACGATATTCCTCACTTGGCACTGATTTTTAGGTGCTGATTATGTATCTGTAATGTAAATAATAAATCGGTTACTATTTTTGGAGCGTTTAAAGTCGTTTTAAAGCCGTTTTAAGTGTATAGGTATATAACTATAAGACTAAAGGCTTTAAAGGCTTATTTTGAGTGTAATACAGGCATAAAATAAAGCACTCATACAATGACAAGTGCTTTATTTTATTTCTGATTTTATCTTTTCAGTTTCTCTGCAAGTTCCACATTATAAAGTAAATGCGTTTTAATTGAAAATCTCTGTACTTTTCATATTATCGTCCTCCTTTTAGTTAGGCTACCTCGCAAAGTAGCCAGTGTTCATTCTCATTAAGGAATTCCTCTACACCATTAAGTGAACAGTTTATAGCACGGTCAGAGTCCTCAAAATCTCTGATTATATCGTCCATATTGTATAGCATATCACTCTTGGCAAGTTCACCATATTTGACTTGTAGCTTTTCTGCTACTTTTTCAGTTTCCTCATCTGATAGAGTTAATATTGAAATTCCTGACATTTCGTCAATGCCACTTGACGTTATAGGACAATTATACATCTTGTCCCCTCGAATGGCAACAATCTCGTTATCTGCGTTTGTACTTACCAAATAGTATCTTGTTACTTCTTTCATTTTATTTATCCTCCTTTTACATCATTAGATAAACAATACGTCCGTCATCTAACTCAACGTACCCATCATTTTCTTCTGCTAAATCCTCGCCAAACTTTTCATAGTTAAAATATCTGCTCATTATTTCACTTGCACTTTGTGTGATGTAACCTAAACCCCACGCCTCATTTTCGCCCAATTCATAATAGTCCTCATATACCGTTCCCACAACGGCTCTGTCTTTATATTCATAAGGGTATGCGTCAAATATATCCTCAATATCTTTATCTGACAAGTTCCATTGTTCTTTCAAATATTCCATTTCGTCAGTGGCAATCTTTTCAAAAAACTCTTTGCCCTCGTCACTTTGTAACTTCTGAATAGCCTGTTCGACTATCGGCTTTATGTGTTTTACCAAATGTTTAACGTCACTTAGTATACCCCTCGATATTCGTATATAATCTTTTATGGCATTGTATTCTTCCTCGGTAAGCACTGTTTCTATGGTGTCATAGTTAGGAAGTCCACGAATTGAAGAGCCATAGAAACAGGCACCGCAAGTAGTAAGACGTAGAACACCCTCTCTATACTCTGCGTCAAGATAGTTACAACAATCTCTGTTGTCTTTATCAATTTCTCTAAACATAAATACTTTCATTTTTATTCCTCCATTCTTAATCTATCAATTTCTTCGGGCATTAATACACCGCTCAACAAGTCATACAAATCCTCAATACCAAGCTGATGTGTTTCTGCATAGTCAAAGATATTTTGAATGAGTATTAAACTTTCAGAAGTAAGACTGATATTACTTTTTATCCATACATAAAATTCTTCAAAATTCATCAACTTCCTCAAATCCTTTCATTTTCAAATAACAAATATAATCTTTAAGGTCTTGCTTACGCACGACCTCAATGCTATTAATGTTTGTATAACCGTAATATGAGTTCTCAAATACTTTGAACATTTTTCTATCAAAATCTACAACAATATTGAAATTAAGAGCATATCCTCTTTTCACCTAATTTTTATCTTGCCAATATAAATGCAATTCCATTATAACCACCCCTCATATCAAAATACCTGTTTGTCTTAGCACTCTTATAATCAAATCAATCTGCTTTTCAGTAATTGCATTGACTTTCTCATTGCCCTTCCTCAATATATCATATACAGTGTCAGTATCAATCCTTGATGTATCTGATACGTCTTTAACGGCTATTATTTCACCGTTGCCCTGTACATACTTGGCTACTTCCATTTCGTTTTTAGCAGGTATAAGGGTACTAAAACAAGTACTACTACTATCTTCCAAGTATACCTTATAAATCTTTAACTCTGTCATTTTCTATCATTCCTTTCGTATTTCGTATCTATCTTTAACTTACAACTATATTATAACATACATTTCAAGCACTGTCAAATAAGGAATTTCCTCACTTCAAGGTAAAAATAAAGGGCGGTTTATACCGCCCAAGTTATTATTTTATAGTTGCTTTAATTACTTTGTTTTCCTCACTGTCTGTATTTTTACGAACAGGTAATACATAAGCATAACCATATTTATTTTTAAAGCATATACCACAAGTATCTCTCTTATCCTTATCCATATAGACCTCAAAATCTTCACCGTCATTTAATATGGATAATGATATATCAAGTAAAGCCGTACTGATATAAGTTTCCTCAAATTGTGAAAATACTGTTGCATTATCTATATACAGTATTGCTTTTTTCAAAAGTTTGTACCCCTCTAACTTAGCGTCAATCTTATGTTGTGCAAAGTTGAACTTTCCGACATACATATAATCATTAATACCCTCCATAATACCAGCTACATTGGGATAAGGTCTTTCCTCGTCTTGGGGAGGTATGCCATTCGGCTGTTCCTTTGTAAATACCAAAGAACTACCGTTAAGGAATGAGTAGTATTCCTCATTCTTATATTCAATTAGTTTTGGTCTTTCAAGGTGTTGTTTCGGTAAAGGTCGAGTAAACTGCGTTGGAGTTTCTGCATACTTCTTCATAGCCGATAACCTCTGTTTTCCTGTAACAGATAAACCGTTTTTATACATTTCGCTTTTAACACGGAAACGGAGTCCCTCTAAATCATTTTCTTCAAGATATTTTAAAACTGTTTCTGCTTTCATAATTAGTCCTCCTTTTTCTTCATATATTCTTTGATTGCCATTCTTGCATAACGTATTGCCCTCGCACCCGACAAGCTGATATAATTGGTGTCGTGTAACTCTTGCGACTTGTTATTGATATAACCTGTCAGAGATATAATACTTTCCTCCTTGTATTGTGTATAACTGTTGCAGTCGGTGTATTCTACACACCAAGCCTTTCCTTCCTCACAATCCAAATAAATGGCTGGGAAGTTGCCACGTTTCTTAACAAGGTCATATGACCTTACCGCCTTACAGATACTTTTTTCATCTAACATTTTTTTCAAGTCCTTTCGTATTTAATCTTTTGTAGTCATCTCTTGACTACATTTATATTATAGCATATGTTTAAAAGAAGTGCAAATAGAGGAAAATCCTCTATTCGCTATCCAATCCGTTCTTTTTGTATAACTCAACAATATCATCTTCTGATAGCCCCTCTTTTTCAGCTAAAGCCCAATCCTCACACTCATTAAATTCAGTAGTGTGGAAACAATAAGGACAGTCTTTTAAACAATCAGTACTATTACAATATTCCTTAATCGCTGTTACATTCTTAGTATCTGCATATTCCTCTTTATGCTCACTCCACCAATCAAATGCTTCCTCTCTTATTTGTTGCTCACGCATTTCTTCTGACGGTAAGTCAAGCCATTCTCTTACTGTGTCCTCGTCAAAGGCAAGCAGGTCATTTATATTAGTGTCTGTGCAACCGTCAGGGTACAAGTCCTCCAATATAAACTCTAAATCATCAAGTTTGTCACTATCACGAATTTCATTATAGAAATCCACTGCTCCTCCCCACGGCTCAAAGTCGCTGAACTCACATATAACTTTTAAACTCATAATAAACACCCTTTCATAAATAATTTTTCACAATCTTTCCGACTGCACTATTATTATACCATATATCAGAAATTTGGCAAATGAGCAAATTCCTCACTTTATCTGAATATTGTATTAAAAATGCTATTAGCCACATTATTTAATATTTTTGTATTATTAATCTTTGTATTTTCCTTTTTTGGCTTGTTTTTTGGCTCTTGTAGTGGCTTTTGTGCCGTTGGCACGTCATTATATATTATTGTACTTTTAAGCGGTTTACACCCCTTAAAAAAGCCGTCACAATGTATTAAATCGTAGTTAATACGTTCATTATTATTTAATACAGTCAAATCGCTTTTCGGCGGTAAAATAAAAGTCTTTTCGGCTTGTTGCGGTATACCTTTATTATTTAAGCAGGATATTACTGCTTGACCTACTCCCATATTATATAGACATTCCTCAATATCTAAGTTTGGGTTTTGTCTGAATGTTTGAGCCGTTGCCTTTAGATTACTTAATTCCTTTTTAGTGTAAGCCCTCACTGCGTGTTGTATTCTGTTTGAAAGTTGGTTTAAAATACTGTCGGGAATATCTGTAACATTTTGAGATATAAAGTACACACCGACACCCTTTGAACGTATCAACTTTACAATTTGTGTTATTTTTTGCGTAACACTTTTAGGCAGTCCCTCAAAAATCAGGTGACTTTCATCAAAGAATAAACAAAGTTTAGGTTTATCACAATCACCCACTTCCTCCAATTCATTATATAGCTTATTCAGTAGCCATATAATAAACGTGCTATATAACAGTGGTTCTCTTATCAGTTTTACGCAGTCTAATATACTTACTACTCCCTGTCCTCTATCGTCCCTGCACATAAGGTATTGCAAATTAAAAGGCTCATCACCGAAAAGACTTTCACCCCTCTGTTGCTCCAATCCCAGTAAGGCTCTTATAATAGAACTTACAGATGAAGAATGAATATTTCCGTAGTCCTCAGATAAATCTTCTTTGTTATTCACAACGTATTTTATTACTTTTCGTAAGTCGGATAAAGTATGAAGTTTAAAGTTTTCATCTTGTGCGACTTTAAAGATAATGTTTAAAACTCCGCTTTGTATGTTTGTGAGTTTTAACATTCTTGATAACAAAGGAACTCCAACTTCCTCGACTGTCGTTTTTATACTCATTCCGCTTTCTTTGAATATATCCCAAAAGGCACAAGGAAAAGCCTCAAAATCAAAGTCATTTATTTTCATTGCCTTTGCTTTACGTTTAAATTCTTGATTACTTCCTTTCCTCGCTATACCACTTAGGTCGCCTTTCATATCCGAGATAAAGCAAGGTATACCTTGTTGAGATAAACCCTCAATAATAACCCTTAGCGTTACAGTTTTACCTGTGCCAGTCGCTCCTCCGATTACTCCGTGACGGCATAGCATATTACTGTTAAGCACTATGCTTTTACCATTTTTGGACTTGCCGATTAATATTTTACTCATTTTTGCACTTCCTTTTAGTATTTAGTATTAGTTATATTATATCATATTATATTGCTTTAGGTATTCTTCCGTAATTTCCTCACAATCGTGGAACTCACATAGTCCAAGTTGTATTGCAATACCTTTATTAATTTGCTTTTCAAAGTCTTTAGTAATAAAGCCGAGTTTCTCCTCAATATTGTTCTTTGAAAGCACCGTCAAAGTTTCACATCTGACGACTTGATTTTTAAATAAAAATTCACCGTCAAGACTTACCACGTTCTCCTCTGTAATTGGTATGTGCATTGGATAATCTCTGTTGTTCACACCAAAGTAAACAACATTCACAAAGTGATTATTTACATTATTCCAACTGTTTGAAACAATCACCCCTTCCCTCATATATCCACTTTTTGTTATTGTTCTTATTATATCACCACGTTTAAAAGTCATTATAGCTGTCCTCCATATTGTTCTTTATTTGCATTATAGAAATCTAACACCATTTCCGACAAGTCCAACTCCTCGTCAATCTCTGTTTTAGTCTTGATATACTTATCAATCATATCAAAAATATCTTTTTTGCCTTCCTCAAGTTCTTTAATAAGTCCTTCAATTATAGGACTTAATACTTCTCCCTCAATTAATTTATCGCTCATTTTTTATTGCTCCTTTCAAAATTTTACTTATTAAAATTATTAATAATATTGTCATTGTTTACCCTCTAAGCAATCTCTCTTAGTGCGTCAAGTTCTTCCTCGCTGAATAGCCTTTCAACTTTTGCATACTCATTTACACACGCTTTCCATACCTTGCGTGACTGCTTATTATAACCGCCCTCAAAATCATCATAAATATCAAAGCCATAATCATTACAGAAATCCTCATAGTCATCACAAGGGTATTTTTGTAGGCAAGCCAAAACATCATAAGGCGTGACCTCATCTCCCTTTAGGTTTCCCCAAAATGTGATAAAGAAATGACTTCTTCCCCTCGATACACGTACACTGTATTTTGGACGAGGTGTGTCCTCATTCCAAAGAGGGTTAATGAAATAACCTTTATAGTTAATACTTACTTTTGCACCTGTTTCAAACAGGAATACCTCGGTTGCCTTTTCGTATTCGCCCTGCTCTATTAATATTCTTAATCTTTTTTGTAGTCTTGATAATTCCATTTTAAACACTCCGTTTCTATCGTTTTATACGGCTTTAAAGCCGTTGCTTATATAACTATATACCTAAAGGCTTAACAAGGCTTTATAAGCCTTGTACCGCCTTGTCTACTTCATTCATTATACTACTTTTCAAAGTATCGGCGTAAGCCTTTGCTCCGTACATTCTAAGCAAGTGTATAACTACACTTTTTATTGATGTTTTGCACTCTTTTAGTGCTTTTTGTGACTTGCGTTTTACTGTCTTAATGCAAGCCGTTTTACAGTCTGTAAAAGGTGTATACTCTCTGCACAGTATACCGTTGCCCTTATCTGTAATATCTACAAATGACGTGCTTACATAGTAGCCCTTTTGACAGTTCCAATTCTTGCCGTCCTCATAATCAAAGGTTACTTCAAGTGTAGTCTTGTCATTTACCTTTTTAGTTAGTCCACTTGTTACTTTAAAAATCTTTTCCATAAATAGTCCTCCATTTCATAATTAATACTTTGTTTTTTATCTTGCTTTTAGTGCGGTACATATTCCCACACCTATCCCGAACATTAATAGTCCCATTGTTACCATTTACTCACTTCCTTTCCGCTTGACTATGCTTACATTATAGCAAACTCTTTAACCATTGTCAAATAGCGATATTCCTCACTTGGGAGGGAATGTGTAGCTTATGCTACACTATCCAACTCCTCACTATTTGGGTATATCATCTGTACTGCTTTTTCAGCTTTAGCACTTGCATATAAAATTAAGTGCGTATCATTCTCAAGTGCTTTTAACCAACTTTGAATATATGCACTTGAATTATCAAAAGTTTTTTCACTGATGTTTAACATACTGCATAAAATAGCACTTCCTATTTCAGCGACAAGCTCCTCTCTTGCATAAGACTTACTTCCAAACTTTCCTCCCATTTCTCTATTTAATCTTGACTTACTTCCTGTACTATGGACAAGTTCGTGGAATAGTGTAGAGTAATACTCCTCGGCACTATCAAACTGCTCCATAGGTGGCACGTTTACCTTATCACAATCGGGGATAAAGTAAGCACTATCCTTGTTATCGTGACTGATAAGCACGTCATAACTACTTGCATAATCATTTACTACATTTTCGCAAGTATCTATTTTAAATATGTTGTCATTTGTTGCGTGTTTTCTCTTGCTTTCCACTCCCTCAACATCATTTATATTAAACACCCTATAATACCTTAATACCATATGCGATACTTTTGACTCGCCCTCATTTTCTTCATCTTCAACAACTTTTGCCGATTGATAGTAGACTACTATACGGCTTTTTGCACCTTTGTGCAACTTTGCACCCTTTATACTTTGTATCTGTTTAAATGTAAGGTACTCACCACCGCCCAAAAGTAGTCTATTAATTCCTCGGTACTCTTTTTGGGTTACATAATTAATAGGAGGGTTACAAGACCAAGACTTGTGCCAAGCAACCTCACCCTGCTTTAACTTTTCTATTATTGCATTTGTAACTATTTCTGCAACCGTCATTTTAAATCAATTCCTTTCGTATATAATATTTATATGTTTCGTCAATCGCTTGACTTGCTTATATTATACATATTGATAAGGCACTTGTCAAATAAGGATTTCCCTCATTCCGCTTAATTTCCCTCATTCCGCTTAATTTTTGACTTTCAAAAATATTCCTCATCTTCTCATTCCTCATTTCGTCAGGTCAAGTCGTTTTACATATTCTCCCAAACAGAAAAAAAATTTCCCCCATATAGGCTCGCTGCCCTCTTTAACCCCCATAATAGCAACTTTTTTGTTTTCCTCACTATATACATACACAAAGCATATGAAGCATAAACAAAAAAATTTCTTTTTTAAAAAATCCCAATCCTCTAACACCCCCATAATAGGCAATTTTCGGTTTCCCTCGTTGCTCCCAAAAAGTTTGCCAAAATTTTTTTGCAAATAAAAAAGAGCCTGAATTTTTGCAACCAAAAGAGCTCGAAATTTTGCAAACAAAAAGAGCACCGAAATGGTGCTCAATTTTTAATTGTTATTTGGGTCTGTTGTTGACAGGTCGGAGCATATGTTTAATAACTTAAAGAGAATTTTATTTGGGTCATTTACATTAACAGATAAATCAACTGTTATATCTTCAATCTCTAAAGGCTCTTTGAGGTCAATGTTATTATCCTTAACGTATTGATATATTGTGTCCATAAAAGATTGAATTAACTTATAGGTTACAAATGATAAATCCGTTTCATTATCCAACTTTAAGTCCACCTTTTTAGCTAAGGTTACATCTCCGTGTAACTTAACTTCATATGTTCCCCTTACAATCGTAGTATCAAAGTTCATCTTCTTACACTTATCCTTTAATTCTGCAATCATTCCTGAAGTTGCAAGTTTATATCTTTTAGGTACAACGTGACTAAATAATGGCTCTCTTACTCTACCAAATCTATCACATACCGCCCAAAGTTCACCGTCTATAAGTATTACCAGCATTTCATTTATCCAGTCATCATAAGCAGGTTGTTCTTTGCGTTTTGTATATGCCAAAAATGGACAGGTTGTAAGATATGCACAAGAAACACTTAATAATGAGTGTGTTAAATCACAACTACTGAATATGCAGTAAGGTGAACAATCTGATATAAGTCCATAAGTTTCGTGTATATATCTTTTAAACTTGTCACAATAGGGTCTTATTACCCCTTTTTCTACTGCTTCACCTAATGACAAAACTTCTACTTTACTCATTTTAATTTCTCCTCTCTGAACAGGGGGTGCAACTTTTCTATGTCCTCATTTTCACCAAAAATTTTGGAAAATCTCTACGCCATTTCCCCTCAAAAGAGGGGGGGTGGAACTTTTGCACCGTACCCTAAAATTTGTTATTGCTTTGTTTGCTCCAATACGCCGTATATGTATTTCTTTGTGTTCTGTTTCTTACGATAGTCACTCAATTCTTTTATTGTGTTGCAAGCTGCAATATAGTCTGAACGAAGTATCTCAAAGTATATCTTATTAGTTACTTTACCATTTATAAGTTTTATAACACAATGCTTTACCCCAATTATTCTACCGCCGTACTTGTTTACTAACTTAAAATAAGTCTTTTTGATAGGGTTATCTTCTACAACTGTAAATTCAAGTCGGTTATGATTAAACTTTAGGAATATATCATCAATAACCTGCCTTAAATCTTTGCCAAAGGTGTACTTATCCTTTGGGTCATCTGAAAAGTTTACTGCCCCAAAATCATCTACATAATCGGCGGTACGGCATATACTATAATGTATATAACCTATGATTTTACCGTCACTGTTTATTGATACAAAATTTCTACCGTTCCAATCGCCGTTAGGGTCAACCGAATATGTACCCCTGTGTGGGCAACAAAAGTAATACATATACTTAGGGTCATACCATATGTTATATAGCTTCTGATTTAGCTCGTCTACATACTTATCTGCCACGTCAAGCATTTTTACCACCTCCACAAGCCTGCTTTTTCGAGAGTTTCATCATTCTCTTATTCCTTAACATTTTTCATCATTTCCTTTCGCTTTTTATTGAGTAAATCAAATAAATCTCCTGTAATTGCAAGAGGGTCTGAAAGTCCATCACCGTCCCTGCTGTACGCATAAAGATAACTGTCAAAATCCCATTCAGTTTTCACTTTCAGTATAATTATATCTGTACGATTAGTTACATTTGACATTCTTCTATATTCTACTAAACCCCTTTCAGAGCGGTATTTATGAAAGTCTAATGCTTCTATTGCAAAGTCTAATTCTGTATAACTACCTTCAAATTTAATCAATTCTTCCAGTTTAGCACAAAATAAAGAATACTCTTGTGGTGTAGGGACAAGGTTGAGATATTTGGGGTCATTGACGTGAACATTAACGGATATACTTGTTTCATCAGTATCAACAAGGTTTAAAACTACTTCAACCGCTTTAATATTTGTATCATCAATGTTCTTATAATAGGTATAATACTTAGCCGTTTCTGCTCCCTTCACCCAACCATTTTTACTTAACTGCCCATTTATATCCATTCTTTTGTTCCTCCTTTTGTTTCTCCTCTAACTCTAACATTTTATATACAAATAAAGCCGTATCGCTAACATATAGAGTAAAAGCATTTGGATATATACCCTTAGAGCCTTTCCTGACTTCTATGTTAATGCTATTATTTTTAATGTCAAGTATTACTTTCGCTTCCGCAACATCTCGTGGTGCATATTCATAGATAGCTGTTGTCTTATCACCACCTGCATAAATAAAATGGTGTTCTTCAAGGTGCTTATCAATATGACTTAGCTTGTTACAAATTTCTTGCAAAATATATGTTTTTGCTCTAAATATCTCATCTATATCTTTGGGAAGATGGTAGAAACTATCGTCCCTGTGTTCATTAGTGTGCAAAGTGCAATGGTAAGGGTCAATGAAAACTTGTGGGGTAAGGGCAACTTCTATTGTACCTAAATCTTTATAGGGTTTAGTGTATACACGTTTAAAGTTACCTGCACTAACCAACTTAAACCCATTGTTTTCAATAAGTAAATCATACTTATCTTTTTCCATATTATCAACTCCTTTTCTTATATTAATCTTGTCAAACAAGGATATTCCTCGTTTATATTTATTCACTGTTCAAACACTCTCCTATAAATTTTACTCGTTAAGTCTTGTTATACAGCTGCAAAGTGACGGTATCATATTTTGAAATTCAAGAAGTGCTTCGTGTGCTTTATCGGCAGATGAAAAATAAACTTGATTAAAGTCCCTAAAACACCGAGTAGCCACTACTGTCGGTCTATAACCGTCTTGTGTCACTTCAAGTGTGATATAGTGTTTAGAAAAATTTGGGTCATTCCAATCATCTGTTGTGATAGGCTTATCATTAAGTGCCTGCCATTGACGTAAGCAATTATAAAATGTTTGGATATAGGCAATATTAGTACATAGCTTTTCAGAATTAAAGTAATTACCTACTTCCACATATGCGTCTATTGTTTCAGGTATATTGTCCCGACAACCACGGTGAGAATTAAGTGTATGGTCTATATACCAAAAATAAGACTGTGTGTCTGTATCCACTTCATAACCTGTTTTGGCATTGTCCGACTCCTCATACAGAACTCCATTGAATAAAATTTTATTTTTCATAATTATCTTCCTTTCTTGTCAAACTTGGATATTCGTTTGTTCGTAAACTCATTATAGCATAAAAATAGAGGTATGTCAAATGGAACATACCCCTCACTTTTTATTCATCAAAATCTAAAGTGACTACTTCGTCAGACTCTGTGATTTCTTTACTTTCCACTTCTATAACATCTTCATCACTTGGCTTATCTTCTGATTTTGAGTGCATATTTGCGAAAAGTTTTTCAAGAATACCACCACCTTGTGGATTGCTTACTTGCATTGTTTCATTGACTGTACCGTCAGCTTGCATAGTTCTTGTTTGACGTACAACTGTCGCTGAACGGCTGTCATACATCTTCATTAAGTTTTGCAACAACTTTGTATTTTGGTCTATCAAAGCCGTTACATCAGCGTCCACCGTACCGTTGATAGTTTCAAGCAACATAGCCTTTTGCATACGAGATATGTTATGATTAACCATACCCTGCATTGCTTGTATAATATCATTGGCATTTCGAGTGTCAAAACCACTAAATAACTTGTGGTAGGCACATACATACCCTGCTTTATATTCAGGACATTTTGCGGCCGCTAAACAAGTGTCACAAGCGAATTTAGGGAATTTCTTAGAATATATGTTTTTAGTCTTGGACTTAACAAGTTGCGACCCTTTAATCAACTTACCTGTTTTCTTATCCCTTATCGGAACAATATCCATTTCCCCAAAAATTTCGTCATCAAGCTCATCAATTTCAGGAGCGGTTTCACCGTCAGGTAAATAACCACCTAATTTTTCAATGATGTTCTCTCTTGATAGCTCAACCTTTTCATATTCAGTGTCATCTACATATTCGTCACGCTCTTTAACTATTCGGTCAAAGTTTGTCCCCTCAACTAAAAGGGTATCTCTTTCGCCTGATAAACACTCTTTATAAAATTGAATAAGCTCCCTTACCTTATCTTCATCATCAGGTGTCATTTTATTTATGTACTTGTCGTGGAGATTGTCAAGGGTGTCAATATTCTCATTGAGATACAAAGAATGTAATGACTCATATTTAGGGTTATCCCAGTTTAGGAACGCAGTCATATCCATAACTGTATATGCTACTTCTGACATATCATCTCTTTCGGGATTGATATTCATTTTCTTAGCATAAGCTATTACTTCTTCCGTATTCTTTTCATTTGACAACACCCATTCAGCTGACGGAAAGAAATCAGGAGGTAAATTATTTATATCCACCTTAACCGCCTTTAGCTTCTGCCAGTATTGTAGGTGCTTTATGCACTTAATAACGTATTCTTCTGCCTGTTTAAAGGCATATACATTGACTTTGATAACTTCGGGTTCGTTATATTCGTCCAACTTCTGAAAATCAACATCAATAGGATAGTTTTTGATTAAAGGAAATGCTTTCTTTTCCCAGTCAACTTTATCTATCTGTTGTGTTTTCTTGCCGTTGAATATAATTAATCGACCATACATCATACCAGCTTTCCACGTTGTAGAGTCAACTGTATAAAATGGTAACTGTGCCAACTCTCTTATTCTTGTTACACCAAATCCGTGTACAAGAGCACCGTGTTTTTCAGCCGTTCGCAACATATCAATACAATTATCAAGATTAAATTCCTTATGAGTATCAGCAGAGGTAAAACCAACATAAGGGTATCTCTTACAATAGTATTCCCAGTTATCAGAGCTAAAGCCTTCGTGATAAACGAAACAAACAGGTACTTTAGTTTCAGCCATAAATGGCTCAAAATACTGTTTATTCCACTTCTTAACTGTTTCAGCTCCGACAAGGACTTCAATATCAAGGTTTGCTATTGCAAATATATGTTCCTTATGCTTTTCAGCCCACCTTAGATACCTTTCAATATGCTTTTCCCAATCCTCAATGGTGTATTCTTCAAACTTCGGGTCTGTTTGGAATGTAAAAGCACCAGAGTCAACCATTAAATGAATATCGGGATATTTGTCAAAAATATCCCTTAAATTTCTACCTGAAAGATAGTGATATGACATAAGAAAATTTCTTATACCTGAATTATAACAGGCTTCAAGATAAGCTCCATACTCTACACCTGAATAAAAGAATGAACAATCCCTTGTCGTGTCCATAATGTCCTTTAAAGAGTAATCTTCTTGTTTAGGTGTATCATTTGTTGCTTTAGCTTCTTCACCGCTTGTAACGTCATTTAGAGCGTTTACAGGCGGTATATCATTTTTCTGTATCTTTTTGAATTTTAGCTTTGCCATTACGCTCTCCCCTTTCAGCAATAGTTTTAGTTTTACAAGGTTTTTCTGCACCCCTTAACTCAACACAAGTATGTGTACAAACCATTGTAACTTTCAGATACTTAGGACTAAGTAATTTATCTAAGCAATCTGCTATTTGTTCAGTTAAATTTTCTTGCAAAGTAGGTTTTCTGCTTAAAAAGTCAACCAAACGTGGTATCTTACTTAGTCCAATTATCTTGTCACTTGGTATGTACTCAACTGTCACCTTGCCAAAGAAAGGCATTAAATGATGTTCACACATACTTTTTACACTTGTCTTTACCTTTACAGGTGTGCCATAACCATTACTCTCATAAGGGAAAGTGGTTAAACCGTTTACAAATTCATTTACATTTTCATTTATGTTTTTAAACAGCTCATTGACATACATTTTAGCCACTCTTTTAGGAGTGTCCTTATTGCTTTCCGTGGCTTTTACCCCTAAAATGGATAAAATTGCGTCTATACATTCTTCAATCGCTGCTACTTTATCACTGCTCATCTAAGTCACCCCTTAAAGATTTATCTTGTTAGCTTGGCTACGGTTGCAGGATTGTTATGTTTGCTATTGCGGTTTTTACCTAAAACCTTATTATTTATATCAATCTCTGACTGGATATAATTTTTTGCTTCCCTTAAACGTGTAGGGTCTTGTTGAATATCCATAGCTTCTTTTAAAATTCTTGCGTCATTCGCAATTTCCCATTCGGGTCTTTGAGATGTTGTTTCTATTACTGACATACTACTTACCTACTTTCTTAGTAATGCCCGCCGTTGCTGGGTCATTACTTCTGCATTTATTTACAATGCTTGTATTAACTGAACCAACTTTAGCAGGGTTAGGTTTTGTACTCTGTTTAGCAACCTTAGTGTATTTAGCAACTGGTGTCTTTTGTGGCTCAATCTTATTGTGCTGTTCATACTTTACGCCACTGACTACTGCCTCATTTTTAGGATTGCCTTTCTTTTCGTTATGCACTGAATGTGCTTGCTTATAATTCTTATCTGTTGCTTGATTAGACATAATTAAAATTCTCCTTTCTGTGCAATAAACCCCACTCACATAAAGTGAATGAGGTTTAGCTTTAATTAACCATTTGCCGCACCACTACGACCACCACGACCGCCACGACCGCCTGATGTTCTTGTAGTAGACGTTTTTACAGTAGCTGATTTTTGTGTAGTTACAAAACCGCTCTTACCACCACGACCACCTGACGTTTTAGCTGCTCCACTTTTACCGCCACGACCGCCTGATGACTTTCCTGCACCACTGCTACCACCACGTCCTGATGAAGCTGGTGTATTAGCATAAGCTGGTGTTGCCATTTTTGCCAAAGCATTAATTAGAAACTTCATACTGTTTCACCCCCTTTCAGTGATTATTTTAGCATTTATGCTTAAAAGTATTTTAGCATATTATGTTTTCTTAGTCAATCACCCTAAAGGGTTATATGAGTACATTTCATCAATTAATTTACAATCACCACATACACCGCAAGGCTCACCTTCGGCAGTAGGGTTATTGCAACTGAAAAAGTCACCTTTTTCAATACTGTACTCTCGTGCGACATCAATAAGAGATGTTTTATGCACATAAGCGAATGGGGCTATAAGTCTTATTCCACTTGGCTTTATAAGCTCATTAAACCTATCAATGAAATTTCGGTCACAATCTTTAAAGCCGTTTTCTTCGGGAGATACATAGTTAAGTCCCATATAAATCTCTTTTATTCCCATTGTTTCCGCTATATTCATAGCGTGTGATAAAAATACAAGATTACGGTATTCCACATATTGTTTTTGAGGAATAGGTGTACCTTGAAAGAAATCATTATCTGTAAGGAAATATAGTGGCATATCTATACCGTAGTTATTACCCTTTTGTAGATACTTTTGATAAATGCCCCACTCTTGATTTAAGTTAGGTTGTCCATACTTAAAGAATAGTAGTGTAAGACATTCGTTTGGATAAAGGTGCATAAGTCTTTCTAACAGGACTACACTGTCAAAACCGCCACTAAAAAGAACTAAACGCTTTTTAGGTGGTTTATGTCCTATTGGTGTTTGCGACCAATCAGCCATTATTTTCACTCCTTATAAACTGTATGTTGTATAACCTATCTTGAAATAACCAAATAGGAATACATTCAATTATTTTAGGGTTATCTGAATAGAATACTACTTTAGCACAAGTTGGATATGTTCTTAGTGTCTTTAGTGCAAACTCATAATCACTTAAATCTTGTATGTTAAACTTCACTTCATCTGTGGAGCTTAACAATGCAAGGTTAGTAAAAACATTCTTCTTTGCTACACCACTTGAAGGTGTTTTACAGTCTACTAAGTACCTAAAGCTACGTCTATATGTATCACGAGGGAGCTTATAACAATTACCTGTTTCAATAGCCACCTTGTAATCATCATTCAATAATTCGTATACTAACGGATATAATTCATTGAACTGTATTAAAGGCTCACCGCCTGTTATTACAACATTCTTTAGGTCTATACCCTGCTTAAATATTCTACCCATTATCTTATTTATTGATGAGCGTTTCTTACACTCAATGGATTGTGAGTGTCGGCATTTACTACAACCGACATCACAACCGAAAAACTCTACATAAATACAAGGCTTTCCTATGCCTGTACAATCAGTTTGCAATCCCTTGTAAACGTCATTTATGTAAACCATAAAACAGCCACTCCTATCTTACAACAATTCTTGCAATCATAGCTGTTTTTACATCACCATTTTCTTCAAAGTCTGCAAAGCCAGCTTTAAATAAAAGTGAGAAACCTTTTGAAGCCACAATACTACTTGCAATAGCAAGTGACTTATACATTTGATTAACAGCAGAAGCACCTACTGCCCTTATTTCTGTTTCTTTACCTTCTTCAACACAATTTGCAATACAACCTGCAAGTTGTTTAGTTGATGTTGTGCTTGAAACTTTCAGTAATGTTTTATTCATTTATATACTCCTTTACAATCTTAATTTCTGCTCTTTATAAGTGTTTTGACATATTCGTACTTAACTTCTTTCCAGTCCACAAAACCAAAGTTACGACTGTCACAACTTTCATCACTATTATCCCCCAAAAACCAACAGATACCTAAATTATCTGAATGAGAGTTTAATCTCTTTACAATAAGTCGTTTCTCATTCATAGGCTTATTGAAGAAATAAATGTTGCCGTCTTTTGGTTTACTTGGAAATACCTTGTGTCTTACTCTTTTTGCCAAAACAATATCATTTGGATAAAAGGTTGGAAACATTGACCTGCCGACTATTACTGTCAAGAAAAACGTCTTGTGTAAGATATAGACTACCAATGCTATAATCAATACAATAATAAAGGCTATCATTCTTCCACCACCTTTATTATGTTATCCTTCGGTACAAGTTTTAAAAAATCTTCAAGGTCTAACGCTATGTAACTTTTACTCGTGTTAAACTTGTGGAATATAACACAAGGTACTTTGTCTTTAGGACAGTCACTCTCTGCTTGTTTAAACCATTGAGGTAAGCTCCACGTCTTAGTGTTCTTACACTCAATATGTAGCTTACAGTCAATATTACTGTCAACAGGAACTATATCACCCCTAAAGTCATCACCTTTAGCCGTTTTGTTTTTAGCAAAACCACCACTTAAAGGTGTTCTTACAAAGGCTTCACCAAATACCTTTTCAAGTAGCTTGGCTATTGACCTTTCGTAGTTAGCACCTTTGTTACGACTATTTCTTCCCCTTTTCACATTTTTTTCGTGTTGCTCTTTTTGTTCTCTGCCTTTTTCTGTAACTTTTAGTTGCACATTCTTCATCTCCTATCTCTACTGCAATCTCGTAAATCATTATATCATACACATTTGTAAAAAGCAAGAAAACCGAGAAAATTTCTCGGTTTCTTTGATTAATATAAAAAGTTAAGGAGTAGAAGCAATGGAACTCAAAACTGCTTCATAATTATATTACCAAAAGAAATCAAGATTGTAAACCACTTTGCAATATTTAATTGTCAATTTCGTAGAAAAATTCTCTTGTAAAATAAGGGCAAAAATCTTCAACTTGCTTTAACAGGCTTTCAATCATCTCTTTAAGCTCTGGTGCAGCACCTGAATTTTTATCTCTTAGCTTTACAATATGTGCAAACTCGGTTATATTGACTTTCGCCGTAAAATCTGACGGTATAGAAAGTCTGCATAAACCCCTTGCAACATCTTTTTTATTAGCTAAATCTTCTCTTATAAAGCCATTCGCCGTTTTAACATATGTAATACCGTCTTGTACAATAGTAGACGGTAAAGAAATACCTTGAATATCTAATACTTCCCTATCTGTCAGTATTTTATCTTTGTACCAATCCGATTTTTCATCTTGAAAGTCTGCAAGTCGGGTACTTGCTCTTATAATACGATTATCTAATCGTTTTGCGTGAGCGTCAAAGTCATCTTGTGCTCCCCTGTGAATACCCAACACCGTAAATTCAAGGTCAATAAATCTTAATAAGGTAATATGTTTCTTACCGATTTTACACACCTTTTCAATCTCTTTGCAAAAGGTTTCAGAGGTTTCAAGGTCAGTAACAACTGCACCCCTTGTTGATGTATTCAGTTTTTCCATAAGATATATGTCACTTACCTTCTCTTTTGTAAGGTGTCTTTTGCTGGTATACATAGAGGTTATAGCTGACGCATAACCCGATATTTTATTTAATAATACTTCCATTTATATATTCCTTTCTTACTTGTTATTGCTTGTTATAAAGAGATAAGCTATAATCAAAACAAAAAACATAAGCTCCACTAAAATCTTCTCAATATTCATTATTTTAACCCTTTCTTATAGTCCTTACAGGCTTCTTTCCAGTCTATATCAACTTCAATACCTAAAGCCTGTTTCAATTCTTCGTGCAAAGTATCAATCTTTACCTGCCCCTGAACAACTGCGTCACTAACTCTGAAAAAGCTATTCATAAATTGTAAAGCTCTCTTTTTGCCAAAGCCAAACTCTGTATGTAAAACATAAGCAGGTATTACAGTAAGCATTTCTAAAGCATTTGCTGATACCTTTAAACGTAAATCATCTGTCGCTTTAGCTATCTCACGTTGTAATACTGCATTATTGTTTGGACGCTTACCCCTTTTCTTTCTCTTTGCCATTGTACTTCACCCCACATAAGATTATTCTGATAAACTTATTATAGCAAAATTGTTCCGTTTAGGCAAATGGCACTTTACCTCGTCCAGTCGTTGCAGATAGCTTTTATAATACCACTTAATTTCTGACTCAAAAGTTTTAACCGCCTGCTCACAAAGCTCTTTTGACGTGAAATAAACCGTACCAAAATCACGAACACGAACTGAGTCAAGTACAAGAATTGTATCATTAGAATAATTGTAAGTAAAGTACCACTTAGACATTGTACTTTCTTTCCAATCTTTACTGGTTATTGCTCTATCGTTGTCTGCCTGAAATTTTCGCAACATATTTTTAAGAGTAGTAGCTCTATTTACACATTGTGCAATTTCCTCGGAAGTAAAATAATTACCGCTGTCGAACAATACTGTATCATCATAATAATTATCTTCTGTTAGGTTCATTACCCCATTACTTGATACTGCATAATAGGTTTCACCACTTCTTGCTCTCTCATAGCCAGTTAAATCAGGCTTTATAAGCCCTAATTTAGTCGCTTTTTCTTTTGAAATGTTTATAAAGTCTGTTTTACCATTCACTTTTATTTTAAATTTCATCTTGCTCTATCCTTTCTGTATAACTAATATGTGTTTTACCTTGAAATTTATTAAAGTACCAATCTATATCTTCCTTAAATTCTTGAATAGCTTCGTTGCATTTTTCTGCTGATGAAAAATAAACTTGACTTATCATATCATACTCAAAGGATTGTGCTCTTGCTACATAGGTACATCTATCATAGCCTGTTTCCTTTGAAATTACCCACCTAATTTTAGGTTGTTCATTTGGGTTATATGTCGATATTGGTTTATCATTAAGGGCTTGCCATTGCAATAATTTTAAATATATCATTACTGCTTTTAACACCTTATTGGCAAACTGCTTATTATTAAAATAATTTGCGTAGCTGTATAATGTATCAGCGTCAATAGTATGGTTATCTACCGACTTCTTAACAGCTAAATCTATATAAAAATAAGGTTGGTTGTAAGCAACTCTACTAAAGCCTGTATCATATAGAGGTTTACCCTCTGCTGACAACCCTAAATAGTTTGCTTGCTCGTCTGTTATGTCTAAGCGTGTTATGCTTCCGTCCTTTGCCTTTACTGATATTTCCATTGAAATCACCTACTCTCTTTATTCCTTTAAAGATGTGCTTTATAACTTCTACTGTCCAACCGTCACCACACATATTGTATATGTGAGAGTCAGCTACATTCATCTTGTACCAATCAGGTATTGTCTGCAACTTCCTATACTCGTTTGGAGTAAGTTTTCTACACCTGTTTCTATCCAAAATTTTCTTCTGTGTATTTCCACCCCGACAGCCTGTCAAAGTAGGACTTTTAAAATTGATGTTATTAACTCTTTTCAGAATATCGTGTCCATTAATATGTAAGGTGGCTATAACTTTCTTACTGTTACCGTGAAAGTCAAAACCCTGCTCATAGAAATATTTTTCAGGCACATCTTTATCCATTATATCCTTTATTACCTGCTTACTGGCTAAAGGTAATGGAGCGATAGGTATGTTTGTCCAATACAAACGCTTTCTATCTTGTGCCGAAAATATATTGCTGTCAATTAAACGAGGTTTAACACCAATCACTTTTGTTATCTTAGCTATATCAGTCTTATTATTACTGTCCACATTCTCAATCATAAAGAGAACGTCAGGGTTATTATTCGCCTTTATCCATTGTAGTATAGCATTACAGGGATAGAATAACCACGATACACCTTTTAAGCCATTATTATATTCTTTTCGCCCTGCCGTTGCCTTTGAAAGTGAACGGCAAGGACTTCCGAATATAACTAAATCAATCTTAGGTAGATTGCTTAAAGCGTCACCTTTGACAATGAGTTCATCATCAACTTCTTCAACAAAGTTCATAACGTCACCTATTTGTATGGTATCAGGGAAGTTGTCTTGTGTAACCTTTATTGCGTTCTTATCAATTTCACTTGCAAAATATTTATTGATTTTGTAACCGCTTTCAATTAAAGCAATCTGTCCACAACTCATTCCGTCACACAAGCTCAACACATTTAAGGTTTCATATACTGTTTAGCCCCTTTCTAACTTAGTCGAATAAATACACCATTCTTAGCACGCTCCCTTGAGGTACTTGTTAAATAGGTTATCTCATCTATGGGTACTCCACCTTCTTCACCATATATGTCATCTGGGTAGATAACAGCTACTTCTGTATCGCAAGGAAATGTATTTAAAATATCAACCATTTCTTTAACCGTCATTTTACCCCTCATTCTGCAATAACTATTTCTATATCATCTTTGTCATTACTTTTTCTTAATAGGGACGTGTTATATTCTTTGACTGCTTCAATGTAGCGAGCCAGCGCTTCTTTTGCTCCTTCTGCATTACTGTACTCACGAGGTACAATACTGTCATCATATTCTTTCGCACGACCTCTTACATATATAATAGCTGGTGTTAGTTCTGGACTACTTATACTTTTAACCTCAATCCCATTAGACGCACAAAATTTAAAATCCCCTCGTTTAATCTCATCTCCCTGCTCCAACACTTGCATTAACAATACATTTTCGACTCTCCAAAATTTAATTTTTAACATTTTTACATCTCCTCCTTACTTCTCAACCTTTTCAATTCTTTTTTACCTTCTGCCGACAAGTCGTTTTCGTCTTTAATATTATTAAGACACGATATTACTCTGTCATTCATCATAACTTGAAAATTTTCGTTCTTCGGTAATAGGCACTCTGTTTCTCCTTTATGGAATACGCATTTTTTGCAGTTACAAATCATTTTAATTCCCCTTTCCGTATTCTTTTATAACTATATTAAGTTGTCTCTCCTTAACTTATAGTATTTAGCTCAAATCACTTTTTAACTTTAGTGTTCTCAACAACTTTCCGTCAGCAATATCGTTTACCTTGTCAGTAGGTATATCAAGTAGATACTGTATTTGTGATAGCATAACAAGAACATCTGAAAATTCCTCTGTTATGCTATCCATTACTGTGTAAAATGGCTTTCTTACTGGTTGTCCTTTGCCTTTATAACGCATATACTTTGTTAAAGATTGAGTTAATTCGCTCATTTCTTCAATAAGTAAAAATACCTGTGCGTCACCGTATGTATCAGCAATTTCTCTCCACCCTTTTGCAGATGTCAAACCAATAAGTCCTAACGGATAAGTGTGTTTAGTTAAGTCCGAAGAGTAGATAGGGTTATCACCATACTTTGACTTAACACATTCTACTTCTGTTTCAAGCAATTCATATTTCTTATGAAACACGTCTGGCTTACAAGGGTAGTATTCGCCACGCAATCCTCTTATAATGTAATCACCGACATTTGCTCGCATATCACCTTCAAGTGTTCTTATAACTGGAACACCTTCGACAATATAGATATTTGTCTTTTCAGGTGTATTTGCAAACTGAATAATCTCTTGCATATTATCACCTGTCCACTCCATAGCATTTATTTCACAAGGTTTCGTTTTATACTTCATTTATAATCTTCCTTTCTATTAATAATTTCGTTCTTCACAAGCAGATGTTTCTTTAGCTTCCTTTTCCCAAGAATATTCCCAAGTGGAGTTAAACACTCTCCTACCACACATTGCATAAAGCCCTGTACAGTAAACCCTTAGATATTTACAACCAAAACAACTCTTATTACTTATACTTTGCATTGCTCTCACTCTTTTCAAAAGATAACATTCCTGTTTCGGTTAATGTTATCGTTTCATTAATCTTTATCTATACTGCTCCAATCAAGTCGTTGCCCACAATCAGGGCAGAAATTACATTTGTCCGAATAGTCCAACTCAAACATATGTCGACAAGTAGGGCAATAGCCAGTGTCAAATACTATTCCACATTCATCATAGCCGTCACCTTCAAGGTCAGGAACATCTGGTTTATTCCTTTTAATCATATCAGCAAAATCAACATAATCTTTGTCAGGGATTGCAACAGTAACCACCTTATCATTGCTATTAAACATAAGTTGAATTGACCGCAAACTTTCAAGAGGTAATTTATTAAGAGCATTACCATACCTTACACTCTCTTGTAAATCTCTTATCAAAGTAAATCTCTCAAAGCCTCTTACTGCAAGTGCATAAGTAGAATATAATTCAAATTGAGGAAAAACGTTATTGCAAGGCACAAAAACACCGTTAGTATTTTGTGAAAACTGTCCCATACGGCTTGTTTCAATATACTTTCTGCCAACTCGTGTAACAGGTATAGTTTCAATTTTACCATACTTTTCTGAATACCTATCCACATTTAAAAGAAAAGCGTCAGTTCCAGCTTTAAAATTCTTTATTGTTTGCACGTTTCTCACACTCCCTTCTCAGTGTTTCTGTAAATTCTTCTTGTGACATTTTATCACTATCACCCTTATAAGTGATTTTTCTACTGTCATCAAAGCGTTGCTTATTCGGAGAGTTACGCAACTGTCTTTCAAATAATTGTCTTTGTCTACGCATATATTCGATATTGTTTTCGAGCATATGCTTTTGTATTTCTTTTGAAGTCTTTACATTATGAAACATAACATTTACGCCGATTATAATAACAAATAAAGCGAAAAGAAATAAAAAGACCCCTAAAGTAATACATAAGATTTTAAGCATTGCCACTACCTTCTTTCTGACGTTTGTTCTTGTAACACTCTCTTTTATATGCGGCCTCTTTTTCGGCACAAGCTATACACATACGTTGTGTTCTTTCAAGTGGTAGAGGTTCACCACACTTAACACATAAATGATTTTCAATTCTTTCAGCACGAGTTTTTTTAGCCCATTTACGCTTACCTGCCCTTACGGCATATAACTTTTCAGGCGACTCTTTATAGTTTCGGGCATTATTTGCCTTTCTTCTATCCTTACACTCTCTGCACGTTAAACTTCCTTCTTCTGCTGGACGCTTATGACAGTTAGTACAGATACCGTCTTTCTTATTCTTTTCATATCTGTCTTTTCTGTATTTTTTATAATAGTCACTGTATTGTTGATAATCTGACATATTGATTACTCTCCATTCTTTTTAATTCCTGCAACCGTAAAATCGTCCAATGAAGGGTGATTTACCTTTGTATACATAGCACACACTATATTCCACAAAAATGCAATGTTATGTGGTTCATCTTCCAATCCCACCATTACCTTTGTTAAGTGCCTTAAAGCACTGTCTATAAAGCTATGTAAAGGTAAACCTTTTTCCCAGTTTCTTGCTTCATACTTCAATGCCCCATTCTCATAATGTTTTGCCAACTCCCAAAGAGTGTTAAAGAAAAAGGTAGTGTACTCACTGTTAAGTGCCTGTATGCTATCCAACTTTACACCCGACTTATAAGCGTTTAGAATTACGCCTAAATGAAACGTTGACAGTAGCGTTTGATAACTACCCAATTTTCTGAACAAATTTAATTGAAAATATATCTGTGCTATAATTCTTACTTCAAGCTCATCTAACTCCCCCTTTTTTGGTGGACGTTCTTCAATAAGCAATGTCCTAAAAATCGCATTATAGTCATCAACATTAAGTTGAGTAACTATATTTGATATTTCTGCTAAAGGTAATAAGTCAAACCTACCTTTACCCTGTACAATTTCTCTCATTGCACCTGTTTCAAAATGTGTTCTTTCACCACTATCTTGAAGTGGTGTTTTAGCTTTTATCTTATTCATTTTATTATCGCTCCTTTACTGTAATTGCATTATACACTCTTTTATCCCTGTTGTCAAATAAGGAAAATCCTCACTCCAACTAATAAGGTAGCCTTGCTAACCAATATAAAAAACTAAGCATAATAAAAGCTATAAATATCACAAAGATTAGCAACCCAACATATACTCCCTAAACTTCTTACCCACAATATCACCTACATTCTTCCGACATTATGCAGGCGAGTTTCTTCTGAAAAATCATTTGTCCTTCTTGTAACTTCCCTACTTAATAAGAATATTGCGTCATCAATATTCTCAATTTGCAATCTAAGGATTGACAATTTCTTTGTCAAGTCAATGTATTCTTCATATAAAGGTTTTACTTGTGGCTCTTGCACCACAAGTCTTTCCTTTGCTGACTCTGCCATTTTAGCAGGTAAGTCTTTATAATATTCTATACTTAATTCAAGGTACTTTCTCTTTGCTTCTTCAACAAAGATTTCCATACGCCCGACTAAAGTACGCATATACATCTTTTGTTGAGTGAAAGCATTGAGGTGTTCACCAAGTTGTTTTGCCGTCAACTCTGTTATTTGTGCAGGTAAGCTCAAATTATCTGAATTTATATGTAATGAATTATTGTCAGGCTCAAAGAGGGTTACACCCTTATCCTTTAGACTGCCTTCCATTCGTTGCATATAACTCTGACGTGCTTTTACAGGGTTAAATTTTGGCATACGTCATCACTCCTTTAATTCCAACAAGCAATTCTATAATTGCACCAACGGCAACAATCATCTGTCTTTTTACTTGCAATACGAGGTGGTACTTCACCCTTTGCAATATAATCGTTCAGGCTCTTATAGTCATTAAGTATCTCTGTCATTAGGCTCTCTGCTTCTTTGCTCTTTGACGAAATAACAAACTCTTTCAAGTCCTGTGTGTTCTTATTCTCATAAAGAAATACTGCTTCTGTAACTGGCTGTTTCAAGCGATATAGAATATTATCAAACAGATTATGCAACTGGCACTGGTATTGTATCTTTTCTTCACGAGAATACTTTGAACCACCCTTTAGGTGCTGATACAACTCTGCATATTCGGCAAATCTCTTTGTCTTACTACGCTTAAACTGTAAGATATTCTTATACCTTCTGTGCAACTCTTGTCTACGTTGCTCCGCACAATAAACATAAACAAGCCCCTGTCGCTTATGTTCAGGCTTAGGCTCTTTCAAAGAGCTAAAGCCCCTATCATTTATGGACTTGATTTCAAGAATGGCTATTCTTTCAGTATAACCCTTTTCATTCAAAGGTGTTAATGCAAGCACACCGTCAGTATGCCCCTGTATATTATACTCCACATTATGTACAGGTAGCTCGTCCATAAGTAGAATACCCATATCCTTTAGATACCCTTGCAATCTTTCGTGTACCCCTGTACCGTTGTCAAAGATACGTTGTGAACGAGGTGATATACTGTTAGGGTCAGCTTGTACACACTGTGTTCTTGCATAATATCTTTCACGAGGACATCTACCGACTTGTGACGGAGCATTTACATCAATCGCTCTGTTTTCGTCTGCTTCATTAGCCTTTTTAGCTAAATACAAGTCCAAGTCTTTAATCACATACCCTTCATTTTTCATAGCGTCAAATAAGTTCTTTAAAGCCATTTCTTGCACCAACCTTCCTTAAATGTGTTTATCAATCTTACACTTCTGTTCAGACTAAAATTACCTAAAAGAAGTCCGATAACAGACAGCCACTCAAAAGCGGTAAATAGTATGTAACTTTTCTTAAAGCATACTATTGCATAGACTATAACTGTTGCTACTGTAAATAACCTAAACAGCACACATAATATATTTGTCACTTTTATGTATCTCGATACATCTTCCATTTATTTATCCTCCTTTTTCTTAAAGAAAATTCTTAGAAATACACGCATACCTACTAAGTGTATAATACCTGTGATAGTGCAAATAATTGCATTAATCATTGTCATATTAAAAGATAGCACATCTTTTTCTACAAAGAATATCGCCCCGAAAATAACCATTAATGCACCTGCAAACATACAAAGTTTTTCACTCACATTGATGATAAGACTTAGGGTATACAATTTCGTTAGTTTATCCATTACTCTGTCACCGCCTTGCACTTAAACACTGATGTGAATATAAATGTCATCTGTACTATCTGTAATATTATAAATGATAGTACACTGACAATATTATAGTTTAAACCAAGTGTTTTATTGAGTAGCCACCCCATAAATACACTTATACCGACAATAACCACTGACATAAGTGCTATGATTATAAGTAGAGCAAAAAGTATCTTACTTACATATGCAATATTAAATTCATCTCTGTTCATTATTAATTTCCTCCACACATTCTAAGAAGTCAGACCATTTAAGAACCGCCAACTTGTCACCTGACAAAGCCCACTCAACAATCATAGGTTGATTATGTATCATAAACTGCTTTTTATCAACATACAGACTTTCAAGTTGTTGATATATTTTCTTAGATAGCTTACTTTCAGCCAAATCATAATAAGCTACAACCGCCATTTTATCCTTACCATTGCATAAATCAACAGACATTACAGGTAAGCGGAAATTCTCTTTAAGAGCTTCTTTACTTATCTTTGTCCACGTTTTTAATGTCAAAGGGTAAGCTGGCTTTTCTGTTACCTTACACTCTACGAGGAACAGGTCACTTTTAACGTCCCCTTTTGCCCCCCATAAAGCCCCTGACGCTGGTGTAACCTTACCACCAAGTTCATTTGCTACTCTTTTTTCTTGTATTTGACTCTTTTTTCTTACGTCCATTAATTTCGCTCCCATTCTTAAAAGATAATATATCTCTGTTTTTCGCTCCTTTTATCACTTCCCAGTAAAGGCAATAGGAAGTGGTATCAGTGTGTATCATATCATATTCAAGCACATTTGGGTTTTGACAAAGTTCTTCTTCATCACCCACCGCCTGATAAAAGTGTTCACAATTTAAGCAAGACATAACATAACTGTTGCCTTTGGCTTTATTCTTAAAATCCTTAAAACCACGCCCTGTTATCTTCATCTGCTAATCACTCTTTCCATTACTTCTGTCTTTAACTTCTCAAAGAGGTTTTCATCTTCTGATAGAGCCTTTACAAGTGCTGGAATACCTTGATACTTATTATCCGCATAATAGAACCAAGCACCTTTTCTCTCAATTATACCCCACTCAACACCGAGCATAATGATTGACTTATTATTGTCATTGTAGTTAGGTGTAACTCCTGCTTCATTCTCTGAATAGTAGAAGTCAAAACTACCTTCTTGATTACGGCGGTAAGTCTTGTTCTTTTCTATTTTGAATTTAACAACTTGTCCGATAATCTCTTTGTTTGTGCCTGTACCCTGCACAATCCAGTCACCACGTCTAAATCTTATAGCCACTGACTGAACAAAGCCGTTAGCCCTTCCTCCGGGGGTATTATGTACAACAACACCATTTATAGTACCACCTGCAAGGAAATTATGATAACCGTCAACCTTTATATCATATCTATGTCTTTTCTTTAACTGTTTCTTTGAAGCAAGTCTAACACTTATAACTCGTGAATATTCCTTCTGCCACTGTGGGTTATTATGTAATTCAAAATCTATATAATAGCCTTTGTACTTATCAGGTAGCTTGTACTGCATACATTCAGGTATATAAGTCTTTATCTGCTCAAAAATCAACGCTGATGACGAGCTGTTTATGCGTATCAAACCGTCTTTCCTAAAATTTGCAACAATACCTAACTGTCCCAAAGCGTCACATATTCTTTGCAATCTGTCAGGGTACTTAGCAAAACGCTTAACACTTATAAGCATTGCAGAGCTATCTGTGTCTAAACAACCGTCGTCCATATACCATACAGCCATTCCCAAATAGCTAAAGTGTCTTGATATAAAATAGTAAGGGTCACGTTGTGGTAGTGACTTCTTTATCTTCATTAACTGAACAGACGGTTTTGAGTGCCAAATACTTTTGCCTTCTGTCTTTTTAAAAGGCATTAAAGCATTTAGCTTATTCACTTTCCATTCAGCATATTCAGGGTTTACACTATCTTGCAATCTCAATAATGCAGTATTTGAGTTTTTATGTGTACTATATAAGGTACTATCACCCGACAAAGTACCATATAGAAAGTCACCTAAAGTGCCGTTTATGTAATTTTGATATCTTGTTACCAACTTATCTGCCATTGTTATATCCTGTGCTGGTTTCCAACCAGTATCAGTTAAAACTTTATGGTCGTATGTAACTGTTATACCAAATCTGCCATTCCTATTGCCGATACCTTTTGACTCAATGTGATAATATTCATCATCTGTATCTATCACACCATTGTCACGCCAGTCAACAATATCTTTGGCTTCAAATTCACCTGTTTTCTCATTCAAAGCCCAAACTTGCCCTTGTATTTTATTTTCCACAATTTCACCAATAGGTAGACATCTGCCGTCAACCAAAGGTATTTTCGTGTCATAATGTAAACAGTATTCGGGATTTCCATAGCTACCTATTTTCTCTCTTAGCTGATTTACACATATAAGAGTAAAAGGCTCATTACCTTCTCTAACTAACTTGTTATTAAAAGCCTGATACTTACGGAAAAATTCGCCAAGCAGTTTAGGTACTAAGCCCATTTGTACTGACTCCTCCATTTTACTATCCTGCTCTTTTGTCGGAGATAGTGCAGCAATAGAGTCAATAACGGCTAATTGTACAAGACCACTACTCTCCATATCTATTACTATCTGTGTAGCTTCTTCTAAGCCAACTGGACGGCTATATAAAAGCTCGTCCGTATCCACGCCACAAGCTCTTAAATATTCTTCCGTTGTAGTTGCTTCAACATCAATAAATGCACACTTATAACCCATTTTTTGAGCGTTTCTTACAATGTGAGCACATTGCGTTGATTTAGTAGTAGATAAGCCACCTGAAATTTCAGTATATCTACCGACTGGTATACCGCCACCTAAAGCTACATCTAAAGCCACACTGCCTGTGGGTATTCTTTTTATTACTTCATTATCACCTGACGGAACACCTAAAGTGACTGCATTGTCACCAAACTTTTTATTAATACTGTCTAACAGTCTTTGCATTTCTGCACTGTTAGACTTCTTTGACGTTTCTTTCTTCGGTGTTTCCTTCTTTTGCTTTAGTGCCATTATTCCAAACACTCCCCTTCATACAAATCTCTTATTTCATAATCGCCGTCACTCTCAAGCTGATTTATAAGAGCAGTTATGATATAATCAGTGACAGAAACATCTGCGTCCACTGCCACCTTACCAACACGCTTATAAATACTTTCGGGTATTTGACAATTTAGTCTGTGTAGTTTCACAATATTCGCTCCTTTCTGCTTTGTAATTACTATTTTACACTATGTTTTCCCTTGTGTCAAGAGAAATTTGTGCATATGCACATTTTCATTAAAATACACAAAATTTGCAAATAAAAATTATTACTTTTTCTTTAGATTAAATGTATACTCTTTACTGCGTTTCAGCCGATTTTCAAGAGTATTCTTTTGGAATGGTTTTATCCAAACCCTTTTACCACTCTTATACGTCCTATAATGACCTTTAACACCAAATGAATAGGTACACTTATTATAATGCCTTTTAACCTGCTTTTTGCCTGTCTTAACGTCACTTACGAATTTATTAAGTCTTATTATCTGCGTTTGTATAAGTTTAGACTGGGACTTTGACTTACCTTTCTTCTTTTTCTTCTTAACTTCCTTTTCAACATACTCTACTAATTCAGGCTCAAAATTCGCCATAAAGTAGGTTACATATGTTACATAGTAAATCATACAAAAACCCAACTTTTCTTCAATGTCACTTAAAGGACGGTCACACGATATGCCCCAAGAAAAACTCACCATTCCATTGTCAGTTATACTGTCTATCTTATGAAATGAACAATCAGGTAACTTTGTAGATGACTCTTTGCATTTAAAATTGCTTAAATGTACCACGCTGTCATCTGTGAATTTCATATCAAAAGTCGCCCAAGTGCTATTGCCATATAACCCTGCAAACTCACATTCCATTGTAAACTCTCTTAATACTACTGGCAATTCATTTATTTTGACATTGTTTTTGTATAGCCAATTAGCTATAAACTCGTATGAGTCTACACTACATAGTATCTTGTCCATTTCTTTCTATCCCTTTCTACCGCTAATTTAGGTATATTATACATCATATTTAAACATAGTGCAAATAAAGGATATTCCTCGTTTCGTGAGGAATATCCTTTTGGACTACTTTGCTTCTTGATAACTGTCACCGCTATCCCACGCTGTTAGCATAGGGAGGTTTAACTCTACATTATCACCGAATGGGTGTTCCATATAAGCCTTTGCTTTAGCTATACAGTCATCAACATACTTTTCGGGGCACTCAAACACAACTTCGTCGTGAATTTGCAAAATCATATCTGCACCAACACTCTTAAACCAAGGGTCAGCATTTATACGATTTTGTGCCGACATTGTAATATCCGCTGCACTACCTTGAATACAACTGTTTACCGACAATCTTTCACAATATGCTTTAGCCTTAAAATCGTGACTGTTTATATCAGGTAGTCTACGTTTTCTTCTTAGCAATGTTTGTACATAACCATTCTTATGTGCAAATCGTTTCTGTTTCTGCATAAAAGTTGTAATACCGCTGTACGCTTCAAAGTATTTGTCAATGTATGCCTGTGCCACTTCTTCACCAGTCTTAACGTGGTACTTTTCAAGGTACTCTTTACCACTTAAATCAATCGGGCTGTATGGGTCATCTTTCAAGTTATTGTATAGGGTGTATGCTCCACCGCCGTACATCAACAAGAAGTTAATTACTTTCGCCGCTTGTCTTAGGTGAGGGTACTTCTTCTTCACATCTTCAATAGGACAATCCAACTCAAACATATTGACCGCCGTTGACGAGTGAGTATCAGAACCGCTTAAAAACATATTCATAAGATTTGTGTCTTTACTATTTGATACAAGTATATTATTTGCAAAATAATTGTGATTAACAGGTACTTCTAAGTCATATCCCGATTGTGTCAAAGATTTTGAGAATAGTCTATCCCCTTCTTTAACCTGCTCTATGGATATTATCTTTACTTCTGTTACATCTTTATGTTCGACATTCCACTGATATGTTTCCAAACTATTTTGCAAGAATTTTGGGAATTTGTAAGCCATACACTTTGGTGTATAAGGTGCTATTGCATTAAGAAAGTTTAAAGCATTATCACCACTACAAGATATGCCACCCTTAATTCTATTGAATTTTAAGTTGTATTCATTAAATTTATCACTTAGCACTTTAAAGGCTTCATCAGATAAATTCTCTCTTGCTATGGTTACATAATAACCTTTTGTATCTGAACATCTATTATCGTGACCTAAACAACCGTCATCTAAATACCATATAGCTAAGGACTTTAAATTAAGACTACTAAGTAATTCAGCATTTATCTGCTTATGTTTTTTACCGTCCGAATTAGTAAAGTATCTCTTTAGCTTGCGTATAAATGGGTTTGCTCCTATAATTGCCTTGTGCATTTTACCTTCTTCTTGTATAGTCCCAGTTACAAAATCTTTTAATAACCTATACTTCCACATCAAATAATCGTATTGTTTTTGAGAATGATAGAATGTTAAGTTATCACTTCTTTTTACAAAATTACTATCACCTAAAGACATTCCTATTACAAGGTCTTTTAGGTCATTTTCTATGCAAGGTGCATTAAAGTAAATGGTATCACCAACTTTTAAATCACGAGCTAACTTTTTACCTTCCGTAGTAAATATGCTATGATTATGGGTTACAATAAGTCTGCTATCATCACCGTCATTTGTTATCCTTAACCAATCCTTAAACTCTCCCTTGTATTGTGGTTTATCATATAATGCTGATTTACCATTTTTCCAAAAATCTGAAACAGGCATATTTTGTATCTTACCTGTTTCAAAATTATACGACTTAACATATACAGGCTCACACTTTTGTACTAAAGTGCCTATTTCTGTTGAACCGCCGTCAGCTAAAGCTATTGGCATATTTCTTTGAATACAATAATGTGTTAGCACTCGCATTTCAAGGTTGTTATAGTCACCTGCTATTATCTTCTTTCTCTTTACTGTACAACCCTTTTCAACTGCACCGCCTGTATAATCTCTTACCCAGTCACCATTTTTATCCGCAACATATTCACTGCCGATAAACAAGCTACGAATTTGATACTTGTCATCATCTTCCGCTTTAGGTAGCTGTTGTAGGTTTGGAGAAGAACAATTATGAACGCATATCTCATTAGCAATGAAATTATGGTAGTCCCTCACTTCCAAGTCATAAACGTGCTTAACTCCAACTGGCACTATTTTTATGATTTTATAGTTAGGACTTTCTGCTTCTGACAGTACCTTATGTGGTACTCTTAACTGCTCTGTTTTAACTTTACCCTCTGCTGCTAATTTCTTTCCGTGATACCTTGCGTGTTCTGCTTTAGTCATTAGCATTAGATTAGATATTCTGTTATCTTGCTTATCACCATTCTTATGGTGTATGTGAATATCAGAATTATCACATTTAAAGAAGTCTCTTTTAATTATAAGTTGTTCTTGCTCCATATATTTATTTGCACCATATATACGAGGTCTGTTATCTACAATAGAACGTCTTAAATGAAATACCTTACGGCTATCTGTATCTTTAAGTAAATCTATGGCACTACACCAACCATTATGCGTTAGTATTTTATGTTCAGGTGTACATATCAAGCTACCTGTGTTATGTGTTCCGTCACTTTTCCAAGTGGCCTCCACACACTCTCTGTAACCGTTATCATATACATTAGTTACTTCTGATATTCGCACTTTACCATTATCATCATAGCAATATACTAAATCACCTGCAACTATACCCTTTATAGGTTTTCTACCACCTACACAAGTAATTAAAGTGTTTTCTTCAATACACGAGATACGTCCGCTGTCCGTACCAAGTATGTTAAATGAAGGGTGTGCCTTTCCGTCACTATAAAGCTGTTCGCTCAACCCTTCCATAAAAGCACTGCTTAACTTTTCCAACTTCTTATATGCAAGAAGTTTTCTACATAGCTCCACACCCTCCTGCTTTCTCTTGACCTTGAATGTTTGCTTACAGAGTTTTAACAGGACTGCTGTGTTTGCTTGTGGTGCTCCTGAAGGTGTCTTACTTATAATCTTGAAATTAAAGCTAAGGTGCTTTAGTCGGCTATGCTCCTGTTCTGATACTGCCTTATCATAAGTCTGCATTAGCTTTTGACGTTTCTTGTCATCACTTGACTTCCACGCATTTGTTTCCGTAGGGTGTGTTATAGGTTTTTGATAACCGAATAATAACTCTTGTATTTGAGCATTACTGTTGACATTAAACTCACAACCTGCAAGCTCATAAATATCATAAAGCAAATCTTCCTTATCCGCCTTAACGTCAACTTTCATCTGCTCAAGTCGCTCTGTGTCCACTTGTGTACCGTGTTCTTCCATTACAAACAAAGTTCTCAAAAATCTCTTATAAGTCTTATTAAAGATTTTATCCATACCTTCCTTAGCCATTTCGTCCATAGTACCTAAATACAAGCACCAAGTGTAAAAAGCGTCTGCTAAAGCATATGGAGCACCTTCATCAATAAGTACCATATTAAAGGTTGCTTTTTGTGAAGCCTTTAGTCCAAAACTCTTTTTAACTTCTTTCGGCACATTATTTATGACTTCTGCAAAGTGTTCTTGCTTGATACCTAACTTCAACATTGAGTTTTCTTTCAAGCCCTTTGGTATATTCTCATTACACAACCAACAAGCTATCATTGTATCATATAAGTCTTTAGTTTTTATATCTATGCCTAAACGAGCCATAACGTGCATATCAAACTTTAGGTTATGTCCAATTATTCTGACATCTTCACGTTCAAAAACAGGTCGGAGATACTGTCTTAAAACCTTTAGAGGTATATTTCTCTCCCAATCTTCTTCTCTCTCGTGACATAGTGGTATGTAATAATTATTGTAGAAACCCCAAGATATTGAGATACCTACACCCTTAAAATCTTTGTTATAACCATAAACTCTCAAAGTATTTGTTTCTGTATCGAACGCAAATTCGTCAAGTTTACTCATTTTTTGAGCAAGTGTTTTCAGCTTACCTGCCGTATCTATTATATCATATCGCTCCATTACTGGACTTTTGTAATACTCCTCGTACACTACTTTCACTCCTTATATAAAAAATAAGTGCTATCTCAAAAGAGAGTAGCACTTATTACAGATTAAGAATTTATACGTTTCTTTAGTCCTTTACCTATCTTAAAACGGAGATAGTTTTGTTTAGGAACATTTCTACGTCCACCCTTTTTATCAGGCATAGTAAAAGCGTCCCTACTATACTTCGTTAAGGTAAAATGATTAATTATTTGTAATACCCCACCTGTAATAACACTACTCTCAATAGCGTCTATTACTGCATAAATAGTCTTTTTGGCTTCTTCAACAGATACGTCATTTTTCTTTGCGTACTGTTTTGCTAAATCTTGAATACCAAAGACTGCCACACGTTACACCCCCTTTCGAGAAAGTTTGTGTTTATGAACAGACTTTACAGATGACTTCTTTGTGAAAGACTTTTTAGCAGGTTTAACATCTACTTCCTCATCTTCTTCATCTTCTTCATCTATATAGTCATTGTCATCTAATGGCTCATCATCTTCTTCGCTATCGTCATAGATTTCTTCATCATAATCTTCTTCTGACTTTGATGTATCTTTTTCTGACTTTACAAGACTGGCACTTATTTCAAGCGAATTTTCAATAATTGCATAAAGACTTTCCATAGTGCCGTCATATTGGTCTGCAAGATTATCAGGCAACATTGCAGCAATTTCTTTTTTCGTCAACTTATCTTCATCTTGACGGTCAAAAGTGTAAGTTGTGCTTGTACCCTTGCCGTTTCTCACGATTGTATAGTCACGATTAGTTAGCCCATATCTTTCGTGTAAGCGGTCAAGCTGTGTAATAACTCTTGTACCCGCAACGTACATCTTTAATGAGCCATTAACTTTCTTGCCGTCCTTGTTCTTGTAGCTACGTCTATCAAATACAAGAAACGCCCCCTTAAATGAAGGATTATCGCCACCGTCACAAATAGAGCAATCGTCCCCTGTACAAATAACACTGTCGTATCTATTACCCTTTTTAATGTTGTGCTCCCAAAAGGTGACAGGTTCTTCTGTCAAAAACCTTACGTCAGCTTCATCACCGTCATCTTGTAAAAAGAAACGGAACAACTGACCTTTCATAGCTTCTCTGCGTTCTTCCTGACGCTTTGCTTCTTTTCGTGACTCTTTATAGCCACGCTTAAATAATTTACCCATCTCAAATCACTCCTTTTCTCTTGTTATTATGTATTCTATTTAATGGGTTAAACATATTATAGCACATTGTTTAGTGCTTGTCAAGTATGGAATTTCAATTCCTCGATTATATTTTCTGTAAAGTATGTTTGACTAAAGAAGCTGTACTGATTAGCTTATTTGTCAATAGCTCTCCCCATTCAGAGGGGTCTTTACCTTTACCGTCTACAATAGAATAATCACACGTTAAAATATCCACTCTATCTCTTAATCTTTTTCTCGCTATTTGTTCGGCGGTCTTACCGCCTGTATCATTATCAAATAACAGTATGACCTTATCACAACTATCAGCAATAAAGTCAGCTTGTGCCACCGTCATCTTCGCTCCCATAAGAGCACCTGTGTTTATTCTGCCCCACTTATGTAACATCATACAGTCAAGCATACCTTCAACAACTATGAGTGTTCTCTTAACAGGTTTTATCTTATCGGCTGGGAACACAATAGAGCCTTTTTGAAAACCATATATCTTATAACGGCTATTCTTAGGTCTGTTAGGGTCTATGTATCTTCCTATAACTCCGACAAGTTGATTATCTTGACTAAAGACTGGTATAGTTACTGTTTTATTCTCAATATCCCTACCCACTTTCCAATATCTCATATCTTCTTTATCAAAGCCACGTTTAAAGAAATAGGTATAGGTTGCCTTACCGCTCTTAAATGGTGCTAATTTGGTCTTAGGCATTACTTTTAGTTCAGCCTTAGTGTTTATACTACTAACTTCAAACTGGTGTAATTTACGCTGTTTTATACCGCTTAAAGCCTTTGAGTAATCTACACCGTATCTTTCAGCCATAAACTGCTCTGCCTGTCGTATGCTTTTAAATTCATCAGGCAAAGATTTATACAAAAACCACACTAATGAGCCACTGGCATTGCAACTAAAGCAGTTAAATAGTTGTAGATGTTGCCCTATTTCATCAGGTGGTTGATAGTCAGCGTTTATTCCGCAGGACGGATGACTTTCGCTAACCGTGAATAGGACAACAAAATTGTATCTTTGAGCCTTTCCACTGTTGTACTTTTTCTACTCCAATGTAATCAAGTAAATCTTCAATTTGCTCTTTAGATAAAAGTGTACTATTCATAACTTACATCACCACCTTTGTACTTACATAACCACAATATATTATTCCACTTATCTCTGTCACATTCAGATAAAACAAGCAATCTACCAAACTTCTTGCCAACAATACTGGTATTAATCATCTTGTTTCACTTCCTTAACTTGTTCTTTAGGGATAAGTCTATTGTAGTTATTCCTTTCATATTGTCTGCACTTTGAATAAAGCTCTGTGGACTTCAGCCACTTATTGCCGTCTGAAAAATCAGCGTATACACCAATATTATTTGGGTTAAGCCCCACATTCAAAGAAGATAATTTCTCTTTGAATAACTTAGCTACCACACCTAAATGGATACTATTTAACCCTTGTCTCACCTTTGCATAAGTCTTTATAAGAACAGTCGCTTGCACCCTATTGTCGTGTTCTTTGTCAACTTTTTCCTTAACAATTTCCCACTCAATAAGATTATCAAGTTGTTTAGAACATTTTGTCCCAACACACCTATCCTTTAAAATACAAAATGTGCAGGGAATATATTGTTCACATAAAGACTTTATTGCTTTCTGCTCATTCAATGTACAAGTTATTTTCATTCTGATTGCCTCTCTTACTTTTACAGGCTATTATACACAAACGACTATGTGGAAAACTAACACTCACCACATCTTCATCTGAATAGCCATTCATACCGAGTTCAGCATTTATAACTGTTTCAAGATGTTCATAATAACCGTCATAGTTCAATGGTAAAACAATTCTAAAAAGTTTCATAATATGTACTCCTATTCCACGTCATCAACTGATAATGTATCATTGTCTGTTGAGTCATCTGCACCTTCACTATCTGACGGCAATTCAGCATATATCTCTGAAAAGTCCATACAAGTGAAGTCCCAGTTAAGTGTTATCTTACCACCTTCACCTTCTCTGTTCTTTATAACAGACACTTGCATTTCTCTGTCATTTATCATTACTTCATCTCTGAATAAAGATATAACTACGTCAGAGTCCTGTGCGATTGCTTGTGAATATTTAATATCACTTAACTTAGGTGCTGCTTTTGTGTTAGACTTCTTCTCGTCCAACTGTGTATTGATAACAATAGGCTTGTTTACTCTCTTAGCGAGCTTTTTCAAGTCACGAGTAATATGTGCTACTCTCAACCAATCATCTCTTGCATTTTGGTCGTCCTCCATAAGATACACACCGTCAATAAACACTATGTCAGGGTTTACTTCTTTAATTCTCTGCTCTAAAGCCATAACCCCTGTCGCTGTATCTATATACAATGGTTCTAAAGAGGGCAATTCTTCTTCCAAAAATTCAAAGTATTCCTTTTCTACTTTCGGCGGTAGCTTACCACGTTTAAATTGTGAGTAATTCATACCGTCCTTATGTAATTTGGAAAACATAATTGCGTCATATCTATCCTGCATTAAGGCGGTTGACATCTCTGTCACCATTTGTAATACACTACACCCCTGCAACACACAACTTGTACCTAAAATACATTCAAAGAATGTTTTACCTGTACCAGTTCGTCCTGCAATAGTGATTAAGCAACCGTCTATCAAGCCTTTAGTTATCATATCAAGAGCGTTCCACCCTGTGCCGATACCCAACATACCTTGGTTCTTTTTACGCTCTAAATACTGATTTTTTCTTTCGTCAGTATTGTCATTTATTTTTACTGAATTAGAGATTGTAACTTCTTGGTCTAACTCTGCAACACCACTCTTTAAAATCTCATAGGCTTCTTCTGTATTAAGACTTTCAAGATTGTCAGCGGTGGACTGTATCAAGTCAATCAAATTATTATGCTTTGTTTTCAATATAAGCTCATTACACCAAAAAGACAATAATTCATTTGTGCCGACAACTTTTTTTCCTTTATCATTTGTATATGTATATACTTTTATGTTAGGAAATTTTGCCTTTAGCACCCTATGTGTTGGTGGCTCACCAAATTGATGTATATGCTTTAGCATATAACTTACAATTCGCTTGTTTTCACCTGTAAAGAAAGAAGTTTTAATTTGATAGTCACTTACCACTTTTATATCTTTTGTTTCTATCAACTTCGATATAAACCCTATCTCTGCATTTAGTTTTGACACTCTGTCACCTTCTTCCCTTTATTCTTAATATCCTGCCAATCTTATTGACAGGCATAGTCCACTGGCTATTTACTAAACTGCGTGTTTTGTCATCATTATCAACGTAGTAAGATATTACCCCAGTGTTCAATTTTGAGCTAATAAAAGAGGGTCTTTTAACCCTCGCTATCTCGCTATATGGTACATCTTTTATAGCGTCCATTAAGTAGTCCGAATATTCATCTTCAAATATTACAAGCACTACTCGCATATCTGTTGACATATAAATATACTCAACCAGTGACTTTACATCTTCATTGACTACTACCCTTTTATGCCCTGACAAAGCATTTAAAACCTTGTCCTTAAATGAGGTATCTAAATATGTTGTTAGTGTTCCTACACACCTTAGAGCCACCGTTTCAGCACCCCTATTGGATATATCACCGTGTAACACTCTTATCACCTAACCCTCAAAATACTCGTCACGCCTGTCCCTTTCGTCAATCAAGACAGGGTAAGAGTTACCCTTTATGAGTGAAAAGATACTTGCTCCGTATATCTCTTTCACTTTTACAGGTGACAAATTTGTACAGAATATAGTCACCATTCCATTATCTTCTCTGTATCTTAACAAATCTTCAAGAATAGGTCTTACAACTTTAGTATCAAGTTCCTTACCTATTTCTTCGAGGACTAAAAAGTCAACCGCCTTAAATCTGTTATAAAATTCTTCTTCAAGAGCAACCTTTTCTTCGGGGTCTTTTGCACCCCACATAGCAGTATATTTCTGCACATACTCTGATAAAGTCACTCTCTTAGAAGTATAGCGGTGGCGGTATGCTTCTTTAGCAATTATACAAGATAACATTGTTTTGCCTACTCCATTACTGCCATAGAAGTAGATACCACTATTCTTCATATATTTGTCATCTATATTTGCAATATAATCGGCAACATAATCTCTGACTTTGACTAATTCTTCTTCATCAGCTTTAAAATCATCAATAGATATGCTATAAAACTTCTTAGGTATGCCGATTATACTTAGATTTTTGTTGGATAATGATTGTCTTACTGGTCTTTTCATTGTTACTCTCCCCATTCACCCATTTTAACTTGTTTCTTGCCTTTCTGCCACTCTCTTTCTTGATTACGAGAAACAGGCTTTCTCTTTATCTTCTCTGACTTTTTATTAGGGTTAAACTTATCGTCTAACCATAGCATTGTATCATTAAAGATAGTATTTCGCCAGTTACTGCTTAAAACGGTCGGTTGCAAGGTTGTTATCTTTAAATACTTCTGACCGCTTGTAAACAAAAACTCTATCATTGAACATATCTCAAAAGAGCTATACTCTTGTAATAGAGCCTTAAAAATACCCATATCTCTTTTCATATTGGATATTGAGTACCTACTCCCATTCTCGTGAGCCTTTTCACGAAAGAAATAAGTTAAATCAGAGGTAGTGAAACTGCTAATATACTTTTCTAAGTCATCATACTTTCTTAGAAAAGCATTGTACTTTTCAGACTTTATTTGTCTGTTTTTTCTGTAACCTTTTGTCGTAGAGGTAATATTCGTTACTCTCTCTTGTCCATATGCTTTATCAAACAAATCTGATAAGTCCGTCATTGCCACTTCCCCCTTTATTCATACTCACTTAATGTTTCTTCAAGAATATCATCAATTACTGTTTCAATGTCTTTTACAATATCAGTCGCTTGACTTATATTATCACAAGGTGCAGACAGCCAAACATCAACTCTTAAACTCTCAAAGTCGCCCATATTTTTTGTTACACCTTTTGACATACCAATCAAAGGTACTCCTGTTTTGTGAGCTTTTATAGAGCTGTCAGCTTTCGAGCCTTTTTTAAGCTCCGACTCACTGCCGTCATTATTTCTTTTTCTTACTGCCACTTCTGCTTTATTCTTCAACGATTTCTTCACTTTCATCTTCCTTAGCCTCCGCATATGTCATATACTTTTCGTTCAACTTGTTAAACTCTTTCTCACACTTACGTCCAAAATCGGACTTGTGCATATCCTTTCCCTGTCCTATTTTCACTGTTTCGGCAACCGCCACAACAGCGTCAATCTGCTCTTGTGTATATAAGCGTCTACCTGCACTACTCTTAAAAGGTGTTTTAGGTAAAATACCGCTTATTTCCCACTTTCTTACCGTTGCACTTGACCTACCAAGGGCACTGGCAAGAGAGCCGATTGTGTATAGCTTCATCTTAATTCCGTTTGGGAAAGTGTACGGAACAGATTTCTGTTGTATAGCCATTACTTTGCACCCTTTCTTCTCAATTTCGGCTTTTTAGACACACTTGCAGTAGCCTGTTGCACTTCGGGCATATCTTCATCATTAGCCACATAAATAGCATATGTGACCTTTTCTTCGGTTAAATCTTGAAGCTCGTCCGTTGTGATGTCACCTGTGCTTACAAGTTCTTCAAGTGCTTCTTCATTTACTTCTTCCTTAACAGTTACACACTGATTAAAGCCTTTAGCCTTAACAAAGTCAAGAGTTTTCTCTTGATTTAGCTTGATACTCTTACGGCACTGCTTACCAAAGACAAAACCGCTGTCTTTAGCATAGTAGTTACCTTTAGTATCTCTCTCTGCGTGTTCTTCTGCATACTTTTTAATTTCTTCGCCTATTGCTTTCATATTCTTTTCAAGCAAACCCTTCTGTTCTTTCATTTTTTGATACTGTCTTACCTTTTCAACAATACTCATTTTAAATCATTCCTTTCACTTGTTGTTACTACAAGTTTACCATACTTGTCCACATTTGTCAACTACAAATATCCCCTACCAAACAACTTTTGGCTATTTTGTGAATTATTCATAAAACGAAAACCAAGTTTTTGGTATCTTTTTATTCTTGTCTTTATATGTCCTGACAATATAGCCACATCACTTAAATTATAATCGTATACAGTTGCTCTTTGTGCTTTACCATCTGCAATACGCCTTACTCTGCCTACCGCCTGTTCAACAGACTTACCATTATTTAAACTACCGACTAAAAAGGCTACTTCCCACGCCTTTACATTAGTGCCTTCTGTTGACTTTGAATATGTAGTTAATGTAACAAGAGCGTCTTTATTTTCGGCTCGTGTTAAAGCCGTTTCAAGCTCACTCTTTGTGCAGTCACCATTATATATCTGTAAAGTATCTTCATCAATGCCATTTCGTTTTAAAATGTTTAAATAAGCTACACAATGTTCCTTTTGTCTAAAGAACATAATACAACTCTTACCTTTGTCGACACATTCCTTGACATCTTGAACCACTGTTTTAACAAAATCTTTTTGAAATAGCACTTGTGTTTCAATATCCATATAAGATATTTTAGGTCGGCTTTTATAAGGTATGCTTGTAAAGCGTATTTCACCGTCATTTAGCTTATAATTCCTGTCAGCATTATAATTAACCACTGAATATACTTTTTGATTTCTTGCCCCCTTTCTGACTGAATAAACAGGGTTAAAATAGGTGTCAGGTTTTCGTATATTCACATCAACAGGCAATATGTCACCGTCTTGTGCGTCTGCATTACACTCAAAGCAAAAGTCACCTAAAAATAAAGTCATTAGTGCAGCAAGTCCGTCACTACGTTCGGGTGTAGCTGTCAAACCGAGTTTATATCTACTTTTAAACTCATTTATGAGGTCATAGCTACTTGACGGACAATGATGACATTCATCTATAATAACAAACCCAAATTCATCTGTAAGAGCCTTTAAATCCTGCTCCAAATATCTATTCAACGTTTGTACTGTTGCAAGAGTTATTTGTTCTCCAACTTCTTTCTTACCGTTACCTATAATGCCACATTTTACTTTGCCGTCAAAACACAATTCAATGTCTTTCTTCCAACCCCTTATCAAGTCAGTCTTGTGCATTATTACAAGAGTTTTTTGCTTTAATGCTTGTGCAAGATAAATACCTACAATAGACTTGCCTTTACCTGTCGGCATTTTTATCATACCCTTTGCACTGCCCTTTTCCTTATTCAATTTCAAGTAAGCGTCAGTCGCTTCAACCTGCGTATCTCGTAAGGTCAGCATAAATTTAGGATATGTAACGGCATTTGTTATTCGGTTATCTAAAACAATGTCGTCATCATTTATAAAACGTACATAATCAAAACCGACTGGGACACTTATACCACCTTTACTTACTTCATAGTATGTGAGATAACGTGGTATTGATATACTTGCATATCGTGAAAATCTCTTTGCATTAACATACGCTGGATTGTCGAAAGTAAGCATATCTTTTATTTTAATCTGTTCTTCTCCCGAAGTCTTTAATAAAATTCTATTAGATACTATTACCTTTGCTTCCTTTGTATATTTCGCTTTTTTCTTTAACTTCAAACTTCCACTCCCTTTCAGTAAATACTATTGTAGCACAACTTATAAGTCTTGTCAACAAAAGAAAATCCTCACTTCAAAAGAAATGAGGACTTTACTTTAAATGTATGTATAAATTATGAGTTTGGCTTTGTGTAAGTCTTAGCCTGTTCACTATCACCAATACCCTTTGTCGTTGGGTCATTCAAAACGCCCCAAACGGCTACCACGATTGTCCATAGTACATATGGATTGCTGAAAGTCTTAACTATAAGCTCACCAAGCATACTCCAAGAAGTAATGTCAGACGCTTGTAAACTAAAAGCACTTCCAACTACCGAAAGGATAACAACAATAAGCTGTACCCAAAATACAGGGTTCTTCATTCTTACCTTTAAGTTCATAACATCTCACCACCTTTCACCGACTATTTTATTAGACCTAAGCGGTCAAGATAACAAATAGTCTTTAATAGGTCATTAGTTAGACCTAAGCCTTCCCCTTCACCTGAAATTACACCCTTGTCCATAAGTTTTTGTACAGACGGTTTAGCCCAATCAGGCATATTGCCGTCAACATAATTATAAACAAAGTTTTGGTTCATAAGCCACTCAACTTGTTTTTCAAGGCTCTCAACCTTACCAGTAAGAGTAGCTACTTGTTTTTCAAGCTCTGCTATTTTTGCCATATCTTCTTCACTCTCCCTATTTGTATTTGCAGGGTGTTCCCCTACAACACCTTTGTATATTGCTCTCGCAAATGTTTCAGCACCTAAATTTTGGTACTTTTCAACATCATCTTGACTGTCTGCAAAACAACACTCTACAAGCATTGCCTTAGCATTACTTCTATGCACAACATATAAATGTGAGCCGTCTTTTATTCCCCTATTTTTATAACCGAGGTCGGCTATTGCTTGTGCTGTATCTTCCGCTGCGTCAAAAACTTCCCCTTCATATGTCCACACTTCAACACCTGTTCCACCACCTGAATTAAAGTGAATTGAGATAAACAAATCAAGGGTTTGTGCATTAGCTTTTGCACATATCTTTCGTAGATTTTCAGAAACTGAGTCAGAATAATCATCTGTACAATCTACAACTATATGTCCATTCTCTCTAAAAATCTTTTCAAGGGCATATCCTACTTCTCTTGTTTCAACACTTTCGTCAAGAAAACCGACAACACCACAACCAGTAGTACCTGATACTGTATGTCCACAGTTTATTCCTACTCTCATAAAATCACTCCTCAATACTCAAAATCTTTCATAATCAATATATGAGTAAAATCAGTATCTTCAACAGACACCTTTATCACACCATTTTTTTCATCAGCGTAAATGCAAGTATCGTTTCCTATGTACACGCCCACTTCTCCAAATTTATACAATAATGCACCTATGGGTGCGTCCTTTAGCTTGCTCATAGGAAGAACACTACCTGCACTGTAATAAAGCATTTCAGCACTTAACGGCTTATTAGTATACCATTGTACTAAACCGTCATTATCTACGCAAACTTTGTTTGTAAACTCTGATAAATCACTATCATAATCTTTTGGAAATATATCTAAAAGACTTTTAGCTATTTCAGGCTTTAACATTGCACCCTTCATATGCTTTACATACGGAGTGCCGATTTTTGTTTCAACAAATTCTTTTATTCCCTGCCCTGTCATTACTACCACCTCATTCCAAGATATATTCTGCTTAATGGGAGTGCTTAATTACTGCATAAATGAAGAGCCTGATGAAGTTCTTTAACTTCTTCACTTAGTCCGTCAATACGGTGATGTGCTGACTTTACGCTTTCGTCCATTCTACCAAATTTTTCAGTAAGTTCACGCTGAAAAACATCATAGTCGGACTGCTTTTTCTTTATATCATCAATACCTGATTTTATATAGCCGATTTCATTGAGAATAATACCTTCTTCTCTATTGTCTTGACGTGAGTTACGTCTTACCGTAGATATTCCAAAAAGTATTGAAAATAATGTGCCTGCTATACTGATGATAACAGCTATTGTTGATAAAGGCATAAAGATACACTCCTTTCTTTGCTTATTCACCTAAATTATAACATTAGAGAACCTAATTGTAAAGTAGTTTAGCATAAATACTTTAAATCAAGTTCTCTAATTCGTTCGACTTTATTTTCTTAGTAAGCTATTCAGATAAATTATTAATTTGTGCAACTAACTCTTTGTAGTCATCATCTGTTAAACCGCCTGACAAAACAAGCACATCAAATTTTTCAAGCATTTTTTCTTTGCTCATTTTTCCGACGGCTACAATTTTCTTGCACAATCCATATGAACGTCCGTGTTCCATATTTAGCACCTCCTATTCCGTTATCCCCATTTCCAACATTGCTACCCTTACATCTATGTCAAGCATAAACTCGTCCGTATATTCAGGCAAAGACGCTTCGTATGCTTCCTTACTGCCATACTTGACTATTTCAGCTATTTCCGTGCAAGGGTCATTAGTTCTAAGTTTTATACCTTCTAACCAAGTATAAGGGTTATTTAACCTTTCAGTACTTCGTATGGTCATAAGCATATGCTTATCCACAAAATTAGACTTGAACAATCTTACCTCAGTTTCATTTCGGAAGCTATGTTCCTCTATAAAATAGTTTTCGGGGTCGTCACAAAGAGGTTTATTCAAAAAATCTCTTGATTTAAGTACCTTTAGAAATACTAAATACTCCTGACATTTTACAGTGTTTCCGTCAACCTTAAAGTATTTATAAATTGTATCACTCATTATTTGTTCCCTCCGTATCTATAAATTCAGGTTTTACCATAGAAGTTACAGTACTTGTATCTATGGTTTTTGCAGAAGAAGCTGACCCTGAGGCTTTATAATTTATCCTATTTACATAACAGGCTTCCAAAAAGGCATAGTCACGTAATACAAGTTGGTGGTCGGAAGTAAGGAATAGCTTACTATTAGAAATTAGTGCACAAGTTGGTATATCTGATGTCTTAGAACTGCTACTCAAAACCAAGTCAATATGACCTGCGTGAGAACAACTAAAACTTCCTCCGTCTAATATCTCAATTTTACAACTGTCAAGGCTCGGTCTAAATCCATTAGGTGTATTATCATTCCATTCTTGTGCAAATTCTCGGCAACGTATCTGCGTACCTAAGAATGTAATAGGTGAACTATACAGTATGTAGGACTTACCGTGATTACTTGTATCTTTTTTAGTGTTAGTTATCCAACCTCCTGTCATAGTACCTTTACTGTCATAGAACACACCGTTATTTACTGGGTTTTTACCTGTAAACCAAATATGTGTATTTAGCAGTTCAACTGTACTTTCACCAAATACCCAAAAACAATCATAAAGTTCACCCCACCCTGAATTTGGCATATCAATGCTTACATCTGTATTAATCATTTTAACCTTACATTTAAAAAATAATCTCCAAATACTCTGATACGCTGTGCGTTTTGTAATAGTGCAGTTTTCAAAAGTAAGATTAAAATTCTCAAATGCACCAACATATCCCTCTGTGTCTTTATTTGGACTGGCAAAATCGACAGCTATATCTCTAAAGATTGCTTTATTCGAAACTCCAATAGAAGTGGTATCATATCTTAATAGCCCCTGTGACCTAACATATAGAGATACATTTCCTGCTCCCTCAAATACTATTGAAGAAAATAAGGTTAATTCTCCGTCTATAAAGTAATCTCCGTCTAAAAAACGAATTTTGGCACTTGCACCTTGTGAGGCTAAATTGATTGCTCGTTGTATGATAGTTGTGTCGTTTGTTCCGTCACAAAGAAAATCGCATATAGTATCATTTGGATAAGTTATTGCCCCACCCATTTCCGTAGTTCCGATTGTTATATAAGAGTTATTCCTGTGACTATATTGAGGATAACCTGATGTACCAACACATACCCAATAAGTTCCGTCATATACAAACTCTAATATATCTCCTGCACACCAAGTATTCACTGCTTTTTGTATGCGAGTTCCTGATGAAGATGAAACGTTGTAAAAACTATTAGGTAGAAATGTCACCATACTTTTTGCTCCTGTACCTGATATATTTAAAGTTGGAGCCGAATTGGCACAAGTATTATTAAACTTAATAAACACTCTTACTCCTGTAATTAGTTTAAAGTTTGTTATACTTACTGTCTTAGCTTGTGTACCACTTGCTGTACTGCAAGTAGCATATAATGGTCCTTGCCATACAGGAGCACCACTACCATTACTAATCAAATTATACCCTGCTGTGCCTGCACTCGTTGGAGCATACCAAGTTTCACCAGCAGCCGCAGAACCATCATACCTTACAGTTCCGCCATTTAGATATAGCCCTAAGTAATAAGGGTTTTTTAATGACGTTGGCTTGTTTAATAGGTCAGTATATGAACCTGTAAACGCTATCGTTTTTAAGTCGGAAAACCACTTTTTAATCTTTCCGAAAATTGTGGCAAGTGTTTCACCACTATTTATGTTTGTACGACTTGAAGCGGCCGTAAAAGTAGGTGTTTGGTTATTTGTGGTTACGTTAGGTACATTCCCTAAATCTATGTCTGCTTTAGTGACTGTCACATCACCTGTTCTACCTTGTACAGAAGTCACTTTATTTACTTCTGCACCTTCCTCAATGCCGTTTAATCTTGCAGTTACTTCATCAATACCTGTATAGCCATTAGATATAAAACCCTTGTCTAATTTACTGTCTGCCGTTTCTTGTGCTTTTTCAGCAGCATTTACACCTTCAACCGCTTTTTCATAAGCGGTTTTTACTGCGTTAGGTGTAGCAGCAAAGCCTGACCGTGTATCAGCAGTGCTATTTATACCATTAAACAATCTGAGGTGCCCATACACTTCTCTATCTCCTATACCATAATCTAATGATGAGCTTGCGTGAGTTTTTGGGGCTTTACCATCTAAAGCTGTTTTAGTGGCGGTTGAGATAGGCTTATCTGCGTCAGAAGTATCATCAACATTACCTAAACCTACTTGACTTTTTGTCACACTATGTGGGTTGCTTGTATTGGCTAAATGACTGATTAAATCAACTATCGCCTTTTTTATCTTACCAAATAAAGTTGATAATTTCTCACCGCTATTTATTTCACTTAAAGTAGAACTTTGAGTAAATGTAGGGGTTTGATTATCTGTTGTCACATTTGGTACATTACCTAACCCAACTTGCTGTGCAGTCACCTTATGCGGATTTTCTGTATTTTTGGTGTGTTCATTAAGAGTATTTAGGGTTTCATCTGTAACAAGTTTATAATCATCAAACTGTTTAGCTGTCACAATACCTGTAAATTCCATTTCTATTGAAATAGTTTCGGTTGTTGCTATTGCAATATAAAAGCCAAAATTAAGTAAGGTTGGCGTTACAAGTGCTGGTATCACTGGCAGTGTATCACCTGCATACTGAACAATAGTAAACAGTATTTCTTCTGTACTACCCTCAAGTCTTGCAAACACACCTAACTGACCTAAAGGATATTCTTCTTTTATATTTCTATCTTCTCTTTGGTTATCGAGTTGCACTTGTATAAGAGCCTGACCGTACTGGTCTGAATTACTTGAAGTAATAGGCTTTAAACCTGTAATGTTCAAATTCTCAACAAAACCTGATGTACCGCCTGTTGCTCCGTCTGATGTAGCAAGGTCAGTACGTTCTTTAAGATACTCAACAGAAGTATTTGTATATCTATATCTACCTGTTGATACTCTTGTTATGACAATACCTTTTGTATCGCTGTCAGGGTCATTACTTTGGTTTAAATTATAATGACCGCTCATTCCCAGACATTGGTTTAGCAATGCTTCACCTTGTTTGGTTAAAATCACTTTACCCCACGTTGACATTTAGCTTTCGCTCCTTTCATTTGGTGTGGACGGTATATCTGTTTCATAGGTATATGTTCCTGCTGCACCAATATGTGGCTTAACATCATTATCCATTTCAAATATAATTCCGTCTGTTTTGTATTTCACTTCAATATTTATATAAAAAGGTAGAATGATGTGTAAAAACTCCTCTATTACCTTTGTACTATGAGGTTGATTTAATATCTGCTCAATAGTATTCGCCTTTAGATACACAATTAAATGCCTTGCATATACATTAGGCTTATCTTCAATTTCACCACGTTTATACTCAAAATCTTCTACGTCTAAACCTGTTAGGGTTCGTGCCATAAACTTTACTGCTGACATTGTTCCACGTCTTTTGTAAAGCTCACCTATGTTCATAAGGAGCTTTCTTTGATAATAGATATTGCTACCTTTAAATGTCTGTGTTTCAATGAGTTCATCATAATCATACCCAAAACTTTTCAATAAATAAGGAAACACATTGTCGGGACAATTTTCAGGGTCAATTATAGATGTAAACTTGTTTGCTACATCTAAAATCTGCTCCCCTGCTCCCTTTTGGTACTTTTTTGCCTTAGTTATACCACCACTCCCTAAAAACATTGCCTTTAGAAAGTTCAATAATGGTGGTCTTTCTTCATCAATTTCAAAATCCCTTACTTTGTATATATCAGGTAATCTCTGATAAGCAAAATCAGATAACTGCTCTGCACTTATTTCAGCCATAACCCTTACCCCCTGTTATCAGTAATTACAGTATTTTCTGCGTCAAATTCGATAATTTCCCACTTATTTGATGTAATATCAAGAGAGGTATCATTTACACCTTTTACAGAAAATGAGTTTATTCTGAACGCTCTTATGCCTGTAATGGCAGCAAATACATCAGCTTCAACATCATTTATTGCAACAGTTTGACCTGCTTGTATTCCACCTAAAAGAAAATAATCTTTTAGCTTATCAATAACCTGCCCCTTAACTGTATTAAAGTCATATCCAGCTAAAGGCAAAAGAGTACAATTAAAGGCTACATCTTTTGAAGTGAAAGGTGTTATCTCAACAAAAGTGCCTATCAAGCCCCTTGCTTCATACATCTCTTTTAATTCAGCAACAATATCCGAATTTTCAAGTTTAGGATAATCTGCCAACTTTAAGATATTACCTAAGTCATCTCTTATCTTTGAATTTTTTAAAAGAACACATACTTGAACAGTATCAAGTAGTTTATTCTTCTTTTCAGTTTCATCTGTTATTCCCTGCAAGACTTCCAAAGTAGACAAGTCTATATCTGTATTCTCGCTGATAGGAAATGATGATGACATCATTATTTGGTTAAACAATTCCATAGCTTTATCTGCATAATCTTCCGCTGACAGACAGCCCCATTTCGTTCTATAAGCGTTTGGGGCATTTAAAACTATTGAGCTGTTCGACTCTTTATCTACACCTAAAGAGTAAGCCGTATCTATATTGTATGTTTGGCTCAAGCCTTTAGTAGAAGTGTTTATCACTGTTATAGTTTCCGCACCTACGTTTCCGACTGTGCCACCACCATTACGGTAGTTTGCCACAATCTCCCCCTTAGGTATTGCACCATTAACTCCGTCACCAAAGATAATAGTCACTGTGTTGTCTTGATTTACCTCAACAGTGTAATGCTTATCTTTGCTCATAGAGTCAATAAAACTACTTTTCATCACCCATTCTTCACCGCCTACGGTCAAAGAAAAGTGACGAGCTTTATCATAATTGTCAGGATATTCTATCGCATTTGTTAATTCATTAACTCTTGGTAGCAAAGCAAAGCCATTTTCATCATAATCAGGTAATGAAACAGGATTGTTTCTTAAAGTGTATCTCAATCCCATAGTTATGCCGTCACCTACACCTACTTCTTCACCTGATATTAAGTTGCCTTGTGCTACATCTACTTCAAATATATACTGCTCACTTGACGTGTCGGAGATAGTTTTCACATAACCCTTTTGTGTAGTATCAAGTGGACTTGTTGTGTCTACTTTCAGTTCTTCAAGTGTTGTAAAATAAACTGCGTTACTTATAATAGGCTCACTTGTTCGTACAATGAAGCCTTCGGGTAGTGTCACAACTCCTTGATTAGCGTCAAAGACAAAATACTGCTTAAATTTAGCTGGTGTACTCGGTTTAGGTGTATAACCCAACATTTTGCACCATTTAAGTAAATTTGGTCTTAACTGTGCTGTTGTCAAAAAGCACTCATTTGCCTGTGCATTTTGGTAATAGCTAAGTACGTCCAATGCTTTAGCCACTGTTTCAAGTATTACCATACCTGCGTCCGTTTCGGACGTATCTGTATAATCAGGTAATCTCTCCTGTAAAGCGTCTATCATCAATAGTTTAAAACCCTTATAATCACCTGTTGTATAATCTATTCTACTCAACTTGCGTCACCTACTTTCACTTGTGTTGTCGTTGTTGTATCAAAAGCCTTAACCGTATAGGTTATTGTAGCCACTATTGCTCTTTTTACACTCCGCACGTCTACTGATGTTACAATTATATCAGGAATATGCTTAGCTATGGCTTGCTTTATTTCATATTCCAAAAGTGTCCTCGTACTTGCGTCATTGGACGAGAATACAAAAGTATCTAATTCAGCAAAAACGTCACATTCCATTGTCCTTTCACCTTGATTGGTATTGAGTAATTGCTCAATCTTTCCGTCATAAAGGGACGTGTCATTCTTAGTCAAGGTGTTTAAACTTACTCCCCCTTTTGTATTAACGCAAAAAGGGAATTTCAAACCCACTAAACTGCTCATAGTAATATCACCTATCCTTTATAAATGTGTATTAGCTCGTAAAGTTTTATTACACAAGGGCTTAATGCACCTATAAGGAAAAATATCATAATCATAAATTTATATTGCATAGTGCTTACACTCCCCTTATTAGCCCTTTAAAGCGTCTATTTTCTTTTCTAAGATACTTAGTTGGTTTAGCACATCTACACCGTTTATAAGCACCTTACCACCTGTCAGAAGTATACTTGCTCCCCCATAGGTTATTGCCTTTGTTCCTTTTGAACAAGGTGCATTTCCCTGTGAGTACCAAGTACCTACCCAAACAGGCTTACCTAAATCCCCCTGTTGAAATTCTATCCAAACACACTCTCCCACGTTTGGTGTGCTAAACTCACCATAAGGGAAACAAGGCTCGCACCAAGTAGTATGGTACTCCATTGTTACTGCTGGTACACTTACCTTTATTCTCCCCCTATTTTCAGGGTCATTTACATCAACAACATATGCTCTGTATTTTCCGTTAAAATTCATATTACACCTTCTCTACTTCGTTCATATGTACCCACGACTCAATATCTGTAAGTAATAAACACTTACCGTCAGTGTCTACACTTCCTACTTTCCACGTTTCAGCTCTTACCCAGTTAGGTACTTTCACACCTTCCGAAGCGTGAGCGTAAGTAGCTGTATCTGAAATGAAACGTATTGTATCACCTTTAGAATAATCTGTTGAAGAATTAGATGATACTTCATCACTTAATTCGGCAGGTTTCATTGTCTTACCAAAACCTGTTTTTATAAGTGTGAGTGTTTCAGACAAGCCATTGCTACTATCAATGGTTAGTTTTATCCCCTCAACATAGTATAAACCACTTAAATATTTACCTAACCCACTAAAATTTATGGTCTGCATATAGGTTAAAGCAAGTAATTCAGGTGTAGGGAGAACATCACAATCGCCACGCAAGGTGTTATACTCTTGCTCTCTGTATGTTCTCTCTGTTTTATCTGTATCAGTATTATCCTTCTTATTCTTTTGTGCTTCTGTGTCATCATATGGTACACTACCATAGCCAACACTTGATACTTGTACTGGATAACCCTGTGTTTGCAAAGCTACTGTTTTCTCATTAGCGAAAAAGCTATCAGTATCTTGTGTAGAGGGGTTTATATCAGCATATCTTGTATCAATTTTTTTCGTTTCCTTATCTATGGACGGCGAAAACTTCAATACGTTATTTTTCAAAGCGTCCACTCTGTAATAAAGATTACTTGACGGCTCTGCAAGAAGTCCTAAACGAACATAAAAGAATGTGTCACCTATTAATTTAGCTACAAACAATTCTCTTTCGTCATTTGCCAAACCTTCCATAAACTCTATATCTGTCTGCCCACTTTGTGTTATACTGTCCTGTTGAATATACTCATAATCTTCGGGATAGACTAACTTCCAACCGTAGCCATTACACTTTTCTTTGATAACATCAATGCTCCTCACCTTATTCCACGTTTGAGTATTCTTAACTCTCTGCATAAGGTGAGTTTTATCCAAACAATATAACTCTATGTAAGGGTTTCCGTCATCAGGAAACACTGGATTTATCTCTGATATATACCCATAAAAACAATGCTTTTCTGCACTTCCTTGAAACATAATATCAAGTGACATAGGAACATCTTTTAGGTAAATATCATCTTGTATAAACTCCATATTTGGGTCATCAATTTTAATGGTGACACTGTCTGCACCTTTTACCGTTTCAGTAAGCTCAATAGATAAAATCATTTGCTTACGGTCAAAAGGAATACTCTCACCATTAAAACTCAAGTCCCAATATGTAGTGGAAATATCCATTACATCATTCATAGTTTACTCACCACTTCCGTAAAAGTAGGTATTGTTACAATATCACCTACTTTTATATCAAGTTCAGACTGATACTGTGGGTTAGCGTCCAATATCGCCCACCACAATTCAGAATTATTATATATTTTATAAGCCAAAAAGTCAAGGGTATCACCCGAAGTCCAAGTGTGATATGTTGCCCCTGTTGTATTAAAATGAAATCTCTGTCTTATATCAAAGATTTTCTTGTCACTTCCGTCAGGATAATAGGTAGGTGTAGAAGTATATCTTGAACCTTTATATATAGCCATTATAAAACACCTACCTGTCTTAGAGTTAATTTGAAATGTGCCACTGTTGGTGTACCACTTTCGTCCATAGAGTCAATTTTAATATTAAAATTCGTAAGAACACATTTTCTTACGAAATAGCCATAGAAAAATATCATTTCAGGCGGTCGTTTCCAATCAGCCACATTTTCCTCTGGTGTCAAAAAAGCTCCAATAAACTTCATATAGTCTTTTATTATACCACAAGGCTCTATAAGCCTATCAACTAAATAAAGCTCTACGTCAAACTCTCTTGCCTTACCTGCAACAAACTGTGTATGCGGATAAGCCATAGCGGGGGCTACATTATCCACATACTCAACTCCCCTATCATATTCAAGAGTTTCAGGGTTAAATTGAAAACGCATTATTTCCCCTGTATCCAAATTCTTTATGTAACCTTTAGTCTTAGCCTTACTTAACGCTAAAACTCTTTGCGTCACTTCTTGTTCAGATTTTACAGAGTCAAGAGCTTCTTTTAAGGTATTGCCCCAGTAATCATCACCTTTATTTACAGTGCTTGCGATTACTGCCGCCGAGTCCGTACCAATAGCCCTATCCCAAAGACTTCTGACTCCTGTATTAACAGTGTTTACAGGGTTAGTATAAACACCAACCCTGTCTTTTGAATAAATAGGCATTGTTAAGCCCTCCTTGCCATACCATTTCTTCTTTGCTCTTTTTCAATATACTTCATCAAAGTTCTCGCCGCTTTTTCATAATCGGTTTCACCCTTTGCGTTATCAACTCTTACAACAATGCTACCTGCTCCAAAATTAACACTATAATCATTATGTTCAGTCTTAGTAGGTGTAGATGTATGCGATACATTTGATGAGGTACTCTGTGCAAGAGTTTCAATACTACTTGATAACTTATTGCTTGCAAGTTTATATCCTGTGTTAAAACTTTCTTCAACACTTTGGTCGTGAGGTATTATCCTTGTGCCACGAGGTAAGTCAACAATTTCTCCACCCTTTTCATTAATAAGAGCTGTACCGCCTTCAAAGTAATCTGTACCACTCGCAAATACACCTCCAAAACCCTTAAACAAACCCTTTGCCTTTTCTGCTATTGTACTCACTGATTTCTTAGAGGCTTGTTCATTTGGAACTGAGCCACTTGTTGTGTAACTAGCTGTAATTTTTACTGTTTTATCTTGTAATGCTCCAATAGACCCTGCAAGTTTATCAACATTAGTCTTACCCGAAACAAGAGCTAATACAAGCACTGTCTTACTTTCTACGTTACTAATAGACTCTTTCAAACCGTCTACTAATTTTGTACTCTCGTCAGCACCAGTCACACTTATTGATACACTTGCAGGTGTTTCAGTAAAGGAAGCCAAACTTGCGTCTAACCCCATTAAACTCTCTTTAAAATTAAAATTTACACCAATGGTTAATGACTCTGTTGGTAAATTTTTATATGCTTTATTAAATGCTTTCATATTTGAAGCCATTGTTTCAGAGTCCGATACAATATTGCCCGAAGCATTTAGTGTTATTGTTTTAGTGTCCCAGCTAATCATACTTATTGCACCAGTAAATTTAGAGAGATTATTAACTACTCTATCATTTAGATTATATATATTAGCTGTTACAGATATAGTTTTTGTAGAAACATCAGGTAAGCTATTTATTGCTTCGGTAAAAGATTTTAACTTATCTACATCTAAGGTCACTGCATTAACTGTACTTAGGGCAGCAGCATATGTATTCCACGAGTTGACTGTTTCCTCATTTACAGGTTTTAACTGGCTGAAAACAGCATTGTTATAAAACTTAGTATCTAAGCCTTCCATAGATGTCCTTGCTGATTCAATAGCTTTACCTAAACCAGAATATTGCTCTGTCATTGCGTCAACTCTTTGTGAGTCTGTTGTATTAGTTGTATTATATGAAGGTGTAACAGTCACTTTACTGCTATCGGCTGCTTTTTGTTCTTCTTCAACAATTTCGTGAACACCTTTATTGTCCTTTTTAACAACATCTACTTCAATATTTATTCCATTATCTGAGCAATACTGTTTAGCTTCATCTACTGTCAGTTTAGTGTCAGTTAAAGCCTGTGTAGCACTACCATTGTCATCTACCTCATATGTAACAAGGTGGTACTCACTACCCCATTGCTCAAGCTGGTTCATTGCATTTTCAACAGTATGTCCATTGACTACATAGTCAACATTAACAGTATGTTGCTTACCACCTTCTTCTGTAACTGTTTTTAATTGTTGTAAAACAGTTTCATAGGATTGTGTATCGTTGTTCCATTGTACCCTGTATACAAGTGTGTGGCTATTTTGAGCTTGCTCTAAAGAATTTATATCTTGAATATATCCGTCATAACCGTGATTTGTTACAAGATTATTGTTATTCTCTAACGCTGACTTTAACTGCCCTTGTGTAACATTTTTAAAGTTTTCAGCTTGCTCTGCCGTTGCCCATTCAAGACGTTTCTGCTTATTAGCGTCAAGTGCAGCACTATTTTCGGCTAAAGCCCCATTCATATCTGCAAGACCACCTGTTAAGGTATTTTTAGCTTTTGCAACATCATACTCTGTTTTTGCACCCCAAGCACGTAAAGCTAAACCAGCAACCATTAAAGCACCAGTAACAGGGGCAACAGCTTCCCTCACACCTGGGATTAACAATAGAGCTGATGATACAGCGAATACTGCTCCAACTATATCTGCCAATCCGTTAATTACCTCATTTTTTATTGCAAGTATAGCATATTGAAATATAGCTTTTAATTGTGGTAGTAATGTACTTGCAAGAGATTTTAAATTATCAATTAAGCTAAATAACAATGTTCCTATGGCAGTGTTTAAGTCACCTGTGTTTAAAGCACTAAATACATTACTTATAAGGTTTTTGACTCCACCAATTATATCAGGTGCATATTTTGTAATGGAATTAGCAAGCCCACTTACAAACTGACTAACACCTGCTGCAATCCTATCAGAATTTGCGAGCAAACCGTCTACAAACGAGTTAATAATGGTAAAAGCAGTTTCAAAAAATGTGTTTGAATTTTCACCTACAAAATCTATAACATTTGTCATTATTGTTGCAAGATTTTGACCGATTGTAGGGGCATAAGTCTTAATTGCAGATGTAACCGAGTTAAATATTCTTTGTACTGCGTTTCCTATGTTAGATGAACCATTTGCAAGGCTATCAATAAGTTTATCAATTAAACTTCCTGCTACGTCTGCAATACCATTTGTGCCGTTTTCACCACCAATAACTGCAACAAAAGCGTCACCAACACCACTAAGTAACCCCATAAATTTTGATACGAGAGATTGTACGTCTAACCCATCTATGAAGTTCCTTACCTTTGTGGTAACACCTGATAAGTTATCTGTAAACCACTCATAACCCACTTTTATTTTACCTAAAAGTGTTTGCTGTTCACCTAATTTGACATTCAAATTTTGCCACTCTGATGTAGAAATAGTACCAAAAGCAAGTGCTCCCATAGTTACAGCAGCTAAACCTAAAGCTACACCGTGTAAACCTATAACCATTTTAGAAGCACCTAAAACGGCAGAGCCAAACATTTTTAAACCTGTCATTACTCCATTATAGAGTGATTGCCATTCAAACACCTGTACTGCTGTGGCTATTTGTGCTGTGACTGCTAATATAGAACCTGCACTTGCAGTCATACCTTCCCCTATGTTTCTAAAAGCGTCATTCCAAGTTTCACCTATAACTTGTGCTGCACTCTCGCCATAATTAAGACCCATTTCTATAAAATCAAGAGTATCATTAAGAGCTGACCTTATTTCCCTCAAGCCATTCCGAGCGGCAGAAAGAAGATTACCAAAGAGATTGCCACCTCCACCTCTACCACTTGCATTAGCCCAAAAGTCCTTTATAGTATCCCTTGCAAAAGTAAAGAAACTTACTGCAAAATTTCTCGCTCCCACAAAGGCATTTTTTATGCCTACTGCGGTTGTTTTTGCTCCGTCCAATACAAGACTAAAGCCACTCTTAATCAAGTTTAAACCGCCTGTTATAGGGCTTACATCAAAGCCTATCAATTTACTTGCCATACCCAAACCTGCAATAAGTGGTACAGCTAAAGTTGCCTTAGAGGTAATACCACCAAGCACTTCCATAAGGCTCTTACCAAAAATAGTTGTATTACTTAGCCAATTTGTTGCCTTTTCAGATAATTCCCCAAATTTATTTAAAATACCGTTCACGCTTAAATCTAAATCTTCTCCGAAAAGTTTACGCATTGTGTCAGCTACAACAGGGTTTGCTGATAGAAAACCTTGTGTAAAAGAAGCCCACATATTTTCTATGTTTCTCTTAGCGTTGACAATTCCCTCTGCAAAAGGTGTTAAGCCAAACTTATCTGCAAGTTTTACTGATTTTTGTCCATAGCCTGTTGACATTTCCAAAAGTAAATCTTTAGCATTAATTAACTGTGGTACAAACTTCTGCACACCTTCTTGTAAATTTCCTATATTGAATGAGTAGCCAAACATTATTGCTCCAATAGCTTTTTGAATAGGGCCTCCAAATAAGAGTAACCCTGCTGATATACCCTGACCGAGTGCTTCACCCATAGATATACCGTGGGACATAACATCACTTACCATTGAAGTGCCGTCAGACATAAATTGAGTAATCGGTTGTTGGAAAGATTTATCCTTAGATTTTTTGTTAAACTCTTGAATTTTCTTTGATATAACATCAATAATGTTATTCTTTCCCTCTGAATTTTTAGCTCCGAATGACTCTTTAAGAGTTTTCATTTGTGACCTGATATTATCCACCATAGGTGATACTACATCTTTTAAACCCAAAAAGTCACTCTTATAGCCTGCCACTATTGCACCCAAACCTAAACCCATAAGTCCAGTTGGTGACATAAGTGTTGTAGCTATTACTTTGAAATTGGTAAGTAAACTTGCACCTGCACCACCAAGTAGTTTTAAACCACCTGCGAGTAAGGTGCTACCACCATATGCAACAATGAAAGCACCTGCCATTCTACCAAAGGTATCAATAGTACCACCCCATTTGTCTTGAAAGTCCTTACCAAATTTATTAGACACTGCTTCACCTAAATGGTTAAGCATAGTCTTTAGATTAAAGTCTGTTTCTTTAATCTCCTCTGAATGTATGCCAAAAACACCAAGTGCTTCGGCTATACCATTATATACACCTGAACCAATAGACTTTAATGTAGTCTTTATGGTGTTCAAACCGTCAACTAAAGGTTGTAGTCCTACATCAATTAAAGATTGTGTTAAGGTCTTACCTTGTGATAGATTATTTGAAATTTCACCAAATAAACTTTTAGCTTGCTTACTTAATGTTCCGAAAAGTCCACTGATATTGCCATAATTTCTTGTAAGAACGACTGCAAGTAAGCCTAATGCAGAGGCCCAACCAATACTTCTAAACGTAAGAGCCTGTATTGAATTACCAAGCATACTAAATATACCTACAAAACCACCAAGTCTTTGTACGTTTAACATATAGTTGATAACAGCACCACTCAAACGTAGTACACTACCCATTGCTACTAAGGCTGCACCACCTACAACAGTAAGGTTTGTGCCAAACTTAATTACCTGTGGGTTATTTTTTAGCCAAGTAGTCATAGCTGGTGCTATATTTTTTATTGCTCCTGTAAACTTTTCTACTGGGTGTACTAACCCATACAGAGCTTCTGATGTTGAGTTTATGATAGTCTTATCACTAAACACGGATTTTTCTACTTCAAGAAGATTTCTCACTGCATTTGTAGCTGACCGATACATATTGTTCTCTTTGTTTCCAAATCCTATCCTATATGTAAAAGTAGTCCAAGCGTCAGACATATTTGAAAGTACAATAGACCAAGTATTTGACAAAGTATCTTGCATACCTGCCATACCTGTCTTTTCTACTATTTCAATAAGGTCTTGCATACGCCCCTCAACAGTCTTATGCAAATCGTGACCTAAATAATTAGACAAATCACCAACGTCAAGAATATTTCTAAGCATTTTTGCCGAAACATTATCATCACCACTCAAAAAGTTTTGGATAGCCTGTTTCCATTTTAGTGCAGTTGTATTAGGTCTAAATGCCTGTAAGTCACCTATCCAAGCCATTGTTTCTTGTCTAAGTCCTGTTGTCTTACCAATCATTTGGTCGAAGGCTTCAAGTCCCTGTGACTTTAGAGTAACAACCATACCCTGCAAATCTTCTACCTCAAAAGGTGACTTGTTAGCATAAGCAAACAAATCATCTGTTATTTTGCTTGCTTTGTCAGCGTCCCCATATAATGCTTTCAAGGTTAATTGGAAGTTCTCAAAAGAGGACGAAGTATCAACTACTTTAGACCCTATATTTTTCATTACTCCCAATACACTTTGACCCATATTCTGAAATTGAGAGCCAAGAACGCTCATACCAACAACAGATGTATTCATATCAAGTAGGCTGCTTGCAGTACCACCTATACCCATAGAGAGTTTATCAGCACTTCCTGACAAACTACTAAATGCACTTGAAGCTGATTGCATACCAGCCGTTGCATTGTCCTGAAAGTCCAAGACAATACTTAAACCATATTCACTCGCCGCCATATTAAGCGTTCTCCTCTCCTATTATTTTGAGAGGTATTTTAAAGATTAACTACTGCTTCTATTTTCTGCCTTCTTCTGCTTCATTATTAAATCATACCACATTCTGCGTTCACCTCTTGAAAGTTTCAGAATAGTATTTCTATCCCAATGGTATACATAAGCAATGACGTGGGCTTCTACCCACACTTCATCAATGCTTATGTAACCAATAATTAATTCCAACCAGTAGGTAGGGTGGTTTAAATAAAATTTGTTATGTTCAAACCGCCTTCAAATTCGTTGCCACATTCAGGGCACTCTACTGGAATTTTTAAATCCAAACCGAATTGATTTTCAGCCGACAACTTGATTAGGTATTCTCTATCTCTCATTGTCATCTTACGAACAATTTGCTCTGTCAACTCAAAATCGTCATCAAATTCAGTCAAATTCAATATCATAATTGTCTTGCCCTTAGCAAAATCTCTTTGAGCGATTGGAGCAAATCTGTTTCTGTCACCGTTAGTTGAATAACGAATTATACCTGTCTTATGTACATTACCTTGTTCATCTCTGATACCAACAGGCAACTCAAAAGGAATACCCCTTTCACCGTCCCAAGGTACAACCTTTACTTCATCAACCGACAATCTTGTTGTAATGCTCTGTCCACACTTAGGGCATTTATGTCTTAGTTCCAATTCTTCACCAACTGATACTTCTCTTAGTCGAAGAATGATTACATCAATATCAGCTGTGTACATAGAGCTAAGAATTTCTTCTCTGTTGCTCTTTGACAAACTCTGAAAATCAATATCCCCAAGTGTAAGCAAACATCTACTCAAAAGTAGATTATATAGCTTTACCATAGGGCTGTTTTTGTGTCTGCTAATAACTTCTTCATCTTCACCATTAAGAGGACGGATTGAGAAAGTCTTGTGTAGCTTACCTTTTTCGTCAGTGTAACCTGCAATCAAATCATATTCGTCCTGCAAGTCACTCATTTTCGGGGCAGCGTTACGTTCTTCTGCCACCTGTGCAATTACTTCATTTGCGTTCATTACGTCTTTTTTCTTTAATGTAGCCATTACTACATACCTCCTTAATTTTATTACAAATTCATTATACAACAAAACTCTGCAAAAGGCAATACCTAAAGCAGAGTTTTGTTGGTTATTAATGTTGTTTATTCAGACTTAATCAATCCTGAAGGACTCCAGTTCTCAAATGAACCAGTTTCATCTTTAGGAATTTCATATGTAAGATAATCATATTGCAATGTAATTTTTTCTATTGCCACGTCATCACTGGAAGCGTCAAGGTCAGGTGCTTCCCATTTTGACATAAAGGCATTATTCAAAATATATTTGATACGAACCTTACCGTCACGACCAAGTACATTAACGTCAACGTCCATTCGTGATGTTGAGTCGCTACAAGTTTCTGCAAGCAAGTCAAGAACATTCTTTGTTGTGCTCAAACTTGAGCTTGTTGAAGGAACAACACCCTTTTCCATTGTTACCTCACCGAATGAAGCCTTACCTGCAAGTTTTACAGGGTAGTTTGTACAACCTTCGTGATATTCTACGCCGTTTAAGTCGGCTGAAAGTCCTGAAACCTTTTGGAAACCGATTTTAGTGTTTTCAGCCTTTGAAGATGAAATTTTACCGTCTTTAGAAAAATTGTAAAATTTAACACTGAACATAAACTGTTGTAGTGGGTCAGTTGCCGTGCTATGCACATATGCTTCTGACTTTGGAAGTGCTTTTAAAAGAGCTGTGATGTTCATAAGTTCAAATCTCCTTTCTACTGCATTGAACGAGAAAGGTTGATTATAATAAATTCTGCACAATCTTTCTCTCTGTATTTAACAGTTGCATTTAATTCTTTCTTTGCAATGCTATTAGCCGTATTGGTTGTAGCGTCACAAATTACTGAAAAGGCTTCTGCCTCTGTTGAGCCTTCAAAACTGTTTGCTTCCCATAGACTCTTTAGGTAAGATGAAATGCTACGTCTTACGCTACTCCAAGTAGTTGGGTTATTTGGCTCAAAGATGTACTGTTGTAGCAAATCTTCAAGGTCACGAGTGATAAGTGTTTCAAGCAAAATACTTGAAATATATCTGCCATTCTCAAATAGAGAACGTCCACCCCAAATACAAATGCCATATTGTTTCTTATCCATTAGGCAAGAAACATTTAGCTCATTTAGCTTACCTGCGGTTGTCTTATCAAGAATAGTTGAAAGTCCGATTGCTCCTGTAAGTGTTGCGTTTGTACCTGCTGGTACTTTAGCATAGCCATATTCAAGAGCCATACGAATAATTGTACCTTGTACCTTACCTACGTTTGGTACAGTCTTTGTTTCATAAGTGATAGGGTCAGTAATTGTTACCCAAGGATAATAGTAGTTACCTCTACCCTTATCTAAGAAAGCAATTTCTTCAACAACTGTATCACTTGTAGCCGTTTCAGACTCTGTACACAAGATTGCGTGTATTCTTGTGTTTTCTGTACAGTATTCCAAAAGGTGCTTACTATCTGTCTTTGTAGCGTCAACAATAGACAGCATTGTTACATCATCAATTACATCAAAATTCTTTAAAATTGTCTTGTAATCAGCGATATTACCACTATCTTTACCACCTGATAAAGCTGTGGCTGCTGTCACTTCAAGAGTTACCTCACCTGTTGATGTAACCTTGATATACTCACTACTATTGTTTATAGCAGCGATAACAGTATCGTTTGTAACTGATGTGAATGTTTCAACAAGAGAGTCACTATTAGCCTGTTCACCGAAATAAACCTTTACGTCAAAAGTACTACCTACTGTTGAAGTAGCAACTTCAACGAATACCTTTCCGTCACTCCAAGCACCTGTGTCAACAGTTGTCACTGTCATACCACTTATAGTGTTTGTAGAAACTGTATCTTTTCCGTCTGACGCACTCAAAACGTAACAGTCGCTACCGCCGTTCTGAAAGAAATCATAAACTGCATAAGCAAGATAGCTTGAAGATGTAAAAGGACTTGTTAGTCCGTTTGCAAATGCTTCAATGTACTCTTGCCAAGATGTAATAAGCACTGGCGTGTTTTTTACACCACGTTCAGCCTTACCAATAAAGCCACCAATATACGAAGATGACTCTGTTGCTGGAGCTGTAACGACAGTCTGACGATTTACATACACGTCAGGATATGAATACTTTGCATTAGCCATTTTTATTACCTCCATTATTATTTTTCTGTGACTTAGTGTTATTCTTCTTAGTCGTCACTTTTTCAGAAGAAGAATTATCAGCAGCCTGCTGTGTTTCGACAGTTACCGAAACAGGTACAGGCTTTGCTTTTGGTTTAATGATTAAAAGCCTTCCAGCTTTTACTTCATTGTATATCACCTTTGTAATAAGGTGTTCTTCAACCTCAACCTTTTCATAAGCACTTATGCGAAGTGCTGTGTAATCTTTCAATGATAGATTATGAGGTTTATTTGCAATATCCTTAATAAAAACTTTAGACATTTAGAAGCCCTCCTTACTTAGTATTACTGTTTCAATCAAACCACTATGCTCATTATAAGTCCTGCCTAAATAGCCTTGTATTGAGTAAGTAATGGTTGAGTGTATAACTTTGTCACCTTGTGTCAAAGTATCTCTACGCCTTAAAATATCCTTTTGAATACATAAAACGCTTGTAAGATTGCCTATTGAATTTCTTACAGGTAAATTAAAGAATTTACCCCTACTATAAGGTGGTAAACTCTGTAACCACTTCTTAGACATATTATCCACATCTGTCCAAGTTTTACCCCAAAAGTCAATTTGGTAATACATATCAAAAGGTATAGGCAAGTAGTAATTTATTGCTTCCTTTGTTTCCTTATTGACATATGTATATTCGACATTATCTGTCCTGTCGGTGTTTGACAAGTCCATAAGATTATACCAAGTAATACAAGGATATGCTTCTAATTTAAGAGTTTCATCAGGCTTTCTCATCTGAACAGGCACTTTATAGGAGCTACCATTGCGGTCAAGAACGACAGCTTTTTGAGTATAAACCATAAGTGCTCTGTTTATTTCATCTTTCCAAACTGAAGCTACTTCCATTATTACTCACCCACTGCCCTTTCCAAAATCTCATTGGCTCTTGCCTTTACGTCAGCCTCACACCGCTCCCAAGCCTTTTGAAATAAAGGTCGTGCTGGTGCTTTACTTGTGCCACCGTCTACCCAACTTACAACCTGCTGGTCGCCACTAAGCATTATGATATAACCGCCACGTCCTGCTGACATAGCAACTGCTTCACCTGTTGTCCTATCTTGTGTACCGTCAACCCAAGGTGTTGAGCTACCTTTTAATCTTACTGTAATCGGAGAGTTTGCTACAAAGTCACCACTCTCTTTAGTAGCATTTACAGCGTCAACAACTATTTGTGCAAGCTCGTCCATAGCGTCAGCTATTTCAGCTCCTGCACCTGCCAACTGGTTTAAAGCAATACCACAAGCGTCCCATTCACCTGCCTTATGAAACACAAAACCTGCTTTAGCAAACTGTCCTGTGTTTCCCCAAGCACGTCTAAAACTCATAACTCGTCACCCCAGTCAGTGCCGTCATAATTAACTTCGCAATCACGTCCGTAATCTGTTTCGTCAAATATTTCACGGCAATAAAACTTGTAAACAATGTATGTGTTATTTATTTGTGTTCGTGGTTGTACACGAACAATCTCAAAGTCCATATTGTTAAATACAAACTTTCCTTTTCTCATTTCTGCTATATCCTTAGCTGTAACAGCAATATTATTGTCCCAAAAACTTTGAGTAGGAACAGTTATCTTAGCTGTGAGGTAGGTACGATTTACCGCCTTTTCACCCTCTTTAGCTTCCAACTGAACCCTTGCCGTTAAGTAAACAGGCTCTTTGTAGATTTTCTGTGTTGTTTCGCCGTAAGGGTTTATATCAGTCTTTTCTCTGTCCAAAAAGTAAAAGGGTACTTCTTGAGAGAAAATCTCTTGATAAACTTCAAGCACACCGTCCAAAAAGGCTCTTTCATTCAAGTCAGTTATTTCAGGTATTTTACCCATAACTTCTCACCCCCTTATAATGATACTTCTTCTACATCATCAAGTGTATCTGTATCATCAGGTATGATTGCAGTCAACTCTGAATAAGCAGAACGTCCTGTCCAATCAAGTAAGCGTACAAGTATATAATAAGTTGCACCTTTTTCACAATTCACTATTCTACAACGCTTCTTATGAGGGTCAGTAATGGTTGATACCTTTTTAGCTAAAGGTGATATTTCACCAGTTAAAGCATAACTGTCAGCTATCGGAGATGTTGATACATAAATCTCATAGCATAAGTGCCTATCATATGTTGCTTTCCAAGATATTTCTACTGAACTATCTTCCACCGAGTCAATTTTAGCTTTTAATGTAGGCATTTTTGCCTTTTCATAGTTATAAGGTGTATAGTATCTATTAGATAAATAGGTACTTGCGGAGCAGAGAGTATTACTCCCTGCACCACCTTCATCTAAATATTTGTCCCAATCTCCGTCCATAGCATTTACTAAGGTCATATAATGGTTAAACCATTGAGATTTTTTCAAATAGTTATTGTCATCTGCACCTATATCTACGTAGTTAGCGTGACGTATAGCTAAAGCTAAGTACAATTCACGCCTTGCCAAAATTGACAGAGGGTACATATATTCTTCGGGAAAGTCACTTAAATCTTCATCTGCAAAGGCTCTTGTCCTTGCAAGGTTAAGGTATAGTGTTAAATCTTCATCAGACATTTTTAGATACAATTCGTCACGTTCAGTGCTATCTTCTAACTGAACATTAACACTCAAACGCAAATATCTTATCAAATCTGCTGTTGTCATAACATATCACCCCTACCTTAATTAGAATGGTCTAAGCATATCTCCTCTTTGAAGTATATCCTTAACATTTTGTGGCACTTCAACAATTACACCTTTCTTTAGATGATAATATGTGCCACCGATACAACAGTCATAATCAGTAGCTGGACACACCTTTACAGGTTTAGTGCCTGCTACAATGCCTGTATTTTCTTCCTTAGCCTTTTGTTCCACCTTTGTAGGAACATTAAACTCTGCATTACCCTTTGTTTCTTCTGCTTTTGTAGTTTCAGCTACTTCAGCATTTTCAACAACTTCTGTATTTTCAGCGTCTGCCTTAGGCTTTTTAACGATTTTACCTGCCATTTTTATTTCCTCCTAAACAACAATTATAACACGATTAAATCCGAAATTTTAGGCTGTTTCAATAACTACGCCATACTTATCGTGAAGCAAACCTGTACCAAAGATTGAGTACCAGCCAAGACTTCTCTTTCTTCCGAAGTCCTCAACACCGTTATCTCTTAGTTCAACAGATAGTGCTGTTGCAATACCATAGTAAGCGTCACCAAATAGTAGAGCTTGATATACAGGAACAGCGTTCTGTGAACCTTCTTCACCTGCACCTTTAACAAGGTCAGCATTGTATGACTCCTCTGTTTCTGCTGCTGCACCATTGCACATAAGAGTTGTTTCAATAAATCTTACATCATCAATTCTGCCGATTTCACCTGTAAATAGTTGCATAGGTGCACCATAATTTGAAGCATTTACCCAAGCTGGGTCATCTCTTAGAGTACGGCTCTGATGTGGGTGTACAAAACAAATCCAGTTTGTACCTTGATACTTTGGAGCGTCTGCTGTTGAAAGAATTTCAACTGCGTCCTTAATTGTTGCAACATTCAAAGTATCTGTTGCTGTAAGACTTGCTCTTGTAGTTTTCTTACCGCCGTAAACAACATTCTTTGTGTTTGAAAGAGCTGTATCTCTCAATTCACAATCAACTGTAATCGCATAGTCACGAGAAAGTAGAGTTGTCATTTCAGCCATAATATCATCAAAAGATGACTGAATTAGCTTTTCAGTCGTACTTACTGCATTACCGTATTCTGTTACAGTAATTTGCTTTGTTGAACCTGACATTGCTTGTGTTGTCATATTCTGCATTTCTTTCAATGCACCGCCACGCTTTAGGTTATCATATGTAAGCATAGTGATTGTAAGACCTGCATTTACACCAAGTTCTGTTTTCTTTGTAGCAAACTGCAAGAAACGCATTACAGGTAGTGCCTTAAATTCAATTTCCTTTGAATAAACTGTTCTGATAGCGTCACTGAAAACAACACCGCCGTTTTCAGTAGCACCTGCTGTTGTTACTTTTGAGTCTGCATATGCCTTCATTGCGTTTTTTGCCAACGCCTTAGACATAAAACTCTTAAAAATAGATTTCTTGTTAAACATTTTAAGATTTCCTCCTTTAATTTTTATCTCAATCCCATTTTCTTACGCCATTCAGCATACTCTGGTGACGCTGGGTCAAGATTTCTCACATCTTCTAAACTTGTGTCCCCAAACGTATTCATTGGATTTTGTGGGTTTACACTTGGTACTGACGGCTTTGTGTTACCCGAAGGATTTTTTTTCGGAGCTGGAGTGCTTGTCACACCCATTTGCTCTTTAGCCTTTTGAGTTAGCTCTTTAGCCTTTTCAATCGAAGCGTCAATCTCCTCTTTCGTAGCACCTGTAACTGTTTCCATAAACATAGGTAAGATAGCGTCTTTGACTTCATCTTTAACAAGCTGTTCAGTTCTGTAAAGTTTAACTTCATATTCCTGCTCAACTTGCTGTCTGATTGTTTCTTCATCAGTTGACTGTTGCTTTAGTGTTTCAATAGTGCCTTCAAGTTCCTTAATCTTATTCTTCAAGGTTGTAACTTCTCCACTATCGCCGCCATTTTTCAAATTGTCAATTTCAGCCTTTAAAGTACCTGCTTCCAACAAATTCTTGTTGTTCTGCTTAGTCATTTCTTTCAAATCGTCCTTTAAAGTCTTAATTTGAATGTAAAGTTTATCCTTTTCTTCCTTTCTCGCTCTTGCAATTAGCTCCTCATAATTTATTTGAGAAGGTTCTGTCAGTTGCGAAGTCGAAGCTGGGTTTGGTGCAGGTGGTGTTTGTGGTGCTGGTGGTTCTTGTCCACCGTTGCCATCACCTTCATCTGCAAAGGATTTGTGTAGTAGTCCATTAATGATACGACTAAATTTTTCTGCGTTCTTTCTGCTTTTTGTAAACATAAATTTTTACCTCCAATATTAAGTTTCATAATAAAAATAACACACATTGTAGATTTTGTAAAGTAGTTTACAAAAAATTTTTTCTAAAATATGTGTTATTTTTATCTATAAGCGATTTAATTGCTTAGGTATGTAGTTGTATTAGTCATTACCATTCTTGCCGTTTAAGGCTATTCTCATATGTTCTGCGGCGGTTTCGCCATTCATTATGCCACTGTTCAATGACGGATTGCCATTTTCACTCTTATTTTTTGAAGCAGAGCTATAAATATCAGGGTGTTCTTCCCTATCCTTGTCCACACGCTTAATATATTCTTCAATGTTTTCACGTCCCATACGTTTCATTGCTCCGTATCTATCTTCAATACCCATAGACATCTCCATTTGAATTTGTTGTAATTCAATAAGAGTATCTTTCGGAAGTGTATCGGCAAGCTCAACTTCCGTATGGAAAAAATCTCTGTTGGTAATTCCTTCGGGTTTTTTCACGATACCTTCACACAAAGCTACTAAAATAATCATTTTATTAACTCTTTCAAGTCCTGTTTCTGTGTTCATTTTCTTAATTCGGGTTTTTTCAATCAATGGTAAGTTGATATATTGAAGTGCTACACCACTTGTATTGCTTATTGCCTGTGCTCCACCTAAAACAGTTTCAGGTACGCCGCCAATTTCACACATTGCAAGTTTTAAGTTAGTGATGTAATCTTTTGCAGTACCACCGTCACCTTTTTGTTCAAGGTTTTCTACCTTAGCGTCTTTCGGCAGTCCACCCCATACTTTATTAGCTCCCTTTTCAATATTGCTTATCTTTGCACCATAAACAACTGTAATAGGAGCTGAATGATAACTGATAATTTCTGAAACATTTGACTGCTTTAAATTGTATTCCACATTCAAAGGGATAATATCATCAAGGTCGCCAACACCTTCAACCTTACCTGCAATACTCAAATTCTTGATTTGTACAAAAGGTATAACACCATACTTATTCTTATCTGTACGTTTCACATCACCGTCAAAAGTTTCAATGGTATCTTTTGTCCAAACCTGTCTGAATAGTGTTTCCTGTTCCTGTGTCTTAAAACCTACGCCGACTTTTACCTGCTTTTTATACACATACATAATAGTCAGCTTATCAAGTTGCTTTGTATTATGTGGGTTAAATTCAGGGAACACTATGTTAGTCGGAATAACTGATACACTTATTCTTCCGTCAGGGTATTCACCAAACGGGTCATCTAAATCTTCCGCTTTATCATAGTTTACTCTTATCCACGCTTCACCTGTTACAGACTTTGTTTGTCCCATTTCAATGCTTAGTCCATATTGGTCGTTATCTTCCCAAACATCTTCCAAAAACTCAAACAAAGTTCTTCCGTCATCTGTAATTATCTTATCAGACATATTACTGTGAGTTGTAAAGCTCCACGCTTTACCAAGTTCAAATGATACAAACTTGTTTACAAAAGCACGACAATAATTGACTGAAAGTTCTACGTCATCTGTACAGGGTATATCTTCCCAATGATAGCCCTCATAAAAGTTCCACGCTGTTCTTATTCGTGAAAGTCTATTAGACCACTTTGTATCAATATCCCCCTTTAAGTTCAAAAGGGTATTGTAGTAAGCGTCACCATTCAAGACGCTTCTTATTCTCTCAAAACCTAACATAATTATCTTCTCCTTCTCGCTGTAAAGCCTGAAATAGCTCTATAAAAAGATTGCTCATTTCTTGACTTACCCATTAAACTATCTCTGTTCACTGTTTCCGTTTCATTTACTACACCTTCGTCCATACAACCCCACACTGCCAAACCCCAACTGTCACAATTACCTGTTACAGCTATTTTGTCATTTCTACGAGTAACTATATAACCATTGTCTACATTTACGCACCAAACTTTTCCGTTATAGTCTGTTACATTTACCTCTTTTATTCGTGTGCAATCACCTTGCATTAAATAGCAATTATACATTTCGCCACTTTTGCGTATAGAGGTTTTTATTCCGCATTTGTGTGCTAACTCTTGAAAATCACGAGCTAAATCATAACTGGCTGTATGATAAGTGTTCCTTGTAATTGTACCGTCACCATACATAAGAGTATCTAAGAGCAATCTTAACTGACGTAATGAAAAATCATTTAACCATTTTCGAGGTATTCTGTGTATTCCGTCAGCAAGTAAACTGTCAAATAAGGCATTATCTTTCTTGTGGTACACCCAGTAAGTTAGTCCGTCTTTACGAGTATAAATGTATGGGTTTAAGCCTAATTTTTTAACCATAGCTTGTATTTCACTATACTTTAAACTTTTTATTGATTGACCGAAACAGTATCTTTTTGAATTATATCTCTTATCAAAATTTATCCAACCCTCTGTTATAAACCAGCCACACTGCTTAATCAACTCGTCACTTATCGGATAATCAGCCTTATCTTGAATAGGTGCAACTGGTATCTGCAAAGTATTGTATCTTTGTTCATTAGGCATTGCAAAAAGTGACTGTGATAACATATCTTTATAGCAACCACTGTTTCTATGCTTAACTAACATCTTATGATTTTCTGTTACCTTTAGAGCTAAATCCTTTGACTTAAATTCATACATTTTGCCACAATAATCTTTGTGTATTATTTTAGTTGGTTTCCTATATACAATTTTTCCGTCAACAACACTTGCCACTAAAGTATCAGAGGTCATTTTATCATAAGTTATAAAGCCTTTATCAGTAAGTATTTCTGTATCAAGAGATAAACAAAAATCGTCGTGAGCGTTCTTCTCGTCAGGGTGAGATACCACAAGTTGTGAGCCCCTGTAATCTTTCTGCAACTCACCTAATTGCTCAATAAATTTATGATATTCTTCTGACTTCAATACTTCTTCGGACGCTGGCACTCTTGCTCTACCACTTGAAATCTCCGTTTCAAGATTTTTGTACATTTCAGACTTACTCTTTGTGGTAAAAATATAAGGTATAACCTCACAATTTAAGTTTGCTCTAAGTCTATGTGATATACTTGCTTCTCTTGTAGCGTCACATACAACCTTAGCTAACTTAAAGTGTGCTAAAAAGTCCATAATCATATAATATTGTTCTTCATAGTCGGGCATATTTGATATTTTTAGCCAACTCTTTATATAAGTATTATATGTCTTATAAACCATAGTTTCACCAGTTTCAGGGTCAACCCTTTCATCAAACTGCAAAGGTTGTGTCCAATCAACTTCTACGATTGTGATAACGGTATCATCACCCTTACCACCTAAATCTATACCTGCAACGTGCGTTCTTGACTTGTCATAAAGAGATACGTCCAAAAGCGGTTCAAGATTATTTTGTTCAAACTGCTCTATATCAATAAACATACCTCTTTCCAATATCCACTTTAGCTTATAAGACATTTGGTACTCGTCTGACTTCTCACCCAAACTTCTCTTTTCACCTTCAATGTACTTTGCATACCAAGGGTTATATTTTGCGGCTACATCACAATCGTACTCAAAATGGTTTCGTACTCTTGTTTCGCCATTATCATATTCAAGTTTGTTACGCTGAATTGCGTCATAGAAATTACCTTTAAAGGTTGTCGCTGTTCCGATTTTAACCTTTGTAGCATTATAAGCAGCACCCATAGGGTGGATAGACTTAGTAATCTTGTAATTACTAATATCTTGACACTCCTCGCAGATAATTAATTTAAAGGACTCACCTTCGATTGATGAACCGTCACTGGCTGAAATAGCCGTAACGAATGAGCCATTACTTAGAGAACACGTCTGTCCATTTGACGTGGTAAACTGTAAATTAAAATCAGGGTCATTTAAGACTGCTTCTGCTGACGGACTTAGAAGTCTACTACGAATACGGTTGTATGTAATTTGTGCCTGTCTTTGTGACGGAGCAAATATACCAATCCATAAACCGTCCCTAAACGGCTGCAGTCGCTTATCATTTGCAAACATAGGCATATTTGCAAGTTGTGGTAGCAAAATCATCATACCACCTGATGTATCTGAAATTGTTTCTGACTTACCACTCTGTCTTGCAAATAAAGCTGTTATTTCTGCACCGTCATTTGTTAAAACGGAGCGAATAACTCTTTTTGAAAATTGTTCCTGATAGGGATATAGTGTTCTTCCCGAATATACTTCAATGAAATTAAACACTAAGTTCACCAATTCAGATGTTGTAACACTGCCTGCTAATGTGTATTTCAGATTATCAGTCACTTCTAAGTAAGTGAGGAATAACCAGTAAAATATACACTTTATATCAATCCATAAGCTATGCAAAACCTTTCTCCATTTCATTTAATCACCGCCTTTTACATTCTACAATAAAAAATAGAGGGTTTTCACCCTCTATATTCTCATATTATTCTGTTTTTGTCAAGACTTTCGTAAGTGTAAAATCATCTAAATAAAGCAATTCGGCTGACTTTGCAGATAATATTTTAGGTAGTCTACGCTTTATATAAAACATTCCTTTTCTCGTCCTATATAACTTATTTTCGACTACATTACCTGCCTTTTTGTAACCGTTATCTTCTCGTTCAAATAAACAAGTTTTCGCTTTAATCTTGTCATCTACCTTTATAAGTTTCAAACAAAGCACAAACTTATCACTTAACTTCAAAGAATAACGAAAATCGTTGTAATTACGTTCTTTACCCAAAATGGTCTGTCCAAGTACAAGCTAAATTATCCTTGTCATCTCTCATTCTTAGGAAACGAGGGTGTCTTAGCTTGCCTGTGTCCTTGTATTGTTCATTCGCTTTAACTTCAATGACTTTACCTATCATACTACCCCGATTATCTGTGAAATACTTTCGCATTTCATCATCAAAACCACCGCAATCACCGACTTCAACAACCTTATACTCTTTACCGTCAGAAAGTTTCATTTTCTGTGTGGTAAACTTTTTACTCTTTGATAACTTCGCAAATTCTTCTTCTGTAATGATTACCCCATATCGGATATTACCTACCCAATTCTCAAAATAGTACCTTGTTACAGGCATAAAGGACTTTTTAAGCTCTTTTGCTGGTGTAGCAAGACATCTATTAGGGTCTTGTTTTTCGTTAGTTTTAGGGTCAATCCAATAGCCCCAACTGTCATCAGGGAATTTACCTGTGTATTCTTCTGTCGGCTCTGTAAAGCCCATTATTATAACGTCACGAGTTAAAAACTTCTTAATTTTCTGATATTCTCTGCCACGCTTATGATAATACTTTCCGTCAATGGGTTTTAGCATTATTCCTTCACCGCCGTGCATTACTATCCACTCGTAATACTCTTTAGGTGTAAGTCTTACCCAAAAATCACTTTCATTCCCTGCATTTTTATATAACTTGACTTTATTAAACAAGTTCGGATATACACTGTAAGTAGCATTTAGCAACTTTAAATCTTTGTCACCTACAAAAACTGGGGTGTTATTTTTGAAGTAAGGCACTCTCCGAATATAAGGAAAGCCTGACGGATACTCTTCTTCGTAAAAGTTATTTATTTTACGAATTATCCTATCAAGAAAACTCTTTCGCTTATATAAAGGCATTTTCTCAATCTTGATACCCTTGTAATAAAGAATATCAAACACATTTAAACATAAAAAGCCTTTTTCCTGTTGACGTTCAATAGCCGTATCATAGGTACAATTTAAGATACCTGATATATCATTAAAAGGCACATCAGGGATATACATTTCACCGTCCAAAATAGTGCCATTAAGTTCAGGGATATGCATATCTCTTAGTTGAGGAACACTATCAGTGTTTTCTGTCAACCAACCTGATTTTTTACTCTCTCTACGGCTAAATACTCGTGCATAGTCAGAGTAAAAATGTATTGTACCACGAGTGCCGTCAAGTTTTTCTTCTACAAAATAGTTAGGGCTGTTAAGTAGTTCTTCTTGCTTACTCTCGTCCACTTCTTTAGCGGTCATAGGCACTGTGTATAGAACATTATTCTTTATGTAATCTTCCCTATTCCAGTTAAGGAATTTGGGTTTATCCGACCAATATTTATCCATTGCTTACACCCTTACCTTTTTGCGTTTTTAGTGTTCTTAGCTCTTTCAGCCATTCAGAAGTGGCATAAAACAGCTTTTTGTTTTCACCTGTGGCATTTTTAGAGAAATAATCTATCGCTGACTCAATAGTTACGCTTTGCGGAATAAAATTCTGCAAATTTATATCACCTTCGGCTACCTCATCACTATCCATTTCTTTCAGAATATCACTCTGATAGCGTTTAGGTTTATGCGTAATATCTTTATTTGGGAATTTCCCTGTTGTAGTAATGTGCATTTTATTCACTCCTTTAAAGATAAAGAGGGAGCATTTATAAAGTGCTCCCTATTAACGTGTATTTAATTATTCTTCTTCACTTTCATACTCGCCGCCGCAAATTTCGCAGATAAATGTATCATCTTCTTCATTGTATTGGAGTGGCTGACCGCAGCAGTAAGGCTCACCATTTAGTGTATAAGGTGCACCTTCTTCAACTTCGTCACCTTCATCATCAATGAATAGCATTTTTAGTTGAAGATATGCGTCAAACAATTCATCATTATCCATATCGTCAATCTCATCTGCTGACTCGTCATAGTATGCCTTTAGAGCCTTTTTCATTGTGACTGCCTTTAGCTTACCGTCATCATATTTCTTTTCAAGCATAGATTTTAGAGCTTTTAGTGCCTTTTTACGAGCTGGTTTGATGTTAGGGTTACTTAGGTCATTTACATCTTCTTCGTCACCTTCATCTTCAACATCTTCATCTTCGTAATCATCATCTTCATAATCGTCATCTTCAGGTTCTTCTTCATTTTCACCTTCGCCATTGATTGCAATAGCACCGTCTTGTACTGCCTTGATTAACTTGTTGATTAAAGCCTGACGCTTACCCTTTGCGGAGATACCTGCTTCAACAAGTAAGTCTGCAATTTCTTCCGTTTCCATTTCGGATACTCTATCTTCAATTTCTTCCGCAAGACTTTCTTCATCATCAATAGGCTCTGCTTCAACATCTTCTTCTTCGCCGTCATCTTCTTCTTCGCCGTCATCTTCGTCTGTATCATCTTCATCTTCAACATCTTCAAGTGTTGTTTCTTCTTCGTCATCTTCGTCAAAATCTTCTTCAATCTGTTCTGACGCACCTAAAATGTTGTCAATTAAAGTTTCTCTGTCACCCTTTGCTGATACACCGACTTCTTTGGCAATCTTTTTTAGCTCATTGTACTTTTTGCCGTCAAGAGCTTCTTTTGTATAAATATCGTCTGTTTCATCAGATGTTTCGTCAACTTCGTCAACTTCGTCAACTTCTTGCTTTTCAACCTTTGACTTCTTAGTTGTCGACTTCTTAACAGGTACAACCTTTTCAGATGTTTTTGGTGTTTCCAATGTACCAGCTGTTTCCAATGTACCAACTGTTTCAGCCAACTCTGTCATTTCAAATACAGGTAGTGCCATAAGCATATCTGTATATGCGTCAAAGAAGTCTGCCATTGCCTTCTTCATATCCAACACCGATTTAATTAATTGTTCCTTATTGTTTGCCATAATAAACAACCTCCTTGATTTTTTATATTTTTATTTTCTTTGATAACGTATTTCGTTATCACTATGACTACATTATAGCACACTAATTTTTATTTGTCAAGTAAGGAAAATCCTCATTCCATAGACAATGCGTGTTTTTTCAACCAATCATTCAAAAACAATGATTTATGCTCAATTTTCATCATCTCTGCATAAACCTTATCAAGAGCCTTAATCAACTTTTCTCTTGTTTCTTCGTCCGTTTCAGGTAAGTCTATCTTAACTAAATAAGCGTCCTTTACCTTTTGCAGACTTAAATATGTATTCTCCAATAAAACATCAAGTGACTTAACATAACCATAATCAGCTTTCTCTAAATGCTTTTCAAAATCAAGCATATTGCCGTCTATAAGCTGACTTAGTTCACTTATAAAGCCTTTTTCAAAGGCACTTGCTTTTTTACTTCCTGATATTATCATACTTAAAACTCCTTACTCAATTTTAATAATACAAAAGCTGATACTCCACACATCAAAGAGCTAAAATAGTCGCCCCTTATAAGTGTTATAAACACTGTCGCCACCAAAAGCAATGATATAATGAGGGAAGCCATTGACCCTATTACCATTAATACTTCAAGCACTTTTTTCAAAACAGCATTGAATTTTTCTTTAAAACCGTCAGGCTTGCTCTTGTTATTTTCACCCGAAAGTGCTTTACCCAAATTATTTACTGCGTCTGTTATACCATTCATTAACTCATTCATCTTTAATACTCCTTATAAAACACCCTTGTCATTATTATAAAACAATTTTCTCTCCACTTATTCTTGCGTACATTCTTTTTCAAGTTCTCTGCCGCTTCTTCATAAGTGTTAAAAGTGTTCACTACTTCGTAATGCTCACCGTCTGACATATTATATTTCCTTGCCAAAACATAGTCCTTTTGCTTGATATTTTTCTTATCCACACATAAAATGTCCGTATCACGCTCTGAAATCGCCAAAATCAAGTCTTTTGTACTTACAAGGTCTAATTGTAAGCTAAAGTCTTTTACTTTCTCAAATCGGCGTTTTTGCCCGAATACATTAAGCTCCTGCTTGTCCTTAGGTACTGGTGATAGAAATTCTAAAAGGTCACGAGTCCAAACATAACTCTTGCCATTCAAACTCTTGTACACGACAACAGGGTTTTCAGTGGTACTGTCCATACCAATACTCATTACACGATAGTAGCCACCTTTAAAGTGTCGTACTATTGGCTCGGATTGTAAGTCTACTATCAATTCCACAACCGACTTGCCATAGTAAGCTTCAATCTCGTCAATCAATTCTTGTGTTTTACTGTCCTTTTTCTTAGTTAATTCGTCCATAATTTCCTCCTTATAGCATAAATAGCTTATCAGCATTGTGCCGATAAGCTATCTATGAAACGACTATTCATACTTTTAGTGGGGGAAGTACAAATATTAAATCTGTATAGCTCCCTGCAAGGTGTGACCTTGTTAAACAGACTCTCTGTCAGAAAGCATATACAAGCTATGGTTAGATAGCTTGTATTGTGTCGAAAGGATTGTGAATAAATCACAAATAATGATAAAGCCAGTAGATTACATCAACCACTTAATCAATTCCATATGTAACTCTAAACGAGGTGTAGGAATTCTCGGGTCTACTTAGGAGAGTACTCTTGGGAATTACTCTCCCATAAACCTATTAAATTCAAAGGAGGTGCAATTACCATATGGAGTAACCGCACATTGTCAAAATGACAAACTGAACCTTGCTATGTTAATATGTATAGAGGACTTATTGAAAAACAAGCAAGTAATATACCAAACCATTTAATCAAAAGTTATTAAACTTAGCAAAGTTCAGCGTTTTCATAAGCTCTATGAAAACTATTTAACAATTACTCATTGTGAAATGAGGAGTTGTTTGTTCTGCACTGTTCGTGAAACAGTGCAAGTGGAAATCAGTGACTTGAGTAGTTCTATTGTAAGTACCGTTTAATACAATGCTCATCTACTCTGCCGCCCCAAACGGTTTTAAGGGACATATATGCTGTCACTGAATTGGTGGGTATTGCAGGTGTCGAACCTGCTCCAAAACAAAAGCTATTCTTCTGAAATGTAGTGCCACCACGAATACCCATATGGTGGTGAATAACCGCCAAACTCACCACCATATTAAAATAATATAACGAAAAACAAACATTTTGCCATACAATCGGAATTAAACAAAATGCTTACGTTCAAGCGTGGTTACACAAGAAGTCAAAGCAACCACGCAAGAAACTTGTGTCCCCATTCGGTTATAATGGGTATACGATTTTATTGTTGACCGAACGGGGACTGGCTACACGATTGAGAATTGCACTCAATTACACTTTGAGAGGTCATTGCGTTCAGTGGTATTACTATCCCACTCAATGAATGATGTGCTTGTGTACTCTAAGCGTGTAATATGTGAAAATCTATGAGAAAGTGTTTAGGTGTGAAACCGCAACGAACACCACGGAAGAAATATTCGAGCTACAACACCTGAAACAAGGAACGTCATCTCTCAATGACAAGCTCATTATAACATCACTTAGCACACTTGTCAATACTTTTTTTTAATTTTTTTCAAAATTTTTTTCTTTGGAGGGACTGAAACCCCTTTTTTCACGCTTAAATCAGTGCCTTTATGTATCATATCCCTTAAAATCAAAGGTATCTCACTTAAAGGCTTGTCTTTCAGTTCAGGATAGTCAATCAAAAGATTATCTACACAATCCTTAACAAGCGTCAATGCTTTACTCTCCACCGTATTTCACCCCTATTCTGTCTATATCTTTCAAGTAGCATATGACAACTTTGATTAAATCGTCAAGCAACTCGTAATGATTATTCAAGTTCGTAATTGTCGTTGTGTTATTTTCAGGTGAGTCCAACTCTCTGACTTTTAAACAATAACACTCATCAAAATCGTTATACGTTGCTGTAACTGCAATACTTAGATACTTCTTCAACGTCTTGTTATTTGCAACAAGCACTAAAAGGTCATCATCACGATTACTCGTCCAACTTAAATCGTTATGATTACTTTGAATTGCAGTCACTCGGCTCTTTGCAATTTCCAGTATGTCATACTTCATCTTTCACATCTCCTTTCGTGAAACTATGATAACACAAACAATGAAATTCGTCAAGTGGCAATTCTCCTCATTACAAAATTTTTAGCTTCTCATATCACTTCACGCACACGCCCACGCACATACAGGCGTACACACGCCTACACACGCACACACGCACGTGCGTAACTACGTTATATTGTATTATATATTAATATATTAT